>Ga0102592_1001747_pt1 | contig 22022 bp, 16 predicted proteins | sample AraplaCol_mMF_r2_FD_76861 | JGI IMG/M metagenome (GOLD analysis project Ga0102592, IMG submission 76861) | Arabidopsis root microbial communities from North Carolina, USA - plate scrape MF_Col_mMF_r2 (SPADES assembly) (version 2) | ecosystem: Host-associated > Plants > Roots > Endosphere...
ATACCCGACCGCCGATCGCCAGCACCTGCGCGCGCTGGTGCGCAGCGCGCTGGACGAACGCCGCAAGAACAAGCCGCCGCGCGCGTTCCGCGAGCTGTACCGGGCGCTGCGTGAACTGATCGTGGGCGGTGCTTCGGGCGATGAGGATGCCGAAGAAGCGGATGAGTCGTTCGAGGACGACGAGCGCTGATTGATGCGGTTGTAGCCCGGGTAAGCGCAGCGCACCCGGGTGCTTTCCGCCGCTCGCGATATACCGCTCGATCGCTGCGCTTCCCGGGTTCGCTGCACTTGCCCGGGCCACGACAGCGTTCGATTGTCGCGGTTGCCTCACGCCTGCGTACCGCCCACCGTCAGCTGGTCGATCAGCAGCGACGGCTGGCCCACGCCCACCGGCACGCTCTGGCCATCCTTGCCGCACACGCCGACGCCTTCGTCGAGCGCGAGGTCGTGGCCGATCATCTTCACGCGCTGCATGGTCTCCGGGCCGTTGCCGATCAGCGTCGCGCCCTTCACCGGCGCGGTGATCTTCCCGTCCTCGATCAGGTACGCCTCGGTCGCCGAGAACACGTACTTGCCGTTGGTGATGTCCACCTGCCCGCCGCCGAAGTTCACCGCGTACAGGCCCTTCTTCACCGAGCGGATCATCTCTTCCGGATCGTGCGTGCCGGCCAGCATGTAGGTGTTGGTCATGCGCGGCATCGGCAGGTGCGCGAAGGATTCGCGACGCCCGTTGCCGGTCGGCGCCATGCCCATCAGGCGCGCGTTGAGCGTGTCCTGCATGTAGCCCACCAGCACGCCATCTTCGATCAGCGTCGTGCAGTTGGTCTGCGTGCCTTCGTCGTCGATGTTGAGCGAACCGCGGCGTCCGGCCAGCGTGCCGTCGTCGACGATGGTGACGCCCGGCGACGCCACGCGCTGGCCGAGCTTGCCTGCGTAAGTGGACGTGCCCTTGCGGTTGAAATCGCCTTCCAGGCCATGGCCGACGGCTTCGTGCAGCAGCACGCCCGTCCAGCCGTTGCCCAGCACCACCGGCATCACGCCGGCCGGCGCGTCGACGGCTTCCAGGTTGACCAGCGCCACGCGCAGCGCTTCGCGCGCGAGCTTCTCGGGCTTCTCGCCATCGAGCAGTTCGGCGTAGCTGTAACGGCCACCGCCGCCGGCGTAGCCGCTCTCGCGACGGCCGTTGTGTTCGACGATGACCTGCACGTTCAGGCGCACCAGCGGGCGCACGTCGGCGGCGAGAACGCCGTCGCTGCGCGCGACGAGGATGGTGTCCACGCCACCGGACAGCGACACCATCACCTGCTTCACGCGCGGATCGGCCGCGCGCAGCATGCGGTCGATGCGACGCAGCGCTTCGACCTTGGCTTCGTTCGCGTAACCGTCGATGGGATCTTCGGGCACGTACAGGTCGCGACCGCCGCCACGCACTAGCGAATGCGGCGCCTGCACCGAGCCGTCGCGCGCGATGGCGCGCGCGGACTTCGCGGCGGTCAGCAGCGCCTGCGTGTTGATCTCGTCGGAATAGGAAAAGCCAGTCTTCTCGCCGCTGATCGCGCGCACGCCGACGCCCTGCTCGATCGAATGCGCACCGTCCTTGACGATGCCGTCCTCGACCGTCCAGCTCTCGCGGCGCGCGTGCTGGAAATACAGGTCGCCGAAATCAACGCCCGGTCCGAGCAGCGTGCCGAAGGTGCGTTCGAGGCCGCCCGCGTCGAGCCCGGCGGGCAGCAGCAGGCGGTTTTCGGCGATCTGGATGGGCAGGGTCATGCGTGCTCTCTGGAATGGAACGATGGCCGGCCGCGGCCGCCGCACGGGATGTGCGTGTCCGGCCGGGGAAATCCCCGGTGGGCGGCAGGCGGATGGTCAGGAAGGAGATGGTGGCACAACGGGCCAACGCAACGGGTTCACGGTTGAGGACGGGCGCGCGAGGCTGGATTTCACGCTCTGCGGATTCCCGGCCCGTGCGCATGCGCCCGGGCGTTCGCAGGCGCGCGAACCAGGGGTTCGCAAGCCACTGCGACTTATCCCCCGGCCCGTGCGCATGCGCCCGGGCGTTCGCAGGCGCGCGAACCAGGGGTTCGCAAGCCACTGCGACTTATCCCCCGGCCCGTGCGCATGGCGCCCGGGCGTTCGCAGGCGCGCGAACCAGGGGTTCGCAAGCGCGCCTGCTCACCCCTCCGGCGCCGGTTCAGCCGCCTTCGCCTGCCCCGCCTGCCCGCTGACCACTTCGACCTTCGGCTCCTTCCACGGCCCGGTCACGCGGTAGGTGCGCGAGGCCATCTCGCCGATGGGCTTCTGCAGCACCGCGTTGGCAGCCGCGCCGATGGCCGCGCCCACCGGGCCGGCCGCCAGCGCGCCGGCGACGGTCAGCAGGTTGCCGGCCTTCGGGCGTACTTCGATGGTCTGGTCGAATGTCTGTGCGCGCAGGTTCGCCGCGCCTCGGATTCCGATCGATGCCGCCGGGCCGTCGATGTAGAGGTTGTCGCTGCGCGCCATGCCGCTGGCGAACTGCACCTTGCCGCCGGCACGGTTGAACGCGAAGCCCTTGTTGAAGAAATCGCGGAAATCCAGCATCAGGCGGCGCGGCAGCTGGGCCAGGCTCAGCAGACCCAGCACGCGACCGGCGCCGGGTTCGACCTCCAGCAAACGGCCGTCGCGGATGTCGGCTTCCAGGCTGCCATCCAGCGAGGCCACGTTGAACGCCGCCGGACTTCCCGCCCAGCCGGCGGCGAAGTGCATCGTGCCCGTGCCGCCGCCGAGCTGCTGGCCGATGCCGAAACCGGCGAGCAATCCGCCCAGGTCCTGGCTGTCGATCTTCACGTCCAGTTGCGTGCGTGCGAGCGCGCCGCGTCCGTCCCAGACGCCGCTCGCATCGATGCGCTGCTTGTCCGCGCGCATCTGCACCTGCTCGATGCGCATGCCCGTAGCGGTCGGCAGCGTGCGCAACTTCGCCTCGCCCAGTTTCGCGTCGGACACGCGCAGGTCGGCGATGTCGATGGTGAGCGGGGGGATCTTCGCGGGATTGAAACCGTCGTCGGCCGGCGGCGCGGACGGAGGCGGCGTCGGCATGCCGGCCGGCGGCGCGGGACGTTTCGGCGCGCGCCAGAACATGCGGTCGAAACGGCCGGCGATCGTCGCGTTGTCGCCTGCGGGAATCAGCACCGCGCCCTGCAACGCGGCGCCTTCGGCCTGCACGGCGGTGGCACCGTTCGCGGCGGGCACGACGACCAGGTGCGTGTCGGGGAACACGCCGCCGAGCAGGTTCAACTTCTGCGCGGTGACGTCGATGCGCTGCAACGCAAGTCCATCGCCGCTGCTGCCGCCTTCCAGCAATGCGATCCAGTCGATCGCGTCGAGTTCCGCCGCGCGTCCCGTCGCGACCAGCCCGCGCACTGGCGGCAGGTCGTCGACGCGATTGGTGCCCAGCGCGATGCGCACGCCGGTCTGGCTCTTGCCGGCCGCGTCGTTCGTGCTGCGCGCGCGCACCGCGATGACGTTGCCCAGGTTCACGCGGATGTCGCCGCTGCCCATCGGCAAGGGCGTTTCCACCGACGTGGCGAGCGTTTCGTTCGCGCCCTTCTTCAGCGGTTCGGGCAGCGTGAGCGCGGTGCCGACGAGGTTGGTCTGCAATTGCAGCAACGTCGGCGCGGTCCTGCCCGGCGCGGCCTTGGGAATCGCGATGCCGACCGTCCACGTCGAACGTCCGTCGACGTTCGGCTTCAGCCACGCCAGTTCCGGCGCGCGATCGAGCAGCTCCTTCGCCGACATCGGTGCGTCGAGGCCTGCTTCGAACACGTTGCTCCTGTCGCGCACGAAATCGTTGCCCGCACGCAGCGACAACGCGCCCGGCTGGCCTTCGTGCAACACCTTCAGGCCTTCGGCGCGGAAGCCGCCGTTGGCGTATTCGGCCTTGCCGCTGACCTGTTCGAAGGCGAGCTTCCAGCGCGGATCGGCGAGCTTGGCCTTGTCCAGCTGCACGGTACCCTTGATCGCCGTGAGCTGATGCGGACGCAGCGGCATGTCCATGTCGAAGCCGACCTTCGCCGGGCCGCTTGCGACGATGTTCTTCAACGTGTCTGCATTGTCCTTCTGCAGCGGGCTGTGCCGCAGCAGGTTCACCAGCTGCGCGGCGTCGGCGGTGCCCTGCGCCTGCACGGTGAGGTCGCCGTCCTTGTAGTGATCGATGCCCGCGCTGATCTGCGGAATCGCCACGCCCGCGATGCTGCCCTTGCCGTTCACGGTGAAGCCGTCGGCGACAAACGACACGTCCGCGTCGAGACCTTCCACCGCCGGCCACTCCGGCTGGAACTTCACGATGGCGCCTTCGAGTTTCGCGGTCGCCTCGAACAGGCCGTTGTGATCGCGGAACGGCCAGTCGTCGAGGTCGCCCGACACCACCGCGTGGCCATCGTGCAGGCGTCCGCCGACAAGCGCGGTGTCGAGCCATTCCACGACCTTGGGCGCCATGAGGTGGCGGATCCAGAACCCCTTCGCGACCGGTACCTGCGCCTGGTCGATGTCGGCGGCGATGTCGATGCGCGGACGCGAACCGTCGCCCTGCCAGAACATGCCGCCGCGTGCGCGCACGCCGAAGCCCTGGCCCTTCACCGCAAGGTCGGGCGTACCGATGCGCCAGCCGTCGCCTTCGCGCCAGCCGCCGATCGAACCGGTCAGCGACACCGTGTGCGCCACGCCGAAACCGCGCGGCCAGTCGAAGCGCATCGGCGAGGCGGGATCGACATCGAGCGTGAATCCGTCCGCATCGCCGAGGAACTGTCCGGCCAATCCGCTCAGGCCGGGCGCGTTGCCCACCGCATCGAAACCGAAGGCGCCGATGCGCGCCTGCGCGCGCAACGCACCGCCACGCACGCCGGTCACTTCGACGTGTTCCAGCGACGCGCGCGGGCGTGTGTTGTGCAGCCACGTGCGCAGGCCGGGATCGAGGCGATCACTGAGCGATGCGGCGGTCAGCAGCGGGCCTGCGTCGATGCGTTCGGCGAGCAGCGCATAACGCGCGCCACCGGCGACGACGAGGCCGTCGAGTTTCTGCGCGTCCTTGCCGGTTTCGATGCGCAGCGTCTTCGCGTCCGCACGCCAGCCGCCGTCGATGATGCGCCAGCGCGCGAGCGCCGCGACGCGCGAGAACTGCACGCGCGGCACCGCGCCGCCGGCCAGCGGCGCACCGCGCAGGCCGACGCGGTCCAGCGCGACGTCGGCCGTCACCTGCGTGATGCGGTGATCGCGCAGTTCGGCCCAGGCCTCCGCGCGGCCTTCGCCGGATTCGGTGCCGACGCCGGCGACCTGCAGCAGCGGCGCCCACGCGGCCAGATCCGCTCGGCGCGCGCCGATGTAGGCGCGTCCGTCGCCTTTCACGCGATCGAAATCGAGCACCGTGTCCAGCGGCGAGGACGCCGCGCCGGCAACGTTCACGCTGGGCCACGCACGAACGCCGGCACGAACGCGCGAACCGTCCACGCGAAGGCGCAGGTTGATGCGCGGCACGTGTGCGTCGATGCCGAGATTGGGTGCGATGACGGTGATCTTGCCGTCGATGACCTGCAGCTCGCCGAGCCCTTCCAGCGCGGAGAACGGATCTTTCTGCTGCGGCTCGTCCTGTCCGGGCAGACCGCGTACCTGCCAGCGGCCGTCGTCGGCGCGCTCGAGCGTGAGATCGAGCCCGCGCAGGCGAAGTTCGGAAAACGCGTGGCCGGGCAGCAGGCCGGCGTAGACGGACACCAGCATCTCCGTATCGCCAACGGTGAAGGCCTGGTCGCCCGTGCCGATGCGCAGGTTGTCCAAGCGCAGCAGCGGGCCGCGCCGCGTCCAGTCGGTTTCCACGCGATCGAACGTCACCGGACGCCCGGCGCGTTCGCTCAGCCATGCGGCCACGCGTTGCGGATTGCTCTCGGCCAGCGGCAGCACCTGGCTGGCGACGGCCAGCACCAGCGCGATCATCACCAGCGAGAGCGCGACGAGATAGCCCAGTCCGCGACGGGCGATGCGCATGCGGCGGCGCAACGGGGTGGGCATGACGGTCAGCTACGGTCCAGTTGGAGCGGGTGGCGCGGGAAGGAAAAAACGGCGAACGGCCCCGCCGCGCGATCCGTGGGGACGGGCGCGGCGGAAGGGGCGGGCACACGGCGGACGCCATTGTCCAACCGCTTCCGCCAACGCAGCGTTACCGGCCCCTTCCCTGCCCCCGTGGCGCCGCTCAGGGCCTCTCCAGAGCAGGGCCCCTCAGAGCAGAACGACATCGAACTGCTCCTGCGCGTACTGGTCGTCCGCCTGGAAGCGGATCGACTTGCCCAGGAATTCCTCCAGCTCCGCCACCGCCGCCGATTCCTCGTCGGTGATGCGCGCCACGACCTTCGAGGAGGCGATCACCATCAGCCGCGGCGCGTCGAACTGGCGCACCTGGCGGACGATGTCGCGGAAGATCTCGTAGGTCACCGTTTCGGGTGTCTTCAGCGTGCCGCGGCCGCCGCATTCGTGGCAGGGCTCGGACAGCTGGCGTTCAAGGCTTTCGGTGGTGCGCTTGCGCGTCATCTCCACCAGGCCCAGCGGCGAGAACTCGTACACCGTGGTCTTGGCGTGGTCGCGCGCGAGCGACTTCTCGAGCTGGCGCAACACCTGGCGCTTGTGCTCGGAGTCGGTCATGTCGATGAAGTCGATGATGATGATGCCGCCCAGGTTGCGCAGGCGCAGCTGCCGCGCGACCGACTGCGCGGCTTCGAGGTTGGTGCGGTACACCGTTTCCTCGAGGTTGCGCTGGCCGAGGAAGGAACCGGTGTTGATGTCCACCGTCGTCATCGCCTCGGTCTGGTCGATGACCAGGTAACCGCCGGACTTCAGCGGCACTTCCTTGTCGAGCGCGCGCTGGATTTCGTCCTCGACGCCGTACAGGTCGAAGATCGGGCGCGCGCCGGTGTAGTGCTCGATCTTCTCGTCGAGCCCCGGCATGTACTGCGCGGCGAACACGCGCAGGCGCTCGCAGGTTTCGCGCGAATCCACGCGCACCTTCTCCACGTCCTTGCGCATCAGGTCGCGCACGGCGCGCAGCGGCAGGTTAAGGTCCTCGTACACGCGCTCGCCGACCTTCGCGCTGCGCGCACGTTCTTCGATCAGGCCCCACACGCGTCCCAGGTACGCGACGTCCTCGGCCAGTTGCTCTTCCGGCTGGCCTTCGGCGTTGGTGCGCACGATGTAGCCGTGGCTGTCGCTGGACGGCGACAGCGAGGTGATGTGGGTCTTCAGGCGCGCGCGTTCGGCTTCGTCCTCGATGCGCGCCGACACGCCAACCACGCGCGTGCGCGGCAGCAGCACGAGGTAGCGCGAGGGAATGCTCAGCTGCGTGGTCAGCCGGGCGCCCTTGCTGCCGATGGGATCCTTCACCACCTGCACGACGATTTCCTGGCCTTCGCGCAGCAGCTCGGCGATGGGACGCGTCGGCGCGGGCGGCAGCGGGGCTTCCTCGCCTTCGCTCTCGCCTTCGGCCACCGGCGTCGGTTTGACAATGTCGGCCGCGTGCAGGAACGCAGCGCGCTCCAGCCCGATGTCGACGAACGCCGCCTGCATGCCGGGCATCACGCGCTGCACCTTGCCCTTGTAGATGTTGCCCACCACGCCGCGACGCCAGCCGCGTTCGATGTGCAGCTCCTGCAGCATGCCGTTCTCGACGACGGCGACGCGCGTTTCGCGCGGGGTGACGTTGACGAGGATCTCTTCGCTCATGCGGCGGCTCCCCGGGTTTCATTCGACATGGAGTTCGACATGCGGTTCGACACGGCATCCGACACGATGGAAGACGGACAAACGCGGATCGATTCGGCCATGGTGGTGGGATGGGTCTGGGTCTTCGGAGGGATCGGGCGGCGTTCGTGCGGCATCGCAACCTCCGGCGTCATCGGCTCTTGTCCGTCGCGTTCGATGTCGGGATCGTGTCGTCCAGCAGGCCGAATTCGCGCAGCAGGGTCGCCGTCTCGAACAGCGGCAGGCCCATCACGCCCGAATAGCTGCCCGACAGCTTCACGGTGAAGGCTTCGGCGAGGCCCTGGATGGCGTAAGCGCCGGCACGGCCATGCGGCTCGCCGCTGGCGACGTAGGCGTCGATCTGCGCCGGCGTCAGTTCGGCGAAGGTCACCTCCGACAGCGACACCAGCTGGCGTTCGCGCGAGGGCGAGACCAGCGAAACCGCCGAGATCACCTGGTGCGTGCGGCCCGACAGGCGCCGCAGCATCTGGGCCGCGTCGGCATCGTCGGCGGGCTTGCCGAACACTTCGCCGTCCAGGACGACTTCCGTGTCCGAGCCCAGGACCACGGCCGTCGGATTGCCCACGACGTGCAGCAGGCCGGCGCCGGCCTTCTCGCGCGCGACGCGGCGCACGTAGTCCTGCGCGGGCTCGCCGGGCTGCGGGTGTTCGGGGATGTCGATGTCGAGCAGGCCGAATTCGGCGCCGGGCCGGCCGGACAGGAGCCGGCCCAGCAATTCGCGACGACGGGGGGATTTGGATGCGAGATACAGCATGTCGCGAAGCATAACCCGCGCTGACTGGAGCCCCGCGTTCGAACCCCGTCGCCAACCCCGACGCAGCTCACGAATCGTTCACCGGATCGCCAAGACCCTTCGTCATGTTCGAAGATGGGTCCGTTCGAGTGGGGCCCGTCGCGTGACGGCCCCTTCCACCACAAGGAGTTGTCATGCACCCCGTGTTCCCCCGCCTTTCCCTGCGTCCCCTCGTCCTTGCCGCCGTCCTTGCCCTTGGAGTCGTGCCTGCCGTGAGCCCCGCCCAGACCACGCCCTACGTCGCCACCGAAGGCACGCTGCTCAACGTGTCGGCGCAGGCCGAGGCCCGCCGCACCCCGGACATCGCCACGCTCTCCACCGGCGTGGTCACGCAGGCGGCCGACGCCAATGCCGCCATGCGTGCCAACGCCGAGCAGATGGCGAAGGTGGTCGCGGCCATCAGGGCCGCCGGCATCGCCGAGCGCGACGTGCAGACCAGCGGCGTGAACCTCAACCCGCAGTACAAGTACGGCGACAACCAGCCGCCGACGATCACCGGCTACCAGGCGATCAACAACGTCAACATCGTCGTGCGCGACATCGCCAAGCTCGGGAAGATCATGGACGCGCTGGTCGCCACCGGCGCCAACCAGATCAACGGTCCGACCTTCGACCTGGACGAGGGCAAGAAGGAAGCCGCCTACGACGAAGCGCGCCGCGCCGCCGTCGAGAAGGCCCAGGCCCGCGCCGAGATGTACGCCAAGACGCTGGGCAAGAAGGTGCGCCGCATCGTCAGCATCAGCGAGGGCGGCAGCTTCGCCCCGCCGCGTCCGATGCCGATGATGGCGATGAAGGCGATGGATCGCATGGAATCCACGCCGATCTCACCGGGCGAAAACGTTCTGTCGGTCAATCTGGACATCGTCTTCGAACTCGGAAACTGATATGTCCCAGTCCGGCAAAACCGCTCCCCCCGCCGCCGATCCGAAATCCGGCCGAAATCCCGGTTATCCCGAGACCGAGCCGCGCGATCGCGACGACGCGCATTCCCCGAAGCGTCGCGGTGAACCGCATCCCGACGATGGCGGACTGGATCGCGAACCGGAGACCGGTCCGGAGCCGGACGACAACAGGCGCTGATCGCGTTACATACGCAACACGAACGGGCCCGCACATCGCGGGCCCGTTTCTTTCCGCGTGTCCGACGAGATTATTTTCGAAGCGCGAACCCCACCGGACGCATCCGCACGTTCGACGTCATGGCACACCCCAGGAGGTTCCGCCATGGCACACGCGATCCAGCTTCCTTCCGCCGCACACGATTCAATCGACGCCACCCGCATCGCCGCCAACACCGGCACGCTGCTGGTCAACGGCCTGCTGCTGCTCGCGCTGCTGGTGCCGCTCTCGCAACGCGTTCTGGATGCGCCTGCGACGCGCGACGACGCCATCACGATCGTGCAGCTGCCGAGGATCCGGCCGGTCGATCCGCCGCCGGTGGTGGAGCCCGTCGAGATCAGGCGTCAGCGGCCGACACAGGTGACGCACCCGACCACGCCGTCGCCACCGGTCGTCGCGCAGGTCGAACAGCAGGTCGTGGACACGCAGCCGGGCGATGTGGCGATCGAGCCTGCGGATGCGATCGTCGATGACGGCGCGGCATCGATCGAACCGGCGAAGACATCCTCCGGCGCGCAGCTTCAGGCGTTGCACGCACCGCCGCCGCCCTACCCCGCCGAAGCGATGCGCGCGGGACTGAGTGGAACAGTGGAGCTCGAGATCCTTGTCGGCGTCGATGGACGTGCGCTCGATGTGCGCATCGTGCGAAGCAGTGGTCATCGCATGCTGGATCAGGCGGCACGCCGCACGGTGTTGTCGAAGTGGACGTTCGTGCCGGCGACGCGCGATGGGCATGCGGTGGAAGCATTGGGACGCGTTCCGATCGAGTTCAGCATGACGCGTTAGCGCAAGATTTTTCTCATCGCGAAACCCCGCGAGGTCGCTTCGCGGGGTTTCTTTTGAATTGAAGCCGGCGCGAAAAAACTCCTTGGAATATTTCGCATTCACTCATCTCCAGCTCATCAACAAACTGCACTGCCCTGCCCACCGCAAATTACTGCGCGGTGGTCATTCGCAAAGGCAGATACCTGGAGACCCCATGAGCAACAAGCGTCACCGGCTTCACCCACTCGTTCTCCCGATGCAACTCGCATTGATGGCCGCTCTACCCGCGCATGCGCAGCAGCTGATCGTCAGCGACGGGTCGACGCAGACCGCCTCCGGCTCCTACTCCGCCACCGGGCAGACGCTGATCGCGGATCGCGTCGGCAGCACCATTCAAGGCGACGGCGTCGCTGCGACCGCGGGCAACAATGCAGCCTTCGCCAATCGGGGCGGACGCATCTCGTTGCAAAACGCCACACTGACATCCTCCAACGTCGGGAACGCGCCGTATACGGTTCTCGCGCAGAGCCTTGGCTCCATCACCCTGGAGAGCAGTCAGATCGAGGCAACGGGCGCGTCACGCGATGCGCAGGCCGTCGTGGCGGTCGACACTCCCGCCGGCGGCGGACAAGTGGCATTGAACAACAGCCGGGTACATACGGTCACCGGATCCGCGCTCGTCGCGCAAGGCGCCGACAGCACGATCCGCGCCTCCAACACGCAGATCTCCGTCGACAACGCCGGCTTTGGCCAGCATGGCGTGGTCGCAAGCGGCGGAGCCCTGATCGACCTGAAGGACAGCACCCGTGTGGACGTGATCTCCGCCTTCACGGACGGAAACGGATTGTTCGCCACCGGGAGCGGCAGCCGTATCGTCGCCGACTCGGTGCAGGTGCATACGGTCAAGAGCACGAATCTGCTGAGCGGCGGGCACGGCGCGGCCGCAGTCCAGGGAGGGCAGATCAAGCTCAACCAGTCCACCATCGATGCAGCCGTCTATGGCGCCATCGCCGAAGGAAGCGGGAGTCAGGTCGATATTTCGAACAGCACCCTCGCGTCCAAGGCTGGCATCACCGCAAGGGATGGCGGGCATGTCACGCTGAAGGCGAGCACGGCGGGAAGCGCCGGGAATTCCATGGGTTTGCGGTCCACCGGAACCGGAAGCGTCATCTCCGCAGACGCGACGCGGATCGACTCGATCAATGGCACCGGAGCGATTGCCGAGCACGGTGGACACATCGATTTGACCAACGGAACGGAAATCCATTCCTACCATGGTCTTACTTCGTCCGACGCAGGAAGCGCCATCACGGCAACCAATGCGCATATCGAGGCATCCGGTGATGGTGTTGCGGCCATCAATGTTCTGACGGGAGCAAGTGCCAACTTTACGGATACGGTTATCCAGGCCCCGGCAGGACGAGGACTCGAGCTGGGAAAGAGCATCGAAGTCAGCTTGAATCCGGACAACGTCCCCAATATCGTCACGGTGTCCGGAGGAAGCATCTCCTCGAAGGACGCAGCGATCAGCGCCATTGGACCGCTGGGCGGAGGCCAGAGCTTCAGCGAGGTGCAGCTCAATAACGGCGTGAAGCTGTCCAGCGATTCGGGGCAGCTCGTCGAAGTCCACGACACTGGCACCTCCCTCAAGCTGTTCACCGACGCAGTGACGTTGAATGGCAATCTTCGCGCCGACCCGCAGGCGGTGCTCGATCTCTCGCTGGCGAACAACTCTTCGCTGACAGGCATGATCGGCAATGGCGCTGCCACCACGCTCGACGGCACCAGCTCGTGGACGCTTTCCGGCTCTTCGGACGTGAAGTCGCTGACGTCGGGCGGCGCGATCCAGTTCGCCGCGCCCACGACCGGCGATTACAAGACACTGACGGTTCACGGCGACTACATCAGCAACGCGGGCACGATCGGCATCAATACGTCGCTGGGAGATGACGCGTCGCCGACCGACAAGCTCATTGTCGAGGGCGGCACGTCGGGCAGCACGGCGTTGCACGTCAACAATGCAGGCGGCGCGGGCGCGTACACGACCGCTGACGGGATCCAGGTGGTGCGCGTGGATGGCGCATCGAACGGTACGTTCGCGCTCGACGGCCGCGTCGTGGCTGGTGCGAACGAATATCTGCTGGCGCAGGGCGGCAAGGCGAACCCGGCCGACGGCGACTGGTATCTGCGTTCCGAAGCGCCCGTGCCGCCGGTGCCGCCCACTCCGGATCCCGTTCCGGCCCCTACGCCGGATCCCGCTCCGGCCCCTACTCCGGATCCCACTCCGGCTCCCACTCCGGATCCGACGCCCGATCCCACCCCGGTCGGTCCCGTCACTCCGCTCTACCGCCCCGAACCCGCCGCCTATCTCGCCAACCAGGCTGCAGCGGCGAGCATGTTCGACCACTCCATGCACGATCGCATGGGCGAGCCGAACCTGGGCAAGCGCGGCGACGACGGCCGCACGGCAGCAACCTGGGTGCGCGTGGTGCGCAACCAGATGGACGGCACGACGGGCGAAGGCCAACTGGAGACCGGTACGGATACCTCGGTGCTGCAGATCGGCGGCGAGATCTCGCGTTGGAACAACGACAGCCGCTTCCATCTGGGGCTGATGGGCGGCACCGGCCAGGCAGACACCGATGTCACGTCGAACCTCCTCGACTGGCGCGCCAAGGGCAAGGTCACCGGCTACAACCTGGGCGTCTATGGCACCTGGTTCGCCGATGCCACGAACGCCAATGGCTTGTACCTCGACGGCTGGCTGCAGTACGGCACCTACAACAACAAGGTGCTGGGCGATTACCTCGCGCCGGAACGCTACGACTCCAGCACGTGGACGGGTTCGATCGAAGGCGGTTACGCCTTCGCGCTGAACAGCGACGGCAACACGCGCTACTTCATCGAGCCGCAGGGACAGGCGATCTTCACCAGCTACACCGCATCGCGGCATCAGGAAGCCAACGGCACGCTGGTCGACTCGGTGGACGCCGGCGGCCTGACCACGCGTCTGGGCGTGCGCGTCTACGGCCACGTCAACAGAGTGCAGTCCAACATCGTGCAGCCGTTCGTCACGCTCAACTGGTGGCATGAAAGCCGGCCGGACGTGATGTCGTTCAATACGACGGATCTGCGACTGGAACTGCCGAGCGATCGCTATGAAGCCAAGATGGGCTTGCAGGCGCAGCTCGGTGGCGGCTGGACGGGCTGGGGCAACCTCGGACTGTCCTATGGCGACGAGGATTACCGCGATGTCGCAGGCCAGCTCGGCCTGAACTACCGCTGGTAATCGTCTGACGTGTGTTCGGCACCGGAGCCACCCCGAGCGATCGGGGTGGCTTTTTTATCGCGAGATCCCATTACGAACTCAGCGCGAAAGCCGCTCCCGCACGGCGTCATCGCGTACACGCGCTTCAGCGGATCAGGCGCGGTGGTACGGATGATTCGCCAGCAAAGCCGCCGCGCGATACAGCTGTTCGGCGACGACCAGACGCACGAGCATGTGCGGCAACGTCAGCGGGCCGAGCGACCAGGATTCGTCGCCGCGCGCGATGACATCCGACGCGTGGCCTTCCGGACCGCCGATCAGGAACGCGAGGTCCCGCCCCTGCGCGCGCCAGTGTTCGAGGCGTTGTGCCAGCTGCTCCGATGACCACGTTTTCCCGCGTCCGTCTAGCGTCACCACCAGCGCGTTCTTCGGCAACGCGGCGATCACGCGCGCGCCTTCGTCCTGCGTCGCACGCGCGGCGTCGCGTCCCTTGCCGCGCAGGCCGGGTTCCACTTCCACCAGCTCCAGCGGCAGCCAGTGCGACAGGCGCTTCTGGTATTCGCCGAACCCTTCGGCGACCCAGCGCGGCGCGCGTTCACCTACCGCGATCAGTTTCGCTTTCATCGGCGAGATGGTAACCGCCCCCCGTCACGATCCGCGCCGTTGACGCGCCCGTGTCATCGAACGGCCATGCCGCACTCCCAGCATTCGGGCTTCCCCCAGCCCCGCAGGAGATGCAGATGGACGCATTCGGTTCCTCCCGCCGCCAGGTTCTCAAAGGCAGCGCCGCCGCAATGGCCGTCGGCGCGATCGGCAGCCTTGGCGCGCTATACACGCGCCAGGCGCTCGCCGGTGGCGATCCGACCCGCCTGGCGCCGATTCCCAGCCGCTACGGCCCGCTCGCGCCGGTCGTCGACCGCAGCACCGGCCTGCCACTGCTGCAGTTGCCGCGCGGTTTCAGTTACCGCTCCTTCGGCTGGTCGAACGACATGATGAGCGACGGCCAGCCCTGCCCCGATCGCCATGACGGCATGGCGGTCGTCGCCGTGCGCAAACCCGGGCGCGGCAGGTTCGACCGCGACAATCGCGGGCACGGCCATGGCCACGAGCTGGTGCTGATCCGCAACCACGAGCGCGGCGGTGCCACGCCGATCAACGCGCCGGGCACCTACGACACCGGCGACATCGGCGGCGGCCAGCGCGCGGGCGGCGGAACGACGACGCTGATCCATCGCAATGGCGAATGGCACAGCATCGAAGCGAGCCTCGGCGGCACGCTCGTCAACTGCGCCGGCGGCCCGACGCCGTGGGGCACGTGGCTGAGCTGCGAGGAGATCAAGACCGACGCCGCATCCAGCACCGGCCGCAAGCACGGTTACGTGTTCGAAGTGCACGCCGATGCCGAACGCACCAGCGGTCGTCCGCTGGTCGGGCTGGGGCGTTTCAGTCATGAAGCGGTTGCGATCGATCCGCGCACGGGCATCGTCTATCTCACCGAGGACGACCGGAACAAGGCCGGTCTCTACCGCTTCATCCCGAACGATCGCGCCGGCCGCTACGGCTCGCTCGAACACGGTGGCCGCCTGCAGGCCGCGCGCGTGCGCGGCAAGCGCAATGCCGATCTGACGGTGGCGAAGATCGGCGACGAATACGCGCTGGAGTGGGTCGACATCGCCGATCCCGATCTCGACAGCATCGCCGCACCCGCGGGTTATCCCGATATCTCCGCGGGCGAAACGCTGAGCGGCACGTTCGCGCAGGCCTGGGCCGATGGCGCGCTGCGCATGAGCCGTGGCGAAGGCATCTGGCACAGCTACGGGAAGATGTTCATCGTCGACACGAGCACGGGCCTGGACGATACGGGACGCCGCGGTCGCGGCAACGGTGCGGTGTGGGTGCTCGATCTGCTCACGCAGCGCATCCGTGCCCTGTTCGTCAGCGGGAACCAGCTGGCGGCGCACAATCCCGACAACATCACCGTGAGCGCGCGCGGCGGCGTGCTGCTGTGCGAGGACGGCGGCGAGAGCCCCGACGAATACGGTCCGGGCGCGCGCCTGATCGGCCTGACGCGCAAGGGCGAGTCGTACTACTTCTGCAAGAACAACATCGAGCTGACGTCCACGCAGATCGCGAACGCGGGCAAGACGATCACCGAAGGCGATTACCGCGAGAGCGAGTTCTGCGGCGCGTGCTGGGATCCGTGGAGCCGCACGATGTTCGTGAACATCCAGACGCCGGGGATCACGTTCGCGATCACGGGACCGTGGGAGCGTGGGTATCTTTGAGTAATGCTGCAACCCCTCTCCCGCTTGCGGGAGAGGGGTTGGGGTGAGGGCGACGGAGCCTAGACTCCAGGCTACGAGAGCAAGTGAAGCATGCGATGTCTCCATGCAAAACGCAGACGGCGCCCGAAGGCGCCGTCCAGTCGTGCGTCGCATGACGCTTCCATGCGAAGTCGAAATCAGAAGCGCCCTTCGGCGTCCGTCTCGACTTCGTCCTCTTCGGCTTCCGGCGGCTGGTCGCCGACCGTCCACAGACGCTCCAGCGCGTAGAACTCGCGCACGCGCGGCAGCATCACGTGGACCACGACGTCGCCCAGGTCGACCAGCACCCATTCGGCCTCGCGCTCGCCTTCCACGCCCAGCGGCTGGACGTCGAGGTTCTTGGCGAACTTGACGACTTCGTCGGCGATCGACTTCACGTGACGGGTCGAGGTGCCCGAGGCGATGACCATGTAGTCGGTGACGCTGCTCTTGCCGCGTACGTCGATCTCGGTGACATCGCGCGCCTTGAGTTCTTCCACGGCCGCATGCACGGTCTTCAGCAGGACATCCACCGGCGGCGGCGGGTTGGGCAGGCGGGTCTTGATGACTTGCGCTTCGGTACTCAAGGGGCGATGACTCTCTTTCGGGGGGTGCGGTGCCCGGGGATTATAACGAAGCCGGCGTGACGCCCCGGACGTCGTAAAGGGCATTCCGGCGGATGTATTCGGCCACGGCCGGCGCCACGCCCGCCTCCCAGGGTTCACCGGCCGCCATGCGGCGGCGCAGCTCCGTGGACGACTCCGGACGCTCCAGATGCAGGGGGAACACCGCCAGCCCGCCGGCCGGAGCGCTGTTCAGGCTCAAGGCCGACCGACGGCGTGGGCCGATCTCCGCCTCGACCTCCGGCGCCACAGCCGCCACCGCAACCGGCTCGAGGTGCGATCCCGGTCGCGCGACCGCCAGCACATGCGCCAGCGCGAACAGCTCGCGCCATCGGTTCCAGGTGTGCAGCTGCAGCAGCGAATCGCCGCCGATCATCCACACCAGCGGCGCGTCCGGTCCGAGCTCGGCGCGCAGTTCGCGCAGCGTGTCCACGGTGTACGACGGTCCGTCGCGATGCAGTTCGCGACGATCGACCTTGAGGTTGCGTTCGCCCGCGATCGCCAGGTCGAGCATGCGCGCACGCGCGTCGGCGTCGGCATGCGTGGCGTCCTTGTGCGGCGGATCGGCGGCCGGCACGAAGTAGACGCGCGCATCCAGCGCATCGCGCACTTCGCATGCGACCGACAGATGGCCCGCGTGCACCGGGTCGAAGGTTCCGCCGTAGTAGACGCGCAATGTCATGCGCCTGCTGCGTCAGCCGGCGAGCAGGCGCGTCGCGCGCGGTTCGGCGACGGCCAGCAGCAGACGTTCCAGCGCCAGCCACGCATCCACCGGCTCCTCGCCGTAGCGCGGGCGCCCCTTGGCGATGCGATCCACGCGGCCGGCTTCGGCGACGAACGCATCCCAGCGAGGCGACGCATGGCGCGCGAGCGCGCGCTTGTACATCGGTTGCTTGGAATCCCAGATGCGCTGTGCCTTGAACTCGGCCACCAGGTTCCCGCCGCGCGCCTGCACGCGTGCGAGCGACGCGGCGCGCTGCAGTTCCATCACGATCATGCCCAGCAGGCCGGGCACGGCCTCGCCTTCGGCACGCAGGCCGGCGAGCATGCGCGAGACCTGCGCGCCCTGCCCGTTCATCGTCGCGTCGACGAGGCGGAACACATCGAAGCGCGCCGCATCGGCGACCAGTTCGGCCATGCGTTCGCGATCGAGCGGCTGGCCGTCGGACAGCAGCGCGAGCTTGTCGATTTCCTGCGCCGCCGCGAGCAGGTTGCCTTCCACGCGTTCGGCGAGGTTCTGTACCGCGTCGTGATCGGCGCGCAGGCCTCGCGCGCGCAGGCGCTTTTCGATCCAGTCGGTGAGTTCGTGCGGCTTGACCTGCCACGCGATGGCGATCTGCCCGATGCGGCCGATCGCCTCGCTCCACTTGCCGCCGTGCTGCTTGCTCCAGTCGCCGGCGGTGATGAGCAACGTCACGTCCTGCGGCGGATCGGCGCAGAAATCGGCGATCACTTCCGCGCCTTCCTTGCCCGGCTTGCCGCTGGGCAGGCGCAGTTCGACGAGGCGGCGGCTGGCGAACAGGCTCGGTGCGCGGAACGTCGCCGACAGCGCGTTCCAGTCGGGTTCGCGCTGGTTGCCTTCGGCCTCGAACACCTCGCGCTCGGCGATGCCCGCACGGCGCGCGGCGGCGCGCACGGCGTCGGCGGCTTCGAGCACGCGCAGCGGTTCGGGGCCGGCGATCAGGTAGGCCGGATGAAGCGACGCGGGCTTGGGCCGGTCGAGGCCAAGCTGCGCGACGAGCTGCTCCGGACGCAGTTCCATCAGGGCGTGGTCGTGTCCGACGAGGCCGGTGGCGTGAGTTCGGCTGCCGCCGTGGCGCGACGCGCGACCGCGTCGAGGCGGCGCAGGACGGAGGCGACCATCTCGCGGCGCATTTCGCCCTGCAGGATCTCGCGCTCGCCTTCGGTACCGATGGCCTGCACCGGGTTGGACACGTAGTCGCGCGCCAGCTCGATGGTCTGGCGCGGCACGATGGCCGTGCCGTCGGGGCGGCGCAGTTCGAACGTCACGGCGTAGCGCAGCGAGTACTCCTGCGCGCGGCCCAGTTCGTCCAGGCTGATCGGGCGGTCGCCCCACTGCTCGGCCATGAGGTCGAGCACGGTGGCATCCGTGGTCCGCTCGGTGGCGGGCTCGGCGCCGGCGCGCGTGAGCGCCTGGGCGAGCGATTCGGCCAGCGGGCTGTAGCGGTCGACGGACACGACGCGGACAGGTCCAAGATCCGGCGGCAGCACCAGCGCGCTGCGCAGGTGGAAGCCGCAGGCCGACAGGGCCAGCGCGAGGGCGACGGGAATGGCGCGCTTGAGCAGGGTGCGAAGGGTCATGCGGGAAGTCTGGAGGACGCCGCCAGCGCGGGCAAGCCGCGAGGGGGCGGTTTCATTCATTCACGGGGGCTTCGCGCGGGCGGTGTGGCGCGGTGCCTGCGTTTGGTGCAGTTTCTATGGCTGTGGAGAAATCTGCGTCATGGCTCAAACCCCGCTCCTTCGGAAGAGGGGTTGGGATGAGGGCCGGGGCATGCGTGCGCGCTGGCACTGGCACTTGCGCCTGGTCGTGATCACCGCAGCCGAGTGCACGATCAAGATGGGTTCCAGCTTTCGCTGGAATGACGGTGGATTGCGATTGCCCGAGCGTCCGTGCGCTACGGCCCTGGCTCCCCGCCTTCGCCGGGAAGACGGTTTCTTTCGGACGACGATTTCGTTGGTGCGCCCGTGCTTTTGCCCCAGCCCCTAAGTTAGGGGCGGTTCGCGCCGCAGGCGCGAAGGGGCGGGTGTGGCACTAAAGGCTCGGGGTTGCTGCGCGAGCTTGGCATCGTCGCCGTCCATGGCGTCACGCGGCCGGCTTCGGATCGCCCTGCCCGACCATCCATGGCCGGGCGTTCGGCAGACCGCGCGGCAGTGCCGCGCAAGCGGTCTGCCTCACCCCGCAACGATGTTGACGATCTTCCCCGGCACCACGATCACCTTGCGCACCGCCAGCCCTTCCATGAACTTGGCCACGTTCGTCTCGGCCAGTGCGAGGCGTTCGATTTCCGCCTTGTCCAGGTTCACCGGCACGTCAATCGTGCCGCGCAGTTTGCCGTTGACCTGCACCGCCAGCGTCACCGCGTCGCGCGTCAGCGCAGCCGCATCGGCGACCGGGAACGGCACGTCCTCCAGCAGCGTCTCGCTATGCCCCAGCGCCTGCCAAAGCGCATGGCAGACGTGCGGCGTGACCGGGTTGAGCAGCAGCACCATCGCCTGCAGCACTTCGTGGCGCACGGCACGACCGGCGTCGCTCATGTCGTCGAACTTCGACACATGGTTCAGCAGCTCCATCAGCGCGGCGATCGCGGTGTTGAAGCTGTGGCGGCGGCCGTAATCGTCGCCGACCTTCTGGATCGTCTCGTGCAACTGGCGACGCAGCGTCTTCTGCGCGGCATCCAGCTGTGCGCCGCCGGCGAGCAGCGCGGCGACATCCGGATGATCCGGCTGCGAGACGTGCGTGAGCACTTCGCGCCAGAAGCGGCGCAGGAAGCGCGCCATGCCTTCCACGCCGGCCTCGTTCCATTCCAGCGACTGCTCCGGCGGCGCGGCGAACATCGAGAACAGGCGCACCGTGTCGGCGCCGTACTTGCCGACCATCAGCTGCGGATCGACGCCGTTGTTCTTCGACTTCGACATCTTCTCCGTGCCGCCGATGACGACGGGCTTGCCGTCGGCCTTCAGCGTGGCGCCGGTGATGCGGCCACGTTCGTCGCGGATGACTTCCACGTCGGCCGGATTGATCCAGTCCTTCGAAGCGTCGCCATTCTCGCGATAGAAGGTTTCGGCGATGACCATGCCCTGCGTCAGCAGGTTGGTCGCCGGCTCATCGCTGTCGACCAGGCCCTGGTCGCGCATGAGCTTGTGGTAGAAGCGGAAATACAGCAGGTGCAGGATCGCGTGCTCGATGCCGCCGATGTACTGGTCGACCGGCGTCCAGTACTTCGCGCGCTCATCGACCTGCTGCTCCGCGCCCGGCGAGGTGTAGCGCGCGTAGTACCAGCTCGACTCCATGAAGGTGTCGAACGTGTCGGTTTCGCGTTCGGCATCGCCACCGCACTGCGGGCAGGTGGTCTTGCGCCACAGCGGATCGGACTTGATCGGCGAAGCGACACCCGAGAAGGCGACGTCTTCCGGCAGCACGACCGGCAGCTGGTCTTCCGGCACCGGCACGTCGCCGCACTTCGCGCACAGGATGACGGGGATCGGGCAACCCCAGTAACGCTGGCGGCTCACGCCCCAGTCGCGCAGGCGGAAGTTCACGCGGCGCTGGCCGCGGCCGTCTGCTTCGAAACGCGTGGCGAAGGCATCGAGCGCCTGCTGGAAATCCATGCCGTCGAACTCGCCGGAATTCACCAGCCAGCCGCGTTCGGTGTACGCGCCCTCTTCCTGGATGCGACGCTCGAATTCCTTGACGACCTGCACTGCGGCCGTCGTGCCGTAGACGTCGGCCGATGCGCCTTCGCCGAGCGCGCTGGTCATCGCGTCCTCGTGCTTGGCCAAGTCGCCGGCGATCTCGTTCACCGCGTCGCGCACTTCCGGCGGCACGATCACCATGCGCACCGGCAGCGAATACTTGCGCGCGAATTCCCAGTCGCGCTCGTCGTGGCCCGGCACGGCCATCACCGCGCCGGTGCCGTAGTTCATCAGCACGAAGTTGGCGACGTAGACCGGCATCTTCTCGCCGGTGATCGGATGGATCGCGTCCAGACCGGTGTAACGGCCGCGCTTTTCCTGCGTTTCCAGTTCGGCTTCGGTGACGCCGCCCTTCTTCAGGTCATCCAGGAAAGCGGACAGCTCGGCGTCCTTCGACGCGGCCAGTCGCGCCAGCGGGTGTTCGCCGGCGATGGACACGAACGTCACGCCCATCAGCGTGTCGGGGCGTGTGGTGAAGACGTGCAGGGGCTCGAGCGCGTTGCCGTCGCCGTCGACCACGTCGAAGCGGATTTCCAGGCCTTCGCTGCGGCCGATCCAGTTGCGCTGCATCGTCTTGACCGCGTCGGGCCAGCCCGGCAGCGCGTCCAGGCCGTCGAGCAGTTCCTGCGCGTAGTCGGTGATCTTCAGGAACCACTGCGGGATTTCGCGCTTTTCGACCAGCGCGCCGGTGCGCCAGCCGCGGCCGTCGATCACCTGCTCGTTCGCCAGCACGGTCTGGTCGACCGGATCCCAGTTAACGACCGAGTTCTTGCGGTACGCCAGGCCCTGCTTCATCAGGCGCACGAACATGCGCTGCTCGTGCACGTAGTACGACGGCTGGCAGGTGGCGAACTCGCGCGACCAGTCGATCGCGTAGCCCATCTGCTGCAGCTGCGCCTTCATGTGCGCGATGTTGGCGTAGGTCCACTTGGCCGGTGCGGTCT
>Ga0102592_1001754_pt1 | contig 21966 bp, 22 predicted proteins | sample AraplaCol_mMF_r2_FD_76861 | JGI IMG/M metagenome (GOLD analysis project Ga0102592, IMG submission 76861) | Arabidopsis root microbial communities from North Carolina, USA - plate scrape MF_Col_mMF_r2 (SPADES assembly) (version 2) | ecosystem: Host-associated > Plants > Roots > Endosphere...
TGAGGCTGGTGCTGACGTTGGAGCGCGCCACGGCCAGCGTGTCGGCGATGTCCTCGGCATGCAGGGGGCGGCCGTGGAAGAAGAGCAGGGCGTGGATTTGCGAGACGGTGCGGTTCACGCCCCAGGCGGTGCCCATCTCTCCCCAATGGACGACAAATTTGCGGGCGACGGGGCTGAGTTCCATGGCTCTGACTATATATTGTCTGAAATTTCTGTCAATACAGAAATTAAAGATTGATCATGGAAACAACAGGCCAGGGCAAGCCACGGCCAGCCGCCCGAAAATACGGCCCATGACAGAGATCAAGACCTATGGCATGTCCGAGCGGGCCGACCACCTGGACTTCGACATCCGGTCCCAGCTGGTGCGGCCGCCGCTGGTACGCCCGCACCGCCATGAGTATTTCCAGATCCAGATCAGCCTGCAGGGCGACACCGAGCAGAACGTGGCCGGCACGGTGCGGCCTTTCCGCCGCGGCTACCTGAGTTTCATCCTGCCCTACCGCGTGCACGTGATCCCGCACCCCGAGGGCTCGCGCTACGTCATCATCAATATGTCGCAGCAGTTCCTGCGGCCGGGCCTGGATGTGGACCCGCTGGACCTCGAGGACGTGCCCTTGAGCCGCGCGCCTGAACTGGCGCCTTTTTTGTTCCAGGAATATGCCGATTTCTATTTCCCGGAGGATGAGTTTGCCGAGGTCGAGGCGCTGCTTGAAAAGCTCGCGCTTGAAAACGCGCACCGGCGCTTCGGTTCCGTGGAGATGATCCGCGGCCTGATGCTGCAGCTCATAGGCCTGGTGTGCCGCAAGTACGAAGCCGACCTGCTGCGCTTTTCGGCCAGCCAGGCCCAGCAGGGCAGCCGGCGCGCCAGCCTGCAGCGCGCGGTGCGCTATATCCGCGAGCACCTGGCCGGGGAGGTCACGCTGGCCGATGCGGCGGCCGCAGCTTTCCTTTCGCCCAATTACCTGGCCCATCTGCTCAAAAAGGAAACCGGCAAGACCTTCACCGACCTGGTGACCGAGCGGCGCCTGGAGTTTGCCCAGGAGCAATTGGCGCACAGCAGCCAGCGTATCGCGAGCATCGCCCATGCCTCGGGCTTTGCCGACGAGGCTTATTTCGCGCGGCGCTTTCGCCAGCGCTTTGGCCTGACGCCCAAGGCTTACCGCGACAGCGTGCGCGCAAAAATCTCCGGCGCCTGAGCCCTGTTCTGCTTGCCGCGTTGCGACGGCATCATTGAATCGTCCGGTAAATGCGTAATTGCGTCCGGCTGCGCAAGCCATGTCCGCCATAAGCTCGACAGTCGGAGAAAAAATCGCTACTAACAACAAGCTCCAGCTTTTATCAATCCAGGAGACATACATGACAACACCCGACATGAGCAAACGCGGAATCCTTCAAACAGGCGCCCTGATGGCCACAGGCGCCGTCGTCGGCTGCGCCACGCCCGGCACGGCGGCCAATGCGCCAGCCACACCCTTCGCGGTGGCGGGCACCTACATTCCCATCGCCGGCAGCGACCAGATGTTCCCGGTGCGCCGCATCTATTGCATAGGCCGCAACTACGCGGCCCATGCGATCGAGATGGGTTCCGACCCGAGCCGCGAGCCGCCCTTCTTTTTCCAGAAGCCGACGGATGCCATTCAGGTGGTGCCGCCCGGCACGGTCGCCGACCATCCCTATCCCACGCTGACCAAAAACTACCATTACGAAGTTGAACTCGTGGCGGCGCTTGCCAAGGGCGGGCGCAACATCCCGATCAACCAGGCGCTGGACTGCGTTTACGGCTATGCGCTGGGCCTGGACATGACGCGGCGCGACCTGCAGCGCGGCATGGGCGACCAGAAAAAGCCCTGGGAAATCGGCAAGAGCTTTGACCGCTCGGCGCCCATAGGCCCCATCCACAAGGTGGCACAGACCGGGCACTACACCAAGGGCGCGATCTGGCTCAAGGTCAACGGCCAGGTCAAGCAGCAGGCCACACTCAACCACATGATCTGGTCGGTGGCCGAGCAGATTTCCAAGCTGTCCGAGGCCTTTGAGCTCTTCCCCGGCGACATCATTTATTCGGGCACGCCCGAGAACGTCGGCCCCGTGGTCAAGGGCGACGTCATTGAATGCCATATCGACGGCCTGCCGGAGCTCAGCGTCAAGATTGTTTGAGCGGTGCGCGGGGAGGCCAGGGCGAGGCAAGGGAAAACACCGTGTCATCGCCCCGCGATGGCAAGAACTTACGGGGACGCATAGACTCCGATAGCTTGCCTTTGTCCCCAACAACTCTTTGTGAGGAAACCGCCATGCTTGAACACGACCAGAAAAAAGACTTCGACGCGCTACTGCCCGGGCGTTCCACCGAAGCCGGCGCCAGCCGCCGCACCGCGCTCAAAACGGCCCTGGGGGTCGGTTATGCTGCCACCGCCATGCCCATCATGGCGCAGACCGCCATCAAGACCTCCTCGGAAGGCCTGAAGACCGGCGAGGCCACCTATGAAGTCAATGGTTTTAAGGTGCCCGCTTTCTTCGCGGCGCCGGTCGGCAAGACCAACCTGCCCGTAGTGCTGGTGATCCAGGAAATCTTCGGCGTGCACGAGTACATCGCCGACACTGCGCGGCGCTTTGCCAAGGCCGGCTACCTGGCCATTGCCCCCGAGCTTTATGCGCGCCAGGGCGATCCCAGCAAGTACAACGAAATGGCCAAGCTCATGGCCGAGGTCGTCTCCAAGGTGCCCGACGAACAGGTCATGGCCGACCTGGACGGCGCGGTGAAGTGGGCAGCCGCTAACGGCGGAAACACCAAAAAAGTCGGCATCACCGGCTTTTGCTGGGGCGGCCGCATCACCTGGCTGTATGCCGAGCAAAGCAAAAACGTCAAGGCCGGCGTGGCCTGGTACGGCCGCCTGGTCGGCCAGCCGTCGGCCCTCACGCCCAAGCATCCGCTGGACCTTGCGGCAGGCCTGAAGGCGCCGGTGCTGGGCCTCTACGGCGGCCAGGACGGCGGCATTCCGCTCACCACCGTCAACCAGATGAAGGACGCATTGGCTGAAGCCGGCGCCAAAGGCAACAAGGCTGCGGCCGCTTCCGAATTTGTGGTCTATCCGCAGGCGCCCCACGCCTTCCACGCCGACTACCGACCCAGCTACCGCAAGGACGCGGCGGAGGATGGATTCAAACGGGCGCTGGAGTGGTTCAAGTCGCACGGCGTGGCCTGATTCCCCGCCTGCAGGCTGAAAGCCGCCTTCCCTGAAAAGGGCTGGCGGCTTTTTTGTGCACACCCCTTGACACGCTTGATAAGATAAAAACAACCCCGGCCGCTGGCATTGATTGCCGCGCCGGGGTTTTGTCGTCTGTGGTGTAACCTCCACGGGTGTTCTGAATGATATTGGGCTCCCGCCCCTTTAAATACAAGCGTAGGCAGCTATGACTTTGCTAGCAATCTTGATGGGTACCCTGGCCGCCGGCATAGGCAGCGTGTGGCTGGCGGCTTTGCTGAGTTTTGGCGTGCTGGCCCGCTATACCCAGCACATGCTGAGCCTGGCCGCCGGGGCGCTGCTGGCCACGGCTTTCATGCACCTGCTGCCCGAAGCCTTTGAAAGCCAGGCCGGCGCCAAGGAGCTGTTTGCCACCTTGCTGGTGGGGCTGGTGTTCTTTTTCCTGCTCGACAAGGCCGAGCTCTGGCACCACGGCCATGAGCACCATGGCGGCGAGCACCACGGCCCCGAGGTGGCTGCGCACGCACAGCATGACCATGCGGAGCATGTGCATGCCGCGCACAGCCACCATGGCCACAACCATGGCCACAACCATGGCCATGCGCATGGGCACGCGCATGGCGAGGGCAAGACGGGCGGCTGGGCTGTGCTGGCCGGCGACAGCGTGCATGCCTTTGGCGACGGCATCCTGATCGCCTCGGCTTTTGTGGCCGACCTGCGGCTGGGCCTGGTCGCCGCGCTGGCGGTGCTGGTGCATGAGGTGCCCCACCACATGGGCGACCTCGTCGTGCTGCGCCAGACCTCCAACAACCGGCGCGCCGCCCTCGTCAAGGTGTCGCTGGCCGGCGCGGTGACGGCGCTGGGCGGCGTGGCCGGCTACGCGCTGGTCGACCAGCTCTACGACTACCTGCCGTTTTTCCTGATCATGGCTTCGAGCAGCTTTATCTACGTCGCGCTGGCCGATTTGATTCCGCAATTGCAAAAGCGCGTGACCGCCCGCGAAACCGTGGCGCAGATCGCCTGGCTGGCCATAGGCATAGGCATGGTCACGCTGATCAGCGGGCTGGCGCACCATCATTGACGCCGACTGTTGGGCTTCGTTGCGGCGCTGTCAGACGGCGCCTTACAGATACAGGTGTTGGCGACCTATAGGCCGGGATAGGGCGCGGCGGGAAGATGGGATCAAACATCCTTCAACCCTTCGTTTCCTACGTCCCATTGTGCAAAGGCAGGCCCGCCATGAATTTCCATTCAGAACCCACCACGGTTTCCAGTGCCTTCCGTCCGTCGACCGCTTTCGGCGGCGGTGAGGCCTTTCTCAAGGCATCACAGCACAACAAGCCGCGCATTGTTCGCCGCCCGCGCGCGGCTGCCTACATTGCCTTTTTAATCACCATTTTTGCCAGCATGGCGGCCGCCGCGGCCTTGGTGACGCAGGAAATGCCTTTGCTGGCGGGCCTGTGATGAGCGCCATGAACTCCAGGCGCAGCCATTCCCCTGACGGCGGGATACCACTCGGCGCGGGTTCGCCCGAGGAGCCGGCGCATACCTTGCCCGCCGAACCGGCCCAAATCACCAAGGCCGCCAAAGCTCAATCCGCGACATCCGTTAAAGCCGAAGCGGCGCAGCCGCGGTCCTCGGCCCGCAAACGCCCGGGCAATGAGGAGCCCGAGCTCACACTCGAGGACGACCTGCCTTCTGATGGGCGTGACAAAAAAGGCGAAGCCATGATTCGCGACCTGCCGCGCAAGGTAGGAAAGAACGAGGATTAATTATGGCCACCAGCCCTGATGTTCCACCGCCCGAGCCGGTGCCACCCCTGCAGACCCCGCCGGAGCCCGGCGAAGTGCAGACCACGCCCATGCCCATGGAGTAGGCCGTCGAGAGGGCTTAGCCGGCACTTCTTTTCACCTGGCTTCTTTTGCGCGCAGGTGCCAGCTGCTACTGTTGGCCGCCATTCAAAGCCACTCCAATACCCAAGCGCCCAAAGCCATGGAAAGCCGGGCTCGCTTGCCTTCAATGGGTCAACCAACCTTTCCACCTTTACCGCGAGCACAAACTCATGCATTCATTTGTCAACTCACTCGGCCCCATGCGCGGCCTGGGCTTTGTGGCCCTGGCCTTGACCCTGGCTTTGAGCGCCTGTGGCAAGCAGGGCAACAACGACCCCGGGAACACGCCCGGGAGCACAGGGTCGGGCTCGGCGCCTGCCGCTGCGACCGGGACTGAGCCTGCCCGGACACCTTCAGCGGGTGACGGCCCGGCGGGCGGCAGTAGCGGCTTCAAGGGAAGCGTGCCGGCACCGGACGCCTCAGGCGCGCCTTCGACAGGCGGAACGACCGCGCCCGGTTCGGCTGGCGCGGGGGGAACGGCCGGCCAGGGCGGGGCGGCCAATGCTCCTGCTTCGGGTGCTTCTGGTGCTTCCGGCACCACGACGAACGGCGGCTTGCCGGCCAGCCAGACCGGCAGCATTGCCAGGCCCGGCGGCAGCACCAACAGCACCCCCAACAGCAGCACCGGCAACGCCTCACGCTAATCCGCCGCATCCTCCGCTGCGCGGGCTTGCGCGGCCCTACAAGCTTCTGTAAGGTCGGGGACTTTCCCCAAGGGAGACACCCATGGCCGAGGTTCTGAAGGTGCGCTGCTGTATCGCCGGCGGTGGGCCGGCCGGCATGATGCTGGGCCTGTTGCTGGCGCGTGCCGGCGTTGACGTGCTGGTGCTCGAAAAGCATGCGGACTTCCTGCGCGACTTTCGCGGTGACACCGTGCACCCGTCCACCCTGCAGGTGATGCACGAGCTGGGCCTGCTCGATAAATTCCTGGCGCGCCCGCATGACGAGGTCAGCGAGATGCGCGCGATGGTCGGCGACACGGAACTGGTGCTCGCCAACTTCAAGCGCCTGCGCATACGCTGCCAGTTCATCGCGATGATGCCGCAATGGGAGTTCCTGGATTTCGTGCGCGATGAAGCCGAGCGTTACCCCGGGTTCCGTTTGCTGCAGAACGCGGAAGTCACAGGGGTGAGCGAGGAGGGCGGCAGCGTGACGGGCGTGCAGGTGACGACGGAGGGCGGGCCTTTGCAGGTGCGGGCGGACCTGGTCATAGGCGCGGACGGCCGGCGTTCGACGGTGCGCGCCGCCGCCGGGCTGGTGGTGCGCGACCTGGGTGCGCCCATCGACGTGTTGTGGATGCGCCTGCCCAGGCTGCCGGGTGATCCGTCCACCTCGGGCGGGCGTATCACCACCGGCATCTTCCTGGCCATGATTGACCGCGGCAGCTATTGGCAATGCGCTTATGTGATTCCCAAGGGCGGCATTGAGGCCGTGCGCGCGCGGGGGCTGGAGGCCTTCAAGGCCGCCATGGTGAAGGTGGCCCCGCTGCTTGCGGGCCGCATGGACGCGCTGGCCGGTTGGGATGACGTCAAGCTGCTGAGCGTGACGGTGGACCGGCTGGAGCGCTGGTACAAGCCCGGCTTGTTGTGCATAGGCGATGCCGCGCATGCCATGTCGCCGGTGGGGGGCGTCGGCATCAACCTGGCGGTGCAGGACGCAGTGGCGGCGGCCAACGTGCTGGCGGTGCCGCTGGCCGATGCGGGCATGGGCGCGGCGGCCTTGACGCCCTTGCTGGCTCAGGTGGAAAAGCGGCGCCTGCTCCCGACCCGGCTCACGCAGGCGGCGCAGGTGGCTGTCCAGAACCGCGTGCTCAGCCCGGTGCTGGCCGGTCGCGGCTCTGAAGCGCCGCCCATGGCGCCACCCTGGCCTTTGCGGCTGATGCAGCGCTGGCCGATGCTGCAAGCCTTGCCGGCTTATGCGGTCGGGGTGGGCGTGCGGCCAGAGCATGTACGCTCGCCGGCCCGGCCTCCGCCTGGGGTGTAGGCTTTCTCCTACATCATGCGCGGGCATGGCCTACAAATGCCTCGCCCCAGCGCTCTTAGAGTGAAGTCATCAGACCCTGCGGACGGCCCATTTCCGGAATGCCCGCGATGGCCCGCAGGCCAGGAGACCTTCATGAAAAGCAGCAATACCCTTCACGCCCATAAACCCGAGCCCAGCCCCTCCAAAGACCGGGTGGGAGACAGGCCGGACAACGGTTCCAGAAGCAGTCGCGGCGCAGGCCCCAACTCAGGTGCGCGGCTGGACAATCCACACAAGCGCATCCGCCTGACTGGCCACGCCCGCGCCTGCTGAAGTACGCATGCGGTGCGCCGCACGCAGCGCGAACCCGTCGAAAAATCCCTACATCCCTGTGGGCCCCCGTCTCATGGGGCATACCCGTAACGCACCGCTAAATTGATGTCTGGCTGTCGCTCAGCCAACTCCGCCGATCGACAGATTGATCTTCCATCCTCACCTCTCTTCAAAGAAGGAACAGACATGCACGCATCCCAATTGAAACCCGCCGCCGCAACAGCTCTTGCCTTGGCCGCCCTGCTGGCCTTGGGCGCCTGCGGGAAGAAAGTGGAAGACACCGGGGCCACCTCTTCGCCCGGCTCCAGCTCTTCAAGTTCTTCTACGCCATCGACGCCATCCACGTCTTCGACGCCTTCCACCGGATCCACGGGTTCATCCAGTTCCAGCAGCACGAGCGGCACCAGCCCCATGCCGACGCCCGAAGCCAGCGCGGCTGTCTCGAACTCGGGTTCGACCGCACCCGGCACGCCGGCCAGCGGCGGCACCAAATAAAGATTGCAGCGCCGGCTCCCCGGCGAGCACAAAAAAAACGCCACCAGGCATGGGCCGGTGGCGTTTTTTGTGGGTGGGCCTAAGCGCGGGCCTTGGATGAGAGGGCCTAGCCCCGCGCCACAGGCCGTTGCGGGTCGCTGCACCAGTCGCTCCAGCTGCCGGCGTAAAGGCCGGTCCTGCCCAGGCCGGCAATTTCCATGGCGACCAGGTTGGGCACGGCGCTGACGCCGCTGCCGCAGTGGTGCACCACGGTCGCCGGGTCGCGCCCGGCCAGCAGGGTTTCAAACTCTGCCTTGAGCTGTGCGGCTGGCTTGAATTTGCCGTCGGGCGCAATGTTCTGGCTGAAGGGCCGGTTCAGTGCGCCGGGGATATGGCCGGCCACAGGGTCCAGCGGCTCCACCTCGCCCTTGAAGCGCGGTGTGGCGCGGGCATCGATCACCGTCTGGGAGGGCCGGCCCAACTGCTTGACCACGGTATCGGCCGACACCAGCGTGGCCCTGGCCGGCGCCAGCAGGAAGCTGGCCTGGAAGTGCGCGGGCTCTTCGCCGCTGTTCACGGCTCCGCCCGCAGCCTGCCAGGCCTGCAGCCCGCCGTCGAGCATGGCGACGTTTTCATGGCCGGCCCATTTGAGCATCCACCACAGGCGCCCGCAGTAGTTCGCGCCATTGCGGTCGTAGACGACTGCCTGCATGTTGTTGGCGAAACCCACGCTGGACAGCCAGGTGGCGAACCTTTCGCGGTTGGGTAGCGGATGCCGCCCGCCGGAAGCGGGCGCATCGGCGCCGCTGGCGGTGATCACCCCGTGCGCGCCCGGCACGCCGTGCTTGGCGCTCAGCGCGGTGTCCAGGTTGGCATACACGGCGCCCGGAATGTGCGCCTCCAGGTATTGCTCCTGGCCCGCGTGGGGCTTCATCAGGTCGAAGCTGCAATCGAAGATGCGCAGCGGCTTGGCCGAGGCAATCAGCGCTTGCAGCACTTCGGCGGAAATCAGGGTGGTGTAGCTCATGGGGGCTCCTTAGTGCTCTTCAGCGGGGGCATTGGGCGCGGCGCGCGCCCGCAGCACGGTGGCGGCGATCGCGCTCACGATGATGAGCACCATGCCGGCCCAGCCGATCAGGGGAATATTGTCGCCAAACAGGATCAGGCTGTAGAGCGCCGCGAACACAATGCCCGAATACTGCAGGTTGGCCACCATCAGCGTGCCGCCATGGTTTTCCGACATGGAGTAGGCCTTGGTCATGCTCAGCTGTCCCAGGGACGCCAGCAGCCCTATCGGAAGCAGCCACATCGCCTGCCGCCAGTTCCAGGGCGACAAGCCCATGAACAGCATGCCGAGCGCTCCGGCAATGACGGTGCCGACCGCGAAGTAAAACACGGTGCGCGTCTCGGGCTCGCCCATGCGCGCGATTGCCATGACCTGCATGTAGGCAAAGGCGGCGCCCAGGCCCGACATCAGGCCCACCAGCCCGGCAAAGGTCTGGTTCTGGTCGATGGCCGGGCGCAGCAGCATGACCACGCCGGCAAAACTCGCGAGGATGGCCATGACAAGAGGGCCTTGACTAGGCCCTTTCTGGCCTGCTTTACCCAGCATCAGTGTGCCGCCAACCAGGAAGGCGGCGATCCAGACGCTGCTCATGTAGTTGAGCGTCATGGCGGTGGCCAGCGGCAGGTGGGCAATGGCATAAAACCAGGCCGACAGCGACATCACGCCGATCACGCTGCGCCAGGCGTGCATGGCCGGGTAGCGCGTGCGCAGCGTGATGCCCTGGGCGCGCGCATAGGCGGCCATGAAGAGAACGCCCAGCACGCCGCGGTAGAACACCAGCTCGGCGCTGTTGAAATGTTCGGACGCGTATTTGACGCAGACCCCCATGGTCGCGAACATGAACGAGGAAAAAATCATCCAGAGGGCTTGCATGGCGTGCGGGGGACCTAGCGGAAGGGGAGGGTGGAATGAAAAATGGCTGCGGCCCCGACTTCATGCGGGACTGCAGCCATCGTATAGGCGGGTACCGGGGCTTGCACGCTGGGGATAAATGGTCAAATCATCTGCGTGGTTTTGCTGGCGCCCATCTCACGGCGGTACCACTCGTGAAAGTGCTGCATGCCGTCTTCCATGGGACTTTGGTAGGGGCCGAATTCGTTGTCGCCGCGTTGCAGCAGGGCTTTGCGGCCGGCATCCATGCGCAGCGCGATTTCGTCGTCTTCCACGCAGGTTTCCATGTAGGCGGCCTGTTGCGCCTCCATGAACTCCCGCTCGAAGGCGCAGATTTCCTCGGGATAGAAGAACTCGACCACGTTGAGTGTCTTGTCCGGTCCTTGCGGGTGCAGTGTGCTGACCACCAGCACGTGCGGGTACCACTCAATCATCACGTGCGGATAGTAGGTGAGCCAGATCGCGCCGTACTTCGGCGGCACGCCCTGGCGGTATTGCAGCACCACGTCGTGCCATTTTTTGTAGACGTCGGTGCCCGGCTTGCCGAGCTTGTCCGACACGCCCACCGTCTGCACTGAATAGTCGGCCTCCAGCTGCCAGCGCAGGTCATCGGTGGTGACGAAGCTGCCCAGCCCGGGGTGGAAGGGACCGACGTGGTAGTCCTCGAGGTAGACCTCGATAAAGGTCTTCCAGTTGTAGTTGCACTCGTGCAGGTGCACCTTGTCGAGCTGGTAGCCGGAAAAATCAAGGTCGGCGTAAGTGGCCAGCTGCGACATCTCGGCGGCCACATCGCGGCCGTTGTCCTCGAACACCAGGCCGTTCCAGCTCGTCGTCTTGTAGCGGTTCAGGTTCAGGCAGGGATCGATCTCGAAATGCGGCGCGCCTATGAGCTCGCCCGCGGTGTTGTAGGTCCAGCGGTGCAAGGGGCAGACGATGTTGCTGCCGGTGTTGCCGCGGCCCTGCAGCATGGTCGACTGCCGGTGGCGGCAGACGTTGGAGATCAGCTCTATGCCCGAGGCGTTGCGCACCAGGGCCCGGCCTTCGCCCTCATGCGGCAGGGCGTAGTAGTCGCCCAGGTTGGGCACCGCCAGTTCATGGCCCAGGTAGCGCGGCCCATGCGCGAACAGCTTTTGCTGCTCCCGCTGGTACAGGCCCGCGTCAAAGTAGCTGGAAACAGGGAGCTGGCTGGTGGCCTGCAGAAGGCGGAGGCTGAGATCAGACATGCGATTTTCAGGGTGAACTTGCCGCCGCGCGAGGCTTTGGAGGCAGTTGACAAACCAGGGAGCAGGCTGAGCGTCAGCCCACGGGTGAAAACAAGGCCGGGTATCCCGCAACGGGGACACCGCTGTTATCGAGAACTGTTATCAATTGTACCCGCGTGGGGGTGGTTTGGGGGGTCCTGGCGCCCCGCCGCCGGATAATAGAAATATTGCAGTTGCAACCCCGGGCGCCGGGCGCTGCAATCCATCCGCAACGGCCTAAAATCAGGCCTTCATCCAAAGAACCATGGCCAAAAGCGCTTCCTCCTCCGCCTCTCCCGCAAATCCCGCCGCCGCGGCGCTGCCCGCCAGCTATGAGGCTGCCCTGCAGGAGCTCGAGGAACTGGTGGACAGCCTGGAGTCCGGCCAGCTTCCGCTGGACCAGCTGCTGACCGGCTACCAGCGCGGCGCGCAACTGCTGAAGTTTTGCCGCGACAAGCTCGAGGCCGTGGAAACCCAGATCAAGGTGCTGGAAGGTACAGAACTCAAGCCCTGGGTGCAGGAGTAGGCGGCGCAAGCCGCGACCAGGCATCCGATGATCCAAGCCCAACCAGACAACCAGACTCAACCAGAGACCACCCCGATTGAACGCTCCTGACAAACTGCCCCTGTTCACGCTGAGCGACTGGAGCGCAAGACAGCTTGCCGCCGTCGAGAGCGCCCTGTCCCGCTGGGTGGCTTGCCCCACCGATTCGCCCGCGCCCGCCGGGCTGGGCGACGCCATGCGCTATGCCGTGCTCGACGGCGGCAAGCGCCTGCGCCCGCTGCTGGTCATGGCCGCCTGCGAGGCCGTGGGCGGCAACGCCGAAGCCGCCTTGCGTGCCGCCTGCGCGGTGGAACTCATACACGCCTATTCCCTGGTGCACGACGACATGCCCTGCATGGACAACGACGTGCTGCGCCGGGGCAAGCCCACGGTGCACGTCAAGTTCGGCCAGGCCCAGGCGCTGCTGGCCGGCGATGCATTGCAGGCCCTGGCCTTTGAATTCCTCACGCCCGAGGATGCCGGCATCGACACCGCCACGCAGGCGCGCCTGTGCCGCATGCTGGCCCGGGCTGCCGGCTTCCAGGGCATGGCCGGCGGCCAGGCCATAGACCTGGCCAGCGTGGGCATGCCCCTGAATTCGCAGCAACTGCACGAAATGCACCGCCTGAAAACCGGCGCGCTGCTGGAAGCCAGCGTGATGATGGGCGCGGCCTGTGGCAGCGCCACGCCCGCGGCCTGGCAGTCCTTGCGTGACTACGGCGCGGCTGTCGGCCTGGCCTTCCAGGTGATCGACGACATCCTCGACGTCACCGCCGACTCCGCCACGCTGGGCAAGACTGCCGGCAAGGATGCCGCCCAGGACAAGCCGACCTTTGTCTCGCTGATGGGGCTGCAGGCTTCAAAAGAGTACGCGCAGCAGTTGCTGGCCAGGGCGCTCGCCGGCCTGGACGCCAGCGGGCTGGCACGCACTGAAGCCTTGCGTGCGCTGGCAGACATGCTCGTCAACCGCCATCACTAGGACATTCGCTGAACACGAACGGCCCAGCACCGACCAACCAGGGAAGAGGAACCGGCCTCGCCATAACAACGACACCACGATGTACCCATTGCTCGAAACCATCCAAAGCCCCGCCGACCTGCGCAAGCTGCCGCGCACCGGCCTGAAGACCCTGGCCGACGAGCTGCGCGCCTTCGTGCTCGACAGCGTCTCCAAGACCGGCGGGCACCTCAGTTCCAATCTCGGGACCGTGGAGCTCACGGTGGCTTTGCACTACGTCTTCAACACGCCCGAGGACCGCCTCGTGTGGGACGTGGGCCACCAGACCTACCCGCACAAAATCCTCACGGGCCGGCGCGAGCGCATGGGCAGCCTGCGCCAGTTCGGCGGGCTGTCGGGTTTCCCGCGCCGTGACGAAAGCGAGTACGACACCTTCGGCACCGCGCACTCGTCGACCTCCATCTCCGCCGCGCTGGGCATGGCGCTGGCCGCCCAGCAAAAGGGCGAAGACCGCCATGCGGTGGCCATCATCGGCGACGGCGCCATGAGCGCCGGCATGGCCTTTGAGGCCCTGAACAACGCAGGCGTGCACGATCACTGCAAGCTGCTGGTGGTGCTCAACGACAACGACATGAGCATCAGCCCGCCCGTGGGCGCGCTCAACCGCTACCTGGCCCAGTTGATGAGCGGGCGGTTTTACGCATCGGCCAAGCACGTGGGCAAACAGGTGCTGCGCGTGGCGCCGCCGCTGCTCGAGCTGGCCAAGCGCCTGGAGGCGCACGCCAAGGGCATGGTGGTGCCGGCCACGCTGTTTGAAAATTTCGGCTTCAACTACATCGGCCCCATAGACGGCCACGACCTCGAGTCCCTGGTGCCCACGCTGGAAAACATCAAGCACCTGATGGACAACAACGCCGGCCCGCAGTTCCTGCACGTGGTCACCAAAAAAGGCCAGGGCTACAAGCTGGCCGAGGCCGACCCCATTGCCTACCACGGCCCCGGCAAGTTCGACCCGGCCATGGGCCTGCAAAAGTCCAGCACGCCGGCAAAGCAGACCTTCACCCAGGTCTTCGGCCAGTGGCTGTGCGACATGGCCGAACACGACACGCGCCTGGTCGGCATCACGCCGGCCATGCGAGAAGGCTCGGGCATGGTCGAATTCCACAAACGCTTTCCCGGGCGCTACCACGACGTCGGCATTGCCGAGCAGCATGCGGTGACCTTTGCCGCCGGCATGGCCTGCGAAGGCCTCAAGCCCGTGGTCGCGATTTACTCGACCTTTCTGCAGCGCGGCTACGACCAGCTGGTCCACGATGTAGCCCTGCAAAACCTGCCTGTGGTGTTCGCCCTCGATCGCGCCGGCCTGGTCGGCGCCGACGGCGCCACGCATGCGGGCGCCTACGACATTCCCTACCTGCGCTGCATTCCCAACATGAGTGTGGCCTGCCCCGCCGACGAACGCGAATGCCGCAAGCTGCTTTCGTCCGCCTTCGAGCAGAACCATCCCGTGGCCGTGCGCTACCCGCGCGGCGCGGGCGCGGGCGTCGAGCCGGAAGCGGGGCTGGAGTCCTTGCCTTTCGGCAAAGCGGAAGTCCGCCGCGAGGGCTCGCATATCGCCATCCTGGCTTTCGGCACCTTGCTGTACCCAGCCTTGCAGGCCGCCGAAAAACTCGGCGCCACCGTGGTCAACATGCGCTGGGCCAAGCCGCTGGATACCGAGCTGCTGCTCAAGGTCGCGGCCGCCCACGAAGCCTTCGTCACCGTCGAAGAGGGCGCCATCATGGGCGGCGCGGGCAGCGCCGTCAGCGAAGCCCTGCAAGCCGCAGGCATCAACAAGCCGGTGCTGCACCTGGGCCTCAAAGACGAATTCATCGAACACGGCGATCCCGCCAAGCTGCTGGCACTGCAAGGCCTGGATGCCGCGGGCATTGAAGCGGCCACCAGGTCGCGTTTCAGTGCGCTGCTGACGACCACCAAGCCCGCGCTCAAGTCAGTCGCCTGAAACGAACCCCGTCCACGCGAGCAGCCCTTCGACAGGCTCAGGGCGAACAGATAGGAAGTGAGTGTGGTTCTGGGCTCTTAAACCCAGCATGAGCCGCGGAACCGGCCTTGGCCTGTCCTGAGCCTGTCGAAGGGCCGGGCCGCAGGCGCAGCGCCCCGCCGGTGGGCGGCGTATGACACGAAACCGCAGGCGCGGTGAAAAGCCTGGGGCCCTATCTAGACAGCTTCCTGTCAGCTCTTCAAGGGTTTACCCACCCGGGTAGTACCCCCTCGATTTTTAGAATTCCCCAGGACCTGCGAAGACACACACCAACGCAGTCTGGCCTGCGCATGCGCCGGCCAAGGATTTTCATTTTTCACACTTCGGAGTCAAGTTGATGGATCGTCGTTCACTCATCAAGCACGCGGGCGTTGCCGGCGTTCTGGCCGCAGGCGTCGCGCCCGCCGTTCATGCGCAGGCCGCCGTTCGCTGGCGCCTGGCTTCCAGCTTCCCCAAGTCGCTGGACACGATTTACGGCGGCGCGGAAAGCTTCGCCAAGCACGTCAAGGCGATCTCGGGCGGCAAGTTCGAAATCTCCGTGCACGCGGCTGGCGAACTGATGCCCGCTTTCGGCGTGGTTGACGGCGTGCAGCAGGGTTCCATCGAAGCGGCCCACACGGCGCCTTACTATTTCTTCGGCAAGGACGAGACCTTCGCCATCGGCGGTGCGATTCCCTTCGGCCTGAACAGCCGCCAGATGAGCGCCTGGACCTTCGAGGGCAACGGCCTGAAGCTGATGCGCGAGTTCTACGCCAAGTACAACATCATCAGCTTCCCGTGCGGCAACACCGGCGCGCAGATGGGCGGCTGGTTCCGCAAGGAGATCAAGTCGCTGGCCGACATGAAGGGCCTCAAATTCCGCGTCGGCGGCTTTGCCGGCAAGGTCATAGAGCGCCTGGGCGGTGTGCCGCAAAACATTCCCGGCGGCGAGATCTACCAGGCCCTGGAAAAAGGCACCATCGATGCCGCCGAATGGATTGGCCCCTATGACGACCAGAAGCTGGGCTTCAACAAAGTGGCGCCCAACTACTACTACCCCGGCTGGTGGGAAGGCGGCCTGCAACTGGACCTCTACATCAACCAGAAAGCCTACGACGCGCTGTCGCCTGAATACAAGGCCATCGTGGAAGCCGCCAGCGCGGCCGCCCACGTCGACATGCAGGCCAAGTACGACACCAAGAACCCCACGGCCCTCAAGCAGCTGGTGGGCGCCGGCGCCAAGCTGCGCCCCTTCCCCGCGGACGTCATGAACGCGGCCTTCAAGGAGTCCATGAAGCTCTACGAGGAACTGTCCGCCAAAAACGAAAGCTGGCGCAAGGTCTATGCGGACTACTCGAAATTCCGCGGCGACCAGAACCTGTGGTTCCGTTTCACCGAAGCCACCTTCGACCGCTTCATGCAAAGCCAGAAAATGTAAGCAACGCCTGCCCCCGGGGCTCCTCGCCCCGGTGCCGGGCTCGCGCACGCCTGCATGCCAGGCCGTGCCGGAGAAGGCCGCCCCTGGGGCGGCTTTTTTTTGGCATTTTTTTGCCGAAATCTGTGGTGATCTACGGGTAAGAACGGGGTAACTTTTTGAAAAAGAGTGACAAAGTGTCCATGCTCCGCCGGCGCGGCCCGGGCACTGCAACTATTGCAGTATTCGGCGCGTTGCGGACCCCCTACGGAAAGCTTCTATAACTTCAAGGAGAGAGTTTTATGGATCGTCGTTCACTGATCAAAAATGCCGGCATTGCCGGGGTGCTGGCCGCCGGCGTGGCGCCTGCCGTTCATGCGCAGGCCGCCGTCCGATGGCGCCTGGCATCAAGCTTTCCCAAATCGCTGGACACCATCTTTGGCGCCGCCGAAGTGTTCGCCAAGGCGGTCAAAAACATGTCCGGCGGCAAGTTTGAAATCTCGGTCCATGCGGCCGGCGAACTGATGCCCGCTTTCGGCGTGGTCGACGGCGTGCAACAGGGCTCCATCGAGGCGGCCCACACGGCACCGTACTATTTCTTCGGCAAGGACGAATGCTTTGCGCTGGGCTGCGCCATTCCCTTCGGCCTGAACAGCCGCCAGATGAGTGCCTGGATGTACGAAGGCAACGGCTTGAAGCTGATGCGCGAGTTCTATGCCAAATACAACATCGTGAACTTCCCGGGCGGCAATACCGGCGCCCAGATGGGCGGCTGGTACCGCAAGGAAATCAAGTCCGTGAAGGACATCAAGGGCCTGAAGATGCGCATCGGCGGCTTCGCCGGCAAGGTGCTTGAACGCATCGGCGGCGTGCCCCAGAACATCCCCGGCGGCGAAATTTACCAGGCGCTTGAAAAAGGCACCATCGACGCCGCCGAGTGGGTGGGCCCGTACGACGACCAGAAGCTGGGCTTCAACAAGGTCGCTCCGTTCTACTACTACCCCGGCTGGTGGGAAGGCGGCCCCGAGCTGGACTTCTTCATCAACAACAAGGCTTTCGAGGCGCTCACGCCCGAGAACAAGGCCATCGTGGAAGCCGCCGCGGCCCAGGCCCACGGCGAGATGCAGGCCAAATACGATGCGAAGAACCCGGCTGCCCTCAAGCAGTTGGTGGGCGCCGGCACCAAACTGCGGCCTTTCCCCGCCGACGTGATGAACGCCGCGTTCAAGGAGGCCATGGGCCTGTACGAAGAGCTCAGCGCCAAGAACGAAAACTGGAAGAAGATCTACGCCGACTATTCCAAGTTCCGTGCCGAGCAGAACCTGTGGTTCCGCTTCACCGAAGCCACATTTGACCGCTTCATGCAGGCCCAGAAGCTCTGATTTCGCCGGGGCCTTCGGCCCCGTCAGGAATCTGCAAGCCGCCTCCCAGAGGCGGCTTTTTTATTCTTGAAACACTGCGTGTAAAACGGTGTGATCCCGAGGGAAATGCTGACAAAATCCGAGGCTGACCTTTGCTGGAGGACGCGGCCTTGACAGACCACCCCGGCTCAAGAGGTCCGGCGGGCCCGTTTCAGGCCCCGCACGTTTCACAACCCTTAGGAGATAGCATTTTGGATCGTCGCTCCCTTATCAAAAACGCCGGCATCGCCGGCGTTCTCGCTGCCGGCATCGCCCCCGCGGTTCATGCGCAGGCCGCCATCCGCTGGCGCCTGGCTTCCAGCTTCCCCAAGCCGCTGGACACGATTTACGGCGCCGCCGAGGTGTTCGCCAAGAAGGTCGGTGAAATGACCGGCGGCAAGTTCCAGATCAGCGTGCACGCGGCCGGTGAACTGATGCCCGCTTTCGGCGTGGTCGACGGCGTGGGCCAGGGCTCCGTGGAAATGTGCCACACCGTGCCCTACTACTACTTCGGCAAGAACGAGGCCTTCGCCATCGGCGCGGCCATTCCCTTCGGCATGAATTCCCGCCAGATGTCGGCATGGATGTACGAGGGCAACGGCCGCAAGCTCATGAACGAGTTCTACGCCAAGTACAACCTGGTGAGCTTGCCAGGCGGCAACACCGGCACCCAGATGGGCGGCTGGTTCCGCAAGGAAATCAAGACCGTGGCCGACCTCAAGGGCCTGAAGTTCCGCATCGGCGGCTTTGCCGGCAAGGTGGTGGAGCGCCTCGGCGTGGTGCCGCAAAACCTGCCCGGCGGTGAAATCTACCAGGCGCTCGAAAAAGGCACGCTGGACGCCGCCGAATGGGTGGGCCCTTACGACGACCAGAAACTGGGCTTCAACAAGGTCGCGCCGTTCTACTACTACCCCGGCTGGTGGGAAGGCGGCCCCGAGGTTGATTTCTTCATCAACAACAAGGCTTTCGATGCCCTGCCAGCGGAGTACAAGGCGATTGTCGAAATGGCTGCCTCGCACGCGCACATCGACATGCAGGCCAAGTACGACGCCCGCAACCCGACCGCGCTGAAGCAGCTGGTGGGCGCCAAGACCAAGATCCTGCCTTTCCCCAAGCCCGTGCTTGACGCTTCCTTCAAGGCCGCGATGGACCTGTACGCGGAACTCGCCGAGAAGAACCCCGACTGGAAGAAGATCTACACCGACTACCGCACGTTCCAGAAGGACCAGATCCTCTGGTTCCGCTTCGCCGAGTCGCGATTTGATACGTACATGCAAGGCGTGACCCTGTAAATAGAGCCCCCACGCTCCGCCGCTGCGCGGGTCGCTGCCCCCCGAGGGGGCGCTGCGCCTGCGGCCCGGCAAAGCCGGTTCCGCGGCCCCTGCTGGCTTTTGGTGGGCTCGCTTCGCATCGCGTGGTGCGGCATTGTGGAAACGGAGCTCTTAAAGAAAAAGCCGCGACTTGTCGCGGCTTTTTTTCACCCGCCTCTTTCAGCGGGCATGAGGTAGCGATGTCCCTAGCGTTGGGTCCGGAAGGCCTTCAGCTCGCTCACCAGCCGTTCGAACTCCGCGACCATCTCAGGTGATGACGCATAAAACACCGCGAACTTGCCCATCAGCGTGCGCACATAGAGGCGCGGCGCGATCAGCCATTCCAGGCCGCGCACGCGTATCAGCTTGCCGTAGGCCAGCTCGCGCAGCTCCATGTGCTTGTCCCAGACCCAGCTCTGGTGCAGGCCCTGCTCATCCAGGCGCGTGACGCTGCGCAGGATGTGCCACCAGGTGTAGGCCACCAGCAGCAGGCCTGCGATAAACCAGCCGCCGGCGGCCGATGCGCCCGAGGCCCGGCCGGCCAGCCAGGCCTGCACAAAAGCCGCGGCCAGGCACAGCACGATCAGGGTGGCCAGGATCTTGAAGGTGACGGAAAACGCCTGTCCCGAGATGCTCCCGCCTTTTGGCGTGAACTTGAAGGGCGGCGGGCCGAAATGGGGACTGGGTACTGGGGTGGGGTCCATGGCGGGCTTGTGGTTGGGTGCGTGGCGATGTAGGGGAAGCGGAAAGGGGATAGGGCAAAAGGGAAAGGGCAGGGTAGCAATAAAAACGCCCCTTGGGTAAGGGGCGTTTGCCGCGGCCAGCAATGTGGTTGCCTTATTTGGTCTTGAACAGCTCGTCGACCTTTTTCTGTTCCTCATCGGCGCTGGGCTCGGCCGGCGGCGCCAGCGGGTCGGTGCCCGCCGCGCCGCTGGCCGCGCCCGCGGGCGGTGTCGCGCTGTCATCGGCCGGCACTTCGATCTTGACCTTGTCCAGGTCTATCACTTCGGGCTTGTCGAGGAAAACGGTCACCGTCTGCGGCACAAAAATCACGATCAGCACCAGGATCAGCTGCATCGCCACCCAGGGAATCGCACCCAGGTAGATGTCGTTGGACTTGATGGGCTTGGGAATGCGACCTTCCTTGAACAGCGTGTCGGCAATGCCGCGCAGGTAGAACAGCGCGAAGCCGAAGGGCGGGTGCATGAAGCTGGTCTGCATGTTCACGCACAGCAGCACGCCGAACCAGATCAGGTCTATGCCCAGCTTGTCGGCGACAGGGCCCAGCATGGGCAAGATGATGAAGGCGATCTCGAAGAAGTCGAGGAAGAAGGCCAGGAAGAAGATGAACAGGTTGACGGCGATCAGGAAGCCGATCTGGCCGCCCGGCAGGCCGCTGAGCATGTGCTCGACCCACTTGGCGCCGTCCACGCCCTGGAACACCATCGAGAAGACGCGTGCGCCTATCAGGATGAACACCACCATGGCGGTCAGGCGCATGGTGCCTATCATGGCTTCCCAGATCAGCGCGCGGGTCAGGCGCTTGTGCATGGCGGCCAGCACCAGCGCGCCCACCACGCCCATGGCGCCGGCTTCGGTCGGCGTGGCGATGGCCTTGTCGATGCCCGGCAGGCCGCCCATGGAGCCCAGCACCGCGAAGATCAGGATGGCCGAGGGAATGATGCCGCGCAGGCATTTGGCCCACAGCGCCCAGCCGTTCAGCGTGCGCGCCGATTTGGGAACGCCGGGCACATGGTCGGGCTTGAGTACGCCGAGCATGAAGGTGTAGCCCGCGAAGATCAGCACCTGCAGGATGGAGGGGCCCCAGGCGCCCTTGTACATGTCGCCCACGGAACGGCCCAACTGGTCGGCCATCACGATCAGCACCAGCGACGGCGGCACCAGCTGCGTGATGGTGCCCGAAGCCGCCAGCACGCCGGTGGCGTAGCGCATGTTGTAGCCGTAGCGGATCATCACGGGCAGCGAGATCAGCGCCATGGCGATCACCTGGCCGGCCACGGTGCCGGTGATGGCGCCCAGGATGAAGCCGACGATGATGACCGAATAACCCAGGCCGCCCTTGGCCGGGCCGAAGAGCTGGCCCATGGAGTCCAGCATGTCCTCGGCCAGGCCGCATTTCTCAAGAATGGCGCCCATGAAGGTGAAGAAGGGGATCGCCAGCAGCAGCTCGTTCGACAAAATGCCGAACATATTGAGCGGCAGGTTGGACATGAAGCTGGCCGGGAACCAGCCCATCTCGATCGCCAGGAAGCCGGAAGCCAGCCCGAGGGCGGCCAGTGAGAAAGCCACGGGGAAGCCGATCAGCATGATCAGCACGAGGCCCGCGAACATGATCGGGGCGAAATTTTCCATCTGCATGGGGTAGTCCTGAAAGTTTTTTTATGGGATCGAGCGATGCAAACGGATCACTGAACCGGCTTCTCGTAATGCGTGTCCATCTCGTACTTGCCCTGGAGATAGCAAATCCGCTTGATGATTTCCGAAATGCCCTGCAGGAACATCAGGGCAAAGCCCAGCGGCAGCAGCAGCATTGCGGGCCAGCGGATCAGACCGCCCGCGTTGCCCGACATTTCGCCGGAGCGGTACATGGTCATGAACAGCGGCCAGCTCAGGTAGGCCAGCAGGCCCATCACGGGCAGCAGGAAGAAGAGCAAGCCGAAGATGTCCACATAGACCGGCCCGTTGCCCTTGAGCTTGCCGTAGATGATGTCGACCCGCACGTGTTCGTTGAGCTTGAGCACGACGGGCGCGCCCAGCATCACGGTGGCGGCAAACAGGTACCACTGGATTTCCAGCCAGGCGTTGGAGCTGATGTCCAGGCCGTAGCGAACAAAGGCGTTGCCTGACGAAATTAGCGCGGCAAGCAACACCGTCCAGGCGGCGATCTTGCCCAGCCGTGTGGTCAGCCAGTCATAGGCCAGTGCGAGTTTGAGGAGTGCGGACACGGGGGATGTCTCCGATCAGTTTTTTTGAATGAGAAAGTACCCACGTGGGCACGCCAAGGCATGAATGGTACGACGGATGCCCGGCCCCGCACTGAAGAAAGACTGACAAAAAATTTCCGGGTTTACCCTAGGGATATACGGCTTGTGGCAAGCGCAGCTTCCACTTTCCTTTCACATCCGTTCCGTTGGTCCTCTGCGAGCCTTTTTTTGCCTCATTTTTCAGCAAGCGTTCAGCAACGTTCAACAAGCGGCCGGGCTTCAGCGGACAGCCAGGCCCTTGCCCGCCACA
>Ga0102592_1001755_pt1 | contig 21961 bp, 19 predicted proteins | sample AraplaCol_mMF_r2_FD_76861 | JGI IMG/M metagenome (GOLD analysis project Ga0102592, IMG submission 76861) | Arabidopsis root microbial communities from North Carolina, USA - plate scrape MF_Col_mMF_r2 (SPADES assembly) (version 2) | ecosystem: Host-associated > Plants > Roots > Endosphere...
CGATCTCGTTGTCCTGCTCGGTCGGGAACGGGCCCTGGCCGACGCGGGTCGTGTAGGCCTTGCACAGGCCGAGCACATAGCCGACCGCGCCCGGTCCGAGGCCGGCGCCGGTCGCGGCCTGCGCCGCCACCGTGTTGGACGAGGTGACGTAGGGGTAGGTGCCGTGATCGACGTCGAGCAGCGCGCCCTGCGCGCCCTCGAACAGCATGCGCTTGCCTTCGCGGCGCTTGATGTCGAGCAGCCGCCACACCGTCTCGGCATAGGGCAGCAGCTGCGGCGCCAGCGCGCTCAGCTCCTTCAGGATCTCCTTGCCGTCGAACTCGGGCAGATTGAGTCCGCGGCGCAGCGCATTGTGGTGCGCCAGCAGCCGGTCGATCTTGTGCGGGAGGGTGTCGAGGTCGGCGAGGTCCATCAGACGGATGGCGCGACGGCCGACCTTGTCCTCATAGGCCGGGCCGATGGATTCGCGCAGTGCGTCGAGCTCGCGGTGCAGCGGCAGGATCAGGGTGACGTTCTCGGCGACGCGCAAGTTCTCCGGGGAGACCGCGACGCCCTGCGAGCGCAGCTTGGTGACCTCGTCGAGGAAGGCGGCGGGATCGAACACCACGCCGTTGCCGATCACCGACAGCTTGGCGTCGCGCAGCACGCCGGAGGGCAGCAGCGCAAGCTTGTAGGTCTTGCCGTTGATCACCAGCGTATGGCCGGCGTTATGGCCGCCCTGGAAGCGGACGACGATGTCCGCCTGCTCCGACAACCAGTCGACGATCTTGCCCTTCCCTTCGTCGCCCCACTGGGCGCCGACGACGACAACGTTGGCCATTCGCGGGTAATCCCTGTTCAATCTGTCTCTAGGAGGCACGATCCTCGCGGAAAACCGGTGTCCACTTTTCCGGGATCATGCCTGGTGCCCAGCCCAATCCGCGGCTCAGGACCGCTCGCACGCAAGGCAGCCAATCGGATAAAGGAAGCAGCCTCTCTAGGCAAGCAAGAACGGGGCTTTTTCGAGGTCCAAAGGCCTGCCCAAGCCTTTGATATCCCCTTAAAATCCTGCAACCTTCGGGGCCGGCGCCGGGGCTTCGACCAAAGCCTGAGAAGCCGCCTCCGCCGCTGCATGGTCGCGATGCATCCGCCCCCCGTTGATGCAACCGCGATTTCCGTGTCTTTGAGCGTGGCCGGGCTGTCAGCCGGCCCGGGCGTCGCCGGGCGGGTCGCCCCGGCGCATGATGCGGGGCCATAACAAGCACAATGTCCGCCACCGGCCAGACCACCAGCGCCGACACGTCCGGCCACAACTGGGTCGCCAACCAGCCTTACCTGCTGCTCAGCATCACCGCGCTGTGCTGGGCCGGCAACGCCATCGTCGGGCGGCTTGCCGCCGGCCACATCCCGCCGGTGACGCTGTCGTTCCTGCGCTGGACCTTCGCCTTCCTGCTGGTGCTGCCGTTTGCCTGGAAGCACCTGGCGCAGGACTGGCCCGCGATCCGCGGGCGGCTCGGCCTGATGATCACGCTCTCGATCACCGGCATCGGCGCCTTCAACACGCTGCAATACTGGGCGCTGGAGCACACCCAGGCCCTCAACACGCTGCTGCTGCAGTCGGCCGCGCCCCTGGTCGTGGCGCTGTGGTCACTCGCCATCCTCGGCGTCCGCCTCACCGCGGCGCAGGCATTCGGCGTGCTGCTGTCGATGTGCGGCGTGCTGACGATCCTGCTGCACGGCGATTTCACCACGCTGTCGAACATCGAGTTCAACAAGGGCGACCTCATCTTCATCGTCGCGCTGATCATCTTCGCGCTGTATTCGGTGCTGTCCCTGAAGCGGCCGCCGATGCACGGCCTGTCGTTCCTCGCCTTCACCTTCGGGGTCGGTGCCGCCTGCCTCATTCCGCTGGAGATCTGGGAATTGTCCGCGCGTCCCATGATGAAGCTCGACGGGCCGAACCTCTTGACGCTGTTCTACGTCGCGGTGTTTCCCTCGACGCTGGCCTATCTCTGCTTCAATCGCGGCGTGCGCCTGATCGGCGCCAACCGCGCCGCGCCGTTCTTCCACGTCGTGCCGGTGTTCGGCTCGATCATGGCGATGGTGTTCCTGGGCGAACACCCGCAGGCGTTCCACTTCATCGGATTCGCGCTGGTGCTCTCGGGCGTATTCGTGGCGTCAAGGAAGCAGGCGACTTAATTCCGATCGTAGGGTGGGCAAAGCGAAGCGTGCCCACCATGCCAGTCGGGATGGAAAAGGTGGGCACGGTGCGCAAAGAGCGCGCCTTTGCCCACCCTACAAATCTGTCGACCCGCAACGTAGCGCTATCCGGTCCTGAACTTGCTGTACGCTTCACTCGTCGCGATGATGACATGCTCGGCGCAGCCGTTGAGGCGATGCGGGTCGGCCTCGCGCTCGTAGGCCTCGGACGTCATCATGTCCAGGAAGGCCGCGACCGTGGGATAATGGACCAGCGCGACGAAATCCCAGTCGTTGCCGGCATGAGGTCCGAGTGCGATGGCCTTGGCCTCGCCGGTCCAGAGCAAGGTGCCGCCACGCGCCTTGATCATCGGCACCGTGATGGCGCTGTAGCGCAGATAGGCGTCCCAGCCGGATCCATCGCCGTCGCGCGAGCGCGCGTGGAAACGCATCAGGTTCAGCATCACCACCGGCGCCTGCGGATCGAGCTGCTCCAGCCCCGCGATGTTCAACATATTGACCGCCAAAGGCGCCTCCTCAGGGTTTGCCTGCATTGTAGCATTGCGGCGCTGTGACTTGTGCCACGACGGCAATCCGGCGCAAGCTCGCAGAACAACGCCAATGACGATCGCTTCGCCCGCGCCAAAGGCCTCAAATCCGGCCAGTTGGCTCAACAACCAGCCTTATCTGCTGCTCAGCCTGAGCTCGCTGTTCTGGGCCGGCAACATCGTGCTCGCCCGCCATGTCGGCGCGCATGTGCCGCCGCTGACGGTGACCACGATCCGCTGGTACGGCGTGTTCCTGATCCTGCTGCCGTTCGCATGGCCGCATCTGAAGCGCGACTGGCCGGCTCTGCGCAAGAGCCTGCCGCTGATGCTGTTCCTGTCGCTGGTGGGCTTCGCTTTCAACAACGCGATCTCGTACTGGGCGATGCAGTACACGGAAGCGCTGAACGCGCTTCTGATCCAGTCGGCCGGTCCCCTGTTCGTGGCGCTGTGGTCGCTGGTGCTGTTCGGCGTGCGGCTGACGGGGGCGCAGTTCGCCGGCATCGCGATCTCGCTGCTCGGCGTCTTGATCATCATCCTGCGCGGCGACCTCGCGGCGCTGGCGAGCATCAGCTTCAACAGGGGCGACATCATGTTCGCCTCCTCGCTGGTGGCGTTCGGGATCTACTCGGCCTTCATTCCGCGCCGGCCCAAGATCCATCAGCTCTCCTTCCTGTCCTTCACCACCTGCTGCGGCGCGACGATGCTGATCCCCGCGGCGATCTGGGAAGCGGCAAGCGGCCGCGTTCTGCAGCTCGATACGATGACGCTGGCGACGCTGGGCTACATCCTGATCTTTCCCTCGACGCTGGCCTATCTGTTCTTCAACCGCGGCGTGGCGTTGATCGGGCCGAACCGGGCGGCGCCGTTCTTCCATCTGGTGCCGGTGTTCGGCTCGGCGATGGCGATCCTGCTGCTCGGCGAGAAGCTGCAGCCGTTTCACCTGATCGGCTACGCGCTGGTGCTCGCCGGCGTCGTATTCGCCTCGCGCCAGGGTTCGGCGGCGAAGTAATTCCGCGCGGCGGACGCTGCGGGCTCGTGTCCCGGACGCGCTGCAGCGTGCAACGCTGCTGCGCAGAGCCGGGACCCAGAGTGTCGCAGCATGGGCCCCGGCTCTGCAGCGCATCACTTCGTGCTGCGCAGCGTCCGTGGCACGAGACAAACTCCCGTCTTCCGGTTTCGGATCAGAGAGGCTAGGTTCCCGGCCAACCAAAAAGAGGGAACGACCAACCATGATTTCAGGGCTGATTCGAAACCTGCGTGCCGTGGCTGCGGCCGCACTGTGCCTTGCCGCGACATCCACGGCTCACGCCGACAATTATCCCAGCCGCAACATCACGCTGGTGCTGCCGTTCGCGGCCGGCAGCGGCACCGACACCACGACACGGCTGATCTCGCAGCATCTGTCGCAGGCGCTCGGCGTCGGCATCATCATCGAGAACAAGGCGGGTGCCAACGGCATGCTCGCCGCAACCTATGTCGCGAAGGCCGCCCCTGACGGCTACACGCTGCTGGTGACCACCAACACCACGCATTCGGCCAATCCCTATCTGCTCAAGAGCCTGACTTACGATCCGGTCAAGGATTTTACCCCGATCGCGCGCACGGGTGATTTGCCCTTCATGCTGGTGATCAATCCGGAGGTGCCGGCCAAGACCGTCGGCGAGCTCGTCGCCTATGGCAAGGCCAATCCGGGCAAGCTGAGCTACGCCTCGGGATCATCCTCGGCGATCGTGTCGGGCGCGACCTTTGCGCACAATGCCGGGCTCGACCTGCTGCACGTGCCCTACAAGAGCTCGCCGCCGGCACTCAACGACGTCATGGGCGGCCGCGTCTCGATGATGTTCGTCGACATCCTCACCGGCCTGCCGCATGTCCAGGGCAACGCGCTACGCGCGCTCGCCGTCACCACCAAGGAGCGCTCGCCGCTGGTGCCGAACCTGCCCTCGATGCAGGAGGCCGGCGTGCCCGATTTCGACATCTCGTCCTGGCAGGGCTATTTCGGGCCGGCCGGCCTGCCCAAGGAAATCGTGACGCGGCTCAACGCCGAGATCAGGAAGATCGTCGAGAAGCCCGAAATCAAGGCCCAGCTCGCCACGCTCGGCATGGACGCCTTCTCCGGCACGCCGGAGCAGCTCGGCACCTTCGTGGGCGAGCAGCTGGTGCTGTGGGAGAAGCTGATCACCAACGCGAAGATCGAGAAGCAATAGGACTCTCGTGTCCCGGACGCGGCGCAGCGCGAAGCGATGCGACGCAGAGCCGGGACCCAGATCGCCGCGGCATGGGCCCCGGTTCAGCAGCGCACCACTGCGTGCTGCGCTGCGCCCGGGGCACGAGACCTGTAGGGTGGGCTAAGCGAAGCGTGCCCACGCGCTCAGTGAACAAGAAGAAAAAGGTGGGCACGACGCTTCGCGTCTTTGCCCACCTTACGATTCAGTGCCTGTGGTTACGCCGCACGCACCTTGGCGAGGAAGCCGTCGACCGCGCTGCGCAGCGCGCCGGACTGGTTGTCCAGCTCGCGGGCGTTGGTGAGCACGTCGGTGGCCGCGTTGCCGGTCGCTTCCGCGGCCGAGGTGACGCTGCCGATATTGGCGTTGATCTCGCTCGAACCGGCCGCGACCGACTGGATGTTGCGGGCGATCTCGCGCGTCGCCTCGCCCTGCTGCTCGATCGATGCGGAAATGCCCGCGGTGATCTCGCTCATCTCGGCGATCGTCTGGGTGATGCCGGAGATGGCCGTGACCGCGTCGCTGGTCGAAGTCTGCATCGCCGCGACCTGCGCGGAGATTTCCTCGGTCGCCTTGGCGGTCTGGTTGGCGAGCGCCTTGACCTCGGAGGCGACGACGGCGAAGCCGCGGCCGGACTCACCGGCGCGGGCCGCCTCGATGGTGGCGTTGAGCGCGAGCAAATTGGTCTGCGCCGCGATCGAGTGGATCAGCTTGACGACCTCGCCGATCTTCTCGGCGCCGGTCGAGAGCACCTGCACCGTGGCATTGGTACGCTCGGCGTCGCTGACGGCGCGGCTCGCAACTTCGGTCGAGCGGGTGACCTGACGGGAGATCTCCGCAACCGAGCTCGACAGCTCTTCGGCGGCCGCTGCGACCGTGCCGACATTGCCGGAGGCCTTTTGCGAGGCAGCGCCGACCGTCGCCGCACGCGACGAGGCGTCGCTGGCGGTTGCCGTCATCGACTGCGCCGTCGTCTGCATGCCGGCCGCGGCCGAGGAGACCGAGCGGACGATGCCGTTGACGCTGCGTTCGAAGTCGTTGGCGATGCCCTCCATCGTACTGCGACGTTCTGCCGCGGCACGTTCCTTGGCATCGGCTTCGGTCTTCTCGAGGTCGCGGATGCGGACCGCATTGTCCTTGAAGATCTGCACGGTGGCGGCCATCGCGCCGACCTCGTCGCCGCGGCCGACGCCGGGAATGTCACCCTCGAGCTTGCCGTCGGCGAGATCCTTCATGCGCATGCCGAGCAGCGCCAGCGGACGGCTGATGCCGCGGCTGATCAGCCAGGCGACGCCGCCGGCGACAATGAAGATGCCGAGCATGGCAAGACCAAGGATCCAGTAGACCGGGCCCATCTTGGTGTCGATGTCGTCGAGATAGGCGCCGGTGCCGAGATACATATCGAAGCCTGGCACCGCCACCGCGTAGCCAAGCTTGCGGATCGGCGTCGGCTGGCCGGGCTTCACATACTCATAATACAGCAGGATCGACCCGTGGGCCTTGACGCCGTCCATCAGCTCAACGGACAGTTTTCGGCCGTTGGTCACGACATCCATGCGGTTGGCGCCGATTTGCTTGGGATCAGGCGCGAGCTGCGTGATGCCATCATAGGACGTGCCGAACAGATAGCCCGCGCCGTTGTCGTAGGTCATCGCATTGCCGTAGCGGCGAAGCTCGGCCAACGCCGCGTCCTTGGTCAGCTCGCCGGCGTCGACGCGCTTCTTCAGCGCGGCCGCATAGTTGCGCGCCAGCTCGACGATCGCCTTGGCCTGGTCGATGCGCGCGTTCACCATCTCCTGCTTCATCAGGTAGCCGGCGAGGACGCCGGAGATGCAGAGGCCAAACAAGGTGACGCCGACAAGAATGCCGAGCTTCGGGGCGATCTTCAGATTGCTCAACTTCACAGGATGGCTCCGGCAATAATGGGATACGGGCACGCGACCAGATCGATCAAAATCGAATCAATTTTTAGTGGAAGACCCCTTAGCAAGTTACTTACGCCTCTCCGTAGAAGCCCGGACGCAGCCGCGAAAACCGGCAATTTACTTCCGAGCCGACAACCGGGAATTGTACGCCGTCAGCTCGATTTCGCGTAAAAGACGCAAAGGCCCGCCCGCGGAGGCGGGTCATAACAAGAACCGACAAACCAAATCGGGAGCGAGACATGCCGAAATACAGGGTGGTGACGCCGAAGGGCGCGAGCTTCACGGTCGCGGGCAGCGACTATTCCTTCGAGCGCGAAGCGCTCGATCCAATCGACGCCGAAATCGTCGAGGCGCCCGCCAATGAGGCCGAGTTCATTGCCGCCGCGAAGACCGCCGACGCGATCTATGCCAAGGGCATCCCCATCACCAAGACCATCATCGACAGCCTGGAGACCTGCAAGGTCATCACGCTCGGCTCGGTCGGTGTCGACAGCGTCGACGTCAAGGCCGCCACGGCCCGGGGGATCCCGGTGACAAACATTCCCGACACCTTCATCGAAGAGGTCGCCGATCACGCCATGATGCTGTTGCTCGCGGGCTTTCGCCGCCTGGTCGAGCAGGACCGCATGGTGCGCGACGGACGCTGGGCCGAGGGCCGGCCGGCGCTGCTCAAGATCCCGAGGTTGATGGGCCAGACGCTCGGATTCGTCTCGTTCGGCCGCGTCGCGCGTGCCGTTGCGAAGCGCGCGGCGCCGTTCGGCCTGCGCATGATGGCCTACGATCCCTTCATCCAGGAAACGCTGATGTACGACCACGGCGTGATCCCAGCGACGCTGAACGAGGTGCTGTCGCAATCCGACTTCGTCTCGATGCATGCCCCGGCAAGGCCCGAGGTGCATCACATGCTGACCGAGAAGCACTTCCGGCAGATGAAGAAGGGCTCGATCTTCATCAACACCGGGCGCGGCGCCACCGTGGACGAGGAGAGCCTGATCAAGGCGCTGCAGGAGGGGTGGATCGCGCACGCCGCCCTCGACGTGCTGGAGAAGGAGCCGCCCTCGCACAACAATCCCCTGCTCGGCATGGAGAACGTGACGCTGACGGCCCACGTCGCCTCGGCCTCGGCACGGTTTGACGAGGCGCGCAAGCGCCGGGTGGGCTACGAATTGTCACTGGTGCTGCAGGGCATGTGGCCGGTAAGCTGCGTTAATCCGTCGGTGCTGCAGACGACCTCGCTCCGCCGCTGGCAGCCCGTCAGCATGGATCGCGGGCCGAACAGCTAGGCGGCCGGCGCAAAGGCGCCAACGATCGGAACGACCCTTCACCGGCGATCAACGCCGGGAGGGGAACATCATAGGGAGGTACTGATGAGGAACGACATCACACGTCGTGATGCCTTGGCGCTGGGCCTATCCGCTGCAACGTTTGCTGCCACCGGTGCTGCAGCGCAAACATCCAACATCAAAGCTGCCGACGTGGCGGCGCCCAAGCGCGAGATCGAGAAGGGCGCGTCCTTGCGCATGCTGCGCCCGGTGCGTTTCGTCCAGGCCGACGAGGATGTGTTCCGCGCCAACGCGGCGAAGTTCACCAAGGAGACCGGCGTCGAGGTCAAGGTCGACTTCGTCGGCTGGGAAGACATCAACCAGCAGACCGCGGTCACCTCGAACTCCGGCGCGGGCCCCGACATCATCATCGGTTTCTCCGACGCCCCCCATATCTATGTCGACAAGCTGATCGAGCTGACAGACGTCGCCGACTATGTTGGCAAGCGCTATGGCGGCTGGCTGCCGCTGGCGCAGCGCTACGGCAAGAAGAACAAGAGCGACGCCTGGATCGGCTTGCCGTTCGGCGCCACCGCGGGGCCCCTGATCTACCGCAAGTCGATCCTGCAATCGGTCGGCTTCGACAAGGTGCCGGAAGACCATGCCGGAATCCTCGACCTCTGCCGCAAGCTGCACAAGGCCGGCAAGCCGGCCGGCTTCGCACTCGGCAATGCCAAGGGCGACGGCAACGGCTTCGCCAATTGGGCGCTGTGGTCGCACAACGCGTCCCTGCTCGACGAGGAAGGCAATGTCGTCATCAACAGCAAGGAGACGATCGCCGCGCTGAACTGGGTCAAGGAGATCTACCCCACTTTCATCGCGGGCACGCCATCGTGGAACGACGTCAGCAACAACCGTGCCTATTCCTCGCAGGAGATCTCGCTGACCGCCAACGGCGTCTCGCTGTACTTCTCGCTGAAGAACGACCCGGCGACCAAGGCGATCGCCGAGGACAGCGAGCACCAGCTGCTGCCCAAAGGCCTCGCCAAGGTCTCTCCGATGGCCGGTCTGACGCTGAACGCCATGGTGTTCAAGCACAGCCCCTACCCCAACGCCGCCAAGGCCTTCCTGCAATACATGTTGGAGAAGGACCAGTACGAGCCGTGGCTCAACGCCAATTCCGGCTACTGGTCGCAGCCGCTGGCGGCCTATGCCGAGGCCGCCGTGTGGTCGCAGGATCCCAAGGTGAAGCTGTTCAAGGACACCATGAACAGCACCTACTATGACGGCTACAAAGGTCCGATCTCGACGGCGACCGGCGCCGTCAGCGCCGACTACGTGCTGATTCAAATGTGCGCGTCTGTCGCCACCGGCGCGGCCACGCCGGAAGCCGCCGCCGCGGAAGCCGAGCAGCGCTGCAAGCGGTACTTCCGGCGACAGAGGTAGCGGACGACCGAGCCGTCGTCATTGCGAGGAGCACTTGCGACGAAGCAATCCAGACTATCGCCTCAGAGACAGACTGGATTGCTTCGCTTCGCTCGCAACGACGAGTGTAGCGACAGCATAGAACAGGACGTCGACACGCATGTCCGTGACCACCCTCTCCTCTCCCGCCCTGGCGCACCGGCAGCCCTCCTGGCTGGTGCGATTGTTCGACTACAAGCCGTTCCTGATCGCGATGTGCCTGGCGCCCGCGATCGGGCTGCTCTCGGTGTTCCTCACCTATCCGCTCGGCCTCGGCATCTGGCTGGCTTTCACCGATACCACGATCGGCCGGCGCGGCATCTTCGTCGGCTTCGAGAACTTCCAGTATCTGCTCACCGATCCCCTGTGGTGGAACGCGGTCTTCTACAGCGTGGTCTATACGGGGATCGCGACCTTCGGGAAGTTCGCGCTCGGCTTCTGGCTCGCGCTGCTGCTCAACAACCATTTTCCGTTCAAGAGCATCTTGCGTGCCATCATCCTCTTGCCCTGGATCGTGCCGACCGTGCTCTCGGCGCTGGCGTTCTGGTGGATCTACGATCCGCAATTCTCGATCATCTCCTATTTGCTGGTCGATGTGCTGCACTGGCGATCGAGCAATGTCGACTTCCTCGGCTCGCCCTGGCCGGCGCGGTTCTCGCTGATCGCGGCCAACATCTGGCGCGGCATTCCCTTCGTCGCGATCTCGCTGCTGGCGGGCCTGCAGACCATCTCGCCCTCGCTCTACGAGGCCGCGATGCTCGACGGCGCCAGCGCCTGGCAGCGCTTCCGCTACATCACCTTCCCGATGATGATGCCGATCCTCGCCATCGTCATGACCTTCTCGATCATCTTCACCTTCACCGACTTCCAGCTGGTCTACGCCATCACCCGCGGCGGCCCCGTCAACTCGACCCATCTGCTGGCGACGCTGGCGTTCCAGCGCGGCATCGCCGGCGGCGAGCTCGGCGAAGGTGCGGCGATCGCGGTGTCGATGATCCCGTTCCTGGTGTTCGCGACGCTGTTCTCCTATTTCGGCCTGGCGCGCCGCAAATGGCAGCAGGGAGAGGCCAATGACTGACACGGTCGCGCAACAAGGCATCGCGGACGCCAAGGCCGCCCCCGACACCATGGCCTGGGATTCCGGGCTGCGGCGGCTGATGATGATCTACTTGCCGCTGGGCTGCTTCGTGCTGATCCTGCTGTTTCCGTTCTACTGGATGGCGATCACCTCGTTCAAGCCGAACACGGAGCTGATGAACTACCGGGATCACAACCCGTTCTGGATCTCCTCCCCGACGCTGGCGCACATCAAGCACCTGCTGTTCGACACCGCCTATCCACGCTGGCTGTGGACGACGATGACGGTGGCGATCGGCTCGACCACGCTGTCGCTGATCGCATCGACGCTCGCCGCCTATGCGATCGAACGGCTACGTTTCCGCGGCAGTCCTTATGTGGGCCTCGGCATCTATCTCGCTTATCTCGTGCCGCCCTCGATCCTGTTCATTCCGCTCGCCACCGTCGTCGTGCAGTTCGGCCTGTTCGACTCGCCGCTGGCGCTGATCCTGGTCTATCCGACCTTCCTGGTGCCGTTCTGCACCTGGCTCCTGATCGGCTATTTCAAGTCGATTCCCTACGAGCTGGAGGAATGCGCGCTGGTCGACGGCGCGACGCGCCTGCAGATCCTGCGCCGGATCACGCTGCCGCTGGCGGTGCCCGGGCTGATCTCGGCCGGCATCTTCTCCTTCACGCTGTCCTGGAACGAGTTCATCTATGCGCTCGCCTTCATCCAGAGCGGCGCCAACAAGACCGTGCCGGTCGCGATCCTGACCGAGCTCGTCACCGGCGATGTCTACCAATGGGGCGCGCTGATGGCGGGATCTCTGCTGGGATCGCTGCCGGTCGCGGTGTTCTACTCGCTGTTCGTGGATTATTACGTGTCCTCGCTGACCGGGGCGGTGAAGGAATAGTTTATCGTGCTATCCTGATAGATCGGCCGCCTTTCTTGGCGCAAACAGCTGCGACGGCGAAGGGTTTTGTCGTTGGCGCCGCCAAGACATATCCAAGAAAGGGACCATCGCATGGCGTCGCTGAAACTCCCCGCACTGTCCCGACGTGGCTTTTGCCTGTGCTGCGTTGGCGGCGCCTTTGCCGCCACGACCGGCTGGCTTAGCCCGAGGGAAGCCTTCGCCGAAGCGCGCGGCATCGTGAGCCTGATCAAGGACAGCGCAGCGACATCGCCCATCACGACCTACAAGCTGCGCAACAATATCAGCGTGCTCGAAGGATCCGGCGGCAATATCGCCGTGCTCACCGGATCCGACGGCAAGCTTCTGGTCGATGCCGGCATCGGTGTCTCGCGGCCCCAATTGACTAAGGCGCTGGCCGAGCTCGGCGGCGAACCGGTCAAGCATCTGATCAATACGCATTGGCACTTCGACCACGCCGATGGCAATGACTGGTTGCACGCCGCCGGCGCGAAGATCATCGCGCACGAAAACACCCGCAAGCACCTGTCCGTTGTGCAGCGCGTCGAGGATTGGGACTACAACTTCCTGCCTCTCGCGACGAATGCAGTCCCGACGGAGGTCTTCGCCAAGGACCATCATCTCAAAGTCAACGGCGCATCAATCGCGCTGAAATATAGCGGTCCGGCCCATACCGATGGCGACATCTCGGTCATGTTTGCCGAGGCCAACATTCTTCACGCCGGTGACACCTACTGGAACAACATCTACCCTTTCATCGACCATTCAACCGGCGGCAGCATCGGCGGCATGATCGCGGCCTGCGACGCCAATCTGGCGGTCGCCAACAACGACACCATCATCATCCCCGGTCACGGCAAACCCGTCAGCAACAAGGCAGAGCTACAGGAATTCCGCGACATGCTGGCCGCCATCAGGGACAATGTCGGCAATCTCAAGAGACAGGGAAAGACACGCGACGAGACGGTCGCCGCCAAGCCCACCGCCAAATTCGACGCGAGGTGGGGACAATTTCTCATCGACCCCGGCTTCTTCACCAGACTGGTCTACGAGACCGCGTGAGAAGCAGCGCACGGTAAAGGAATAGCCCGAGCCTGCGGCCTTTGGCCCGGCTTCACAAAACTGCAACACGCGATCCGCATAAGGCGTGCGTCCGCCAACAGGAGACGCACATGCGCGCGACTTTTCTTTCCACCGTCGCAACGATCATTCTCGCCACAAGCTCGGCGCTCGCGCAGAGCGAGGGTGAATTCCCGGCCAAGCTCGCCGGCCACGTGGTGATGCCGGCCGCGACCTTCATCGACGCACCGGCCGATGCCCCCGCCGATCTCAAGACCTCCGGCAAATACACCACCGGCAAGCGCGTCGATGCGCTCGGCACCGTGATGGGCAAGTCCTATGAGCGTCCGACCGGCGTGTCGCTGCCGTTCAAGGGCCAGCCGCTGCAGGGCCATTCCGGCATCAAGACCATGCCCGACGGCAGCTTCTGGGTCATCACCGACAACGGCATGGGCGCACGCGCCAACTCGCCGGATTCGATGCTGTACCTCAATCGCTACAAGATGGATTGGGCGGGCGGCAAGATCGAGCGGCTGGAAACCATCTTCCTGCACGATCCCGACAAGAAGGTGCCTTTCCGCATCGTCCACGAGGATGCGCAGAAGCGCTATCTGACCGGATCCGACTTCGATACCGAAGGCTTCCAGATCATCGGCGATGTCTTCTGGATCGGCGACGAGTTCGGCCCCTACATCCTGAAGGCCGACAAATCAGGCAAGATCCTCGGCGTGTTCGAGACGGTTGCCGACGGCAAGCCGGTACGCTCGCCCGACAATTGGGCAGTGGCGACCCCGGGCGCGCCTGGCGCGACCTACACCAACGTCAACCTCCGCCGCTCCAAGGGCTATGAGGGCTTTGCTTCGTCCAAGGACGGCAAATTCCTCTATGGCTTGCTCGAAGGCCCGCTGTGGGATGCCGAGAAAAAGGATTGGGAGAAGGTCGACGGCAAGGAAGCCTCCCGCATTCTCGAATTCGACGTCGCCGCGGAGAAGTTCACCGGCCGCTATTGGCAGTATGTGTTCGAGCAAAACGGCAACGCGATCGGCGACTTCAACATGATCGATCAGGCCTCCGGTCTCATCATCGAGCGCGACAACGGCGAAGGCACCGCCGACAAGGCCTGCCCGCAAGGCACCCGCGGCGAGAACTGCTTCCCGGATCTCGCCAAGTTCAAGCGCATCTACAAGATCGAGCTCACCGACGCCAATGTCGGCAAGCCCGTGCGCAAGATCGGCTATATCGACCTCATGAAGATCAGGGATCCCGACAAGAAGGCGCGGAAGCCGCTGAACGACGGCGTCTACACTTTCCCGTTCTTCACCATCGAGAACGTCGATCGCGTCGACGACACTCACATCATCGTCGGCAACGACAACAATCTGCCGTTCTCTTCGAGCCGCGATCCCAACAAGGCCGACGACGACGAGTTCATGCTGCTCGAAGTCGCCGATTTCCTGAAGGCGAAGTAGACCTGTCCCGCTCCTCTCCCGCTTCCCGCGGGGGAGGAGCTCCCTCACTTCCCGAAGATCACCGGGATGTTGATGGGAACGGTCGAGTATGTGATCTCGGGCGGCATGGCCGGAAACGGTTGGGCCTGACGCATCATCGCCGCGGCCTGGGCGTCGAGCGCCGCAATGCCCGACGATCCGCTGACGCGGCTGGACAGGACCTGGCCGCCGCGGCCGAGCGTGAAGCTCAGCCTGACCACGCCTTTCTGACCATTGGCAGCCGCCGGATATTGATGAAAGCGCATCAGATGCGCGCGGACGCGCTGGTAGTAGGTCGCCATCGCCGAAGCGACCGCACCGGCGCTTATGGCCGAGGCCAGCGGAGCCTGGCGCTCCGCACGCGGCGGCGCGCTGGTGCGGGGGGCGGGCGGCGCCTCCGACGGTTTCCGGGCATCAGGGCGCACCGTCTTGGGCTTCACAGGCGCGGGCTTCTCCACGGGCTCGACCTTGGCAGGCTCGGGCTTCGGCGGACTTGGCTCGCGCTTCTGCTCCGGCGGCGCCACAACGTCCGGCTTCTCCTGCGGCGGCGTTGATGGAATCATCTCTTCGACGGCTTGCTGCTGCACCGGCTCGGGTGGCGAGGCATCCGCCTGCTGCATCACCGGTCCCGGCGCGATATCGAGCGGCGTTGTCTGCGGCGCGGAGGTCTCCGGCGTCATGTCGACGAGGATCGCCGGCATGTTGACGCCCTGGTCCGGCATCTGCTTCAGCCAATTCATCGCGAGCAGCGCGGCGGCGAGATGCAACGCCACGATCACCGCTGCCGATCCGCCCCAGCGCGCGGCCTCGCGTTCGCCAAGCGGCTCGTGCAGGGCAAAGGCGTTCGCGGCCATCAACTGCGTCCGTCGAGGCCGACCAGGGCGACCTTGAGATAGCCGGCATTGCGCAGGGCGTTCATCACTTCCATCAGGTCGCCATAGGAGACGGCCTTGTCGGCGCGCAGATAGATCCGCTCGTCCTTGCGCCCCTTGGTGGCGGCGTCGAGCGCCGTGACCAGGCCCTCGCGCGCCATCGTCTCCTCGCCGACGGCCACGGTGAGATCCGGCTTCACCGTCACGAAAGTCGGCTTGTCCGGCCGCGGCGCGGGCTCGGCGGCGGTCGCCGGCAATTCGACGCCGATATCGACGGTGGCGAGCGGAGCGGCCACCATGAAGATGATCAGCAGCACCAGCATCACGTCGATGAACGGCGTGACGTTGATCTCGTGGGTGACGTCGAGATCATCCGGAGCGCCGCGCGAACCGAGCTTCGATGCACCGAGCTTTGCGGCCATGGCCCTACTCCGCCGCCCGCGCCAGGCGGAATTCCCTGTGGTCGCGCTGGCGGCTGACCAGCAGCATGAGCTGGGCCGAGGCGTCTGCGAGCAGGGCGCGGTAATTGGCGATGCCGCGGACGAGATGATTGTAGATCACGACCGCCGGGATCGCCGCGACGAGACCGAGCGCGGTGGCAAGCAGCGCCTCGGCGATGCCGGGCGCAACCACCGCGAGGCTGGTGGTGTGGCTCTCGGAGATGCCGATGAAGGCGTTCATGATGCCCCAGACCGTGCCGAACAGGCCGACGAAGGGCGCGGTGGCGCCGATGGTCGCGAGCACGCCGGTGCCGCGCGCGATCTGCCGTGACATCGCCGCCTCGACCCGCTCGAGCCGCAGCGCCACCCGCTCCTGCAGGCCGTCGTCGAGCACGCCGCCGGAGAGCTCGGCCTCCCTGGCGCAGGACTGGATGAGCTGGGCGACGGCGTCATGCGCGTCACCGGCGCGTGCCGAGGCCTCGGCCAACGTCATGTTGCCTTCGAGCGCGCGCGTCCGCCGCAAGGCGAGCGCGCCCTTGCGGCGCAGCTCGATGGTCTTGGCGAGCCACGCCGTCCAGGTCACCAGCGAGGCGACGGCGAGCCCGACCATCACCGTCTTCACGACGATGTCGGCGCCGAGGAACATGCCCCAGGGCGACAGATTGCGCGGCAGCAGGGCCTCGTCGATCGCAAAGGCCGGCGCCGGCGCGAGCGCCAGCGCGATCGTCAGGATCACATGCCGAACCCCAAGATTGCCCTGCATCCTGATCTCCCGATGGATTGAGCGAGCTACGCCGCGATCCGGTCCGCAAGCCGGCGAAACCGCACCAGTTGATCCGCCCGCAACGCCCTTGTCTCGTCGCGACCGACGAACACCTTGAACATGATGCCGCCGTCGACGTTCACGAACGCCGCGAAGGCCGAACTCTTGCCCATGAAGGGCCGCTCGACGAAGGCGACGCCTGCACAGCGCTCATGACGGAGATGGCCGTGCAGCCCCTTCGGCTGCATCAGGTTGAAATAGCCGCGGCCGATCTCGCCCGCGGGGACGGCGCCGGTGAATTCGAAGATCGCATCGTCCGTGTGCACGATCAGCGTGACCTCGCCCCATTCCGCGATATCCTGCATGGCGGCGGCGAAATGCTCGCCGCTGCCGATGCGCACCATGGTCGGCGGCAGCGCCTCGATCACCGCGCGCGGGGTGACGTTGCGCTCGCGCGCGACGTCCTCGATCACCGCGCCGGGATTGTCGGCCATGTACGCTTTGAGATCAGCGAGATCGGTGCTCAACATGTCCGGCTCCTCTCCTGCGCCATCTGTTCAAGCGGCCGCGGCCTTGCGCTCGCTCTGGATCACCTCAAAACCCTCGAACTTGGGGTGACCGAGATAAAGGCTCTCGCCGGTCCGGTTGTCGGCGCGGGCATGGGCGCGGCGGAATTCCTCGGAGCGGGTCCAGGCCTCGAACGCCGCCTTGTCGACCCAGGAGGTGTGCGACGAATAGAGCGTGTGGTCCTCGGCCTCCGGGCCCTTCAACAGATGAAACTCGACGAAGCCCGGCATGCTGCCGAGATAGGATTCGCGCGTGGCCCAGACGGTTTCGAACGCGGTCTCCGCGCCCCTCTTCACCTGGAAACGATTCATGGCGATGAACATCAAAGTCTCTCCTTCTGATCAAAACGAAACGCGCCGCAGCCGCGCTGGAGCATCAGCGCGGCCCGGCGGAGGTTTGTGATGCTGCGATGCGCGTTACGCACCTCCAAAGTGGATCTTCATGCCGGCCTTGTAGACCCTGCCCGGCCCAGGACTCGACCACAGCACGTCGTTCTGCGTGGTGCCGTCGGTCGACGAGCCGGGAATGGCGTAAGGCCGGTAGTACTGGTTCAAGAGATTGTCGATCGAGGCCGAGAACACGATGTCCTTGGTCGCGTTGTAGGTCATGTACAGATTGACCAGCTCGTAGCCGGTTGCCGGCAGATAGCCGGCGGGCACATCATTGTTGGCGCCGAACGAGGCCCACTGCGCCGACAGGATCAGCGTGCGGTCGAGCAGGCGGACGCCGCCGGTCGTGACGACCTTGCGCGGAGTGATGGTCGCGAGCCCGACATTGGTGACGGCGTTCTTACCCTGGATGTAGTGGCCAGCGACACCGATGAACCAGTCGCCGGCGTCGTACATCGTCTCCGCCTCGAAGCCCTGAATGCGGGCCTGCGCGATGTTCTGGTACTGGTAGTACTGGCTGAAGGAGCCGAACGGCGGCACAGCGACCGGCGCCGACGCGACGAGGTCGATGTAGTCGGAAACATCGTTGCGGAACAAATTGATCTTGCCGCGGAAGGAGTCGCCGGCGCTGAAGATATTGTCGTACTTCAGGTTGATGCCGACTTCCTTGTTCTTGCCGACTTCCGGGCGAAGGTTCGGGTTGGGCAGGAAGCAGAACAGGCCGACGGTGCCGTCGGGACATGGGAAGAACGCCGGGCCGCCACCGGTCGCGTGCGCGCCTGAGATCACCGTCTCGGTGATCGACGGTGCGCGATAGCCTTCGGCGTAGCTCACATAGGGCTGGAAGCCCGGAACCGGCGTGACGCCGAGGGTGATCTTCGGCGAGAAGCGGTCGCCGCTGCCGTTGGTCTTGCCCGATTCCAGATCGTAACGATCATAGCGGATCGCGCTCACCGCCTCGAACCAGGTGCTGTAGTTCTGCTTCAACTGCAGGAAACCGCCCGACACGGTGCGGATGCCGCTCGGTGTCGTGATGTTGGAATTGCCGCGGCTGTCGGTCGTGATCACGTCGTCCTGGAACGCATCGAAGCCCACGGTGAGTGCGTTGCGCCAGTCGCCGACATTGAATCGCGTCGTGTTGTTGGCGTCGATGCCGTAGGTATTGAGGACATAGCCGCGCTTGTCGCCGACGCAGCCCGAAACGTTGTTGCCGAAGCCACCGTTGCAATAGGCCGACGGTGTCGTGCCATAATGATAGGTCTTGGTCTGGTCGTTGTCGGTGCGATTGCCGTAGACCGACATGTGCCAGTCAAACAGATTGTCGCTGGGCAACGCGTAGTTCCAGGTGATTGTGCCGGTGTAATTCTTGGCGTCGGACGCATAGACCGATGAACCGCGATTCAACGCGATCAAGGCGGGGGTCGTCGTCGGGCCCCGGTTGAACTGGCCGATATCGTATTGATAGTCCTGGAAGATGGCGCCGAACTTGACCTCGTGGCCGAGCGCGGGCCGCACCGTGAGCTTCATCAGCCCGCTCTCGACCTGGTTGCCGGTGTTGCCGATCTCGGTGCCGTTGCCGTCCTTGTAATTGCCTTGCGTGCGATAGACCGCGCCGCCGAAAATATCGACATCAGGCGTGGCGCGTACGCCGCCGAACACCGAGCCTAGGCCGCGATTGTTGTTGGAGCCATAGGAGCCCGAGAGATCGACACCCCAGCGCTCGCCGGGGCGCAGCACATCCTCGATGTCCTTGGTCCGGAACGAGACGAGGCCGCCGATCGCGCCGGAGCCGTAGATGTTGGCGGTCGGACCGCGCACGACGTCGACACCCCCGACCAGTTCGGGATCGAGGAAGAAGGAGCCGCTCGCATTGTGGCCGGTGCGCTGGTAGTTCTGGCGCGCGCCGTCGACGACCACCGCGACGCGCCCGAACTCCTGCAAGCCGCGGATGTTGATGACGGTCGCGGGATCGTCGCCGCGCTCCTGGAACGACACGCCGGGCACCGCGTAGAAAACATCCGACAGCCGGTTCGGCTGAAGCCCCTGGATCTTGTCGAGCGTCACCGTGCTGACCGGCGCGAGCGAGTCGATCGCACGCTCCTCAACCTTCGTTGCAGCAACCGTGATCGCATCGAGCGTCTGCACGGGCGCAGCGCCGGAGGCCTGCGCGCGGGCGTTCATCATTTCGGGCGCCGCCTGCTGCGCGACTTGCGGTTTGGCCTGCTTGCGCCTGGCCTGCTTCGGCCGCTCCGAGGCCGCATTTTCAGCCTGCGGCGATGCGGTCTGCGCAAGACCGCTCTCCGCCGTGATCACCGCGATTGAAACCACCGACGCGCCCAAAATCAGGGCGCGCGAATACCTAGCCCCGTCAGCCATATCAGCCCCAGCCTGCACTTCAATTTAGCTATTTCGGTCTGTTGGCTGGCGGGCGCTCGCAACGCGGGCGACTGGCTGGCTGATTGTCTCAAGAGGCGGGCATGTTCCCCGCTGCAAGAAATGGTTACGTGGCGATAGTCTGACGGTCAATGACATCACGTTGCAGTTTATATCGATTGTAAATTGCAGCCGTTGGAATGCGCCTCCTGCCGCTTATACAAACAAGCAGCACTCCAGGATTTCGAAGGCGCATCACACTTCACATGTCAGCAACGTCCGCAGACAACGATGGCGGCGCGGCGGGGGCGGCAGAAAGCCCTTCTGCGACAACGAGAACTCTCATCATGCGTGGGAGCCGGATCGACAGCCGCGAGCTGTTCGCCGCCGAGCGCGAGATCATCATCGCGCATGGCGAGGACAATTACCGGCTTCGCCTGACCTCGCAGAACAAGCTGATCCTGACGAAGTAATCCGCAATGACATTTTGTCGCAGCTTCGCCACCCTCCTGCTCTCCAACGGAATCGCGCTCGCCTCCGCCGCGCACGCCGCCGGCATCACCGTGCATGACGCGCGCAATCGCGAGATCGCCGTGACTGATTTCGCTCGCACGGTCTCGATCGGCGGCGCCATCACCGAGATCCTCTATGCGCTCGGGCTCGAGAACCGGCTGGTCGGCGTCGACACCACGAGCCTTTATCCGGCGGCCGCGCTGCACGACAAACCCAATGTCGGCTACATGCGCCAGATCTCCGCCGAAGGCGTGCTGGGCCTCAATCCCACCCTGATCCTGGCGATCCAGGGCTCGGGTCCGCGCGAGACCATGGAGATCCTCGAAACCGCGAAAGTCCCGTTGGTGCTGGTGCCCGAGACCTTCACCGAGGACGGCCTGATCGAGAAGATCAAGCTCGTCGGCCATGCCATGGGCGTCGACGCACGCGCCGAATGCCTGAGCGCCGCGGTCGGCGCCGATCTCGCGCAGCTCCGAACGCTGCGCACCAAGGTGACCAAGCCGGTGCGCGTGATGTTCGTGATGTCGCTCCAGAACGGGCGGGCCATGGTGGCCGGCCGGAAGACGGCGGCCGACGAAATCATCCAGCTCGCGGGCGCCGCCAACGCCGTCGACGATTTCGACGGCTACAAGATCATCGGCGACGAGGCGATCGCGGCGGCACGACCCGACGTCGCGCTGTCGATCGAACGCGGCAAGGACTCGCTGCAGGCCGACGCGATCTATGCCCATCCCGGCTTTGCGCTGACACCGGTCGCGGCCAACAAGAGCTTCATCACGATGGATGGGCTCTATCTGCTCGGCTTCGGCCCAAGGACTGCGGCGGCGGCGCGCGATCTCTCCGTAAGACTCTATCCCGCCTTGGCGGAACGGAGCGATGCATTCACGTCGGCGCTGTCGGCGGCGAATTGCCGGCAATGAGCGTGACGATCGCGACCGAGCCGCGCAGCCCGGACCATCGCGCCCGCGCCGGACGGCCGTCCGCATCATTGGCCATTCTCCTCCTGATCGCCGTGCTCGCGATCACCGCCATCGTCGCTCTGACCGTCGGCGCCGCCGGCATCCCTCTCTCCCGCCTGCCTGCCGCACTCGGGCTCTCAGCCGAGAGCACGGCCATGACGGCACGCGATCAGCTCGTGCTGTGGTCGATCCGCATTCCCAGGATCGCGGCGGCGGCGATGATCGGCGGCCTGCTCGCCGCGGCCGGCGCGATCATGCAGGGCCTGTTTCGCAACCCGCTCGCCGATCCCGCGCTGGTGGGCGTCTCAAGCGGCGGCGCGCTCGCAGCCGCAAGCACGATCGTGTTCACCGATTCGCGCTTCGGCGAGACGCTGCGCTTCCTCCAGACCGAGCTGCTGCCGCTCGCAGCCTTTGCCGGATCGCTGGCCACGACCGCGATCCTCTACGGCATCTCGAGCCGATCGGGGCGCACCTCGATCGCGATTTTCCTGCTCGCCGGCGTCGCCATCACCGCCATCGCCAATGCCGGCATCGGGCTTCTGGTCTTCGTTGCCGATGACCGTCAGCTCCGCGACATCACGTTCTGGCTGCTGGGCTCGATGAGCGGCGTGACCTGGGCCAAGGCCGCCGCGCTGGCGCCGATCCTCGTCATCGGGCTCGCTGCTTGCGCCTTCGTCGCACGCGGTCTCGACCTGCTGGTGCTCGGCGAGGCCGACGCCTTTCACGGCGGGGTCGATGTCGAGCGCCTGAAGCGGATCTCGATCGTCATGGTCTCCGCCATGACCGGCGTCGCTGTGTCGATCAGCGGCGTCATCGGCTTCGTCGGCATCGTCGTGCCGCATCTCTTGCGCCTCGTCATTGGACCTGCGCACCGGCTGCTGCTGCCGGCCTCGGTGCTATCAGGCGCGATCCTGATGGTCGGTGCCGATACGCTGGCGCGCACGATCGT
>Ga0102592_1001757_pt1 | contig 21939 bp, 19 predicted proteins | sample AraplaCol_mMF_r2_FD_76861 | JGI IMG/M metagenome (GOLD analysis project Ga0102592, IMG submission 76861) | Arabidopsis root microbial communities from North Carolina, USA - plate scrape MF_Col_mMF_r2 (SPADES assembly) (version 2) | ecosystem: Host-associated > Plants > Roots > Endosphere...
AAGTCCCCCAGCTGTCCGAATCCGTGGCTGAAGCCACCATGCTGCAGTGGAAGAAGAAAATCGGCGAAGCAGTCGCCGTGGATGAAATCCTGATCGAAATCGAGACCGACAAGGTCGTGCTCGAAGTGCCCGCGCCGTCCGCCGGCGTGCTGACCGAGCTGGTGGTTGCCGACGGCGGCACCGTGGTGTCCGACCAGGTGATCGCCAGGATCGATACCGAAGGCAAGGCCGGCGCCGCCGCGCCCGCCGCTGCGGCAGCGGCACCGGCTGCTGTGGCAGCATCCGCGCCGGCTCCGGCCACCGCTCCCGCCGCGGCAGGCGGTTCCATGGCCGGCGTCGCCATGCCCGCAGCCGCCAAGCTGATGGCCGACAACAATCTGGCTGCCGGCTCCGTGCCTGGCACCGGCAAGGACGGCCGCGTCACCAAGGGCGATGTCCTTGGCGCGACCGCCGGCGGTGCCAAACCCGCCGCTGCGGCTATTCCCACCGGCGCGCCTACCACGGCATTGCCGCAAGTCGCGGCTTCGGCCAAGCCCGCCGACCTGGGCGACCGCCCCGAGCAGCGCGTACCCATGAGCCGCCTGCGCGCGCGCATCGCCGAGCGCCTGCTGCAGTCGCAGGCCACCAACGCCATCCTGACCACCTTCAACGAAGTCAACATGGCGCCCGTGATGGAAATGCGCAAGCGCTTCCAGGAAAAGTTCGAGAAAGAACACGGCGTGAAGATCGGCTTCATGAGCTTCTTCGTGAAGGCGGCTGTGCATGCGCTGAAGAAATATCCCGTGCTCAATGCCTCGGTCGACGGCAACGATATCGTCTACCACGGCTACTTCGACATCGGTATCGCTGTCGGCTCGCCGCGCGGCCTGGTGGTGCCCATCCTGCGCAATGCCGACCAGATGAGCTTTGCTGACATTGAAAAGAAGATCGCCGAATTTGGTGCCAAGGCGCGCGACGGCAAGCTGGGCATTGAGGAAATGAGCGGCGGCACCTTCTCGATCTCCAACGGCGGTGTGTTCGGCTCCATGCTGTCCACTCCCATCATCAACCCGCCACAGTCAGCCATTCTGGGCGTGCATGCCACCAAGGACCGCGCCGTCGTCGAGAACGGCCAGATCGTGGTGCGCCCGATGAACTACCTTGCCATGAGCTACGACCACCGCATCGTGGACGGCCGCGAAGCCGTGCTGGGCCTGGTGGCCATGAAGGAAGCGCTGGAAGACCCGGCTCGCCTCCTGTTCGATATCTAAAAAACTCCGGGGCAGGGCGGCCGTCATCAGACGGGCCGCCCGCCACCACTCAATCGGAACAACAACATGTCCAAACAATTTGACGTCATCGTCATCGGTGGCGGCCCCGGCGGCTACATTGCCGCCATCCGTGCGGCCCAGCTGGGTTTTAACGTCGCCTGTATCGACGAATGGAAGAACGCCAAGGGCGGCCCCGCCCTGGGCGGCACCTGCACCAACGTGGGCTGCATTCCCTCCAAGGCGCTGCTGCAATCGTCCGAGCACTACGAGCAGGCCGGCCACCATTTCGCCGACCACGGCATCGAGGTCAAGGGCCTGAGCCTGGACGTCGCCAAGATGCTGGGCCGCAAGGATACGGTGGTTAAACAGAACAACGACGGCATCGTCTACCTGTTCAAGAAGAACAAGGTCACTTTCTTCCATGGCCGTGGTTCCTTTGTCGCCGCCAAGAACGGCCTCTATGACATCAAGGTTGTCGGTGCCGCGGAAGAGACCATTTCCGGCAAGCACGTCATCGTGGCCACGGGCTCCAATGCCCGTGCGCTGCCCGGCGCACCGTTCGACGAGGAAAATATCCTCTCCAACGACGGCGCATTGCGCATCGGCGCCGTGCCCAAGAAGCTGGGCCTTATCGGCTCCGGCGTGATCGGGCTGGAAATGGGTTCTGTCTGGCGCCGCCTGGGCGCCGACGTGACGGTGCTTGAAGGCCTGCCGACTTTCCTGGGTGCGGTGGACCAGCAGATCGCCAAGGAAGCGCACAAGGCTTTCACCAAGCAAGGCCTCAAGATCGAACTCGGCGTCAAGGTCGGCGAAGTCAAGGCCAGCAAGAAGGGCGTGTCGGTCGCCTACACCGATGCCAAGGGCCAGGCACAGACGCTGGAAGTCGACAAGCTGATCGTCTCCATCGGCCGTGTGGCCAACACCATCGGCCTGGCACCCGAAGCCGTGGGGCTGAAGCTCGACGAGCGCGGTGCCGTGGTGGTTGATGACGCATGCAAGACCAACCTGCCCAATGTCTGGGCGATCGGCGACGTGGTGCGCGGCCCCATGCTGGCGCACAAGGCGGAGGAAGAGGGCGTCGCGGTTGCCGAGCGCATCGCCGGCCAGCATGGCCACGTCAACTTCAACACCATTCCCTGGGTGATCTACACCAACCCCGAGATCGCATGGGTGGGGCAGACGGAAGAGCAGCTCAAGGCTGCCGGCCGGGCTTACAAGGCCGGCACCTTCCCGTTCATGGCCAATGGCCGTGCGCGCGCGCTGGGTGACACCACCGGCATGGTCAAGATGCTGGCAGACGCCGCCACGGACGAGATCCTGGGCGTGCACATCGTCGGGCCTTTCGCCAGCGAGCTGATCGCCGAATGCGTGGTGGCCATGGAATTCCGTGCCAGCAGCGAGGACATCGCGCGTATCTGCCACGCGCATCCGTCGCTCAGCGAGGCGACCAAGGAAGCCGCCCTGGCGGTGGACAAGCGCACGCTGAACTTCTGAGTACGGAATCGGTGGCTCAACCGGTACGCGCCGCGTACGACGCCGAACTGGCGGCGCGGGGTTACACCAGCGACCCCGCGCAGCTGCGTGCCGTCGAGTCTCTGGAGCGCTGCGCCGCCGAATGGGCGGATTTCAAGGAGCAGCGCTCCAACGCCTTCAAGAAGCTGATCAACCGGCCCGACATTCCGCGCGGCGTATACATGTACGGGGGGGTCGGGCGCGGCAAGAGCTTCCTCATGGACTGCTTTTTCGGGGCGGTTCCGTTGCGCCGGAAGGTCAGGCTGCATTTCCACGAGTTCATGCGCGAGGTGCACCGCGAACTCCAGGACCTGCAGGGCACCGCGAACCCTCTTGACGAGCTGGGCCGTCGCATTGCCAAGCGCTATCGGCTGATCTGCTTTGATGAATTCCACGTGGCCGACATCACCGACGCCATGATTCTTCATCGCCTGCTCTCAGCCCTGTTTGAGAACGGTGTGGGTTTTGTCACCACCTCCAATTTTCACCCTGATGAGCTGTATCCCAATGGCATGCACCGCGACCGGGTGTTGCCGGCCATAGAGTTGCTCAAGGCCAACCTGGAGGTCCTCAGCGTCGATAACGGTACCGACTACCGCAGGCGTACCCTGGAGCAGGCAAGGCTCTACCACACGCCGCTGGGCCCCCAGGCCGACGCTGAAATGGCGGAAACTTTCAACGCATTGGCCGAGTCCCAGGATGAAAATCCGGTGCTGCAGATCGAGTCCAGGCAGATCCAGGCCAGGCGCAAGGCAGGCGGCGTGGTGTGGTTCGATTTCAAGACCTTGTGCGGCGGCCCGCGCTCGCAAAACGACTACCTCGAAATCGCCACCCAGTTCCATACCGTGCTGTTGAGCGACGTGCCTTACATGCCCTTACGGATGGCCTCCGAAGCCAGGCGCTTTACCTGGCTGGTGGATGTGTTGTATGACAGGCGCGTCAAGCTCATCATGTCGGCAGAAGTCCCACCCGAGGCGTTGTACACCGAGGGCCCGCTGGCGCACGAGTTTCCCCGCACCGTCTCCCGGCTCAACGAGATGCAGTCAAAGGAATTCCTGGCGCTTGACCGCCGCAACGTGGACACCACCCTCACATGAAAAATTTTGCCATCGCATGCTTGATCGCCGCCCTGGGCGGGCTTGCGAGCGCGCAACCCGCGGCACCGCAGCCGGCCGCGTCCGCCGAAGCACCCCGCAGCATCGATGCCGAGCGCGCCAGGATCAGCTCTGAACGGGCTCGCCTGGAAGCGGGTTTCCTGGCTGAAGATGCCGAGTGCTATAAAAAATTCGCCGTCAACAGCTGCCTCGGCAAGGTCAATGAGCGGCGGCGCGAGGTGATGGGCGACCTGCGCCGGCAGGAGCTGCTGCTCAATGATGAAGAGCGCCGCATCCGGGGCGCCGAGCAGGTTCGCAAGACGGAAGAAAAAGCCTCACCCGAGAAACAGCAGGAGGCCGCCGACCGCCGGGCCAAAGCGGCGGCCGACTACCAGTCGCGGCTGGAACGGGAGAAGAAAAAGAACGAAGACCGGGCCGCCGCCCAAGCCGGTGAACAGGGCAACGCCGATGCCAGCGCCGCCAGGCTCAAGGGCAGCCAGGAGAAATCGCAGGCAAAGCGCGACAAGCAGGCCACAGCGGCCGAAGAGGCCAAAAAATACAACGACAAGCAGAGGGAAGCGCAGGAGCGCAAGGCGCAGCACGAAAGCGACCGGCTCAAGCAGACCAAACCGCCGGCCAAATCCCTGCCTTTACCCAGCGACTAAGCGCGCAGGCGGTTCGGGCGCCAGGGGCTCGAGCTTGACGATCACCAGCGAAAGGTTGTCGCCACCGCCCCGTGCACGCGAGCGTGCTTTCTGGATCAGGAACTCGGTGGCTTCGCGCGGCGACAGCATCGACAGGGCGGAGCCCATTTCGCTGGCGCTGAAGTAGTGCCACACGCCGTCGCTGCAGGCCAGCAGCACGTCGTCCGGGCGCAACTGGGGAATGAAGTGGTGCGTGATGGGGGGCGGATCTTCGGTGCCGAGGCAGCCCATCAGGATGTTGGACTGGGGGTGGACATTGGCTTCTTCTTCGGTGATCTCGCCTTTGTCGACCAATGTCTGCACGTAGGAATGGTCCACCGTCCGGTGCACCAGCTTACTGCCCTGGTAGTGGTAGATGCGGGAATCGCCGGTGTGCACCCAGTGGCAGTCGCCGCCCGGATTGATCAAGAAGGCCGCCAGCGTGCTGTGGGGTTCCTGTTCGGCCGAGATCGCGGTCAGCTTGATCACGATGTGCGCTTCCTCGATGATTTGCTTGAGCATGGCGGGAGCGTCATCGCTCTCTGGGGCGTAGCGTTCAAAGAGCTGCTTGGCGGTCAGCATGACCTGGTCGGAGGCCTTGCGCCCGCCACTGCGGCCGCCCATTCCGTCGGCCACGATGCCCAGCATGCAGCCAGGAATGCGTGAGTGGCTGAACAGGTTGACCTGATCTTGCTGGTAGTCCCGATCCCCTTTGTGGATACCGGTTGAAGCTGTGATTCGATAACCTTTGGGCATTGTGGTCGTTCGGGCGCGAGGCTCGATTTATGGTCGCAATCGACGTATTATCAAGCGAAGCGGCGCGTACGGACAAAAAACCTTGGACATAAATTTACATTCCCCGGAACGGCAGCTGATTGAACTCAAAATGGAGCATGCGGACCTCAATGCGCTGGTGGACATCGCGGCGCACACCATGCCCGTTGACGAGCTGCTACTCAGGCGCCTGAAAAAGCGGCGCCTGCAGCTGCGTGACCAGATCGCTCATCTCGAGCTGTCGCTGGATCCCCCCGAGCCCGCCTGATGACGTTTTCACTTGAGGTTGAAGAGGCTTTTGCGCCTGCCGGCGTGCTGTCGCGCGCGGCTGAGCATTTCACGCCCCGCGCCGGGCAGACCGAGATGGCCCTTGCGGTGGCGCGCGCCATCGAAGGGGCCTATCCCCTGGTGGTCGAGGCCAGCACCGGCGTGGGTAAAACTTTTTCCTACCTGGTTCCAGCCTTGCTGAGCGGCGAGCGCGTCCTGTTGTCGACCGCGACCAAGGCCTTGCAGGACCAGCTTTTCGGCCGCGACCTGCCGCGCCTTGTCGAGGCGCTGGGGCTGCCCGTGAGCACGGCATTGCTCAAGGGGCGGGCCAGCTACCTCTGCCTTCACCGCATGGAGACGGCCCGCCAGGACGCTTACCTGCCCGACGGTGTCTCCGTGCGCGCCCTGGCCAGGATTGAAGAATGGTCCAAGGTGACGCGCACCGGCGACCTGGCCGAGCTGCCGGGACTGGACGAGCGTTCCCCCATCATCCCCCTGGTGACCTCGACGCGGGAGAACTGCCTGGGTGCCGCCTGCCCGCGTTTACGTGCCTGCCATGTGAACCTGGCCCGTAGGGAGGCCATGGCGGCCGATGTGGTGGTGATCAACCACCATCTGTTTTTTGCCGACCTGGCGGTGCGCGAATCCGGTGTGGCCGAGCTGCTGCCCTCGGTGCGCATTGCCATTTTCGATGAGGCGCACCAGCTCAATGAAACCGGCGTGCAGTTCCTGGGCACCAACCTGACCACCGGCCAGCTCCTGGATTTCGCCAGAGATATGCTGGCCAGCGGCCTGCAGCTGGCGCGCGGGCTGGTCGACTGGCAGGAGGTCGTGTCAGCCGTCGAACATGCGGCGCGCGAGCTGCGCCTGTGTGCCGGCAAGCAATACCCCGGAACCAAGCTCAGGTGGGTGGGGGAAGCGCCTGAGGGCCTGGAGGCTGGTGAATGGAACGCGGCGCTGCAGGCGGTTCACGCTTCTTGCGAACAGGCCCGCGTCGCGCTGGATACCGTCAGTGAAATTGCCCCGGATTTTGTGCGCTTGCATGAGCGCGCCGCGGAGCTCGATGAACGTGCCCGGCGTTTCGTTCACACCTGCGAGCCCGGCTGCGTGCGATGGGCCGATGTGGGCACCCAACTGCGGCTGGTTGAGTCGCCGCTGGATATTTCCAAGGCCGTCAAAAGCAAGATGCTGGGCGCTGGCGACGGCGGCGACAAAACCTGGGTGTTCACCTCGGCCACACTGGGCGATGATGACAAGCTCAGCTGGTTCACCCAGCCTTGCGGCCTGGACGAAGCCGAGGTCCTGCGGGTCGGCAGCCCGTTTGACTATGAGCGCCAGGCGGCGCTTTATGTGCCTCCAGCCTTCCCCAAGCCCGGCGATCCCGCCCACACCATGAAGGTGGCCGAATCCGCGGCCAGGTGGTCGCGGCTGCTGGGAGGCCGCACCATGGTGCTGACCACCACGTTACGGGCCTTGCGCACCATCGGCGATGCGCTGAGGGAGGCCTTCCAGGATTCTTCCGACATGGAAGTGCTGGTGCAGGGCGCCATGCCCAAGCGCATGCTGATCGAGCGCTTTCGGGAAGGCAATTCCAACGGTGGCAAGGGCTGTGTGCTGGTGGCCTCGGCCTCGTTCTGGGAGGGCATCGATGTACCGGGTGACGCACTGCAATTGGTTGTCATCGACAAACTGCCTTTCCCCCCGCCAAACGACCCTATGGCCGAGGCCCGCTCCAAATTGCTGGAGTCACAGGGGCGCAGCGCCTTCAACGATTATTTTGTACCCGAGGCGGCGGTCGCGCTCAAGCAGGGGGCGGGCCGGCTGATTCGCCGTGAGACTGATGAGGGTGTGCTGGTGGTGTGCGACAGCCGCCTGGCGTCCATGGGCTACGGCAAGCGGCTGCTGCGCGCGCTGCCGCCCATGCGGCGCTTGATGTCGGAGCAAGAGCTGGCCGACAGGCTGGACGCGCTTACCAGAACTTGTACCAGGGATTGTCTGCAGCCTTGAAGCCCTTGGTGAGGAACTGGCTCTGCGGGTAGTTCTTCTCCATGATGCGGCGGGTGTCGTCGCGCAGCTCGGCCATGCCCAGCGCATCATAGGATTTGTACAGGATATAGACGGCTTCTTCCAGTGCGGGGACGTCGCGGTAATCGGCGATGGCGGTTTGCGCGCGATTGATGGCGGCCACATAGGCGCCGCGTGAGTAGTAATAGCGCGCCACGTGCACTTCCGATTGGGCCAGCGAATTCACGATATAGCTCATGCGCAGGCGGGCATCCGGGGTGTATTTCGACTCGGGGAAGCGGGTCACCAACTCCCGGAATGATTCGAACGATTCCTTGGCGGCCTTCTGGTCGCGCTCGGACAGATCCTGGCGCGAGATGAAACCGAAAATGCCCAGGTTGTCGTTGAAGTTCACCAGGCCCTTGAGGTAGAGCGCATAGTCGAAGGCGGGACTGGCGGGGTGCAGCTTCATGAAGCGGTCCAGCGTCGCGATGGCCTGGGCCTGCTCGCCGCTCTTGTACTGGGCATAGGCCTTTTCGAGCTGCGCCTGCTGGGCCAGCGGGGTCCCGGCCGCGCGGCCTTCGAGCTTTTCATACAGGGGAATGGCCTTTTCGTAGGCTCCCGAACTCGCCTCATCCTTGGCTTCGGCGTAAATTTTGTTGGGGCTCCAGGTGGCTGTCTTGTCGACGGCCGGTGTGCTGGAGCAGCCGGCGATCACGAAGGACAGCGCGCAAATGGCTGCAAGCGGCATTGCATTGGGAACAACCGATAATTTGGTGGAAAACATTGCAATCGACCTTCTTGATGACTGATTCGGAACAAAGCAAATTGATTATATCGGCCGCTGCTGCGCCCGAAGGCGTCCCGGATGAAGCCCAGGAGGAGGGAGATGCCGCGGCCGAGATGGAGCTGCGGCGAGTGACCGTGCCCCCGGAAATCCACGGCAGCCGGCTGGACCGGGCGTTGGCGGCGATTGTGCCCGAGTTCTCGCGTACCTATCTCCAGCAGCTTATCGAAGAGGGTATGGTGAAGCTGGCCGGCGTGACGGCGAGCAAAGCCTCCGCCAAAGTCAAGGTGGGGGACGAACTCCTGATCGAGTTGCGTCCAACGCCGCAAAGCCAGGCGTTCAAGCCTGAAGCGATGGCACTGGACATCGTGTTTGAGGACGCTTGCCTGATGGTCATCAACAAACCCGCGGGCCTGGTAGTGCATCCCGCGCCCGGCAACTGGAGCGGGACGCTGCTCAACGGCCTGTTGGCGCACGATCCCCAGGCCGTGTTCCTGCCGCGCGCCGGGATCGTCCACCGCCTGGACAAGGATACCAGCGGCTTGATGGTAGTGGCCCGGCAGCGAACCGTGATGGACCAACTGGTCGGACTGATCGCCGCTCGCGAGGTGAACCGGGAGTATGTGGCCCTGGCCCATGGCGCCTGGCAGGGAGCAAAGACCCGACAGGTCGACGCCCCCATAGGTCGCGATCCGCGCAACCGCTTGCGCATGGCGGTGGTGGACCTGGAGAAGAATGCCGGCAAAACGGCATCCACCACGGTGTCGCTGCTGCAAAGCAGCGCGGGGCACTGCCTCGTCAGGTGCAAGCTGCACACGGGACGCACCCACCAGATACGGGTCCACATGGCGCTTCTTGGCCATCCGCTGGTATCGGATGAGCTTTATGGTGGAGCACCCGCAGCGGGGCTGGGCCGCCAAGGCCTTCACGCGTGGCGCCTGGCCTTCGCGCATCCCGTCACGGGCAAAGCCATGGAGTTTCGGGCCGAGCCGCCTGCCGACCTTCAGGCCGCTATGGCCGGTCTGGGCCTGATATACAATCAAATTCAGTAGTCTCAGCTACCTGCACCATGGCTCCTGAACAGGAGTTGCGCATGGATGCATGCGCGAACAAGCGCCGAACCCACGTTTTCCCGGCCTTTTTTTCCGCTCTTTTTCGGAACGACCACAACCATGAATACGACGGATGCAAAGCGCGTCCTCGAAACAGCACTGATTTGCGCGCAGCAACCGCTGCCCCTGCGCGATATGGGTGTCCTGTTTAACGGGGTACTGACTGCGGACAGCCTCAAGCTGGTGCTTGAAGAGTTGCAAAACGACTGGTCAGGCCGCGGCGTGGAGCTGGTGCATGTCGCGACGGGCTGGCGCTTTCAAAGCAGGCCGCAGATGCGTGAGTACCTGGACCGCCTGCACCCGGAAAAGCCTCCGCGCTACAGCCGCGCGACACTGGAGACCCTGGCCATCATTGCCTACCGCCAGCCCGTGACGCGCGGTGACATGGAAGACATTCGCGGCGTGACCATCAACAGCATGATCCTCAAGCAACTGGAGGATCGCGGGTGGGTGGAAGTCATCGGCCATCGTGAGACCGTCGGGCGGCCCGCGCTGTACGCGACCACCCGGCAATTCCTGGATGACCTGGGCATTGAGTCGCTGGACCAGCTTCCCGTGATGGACAGCACCAACTCAACGCCGGCTTCGATGCTCGAGCAAATCGAGTTTGGCATGGCCGGCGCGCCGGACGGCGAGGCTCAACTGGACGGCCTGGAGCCTGCGACGCAGGATGCCGCGCTGGAAAGCCTGGCTGGCTTGACCGACTTCCCGGAACCAGCCGCCGTGGGTGAATCCCACGAATCGGTGGGCACTTCCGAAGCTTCTGATATTGAATTGCCCGAAGCGGTTGAAGCGATAACCGGGTCTTCTGAGTCTGCCGAGTCTTCCGAGTTGCAGGCCTCCGATGATGGTGATGCCGAGGCTTCCGCACAGGACGACGGTGAATCTCCCGCGCGAATCTAAAAAATGACCCAACAAGACCCTCCCGTCTCCGGCCCCGGCCCCGTGGACGTGCCCGCTGGTGAAGACCAGGTCAAAACCTTGCCCCAGGAACCACTTGCGCACGAGGCTCCCGACCTGACCGCGCCTGCCCAAGCCGACGCGGCAGTGCGTGCGCGGCCTCCCAAGGGCCGCAACGCCGGCCCCGCCGCCGGTGCGATACGCTTTGAGGATGTCGTGACCGGGCAGTTTGATGCCGACGAGGAAGACGTCGCCCTCGCGCCGCCCAAGCGGGTGCTGTCGCCGCAGCCCGAGACCCCCAAGCTGCACAAGGTGCTGGCCCAGGCCGGCCTGGGCTCGCGCCTGGAGATGGAGCAACTGATCCTGGAAGGGCGGATCTCCGTCAACGCCGAGCCGGCCCATATCGGGCAGCGCATCCAGTTCGGTGACACGGTGAAGGTCAACGGCAAGCCGATTCGCGTGCGCATAGACCCGCCGCCCCCGCGCGTGATCGCCTATCACAAGCCCACGGGAGAAGTCGTCACGCACGACGACCCGCAGAACCGCCCGACGGTTTTCCGGCGCCTGCCCAAGCTGTTCCAGGGCAAATGGCAGTCGGTGGGCCGGCTTGACCTGAACACCGAAGGCCTGCTGCTGCTGACCAGCTCCGGCGAGTTGGCCAACAAGCTGATGCACCCCCGCTTCGGCCTAGAGCGCGAGTACGCGGTCCGCGTACTCGGAGCCTTGAGCAACGAGGAAAAAACCCGCTTGCTCGAGGGCGTGAACCTTGACGACGGCGTTGCCCAGTTCAGCTCCATTGAGGCCGGCGGCGGCGAAGGCGCCAACTGCTGGTACCGCGTCACCATCTCGGAAGGGCGCAACCGCGAAGTTCGGCGCATGTTCGAGGCTGTCGGCCACGCCGTGAGCCGCCTGATCCGTATCCGGTACGGCGCCATGGTGCTTCCGCGCGGCCTCAAGCGCGGCGCGTTTGTCGAACTGGACGAGCGCGATATCCGGGCCTTGACCAATGCGGTGACGCGTTCCGAATCCCGCGCCGATTCGCGCGCCGCCGCGGCGGGGCCGCAGGCCGGCATGCCCGCTGGTGAAGGCGGCGAGCCACGCCAGGGGCGTGGGCGGGGCCCGCGCCGGAACGACCGGCAGCGCGGCGGGCATGACCGGCCCGCGGCGCCACCGGCGGAGATTCCCTCCAATGCGGCGGCACACGACGCAGCGGAGCAAGATGCGGATGACTCCCAGCCACCGCTACCGCGCAACGATTCCGCACCCCGCGGCAATCGGCGCCGCGGAGGAAAAGGGCGAGGCCAGGGCGGCAATGCCGGTCCCGGCCGCAACGGGCCACCTTCCGGCAATGGCATGCAGGGGCAAAAACGGCGGGACGACCGCGGCGACAAAGGCCCTGGCGGCGCCCAGCCTGACCCCATGAAAACCTCGTTTGGTTACATCGGTGCGGACACCTTCACGCGGCAACGCCAGGGCCAGGGGCAGCAGCGCCGCGGCGGCGGGTCGGGCATGGGCGGCGGCAACAATGCCGGCGGCCAGCGCCGTGGAGGCGGAAACCGCGGAGGCGGCAATCGCGGCGGTGGAAACCGTGGCGGGAACCGCTAAGAGCCTGTTCAATGTCTAAACGAGGCCGCGCAAGCCCCTTCTCGGGATGGGACGCAAGGCGCGGTGCGCTGCCCATAGCCCGGCTATGGGTTAGCGCCGCAACGCCGCAGACCGCCCGAGAAGGCGCTTGCCCTCCGGGTTGGGATGAAATCGGGCGATTCAGCCACCCGAGCCCTTGCATGGGCGTCAGCCCATGCGGCGTGCCCGGTCGGCCCACTCATTCCGATTGCATCCCAACGCGGCCTCGTTTAGGCATTGAACAGGCTCTAGGCGCCCGCAGAAGCACTTTGAACCGAGGGGTTGATCTGAATCAGAGAGCCCGCAGGTTAAAATCATGGGCTTTATTCAATTTTTGAATAATTTAAAACTCCAAAAAATCTCAGTAAGGAAAACTTTCATGGCGATCGAACGCACTCTCTCCATCATCAAACCCGACGCAGTCGCAAAAAACGTGATCGGCCAGATCTACGCACGTTTTGAAGCTGCCGGCCTGAAGGTCGTGGCCGCGCGCATGGCCCACCTGTCGCAAGGCGAGGCCGAGGCCTTCTACGCCGTGCACAAAGAGCGTCCTTTCTTCAAGGACCTTGTCTCGTTCATGATTTCCGGCCCCGTCATGATCCAGGTGCTGGAAGGCGAAGGCGCCATCCTGAAGAACCGCGACCTGATGGGCGCCACCGATCCCAAGAAGGCTGCTGCCGGCACTATTCGCGCCGACTTCGCCGACAGCATTGACGCCAATGCCGTGCACGGTTCCGACGCCGCCGAAACCGCCAAGGTGGAAATCGCCTTCTTTTTCCCCGGCATGAACGTCTACTCGCGTTAAGCCATGTCCGCCCCCATGCTTCGCTACCCTGTACCGGGGCCGTCGCTTGCTTGGGGCGGTTCAGCCGGTTGCCTGCTGCGATGACGGCCAACCTTCTTGACTTCGATCTGGACGGTTTGGCCGCCTTCTGCGAGCGGCTCGGTGAGAAGCGCTTTCGCGCCACCCAGCTCTTTCGCTGGATCCACCAAAAAGGGGCGACCGATTTCGCGCAAATGACGGACCTTGCGAAGTCCCTGCGCGAAAAGCTCACCGGTTCGGCCCATATCCAGGGACCCAAAGTGGTCTCCCGCCACGACTCCGCCGATGGCACCGTCAAGTGGCTGTTCGACGTCGGCGCCGGCGACGTCATTGAAACCGTTTTCATTCCCGAAACCGACCGCGGGACCCTGTGCATTTCGTCCCAGGCCGGCTGCGCCGTGGGTTGCCGGTTCTGCTCGACGGGGCACCAGGGCTTCAGCCGCAACCTGACCACCGGGGAGATCATTTCCCAGCTGTGGTTCGCCGAGCATTTCCTGCGCCGGCACCTGGGCCGCGAAGAACGGGTGATCTCCAACGTGGTCATGATGGGCATGGGCGAGCCCCTGCAAAACTACGGGCAACTGGTCCCGGCGCTCAAGGTCATGCTGGACGACCACGGCTATGGCCTGTCCCGGCGCCGTGTGACGGTCTCCACCTCCGGCGTGGTGCCCATGATTGACAGGCTGGCGGGCGATTGCCCGGTCGCGCTGGCCGTTTCGCTGCACGCGCCCGAAGACGCCCTGCGCGACAACCTCGTGCCGCTGAACAGGAAATACCCCATTGCCGAACTGCTGGAGGCCTGTACCCGCTACCAGGCATCGGCACCCCGGGACTTCATCACCTTTGAATACTGCATGCTGGACGGCGTCAATGACCAACCCGAGCATGCGCGCCAGCTGGTGGCGCTGGTCCAGGCGCACGCGGCGCGCGGCCTGTCCTGCAAATTCAACCTGATCCCCTTCAATCCCTTCCCGGCTTCCGGCTTGAAGCGCTCCGCCATGCCGCAAGTCGCCGCATTTGCAAAAATTCTTACGGATTCGGGCATTGTGACCACCGTGCGCAAAACCCGCGGTGATGACATCGATGCGGCCTGCGGACAACTCGCGGGCGATGTCCAGGACCGAACCGGCGTGGAGCAGCGCATGGCGGCCCAGCGACAAGGTATGCTCGGGGGAATAAAAGTCGTTGTGGGCAAGGGGATAGGTATATGAGATTTTTCTCCAAGGTGATCTGGTTGCCGGCGTGCTGGCTGGCCGTGATGTTGGCGGGATGTGCCAACCAGCAGGGCGCTCCGGGGGCGGCGGGGGCGGCGGCTACGAGCGGTCGCGGCGACATCGTGACCGAATCCGATGAGCCTGACAGCCGCCGGCGTGCGCGGCTCCGGCTTGAGCTGGCCTCGGGCTATTTCGAACAGGGCCAGACCAATGTGGCGCTTGATGAAATCAAGCAATCGCTGCTGGCCGACCCCAGCTTTGGGGATGCCTACAATCTGCGCGGCCTGGTGTACATGCGCCTCAACGACATGCCGATGGCCGAAGACAGCTTTCGCCGCGCGCTCGCGCTGAATGCGCGCGACGCGGATGCGGCGCACAACTACGGCTGGCTGATGTGCCAGCAGGGACGCTACAACGATGCCATGCGCCTGTTCGGCCAGGCGGCATCCAATCCCAACTATGGCGGGCGAGCCAAAACGCTGATGACACAAGGGGTCTGCCAGGTTCGTGCGGGGCAGCGCGCCGCGGCCGAGCAGAGCCTCATGGAGTCCTATGAGCTGGACGCGGGCAATCCGATCACGGGCTACAACCTGGCTCAGCTTTTGTATGAGCGCGGTGAACTGACGCGCGCCCAGTTCTACATTCGCCGCATCAACAACAGCGACCTGGCCAACGCTGAAACGCTGTGGCTGGGCATCAAGACCGAGTTCAAGCTGAACAACCGGAGTGCGGTACAGCAACTGGGCGAGCAGCTGAGAAAGCGGTTTGCGCAGTCCCGCGAAGCGGCTGCCTACGAGAAAGGCTCCTTCAATGAGTGAGCTTGACCCGGTATCAACGGGGCAGTACGACGGCGAAGCAGTGCCCGCGGGTTTCAGCCACAGCAGCCTGCCCGAGCCGGGGGCGACAGCGGGTAGCGTGCTTCGCCAGGCCCGGGAGGCGGCGGGCATACACATTGCCGCGCTCGCGGTGTCGCTCAAGGTTCCCGTGAAGAAGCTCGAGGCGCTGGAGCAGGACCGTTTCGACCTCCTGCCGGACGCGGTTTTTGTGCGGGCGCTGGCATCCAGCGTGTGCCGTACCCTCAAACTCGACGCGGCCCCCGTGCTGGGCCTTCTGCCCCAGACCAGTGCGCCCAAGCTGACTTACCAGGGCACGCGCATCGACGCTCCTTTCCGCGCCCCCGGCGATGGCCCCGGGCCGTCGATCTGGACCCAGGTTTCCAGGCCGGCCATCCTGGCGGGCCTGCTTTTGCTGCTGGGTGCCCTGGTCCTGATCTTCCTGCCGGCCGCCAGGCAAGATGGCAGCAACGGCAAGGGTGAAACCGCCGACAACACGGCCGTGCCGGGCGGTGCCGAGGCAGGGAAACCGCTCCCGGTTGCCATCGCCGGCATCGCCAAACCCGCAGGGCAGGCCAGTGCACCGGGTACCGCCGACAGTGGCGCCGCCGCAGCGGCGGTCGCTATCGCTGCGCTGCCTCCTGCCGTGGTCAGTCCGGCGCGGCCCGCCGCCAGTGTTGCAGCGCCCGCCGCCGTATCGGCAGCGCCCGCCGTGCCGGTTGCTCCTGCTCCAACCGCGGCTCCTGCTCCCATTGCAGCAGCCTCGCAGCCCATGCCTGCGGGCATCGTGACATTCAGCGCCAAAGGCGAGTCCTGGATCGAAGTAACCGACGCCAGGGGGACGGTCGTGCTGCGCCGCACCCTGACGGCGGGCGAGGTCGCCGGTGCGTCCGGCGTGTTGCCGCTGGCGGCCGTGGTCGGCAAGGCCGACCTCACGCAGGTAATGGTCCGCGGCAAGGCCTTTGACCTGAATGCCGTTTCCCGGGATAACGTTGCCCGTTTCGAGGTGAAATAGTGCCGCAGGACTGCCTTCCCATTGAACCCGCCTTTCCCAAGGCGCGGCGCTCCCTCCAGGCGCAGGTCGCCTGGGGTTCGCGCATCGTGACCGTAGGCGGTGACGCGCCGGTGCGCGTGCAGTCCATGACCAACACCGACACGGTGGACGCCATAGGCACCGCCATCCAGGTCAAGGAACTCGCATTGGCGGGCTCCGAGATGGTCCGCATCACGGTCAATACGCCGGAGGCCGCCGAAGCCGTGCCGCACGTTCGCGAGCAACTGGACCGCATGGGCATCGATGTGCCTCTGGTCGGCGATTTCCACTACAACGGCCACCGCCTGCTGACCGACTACCCGGCGTGCGCCGAGGCCCTGTCCAAATACCGCATCAACCCCGGGAATGTCGGCAAGGGCGACAAGCGCGACCGCCAGTTCGGCCAGATGATAGAAGTCGCCATGCGATGGAAAAAGCCGGTCCGCATAGGCGTCAACTGGGGCAGCCTGGACCAGGAACTGCTGGCCAGCCTGATGGACGAAAACAGCGCCCGCGCGACACCTTGGGATGCACGCCAGGTGATGTACGAGGCCTTGATCACCTCCGCGCTGGACTCGGCCCGGCGCGCCGAGGAAATGGGCATGCCCCGCAATCAGATTCTGCTGTCCTGCAAGGTCAGCGGTGTGCAGGACCTGATCTCGGTTTATCGCGAACTGGCCCGGCGCACGGACCATCCGCTCCACCTCGGCCTGACCGAAGCCGGCATGGGCACCAAAGGCACGGTGGCCTCGGCCACGGCTTTGTCGATCCTGCTGCAGGAGGGCGTGGGCGATACCATTCGCGTCTCGCTGACTCCCCAGCCCGGCGAGGCACGCACCCAGGAAGTGGTGATTGCCTCCGAAATCCTCCAGGCGCTGGGCTTGCGCACCTTCGTGCCCAGCGTCACGGCATGCCCCGGCTGCGGCCGCACCACCAGCACCACCTTCCAGGAACTGGCCAAGCAGATTGACGACTTCCTGCGCGCCCAGATGCCCGTCTGGCGCAAGCAATACCCGGGCGTCGAAGGTCTCAAGGTCGCCGTGATGGGCTGCATCGTGAACGGCCCGGGCGAGAGCAAGCACGCGGACATCGGTATCAGCCTGCCGGGATCCGGCGAGGCGCCGGCTGCGCCGGTGTTCATCGACGGCGAGAAAAAGCTGACCCTGCGCGGCGACAACATCGCGCGGGAGTTCCAGGCCATTGTTGAAAACTACATTGAAAAACGCTTTGGCACGCACGCCGTCGCTGAAGCCGCGTAATACCCATGGTTGAAAAAACAGCTGCCGCTGCGGCGGAGAAGCCCGCTTTGGCGAAGATGGAAAAGCTCAGTGCCGTCAAAGGCATGAACGACATCCTGCCGCCCGAATCGGCCCGCTGGGAGTGGTTCGAGGCCAAGGTGCGCGCGCTCATGGCCCGCTATGCCTATGCCAATGTGCGCACACCCATCGTCGAGCCGACGGCGCTTTTCGTGCGCGGCCTCGGCGAAGTCACCGACATCGTCGAAAAAGAGATGTACTCCTTCGTGGACTCCATGAACGGCGACAAGCTCACGCTGCGCCCGGAGGCCACCGCCGGCATCGTGCGTGCCATGGTCGAGCACAACGCGCTGTACAACGGGCCCATGCGGGTCTGGTCCGCAGTCACCCTGTTTCGCCACGAGCGGCCGCAGAAGGGGCGTTATCGCCAGTTCCACCAGATCGACGTCGAGGCCCTGGGCTTTGCCGGTCCCGACGTGGACGCCGAGCAGATCCTGATGTGCCGGGCGCTGTTGCGCGACCTGGGCATTCCCATGGAGCACGTGCGGCTCGAACTCAACAGCCTGGGCCAGCCCAGCGAGCGCATGGCGCACCGCGCCGCCCTGATCGCGCACTTTGAGGCGCACGCCGATGTGCTGGACGAAGACGCCAGGCGGCGCTTGCACAGCAACCCGCTGCGCATCCTGGACACCAAGAACCCCGCCATGCAGGCCATCGTCGAAGCGGCCCCCAAGCTGATGGATTTCCTTGGCGAGGCCTCTCTTGCGCACCTGAACGCGGTGCGTGCCGCGCTGGATGCCGTCGGGCTGGCCTACCGAATCAATCCGCGCCTGGTGCGCGGCATGGATTACTACAACCTCACCGTGTTCGAGTGGATCACCGACAAGCTCGGCTCGCAGGGCACGGTTTGCGGGGGAGGGCGCTACGACGGCCTGTTCGAGCAGCTGGGCGGCAAGCCCACTCCGGCGGTCGGCTGGGGCATGGGTGTGGAGCGCATGCTGTTGCTGCTGGAAGCGGTCGGCGTGCTGCCGCCCGAGAATGCGCCCGATGCCTATGCCATCCTGCCGTCGGCGGCGGCCTTGCCCGCCGCCATGGCCGCCTGCGAAGCCCTGCGTGGCGCTGGCGTCAAGGTGCAGATGCACGGCGGCACGGCCGAAGGCATGGGCAGCATGAAATCGCAGTTCAAGAAGGCCGACGGCAGCGGCGCCCGCTATGCGCTGATCTTCGGGGACGACGAGCTCGCCCAAGGCCGCGTTGCCGTCAAGCACCTGCGCGGCGAAAAAGACCAGGCCCTGCAGGCCCAGGTGCTCCAGCCGCTGGACGATGTAGCGGCCTGGGCCCATACGCTGCGCGGCTGAAACACCGGGCCGCGTCCCGTAGGGCGACCGTCCCCGGGCCTCTACAATCACCCCAACTCAATCCGCGCCGTCACCGGGCAGAACAAGAAGACTTTTTATGGCAAAACACCTCGATTTGGAAGAACAGGAACAGCTTGACCAGCTCAAGCATTTCTGGAAGCAGTACGGTGACATGATCACCTGGGCGCTGATTGTCGTGCTCGGTGCTTTTGCGGCCTGGAACGGCTACCAGTACTGGCAGCGTAGTCAGGCGGCCCAAGCCGCGGTCATGTATGAAGAGGTCGAGCGCTCCGTTCAGTCGGGCGACGTCGCCCGCATAGATCGCTCCCTGGCGGACATGAAAGAGCGTTTCAGCGGAACCGCCTATGCCCAGCAGGCCGGCCTGCTGGCCGCGCGGGCCTACTACGACAAAGGCAATGTGGATGCTTCCCGTGCCGCCCTGACCTGGGTCGCCGAAAAAGCTTCGGACGAAGGCTATCAGGCCATCGCACGCCTGCGCCTGGCGGGCCTGCTGCTCGAGAAGAAAGCCTACGACGAGGCGCTGCAGCAGGTTTCCGGCAGCTTTCCCAAGGGTTTCACGGCACTCGCGGCCGACCGCCGGGGCGACATCTTTGCCGCCCAGGGTAAAAAAGCCGAAGCCAAGGCGGAATATGAAAAAGCCTACAAGGAGCTCGACGAGCGCGCCGAATACCGCCGCCTCGTGGAAGTCAAGCTCAATGCGCTGGGCGTAGATCCGGCCGCGCAGGCCAAACCCGCAACCGAAGCAGCGAACTCCGAGGTGAAGAAATGATCCGTCCGTCCCCGTCTTTCAAGCCGCTGTCCCGTGCCGTGCGTGTGCCGGCCCTCATCCTGCTGCTGGCCGCATTGGGCGGGTGTTCGCTGTTCGGCAGCGGCCCGGTCAAGCCGCAGCCCGCGGAACTCCAGCCGGTGACGGCCCTGGTGCAGGTCCGCCAGACCTGGGCCACACGTGTCGGGCAGGTGAACTTCCCGCTGGATACCGGCGTGTCCGGCAACAGCGTGGCGGTGGCCAGCGGTGACGGCACCGTCGCCCTGCTGGACGCCCAGACCGGCCGCGACTTCTGGCGGCTTGCGCTCAATACGTCCCTGGCGGCGGGCGCAGGCAACGACGGCAAGGTCGTTGCCGTGGTCACCAAGGCCAATGAAGTTGTCGCCATGCAGGATGGCCGCGAGCTGTGGCGCCAGAAGCTGGGCGCCCAGGCCTTCACCGCGCCTTTTGTCGCCGGTGCGCGCGTGTTTGTGCTGGCAGCCGACCGCTCGGTCAACGCCTTTGACGGCCAGACCGGCCGCAAGCTCTGGACCCAGCAGCGCCCGAATGAGCCTTTGATCCTGCGCCAGTCCGGCGTGATGCTGGCCGTCGGCGATACCCTGGTGGTGGGTCTGGCCGGCCGCCTGGCGGGCCTGAATCCCTCCACCGGCAGCATCCGCTGGGAAGCCCCGATTGCGACGCCGCGCGGCATCAATGACGTGGAACGGCTGGTGGACCTGGTCGGGCGCGTGAGCCGGCAGGGCGACGTTGTCTGCACGCGGGCTTTCCAGGCCAGCGTCGGCTGCGTCAACGCCGCGCGCGGCAACCTGCTGTGGACCAAGCCCGCCAACGGCGTGCAGGGCGTGGACGGCGACGACCGCTTTGTGTTCGGTACCGAAGCCGACGGCAACGTGATTGCCTGGCGCCGCACCGACGGCGAGCGCGCCTGGAGCACGGACCGCCTGCGCTATCGCAGCCTGACCGCGCCGCTGGTGGTGGGGCGTTCCATCGCCATCGGCGACTTCACGGGCTATGTGCATCTGCTGTCGCGTGAAGACGGCTCCCTGCTCAACCGCCTGCCCACCGACGGCACGGCCATCGCGGCCACCCCCGTGCTGGTGGGTAACACGCTGGTTGCCGTGACCCAGGGCGGCGGCGTTTACGGCTTCCAGCCCCAATAAAGGGCCCCTGTGGCCCGCCTGAAACTGATTGATGAAACCTGTCATAGCCCTGGTCGGCCGCCCGAATGTGGGCAAGTCGACGCTTTTCAACCGGCTGACCAAGACGCGGGATGCGATCGTGGCGGACTTTGCCGGCCTGACGCGGGATCGTCATTACGGTAACGGCAAGCTGGGCCCCCACGAGTACATCGTGATCGACACCGGCGGCTTCGAGCCCGACGCGGCCTCCGGCATCTACAAGGAAATGGCCAGGCAGACCCGGCAGGCCGTCGCCGAAGCCGACGTGGTGGTGTTTGTGGTCGATGCCCGCGCCGGCCTCAGCGCGCAGGACCACGACATTGCCAAATACCTGCGCAAGCTGGGCAAGCCCACGGTGCTGACGGCCAACAAGGCCGAAGGCATGACCGAAGGCGTGCAGCTGTCCGAGTTCTTCGAGCTGGGGCTGGGCGAGGTGCTGCCGGTTTCCGCGTCGCACGGCCAGGGCCTGCGCACGCTGGTGGACAAGGCACTCGAGCCGCTTAACCTTCCGGAGCCTGATGAAGACGCCGAGCCGCAGGATCCTTCTGTCATTCGCCTGGCTGTGGCGGGGCGCCCCAATGTCGGAAAGTCTACGCTGATCAACACCTGGCTGGGTGAAGAACGCCTCGTGGCCTTTGACCTGCCGGGCACCACCCGTGACGCCATTTCGGTGCCTTTTGAGCGCGCCGGGCAGAAGTTTGAGCTCATAGACACGGCCGGCCTGCGCCGCAAAGGCAAGGTTTTCGAGGCCATTGAAAAGTTCTCCGTCGTCAAGACCCTGCAGGCCATCGAAAACGCCAATGTGGTGCTCCTGCTGCTGGACGCCACCCAGGGTGTGACCGACCAGGATGCCCATATCGCCGGCTACATCCTGGAGAGCGGCCGTGCCGTGGTCGTGGCCGTCAACAAGTCGGATGCGGTGGACTCCTACCAGCGCGAACTGCTGGAGCGATCCATCGAGACCCGGCTGGGCTTCCTCAAATTCGCCTCCATCCATGCGATTTCGGCCATCAAGCGCCAGGGCCTGGGCCCGGTCTGGAAGTCCATCGCGCAAGCCCATGCCTCGGCCAACCGCAAGATGTCTACCCCGGTGCTGACCCGCTTGCTGCTGGAGGCCGTGCAGTTCCAGCAGCCGCAGCGCTCGGGCGTGTCCCGTCCCAAGATGCGCTATGCCCACCAGGGCGGCATGAACCCGCCCATCATCGTCATCCACGGCAATGCGCTGGAACATGTCACCGAGTCCTATAAACGCTACCTTGAAGGGCGTTTCCGCAAGGAATTCGACCTCGTCGGCACTCCGCTGCGGATCCAGATGAAAAGCTCTCACAACCCCTTTAAGGACAAGGAATCGGCCTAGGACTACATGACCCGGCCGACGCCCTGTGGTAAGGTCAGGTTCTATTAACTTTTGAACACGGAAAATATCGTGAGCAATAACAAAGGCCAGCTCC
>Ga0102592_1001772_pt1 | contig 21756 bp, 18 predicted proteins | sample AraplaCol_mMF_r2_FD_76861 | JGI IMG/M metagenome (GOLD analysis project Ga0102592, IMG submission 76861) | Arabidopsis root microbial communities from North Carolina, USA - plate scrape MF_Col_mMF_r2 (SPADES assembly) (version 2) | ecosystem: Host-associated > Plants > Roots > Endosphere...
TGGTCTGCAGCATGAGCCGGGCGGGCGATTGCTGGGATAACGCTGTAGCCGAACGCTTCTTCCTGAACCTGAAAATGGAGCGCGTCTGGCAGAGGCGGTACGTCGACCGGGCCGAAGCCCGGCGCGACATCACGCAGTACATCGTGGGCTTCTACAACCCGGTGCGCTTGCATTCGACACTGGGCTACACGTCGCCAACAGAATACGAGGACAAGTTCCAACAGACCACCTTAATACCTGTCTGAAAAAACTTGACCACTACAGAGAGAACGCACGTGGCTAGTGCCAGCGCGCGCAGTGTCTGCTCCCCTCTCCCGCGAGGCCGCAGAGGGGAAAAAACACGTGGCTCGTGCCAGCAGGGTCATTGGGAATTTACCGCAGCCATCGCTGCCACAGCGCGAACCCGGCCACCAGCAGGCAGCCCGGGGCCACGATGGCCAGCAGGTTGGCGCCGGCCAGCAGTACCGCCTGCTGGTCGATCTGCTGCGACAGGCTGATCAGTGCGGCGCCGTGGGGTAGCGGCGTCATGCTGAACGGGTTCACGCGCGCCACCAGATGGGTGCGCGCCAGCGCTTCGCCATACTGCAGGCATTGGGCCGCGGCGCCCGTGCCGGCGGCCGAGGCCACCTGGCGCACGATGTTCTTGAACTGGTATGTGTGCGAGAAATCGTCGAGCGGTGTGTCCAGGAACGTCAGCCGGGCGACGACGATCAGGCTGAACGGCAGCGCCAGGCTTTGCAGCAGCAGCGCTGGCACCACGCGCCCCAGCGACAGGTCCGTCGTCAGGCGCGTCGCCAGCATCCAGGCTGCGCCCGCCAGCATGACGTAGCCCAGGGCCAGCCAGCGGCGCGAGCCGGGCAGGCGGGCGCCCAGCAGCACGTACAGGATGCCGGCCACCACGCCGGCCGCGCCGGTCAGCGTTGTCATCATGCCGGTGGTCTCGAACGAGAAGCCCAGGCCCAGCTGCAGCACGATGGGGATCAGGTAGTTCCAGAGCCCTGCCACGAACGAGTAGGTAGCATAGAAGCCCAGGCCGGTCAGGTAGCGACTGCCGCCCAGCCGGTGCGTATTGAGCCACGGATCGGGATGGCGGTGCAGCCGCAGGAAGGCCAGTCCCATCAGCACGGCGCCCCCCAGCGGGCGGGCCACGACGATGGGCGTGCTGGCCGCAGTGTACAGCCGCAGGTCGGCCAGGCCATGCACCAGCACCAGCGCGCCCAGGCCGAGCAGCAGCACGGTGTACCAGTCCATGGCGGCGATGGTGTCGATGCCAGGCGGGCGGGGTAAAAGAGTTGGACGAGAGGGCGTGATGCGGTGCGGGTAGGTGACCGATACCAGCAGCAGCGTGGCGGCGGCGGTGATGGCCTGCACGATGAAGATCAGGCGCCAGCTGGCATCGAGAATCAGCGTGGCCGTGAGCCATGGCGCGGCGGCCAGCATGCCGATGGCGCCCAGCACGAACGGCCACAGCAGGCGCGGGCGCTCCTGCGGGGCGGCGATCATCTGGATCAGCGTGCGCGCGGCCGCGAACAGCCCGCCGGCACCCAGGCCCTGCACGGCCAGCGCCAGCGAGAGTTGCACGATGTTGTCCGACACCGCGCACAACAGGGCCCCGCCGATGGCAATCGTCAGGCCCAGCATGGTGAAGCCACGGTAGCTGATCAGGTCGGCCACGCGCCGCAGCATCAGGTTGGCGACGATGGCCGCGGCGGCATAGGCCGTGAAACACCAGAGGAAGTCGTCTGGCGTGGCGTAGATGCCGGCGCGGATCTGCACCGCGCCGGTAGCCAGCATCGAGGTCGCCACGAAATCGACGCCCGTGGCGCATCCCAGCGCCAGCCCCATCAGCAGCACGCCGCCGCGCGTGACGCGCGGCAGGGCGCCTAGCGCGACGGATGGCATGCCGCCTTGCTGCCGTGGCAACTGGCCGGCACGGACGCCGGCGCCTTGGCCTCCGCCCTGGCGGCGGGCAGCACGCTGTAGTCGTAGCGGTCGGCGGCAAACGGGCTGGTGGCCGGGTCGGTGGCGTGGGCGGCCACGGCGCCGAGCAGGCAGGTGGCGGTCAGGACGGTGCGGATCAGGATCGAACGCATGGCGGTTCTCCAGTCAGACGGCGGTGGATCAGCGGTTCAGGAAGGCCAGCAGGTCGGCATTGACCTCGTCGGCCCGTGTCACGCACATGCCGTGCGGCGCGCCGGCATAGACCTTGAGCGTGGCACCGCTGACGATCCTTGCCGACAGGCGCCCGGCATCGTCGATCGGCACGATCTGGTCGTCGTCGCCATGCAGGATCAGCGTCGGCACGTCGATCTTCTTCAGGTCTCCGGTGTAGTCGACCTCGGAGAACTCCTTGACGCACAGGTACTGGCCCAGCACGCCGCCCGCCATGCCCTGCTGCCAGAAGTTGTCGATGGTGCCCTGCGCCACCTTGGCATCCGGGCGGTTGAAGCCGAAGAACGGCACCGCCAGGTCCTTGTAGAACTGCGAGCGGTTGCCCGCCACGCCCTGGCGGATGCCGTCGAAGACTTCCATCGGCAGGCCGCCGGGATTGGCTTCGGTCTTGAGCATGATCGGTGGCACCGCACCGATCAGCACGGCCGCGGCCACCCGCTTCGAGCCGTGGCGGCCGATGTAGTGCGCCACCTCGCCGCCGCCGGTGGAATGGCCTATCAGCGTGGCGCCCCGGATGTCGAGTGTGTCGAGCACGGCGGCCAGGTCGTCGGCGTAGGTGTCCATGTCGTTGCCGTGCGCGGGCTGGTCCGAGCGGCCATGCCCGCGACGGTCGTGGGCGATCACGCGGAAGCCATGCTGGACCAGGAACAGCATCTGGGCGTCCCACGCATCGGCATGTAGCGGCCAGCCGTGCGAGAAGACCACGGGACGGCCCGTGCCCCAGTCCTTGTAGAAGATGCGGGTGCCGTCCTGGGTGGTGATGTAGCTCATGTCTGTCTTCCTGAGGAGAGAGTGAGACTTGAGACTACGGCCGGTGCGTGGCGGGCCGTTCCGCGCGCCCGGCGGCGCTTTCGCATATGCACTTCGGGTGCCGGGCCGGGCGCCGGAGCGGGCCCGGCGCAGGCTTTCAAGCGGCTTTCAGGGGTGCTTGCGGGGGGGCTTTCGGGGGTGCTTGCGGGGTGGCCCGCGCCGTGTCGCGGCGTGCCGACGCCTATACGAAGGCATAGTGTTGGCGACCGATGCGGGCCGCTACCATGGCGCCATAAGATTGTTGTGAGGTACCGGCCTTGGCCAAGAAACTGGTTGTCGCCATCATCGACGACGACGAATCCATCCGCGCGGCGACTTCCCGGCTGGTCCGATCGCTGGGCTGGGAGGCGCACACCTTCGCATCGGCACAGGTCTTTCTTGACACTGGCGGGGCGGCGGGGGCGCATTGCATCCTGTCCGACGTCCAGATGCCCAAGATGAACGGGCTGGACATGCTGCGCACGCTGAACGCGCAGGGTAGCCAGGTTCCGGTAATATTCATCACCGCGTTCTGCACCGAGGCCATTCGCCGCGAAGCCTTGCGTGCCGGCGCGCATGCATGTCTGTGCAAGCCTGTCGATGGCGCGGCCGTCCAGCGATTCCTGGAAGACGTGGCGTCGGGTGCGCTTGCCCCGCGCCCCGAGTCTTTACCCGGAACGAAAGTGAATCCATGAATACAGCGATCCCGTCTGGAGAAGGGGTGTCGATGGTCTATGTGGTGGACGACGACGAGTCCATGCGCCGCGCGGTGTCGATGCTGCTGCGCTCGGTCGGCTACCAGGTCGAGACCTTTGCCTCGGCCACCGATTTCCTGGCGGCGCCCCGGCCGGACCTGCCCAGCTGCCTGATCCTCGACGTGCGCCTGAAAGGCCAGAGCGGCCTGGCGGTGCAGGAACAGTTCGCGGCCAGCAAGATGCCGATCCCGATCATCTTCATGACCGCCCACGGCGACATCGCCATGTCGGTCAAGGCCATGAAAGCCGGTGCGATGGATTTCCTGGCAAAGCCGTTCCGCGACCAGGACATGCTCGACGCCGTGGAAAGCGCCCTGACCCGCGACGCCGCCCGCCGCCAGACCGACACGCGCGACGCCGACCTGCGCCAGCGCTACGAAGAACTGACGCCGCGCGAGAAGGAAGTCATGGCCTACGTGGTGCGCGGCCTGCTCAACAAGCAGATTGCCGCCGAACTGACGCTCAGCGAAATCACCATCAAGATCCACCGCGCCCAGGCCATGAAGAAAATGGGCGCCCGCTCGCTGGCCGACTTCGTACTCAAGGCCGAGGCGCTGGGCATCATCGACGCTGCAAGAAACGGGGCATAGGCGGCACGGCGGGCCATGCGCGCTGCGATGCGCCCCCCCGCCGCGCTTGCCGTCCGTGACTCACCCCTCGTTCGGCGCCTTCCCTGCCTTTCCTTCCTTCGCATCCTTCTCCTCCCATCCCCCACCCAGCGCCCGGAACAGCGACACGCTGGCGGTCAGCTGGCGCCGGTGCACGGCTTCCAGCGCGCGGGCGTCGGTCAGGGCGGCGGCCTGCACGACGTTGACGTCCAGGTAGGCGGCGGCGCCCTTGCGGTAGCGTTCGGTGGCCTGCTGCAGGGCGCGGCTGGATGCGGTCACGGCGGCTTGCTGGCTGGCGGCTTCGTGGTCGAGCAGCCTTAGCGCGGCGTAGTTGTCTTCCACATCCTGCACGGCCTTGAGCACGGTTTCCCCATAGTCGGCAGCGCTGGCATCGAACTGGGCGCGGGCGCTGTCCACGCCGGCCTGCCGCTTGCCGCCGTCGAATATCGTCGCGGCCAGGGCCGGGCCTACGGCCCAGAAGCGGCTTGGGGCGGTCAGCCAGCCGGCCAGCCCGGAGCTTTCCAGGCCGCCGTTCAGGTTCAGCATCAGTGTCGGGAAGAAGGCCGCGCGCGCCACGCCAATCTGCGCATTGGCGGCGGCCACGCGGCGCTCCGCCGCCGAGATGTCGGGGCGGCGCTGCAGCAGCATGGCAGGCACGGCGGCGGGCGTGGCGGGCAGGGCGATGCCGGTGCCTGCGGTGCCGGCGGTATTGGTGGCAGCGACCGGCAGGGCAAACGTGCTGGCGGGTTCGCCCACCAGCGTCGCCAGCGCATGCTGCAGCTGGGTGCGGGCCAGCCGCAGGTCGGCAACCTGCGCCCGCGTGCTTTCCAGCTGTGCCTGCGCCTGCGCGACATCGCCTTCGGCGGCAATGCCGCCCCGATAGCGGTTGGTCACCAGTTGCAGCACCGACGCGTACGCGTCCACGGTCTGCTGCAGCAGCGCGGCCTCGCGGTCGAGCGAGCGGATGCCGAAGTAGTCAATGGCGGCTTCGGCCTGCAGGCTCAGCCGGACGGCGGCCACGTCGTCGGCGCTGGCCTGGGCACGGGCCTGTGCGGCATCGACGTTGTTGCCGATGCGGCCGAACAGGTCCGGCTCCCAGCTGGCGCCGATCCCCAGCAAGTGGTCGGGCGTGGTTTTCCCGGCCAGGGAATGGCCCACCACGTTGGCCGACAGGTGCGTGCTCGTGACGCTGGCCGTGGCGCCGACGGTCGGGAAGTAGGCGGCGCGGGCGGCATCCACCTGGGCGCGGGCGTCGCGCAGCAGTGCCATGGACTTCAGCAGGCTCTGGTTCGATACGTCGATGCGGGCCAGCAGGGCGTCGAGCGTGGCGTCGCCGTACGCGTGCCACCAGTCCGGCGCGATGGTGTCCGGCTGCGCGCCCTGGGCTGCGCTGTCCTGCGCCTCCTGATAGGCGGCCGGCAGCGGCATGGCCGGGGCGTGATAGGGCACGCTGGCGCAACCGGCCAGCCAGGCGCAGGCCAGCACAATCGCCGTGCGCCGAAGGGTGCGCTGCATGGTGGACTTCATGCCGGATCTCCCTTCGCCGGCGCGGCCACCCGCACCGTCATGCCAGCCACGATGCCGTCGCCGGGGTTGACCACGACGCGGTCGGTGTCCTGCACGCCGCCCAGCACTTCCACATGGGAGCCGAAGTCGCGCCCCAGCGCCACATGCCGGATCGTCAGTTTGTTGTCCTTGCCGACCACGGCCACGGTCGGGCCGCCCGCCGGGAACATCAGCGTATTGGCCGGAAGATCCAGGCCGGCGTGCGCGCTGCCGATTTCCAGATGCACCTGCGCGTAGGCGCCGGGCAGGATGCGGCCGTCCTGGCTGTCGACATCCAGCTCCACGCGCAGGCTGCGCGTGACGGGGTCGATGGCGCCGGCGGTGCGCGCCACGGTGGCGGGGTAGCGTTGCCCCGGTGCCTGCGGCAGCGTCAGCCACGCCTGGGTGCCGGCCCCCATTGCCGCGCTGACGGCCTGCGGCACCTGAGCATAGACACGCAGCCGCGTGCCGGCCGAGATATGGAACAGCTCGCGTCCCTGGCCCGGCGCGCTGCCGGCATCGATCAGCGCGCCGGTATCGACATTGCGCGCCGTAATCACGCCGTCGAACGGCGCGCGGATCTGCGTGTAGCTCGCCAGCTGGGCCAGGCGCGACGTATTCGAGCGCGCTGCGGCCAGCAGGGCGGACTTGGCGTTCATGTCGGCCACTTTCTGGTCGGTCTCCTGCTGCGCGACGGAATTGGTCGCCTGCAGGTCCTGCCAGCGCTTGGCCGTGCTGTTCGCCAGCTGATAGTTGGCGGCGGCAGTGGCCTCGTCGGCACGCGCCTGACGCAGCTGGTCGGCCACTTCGGGCGCGTCGATCTCCGCCAGCTGCTGGCCCGCCTTGACCGGCGTGCCGATATCGACGTACCAGCGGCGCAGATACCCGCTGACGCGTGCATGGATGGCGGCGTCCTCGTAGGCGCGCACGTCGGCCGGCAGCGCAATGTCGTGCGCGGCGGCCGCGCTGTGTGGCTGCACCACGTTGACGGTGGGCGTCTGCGCCGCCTGCGCACGCTGCTGCAATTCGGCGTGGCCGTGCCAGCGCGGCACGATGCCGGCCGTCAGGGCCAGCGCCACGGCAGCGCCGGCCAGGGCCAGCATGGTCAGCCTGGGGTTGCGGTGCGGTGCGGACGGGTTCGGGTCGTGGTCGGTCGGGGTCATGCCAGGCCTTCGTGAGCGATTGCGTTGGAGGTGTTGTTGTCGGGACGTGCGCGCCGGGCCATCCAGCCATGCAGCACGGCGAAGAAGACTGGCACCAGCACCAGCGTGGCGACGGTGCCGAAAGCCAGGCCGCCGATCACGGTGCGGCCCAGCGGGGCGTTCTGTGCGCCGGCACCGCCCGAGCCCAGCGCCATCGGCACCATGCCGAACAGCATTGCCAGCGCGGTCATGGCCACCGGGCGGAAGCGGCTGAAGCCGGCGTCCCAGGCGGCGTCGACCGGGTTCCTGCCTGCCGCCAGGCCGTCGCGCGCATGGCTGATCACCAGGATGCTGTTGGCCGTGGCAATGCCTACGCAGATGATGGCGCCGGTCAGCGCCGGCACGCTGATCGTCGTGTCGGTGGCGAACAGCATCCATGCCATGCCGGCCAGCGCCATGGGCAGCGCGCCGACGATGGCCAGCGGATCGAGCCAGGACTGGAAGTTCACCACCATCAGCAGGTACACCAGCACGATGGCGGCGGCCAGGCCCGTGAGCAGCCCCGAGAACGACGCACGCATGGTCTGCACCTGGCCGCGCACGACAATGTCCGAGCCGGCCGGTAGTTGCGCGCGGGCCTGGTCGACAATGCGCTGCACGTCGCCAGCCACGGCGCCCAGGTCGCGGCCACGCACCGCGCCGAACAGGTCCAGCACGGGTTGCACGTTGTAGTGGGACACCACGCCTTGCTGGCTGGTGCGCGCGATGGTGCCAAACTGGCCGAGCTGCCCGGCGCCGCCCTGTTGCACGGTATCGGCGCCCAGGCCCAGCGGGATGTTCGACAGCCGCTGCAGCGAATCCATCGCGTACTGGGGCACCGATACGGCCAGCGGGTAGCTGACGCCGTTTTTCGGGTTGAGCCAGAAGTTGGGCGCGGTCTGGCCGCTGCCGGACAGCGAGATCAGCAGGTTTTGCGCCACTTCGCGCTGCGACAGACCGGCCTGCAGCGCACGCGTGCGATCCACGTCGACGGTCAGTGCGGGCTGGTCCGCCGGCTGCTGCAGGTGCAGGTCCGTGAGGCCCGGTACACCGGCCAGCTTGCGCAGCAACTGGTCTGCCACCTTGCGGTTGCCGGTCAGGTCCTTGCCGACGATCTGGATGTCGATCGGGGCGGGCAGGCCGAAGTTGAGGATCTGGCTCACCATGTCGGCGGGCAGGAACGAGAAGCTGACGCCCGGAAAATCCTTCTGCAGCGCGGCGTCCAGTTGGTCGACCAGTACGCCGGAACGCTCGGCATCGGGCTTCAGGGATACCAGGATCTCGGCGTCGCCGGTGCCGATCGGCAGCGACGAATCGTAGGTCAGGTTGATGCCGCTGACGGGCAGGCCGATGTTGTCGACGATGCCCGCCACGTGCTGCGGGCCCACCACGCGGCGGATATCGGCTTCGACCTGATCGGTGATGCGCGCGGTTTCCTCGATGCGCGTGCCGGTGCGCACCCGCATGTGCAGGCGGATCTCGCCGCTATCCACGGCGGGGAAGAAATCCTGGCCCAGAAACGGCACCAGCGTCATCGACCCCGCGCAGGCCAGTGCAAAGATCGTCATGGTGCGACGTGGCCGGGCCAGCGCGGCGGACAACATGCGGGCATAGGCGGCGCGCACCCGCTCGAAGCCGGCCTCGAAGCGGCGGTGCGCGGCGCCAAACCAGCGGGTCAGGCCGGCCAGGCGGCCGGTAGACGGCCGTGACACGCCTTCGCCGCGCAGCAGGTAATGCGCCAGCGTGGGAATCAGCGTGCGGGACAGGAAGTACGAAGCCGTCATCGCGAATACCACTGCCTCGGCCAGCGGCACGAACAGGTAGCGCGCCACGCCGCTGAGCAGGAACATCGGCAGGAACACGATGCAGATGCACATCGTCGACACCAGTGTGGGCAGGGCGATCTCGCCCGACCCGTCAAGAATGGCCTGTTCCAGTGGCTTGCCCGTTTCGCGATGGTGGGCAATGTTCTCGATTGCCACGGTGGCGTCGTCCACCAGCACGCCCACGGCCAGCGCCAGTCCGCCGAGCGTCATGATGTTCAGCGTCTGGCCCAGCGCCGCCAGCGCGATCAGCGCGGCCAGCACCGACAGCGGGATGGTGATGGCGATGATCAGCGTGGCGCGCCAGCTGCCCAGGAACAGCAGGATCATCATGGCCGTCAGGCAGGCGGCCACCAGCGCTTCGTGCAGTACGCCGTCGATGGCCGAAGTGACGAACACGGACTGGTCGGACAGCGGCTGGACCTGCAGCGACTTCGGTAGCCCCGCCGTGATGTGCGGCAGCAGCGCGCGGATCTGGGACACCACGGTCAGCGTCGATGCACTGCCGGTCTTCTCGATTTCCAGAAGCGCGGAGCGCTTGCCGTCATGCCGCACCACATTGGTCTGGGGGGCATAGCCGTCGTGCACCTGCGCCACATCGCGCACATAGACCGTGCCGTCCGGGCCGCTGCGCACCGGCAGGTCGTTCAGCGCCGCCACGCTCTGCGTGCTGCCGTTGAGGTCCACGCGGTATTCCAGCGCCCCGATCTTGGCGGTGCCGCCGGGCAGTACCAGGTTCTGGGCGTTGATGGCGTTGACCACGTCAAGCGGCGACAGTCCGCGCGCCTGCAGCGCGGGCACGTTCAGGTCCACCATCACCTGGCGCACCTTGCCGCCATAGGGCAGCGGCACCGACGCTCCCTGCACCGTGGCAAGCTGGGTGCGGATAAAGCTGTTGCCCAGGTCGTACAGCGCCTGCTCGGGCAGCGTGTCGCTGCCCAGCGCCAGCCGCAGGATGGGCACCGTCGATGCGTTGTAGCTCAGCACCAGCGGCGGCGTGGCGCCAGGGGGCATCTGCTTGAGGATCGATTGCGCGCCCGCCGTGGCTTGCGAGATCGCACGGTTGATATCGGCGCCGGGGTGGAAAAAGACCTTGATGACGGCCACGCCCGGCAGCGACTGCGACTCGATATGCTCGATATTGTCGACATCGGTGGTCAGCGACCGCTCGTAGCCGGTGACGATGCGCTGGGCCATGTCCTGCGCGGACAGCCCGTTGTAGGTCCACACCACGCTGACCACCGGGATATCGATCGACGGGAAGATGTCGGTCGGCATGCGCAGGACGGCCACCGCGCCACCCAGCAAGAGCAGGATGGCGAGGACGACGAAGGTATAGGGCCGGCGCAGGGCGAGCCTGACAATCCACATGCTTTCTCTCCCGGCGCCCGGTGGCGCGGCAATCGTTCAAGGAATGGGGCCGATTCTAGGTATCGGCCGCCCTGTGAATTCCGGTCAAAACGATTACAGTCTTGTCATCCAACCCGGCCGCGCCGCTCGCTACCATCCTGCAGGCAATGCGGCGGATTGGCGCCGCCGATGGCAGAGGACTGGAGCGATGAAGATCCTGGTGGTCGAAGACGAACCGAAAACGGGGGAATACCTGCGCAAGGGGCTGGCAGAGTCGTCCTTCGTGGTGGATCTCGCGCGTACTGGCGCCGATGGCCTGCACCACGCGCTGGAGGACGACTACGACCTGATCATCCTCGACGTGATGCTGCCCGGCATGAATGGCTGGGATGTGCTGCGCCGGCTGCGTGAACGCAAGGACATCCCGGTGCTGTTCCTGACCGCGCGCGACGAGGTGGAAGATCGCGTGCGCGGGCTGGAGCTGGGTGGCGACGACTACCTGGCCAAGCCGTTCGCGTTTGTGGAACTGCTGGCGCGCGTGCGCACGCTGCTGCGGCGGGGCCCGGTGCGCGAGGCCGACCGCATCGAGGTGGGCAACCTGGAGATCGACCTGATCCGGCATCGCGTGACGCGCGCCGGCCAGCGCATCGACCTGACGCCGCGCGAATTTGCGCTGCTGCATTTCCTGGCGCGGCGCAGCGGCGAGGTGCTGAGCCGCACGCAGATTGCATCGCACGTCTGGGACATGAACTTCGACAGCGACACCAATGTGGTGGATGTTGCCATCCGGCGCCTGCGCGCCAAGATGGACGACCATTTCGCGCCCAAGCTGATCCACAGCGTGCGCGGCATCGGCTACGTGCTGGAACTGCGCGCGTCGTGACGGCACGCCGGGTTGCCCGTCTGCTGCCCCGCTCGCTGACCGCGCGGCTGGCCGTGGCGTTTGCGCTGATCGCCGGCTGCGCCTTTGCGGGCGTGGGCCTGTACCTGTACCGGTCGCTGGCGACGCAGATCATCGAACGCGACGATTCCGAACTGCTGCGCAAGGCGGCGCGAACGCGTGCCGAACTGGCCGAACTGCCGGCCGGCGACGCCCAGGCTGGGCGCTGGCAGGAAATTCGCGGCATTGTTGCGGGCAACGAGGAATTCGGCCTGCGGTTGCAGGCACCCGATGGGGCGCTGCTGACGCAGGCGGGCGCACAGCCTGGCGCCATGCCGGCGCTGGCCGCGATTGGCCTCGACACGCCGCCATCGGCTGCGGCCATCCAGGCCTGGGAGACGCCCGGCGCCGTTCCGGCGCACGGCGTTGCCATGCTGGCACGGGCGGGCACGGGCGCCGGTGCGCAGACGGTGCGGGTCGAGATTCATCAGGTGGCCGCGTCGCGCGTGGTGCTGTTGCGCGACTATCGGCTGAAGCTGTCCATTGCCGTGTGTCTGGGTGCGCTGGGCGCGGGTTTGCTCGGCTACGCGGCGCTGCACGCGGGCATGGCACCGCTGCGCCGCATCGCCGCCGGCACGGCGTCGGTGACGTTTGCCAGCGGCGTGCTGCCGGTCGATCCGTCGCGGCTGCCGGCGGAACTCGACGAACTGGCCCGCTCGCTGCAGCGGATGATCGACCGCCTGCGCGAGCGCTACGAGCGCCTGTCGCAGTTCTCGGCCGACCTGGCCCATGATTTCCGCACCCCGATCGGCAACCTGCTGGGGCAGACGCAGGTGGCGCTGTCGAGCGAGCGGTCGGTGGACGAATACCAGGCGCTGCTGGCTTCGAACGTCGAGGAATACGAGCGGCTGTCGCGCATGATCGAGAACATGCTGTTCCTGGCGCGCGCCGACAATGCACAGGTGGCGATGCACCGCGCGGAGCTTGACCTGCGGATCGAACTGGCCCGCCAGGCCGACTATTTCGAGTTGCTGGCCGATGCGCGCGGCATTGCCATCCACGTGGAGGCGCAGGGCACGCTTTACGCCGATGCCACGCTGTTCCGGCGCGCGCTGGGCAACCTGCTGTCGAACGCCGTCCACTATTCGCCCGAATCGGCGGTGATTGCGCTCAGGAGCCGGCACGAGGCCGGCACGGTCGTGATCGAAGTGGTCAACCCTGGGCCCGGCATCGCGCCCGAACACCTGCCACGGCTGTTCGACCGCTTTTTCCGTGGCGACCCGGCCCGCGCCAATTCCGGTGAATCGTCGGGTATCGGGCTGGCAATCGTGAAGACCATCATGGAACTGCACCAGGGTGCGGTGCAGGTGGAGTCGGTACCCGATGGCCTGACCACGTTCCGGCTGGTGTTTCCCGGCCGCTGAGGGGGCGGGTTCTGGCTCCGGACGCGCCTAGGCGGCCGGCTGGCGCAAATGGGCCGGCATCCGCGCACTCATGGCCGACAGGTGTTCGCGCAGTGCCGCGTGCAGGTACCTGACCGCGGGCGAGAACTGCCTGCGATGCGGGCACACCAGGTTCAGCGGCACCGGCTCGCCGGGCTGGTCCGGCACCAGCAGTTCCAGCCTGCCGTGGGCGACGTCTTCGCAGACGTCGAGCCATGACTTGTAGGCGATGCCGCGCCCGTCCAGCGCCCAGCGCCGGGCGATCTCGGCGTCGTCGCACAGCAGTGACCCCTTGACGGTGATCAGCCGCCGGGTGCCCGCCACCGGAAAGCTCCAGCGGTCGTGGACGCGGCCACCCAGCACGTAGGGCAGGCATTGATGCGCGGGCAGATCGTCGAGCGTGGCGGGCCGTCCGTGACGTTCGAGGTAGTCCGGCGATGCCACCAGCACGCGCCGATTGTCCGGTGCCAGCGGCAGGGCCACGTAGGTGGCGCCTTCGTTCAGGCCATAGCGGATGGCGATATCCACCGGATCGCGGAATACGTCGGTGATCTGGTCGGATAGCGACAGCTTCAGCACCAGCTTTGGATGGGATTCCCGGAACGCGGTCAGCAGCGGCAGCAGCACATTGCGGCCCAGGTCCGACGGCGCGGCGATCTTCAGCGTGCCTTGCAGCGCACGCTGCTCGCCGTGCAGGCGCTCCCGGCCTTCGGCCAGCATCGCCAGCACCTCGTTGGCGCAGGGCAGGTACTGCTCGCCCTCGGCGGTGAGCCGCAGGCTGCGGGTGGATCGCGCAAACAGGCGGATATCGAGTTCCTTTTCCAGTCTCTGGATGGCCGCGCTGACCTGCCCAGGCAGCAAGTCGGCCTCGCGGGCCGCGTTCGAGAAACTGCCCAGGGCGGCGGTACGTACGAAGAGTTGCAGGTCGTCGAGTCTGATCATTTTCACTCTGGTAGTGAAAGTCCTGCCGGATTTTCCCAGTTTTTCGGGGATAACGCAGCGACGATAATGCGACGCATCGCCCCTTTTCCAATCCATGAACCCGGAGCCCACCATGAATCTCACCGACGCCGTCCTGTCCCGCCATACCGTCAAGGCCTACGAAGGCGGGCAGACCCTGCCGCAGGAACAGATCGACATGCTGCTGGCGTGGCTGCACAACAGCCCGTCGTCGGTCAACTCGCAGCCGTGGCACTTCGTGGTGGCGTCGACGCCCGAGGGCCGCGAGACCATCGCCAGGGCGGCGACCGGCACGTTTTCGTATAACCACCCGAAGATCGTCGATGCGTCGCACGTGATCGCGCTGTGCATGCGCGCCGATCTGGACGAAGCCCACCTGCGCGCCGTGCTGGCCCAGGAGGAAAGCGACGGCCGCTTCAAGGTGGAGGGCGCCCGCGAGGGCCAGGACAAGAGCCGCCGCTCGTATGTGGACCTGCACCGCTATACGCTGCGCGATGTGCCGCAATGGATGGAAAAGCAGGTCTACCTGGCGCTGGGCGGCCTGCTGCTGGGCGCGGCCATGCTTGGCATCGACGCCACGCCGATGGAAGGCTTCGACGCCGGCGCGCTGGACACCGCGCTGAACCTGCGTGAACGCGGCCTGACCGGCGTGGTGCTGGTGTCGCTGGGCCGCCGCAGCGAAAAGGACTTCAATGCCGGTCTGCCGAAATCGCGCTTGCCGAAGGAGGCAGTGTTCACGCACATCTGAGTCGAAGCCGGCGAGGCCGCCCGGGTAAAAGTCAGGCCTGCGGATCGGCGGCCTGCCATTTGCCGGTGGACGGGCAGACCCAGACTCTCTGCCCGTCGCGCCGCACCTGTTCTTCCTGGACCTGTGCGGCGGCTGCCCGGTCATGGTCGAACGCCACGCGTAGCGCGCTGGCGACCCGGGCATCCTCCACGGGCAGTTCCCAGGTCAGGAACAACTGCGTGTCGTCCCGCCCTGCCGGGAAGTCAGCCGGATCGAAACGATGCGCGCCGCGCGGCACCACGCCGTGCGGCTGGCAGGTATCGAACAGCAGCACCGTGCCGCGACGCAGCGGAATGCGCCGGTCCAGCGACGGAAAATACACGTCCTGCCCCTTGTCTTCGCTCAGGAACAGGTTGCAGAAGGCCGCACCGCCATACTGGTCGCCGTCATGGTGATACCGGGCGCCACGGCACACCATCAGCGCGACATCGCTTTCGGCCAGCAGGCCGGGCAGCCCCAGTGCTGCCGTCCAGCCGGCCATGGCCCGCACGCAGCGCGCGTAGTCGGGCCAGCGCATCCGCGCACGCGCCAGCGGCATGACCTCGACGTCGCTCGGCTCCAGCGTCATCTGCAACGCAATTTCTCGTGCCCAGTCCGCCAAAAGCCGGCCCGGCGGGGCGGGAATGTCCACCACATCCGACAGGACCACCTCGCTCACGCGCCGGCTGCGCATGGCATCGCCGCTCCAGAAACAGGAGGTCAGGCTGGGCGAGGGAGATTGGTGGCGGTCGTCTGGCATGGCCGGCAGTGTAACGCCGGCCCACCCGGTACCGCCGAAGAACGTGTCGCGGTCGTACGGGTTCAGCGGCAGCCGTTCGGGCAGGTCAGGGCGCTTGTTGCTGCCGTCCTGCGCTGGTACTGGCGGCCCTGATGCTGCTGTGGCGTCTGGCGGGGCGCCCCGACGCAGAAGCCTAGCGCCTGGGCGAGCAGTCGTACGGCGCGAACAGTTCGATCACCCAGTCCACGAACGCGCGCAGCCTTGCGCTCTGGTTCCTGGACGGGTGGAACACGATGTGCAGCGGATGCAGCGGCCGGCTCCATTCGGGCAGCACGCGGACCAGCGTGCCGGCATCGAGGTGTGGCCGGGCCATGAAGCCGAAGGTCTGGCCCACGCCCAGGCCGCTGACCAGGGCCGTCAGATGGGCCGTGCTCTCGTTGACGAACACGCCATGCCGGCTGCGCACGTCCACGTCGATGCGCTCGCCTTCGCGCTCGAACAGCAGCGGCATCACACGGCCCGTGAGCGACGAGAAATAGCCCGCCACGTCGTGATCGGTCTGCAGCGCGGTCGGGTGCGCTGGCTTGCCTCGCGCGGCCACGTACTGTGCCGCCGCGTAGGTGCCCCAGTCCAGGCTGGCGATGTGCCGGGCAATGAGCGACGTATCGGTCAGGTCGCCGCCCCGGATCACGCAATCGACGGCGTCGCCGATCAGGTCGACATGGCGGTCGCCGACGCCCACTTCGAGCTGGATCTCGGGATATCTGGCGCGGAAGGACGGCAGGCCCGGCAGCAGGATCAGGTTGGCCAGCGACGATCCGATATCCACCCGCAGGCGCCCGCGCGGCGCACCACGCGCATCGGCAAACAGCGTATCCATTTCGTCCACATCGGCCAGCACCTTGACCGCCCGGTGGTAGTACGCCTGGCCCTCGTCGGTGACCACCACCTTGCGGGTGGACCGCTGGAACAGCTTGATGCGCAGGTGCGATTCCAGGTCCTGGATCAGCTTGGTGACGGTGGGGCGCGGAATGTTGAGCGTGTCGGCGGCCTTGCTGAAGCCGCCGGATTCGGCGATGCGGACAAACACGCGCAGGGCTTGCAGTTGATCCATGGGACAGCGGGACGAAAACGGGCAGGGCGACGGCGCCGCAGGCAGTATGCCTGATTATTCATCTATATGAATAATGATTTAACTTTAGCGCTGTTTATTCGGAAAACGCTAACGCCTAAAGTTACGCCATCCACTGATCAACACGAAAGGAAAACATCATGAGCAAGCGACTGGAAGGCAAGATCGCCCTGGTAACCGGCGGCACGAGCGGCATCGGACTGGCCGCCGCAAAAGACCTGGCCCGCGAAGGCGCGAAGGTATACGTGACGGGGCGCCGCACGGCGGAACTCGACAAGGCCGTGGAAGCCATCGGCCACGGCGCGGTGGGCGTGCAGGGCGATGTCACCCGCGAGGCAGACCTTGATGCGCTGGTCAAGACGATCCGCGAGGCCGATGGGCGCCTGGACGTGCTGTTCGCCAACGCGGGCGGCGGCACCATGGCTCCGCTGGGCGAGATCACCGCGCAGCATTTCGACGATACGTTCAATCGCAATGTCCGCGCCGTGGTGTTCACGGTGCAGAAGGCGCTGCCGCTGATGGGCGCGGGCGGTTCGATCATCCTGACCGGCTCGATTGCCGGATCGACGGGCACGCAGGCATTCAGCATCTACAGCGCCTCGAAGGCGGCGGTGCGCGGCCTGGCACGTAGCTGGGTGCTGGACCTGAAGGATCGCGGTATCCGCGTGAACGTGGTGAGCCCGGGTTCCACGCATACGGTGGGCCTGGCCGAACTGGGCGGCGAGACCAAGGCGGCGCAGGACGGCTTGCTGGGCTACCTGGCTTCGCTGGTGCCGATGGGCCGGCTGGGCGCGCCGGAGGAAATCGCCCGCGTGGTGACGTTCCTGGCTTCCGACGATGCGAGCTTTATCAATGGCGCCGAGATTGCCGCCGACGGCGGGCAGGCGCAGGTCTGAACGGCCGGCATCGTTCGGACGGCAATGTTCGGACGGCAATGTTCGGACGGTGTTGTCCGGGCAAAAAAACAGCCACCCGAGGGTGGCTGTTTGCCTGGAACGCCAGGGTGCGTCGAGGTGGGGCGGCCCTCAGCCCTTCAGCACCTGGCCGATGGCATTCGCCACCACGCCGACATTGCGTTCGTTCAGGCCGGCCACGCACATGCGGCCCGAGCGCAGCACATAGACGCCGTGTTCGTTTTTCAGGCGGTCCACCTGGTCGGCCGACAGGCCGGTGTACGTGAACATGCCGCGCTGCTTGACGTAACGCGACAGCTTCTCGCCGCTGACATGCTCGCGCAGCTGGTCGTGGATGGCCTGGCGCATGCGCGTGATGCGCTGGCACATGGCCGCCAGCTCCGTTTCCCAGCTCTGGCGCAGCGCCGGGGTGGTCAGCACGCGTGCCACCACGCGGGCGCCGTGGGTGGGCGGGTTGCTGTAGTTGGCGCGCACGGCGCCGGTCAGCTGGCCCAGCACGCGGCCGGCTTCGTCGGCGCTCTGGCAGATCACGCTCAGGCCACCGCAACGCTCGCCATACAGCGAGAAATTCTTCGAGAACGAGTTGGCCACCAGTGCGGGCACGTTCTGGCGGGCCAGTTCGCGCACGGCAAAGGCGTCGTCGTCCAGGCCCGAGCCAAAGCCCTGGTAGGCCATGTCGACGAACGGCAGCAGCTTGCGGGCCTTCAGCACGCCGATCACCTGGCGCCACTGGTCTTCGTTCAGGTCCACGCCGGTCGGGTTGTGGCAGCAGGCGTGCAGCAGCACGATACCGCCCTGCGGAATGGCTTCGATCGCCGCCAGCATGGCGTCGAACTTCAGGCCACCGGTCTCGGCGTCGTAGTACGGATAGGTGTTGACCTTGAAACCGGCGCGCTCGAACACCACGCGGTGGTTTTCCCAGCTGGGATCGCTGATCCACATTTCCGCGGTCGGGAAGTAGCGCTTCAGGAAGTCGGCGCCCACGCGCAGCGCGCCGGAGCCGCCCAGCGTCTGCAGCGTGGCGATGCGGCCTTCGGCGCGGGCGGCGCAGTCTTCGCCGAATACCAGCGCCTGCACGGCCTGGCGGTAGGCGGCAATGCCGGCCATCGGCAGGTAGGGGCGCGGGCCCATGTCCGACAGCAGCGCGGCTTCGGCTTCGGCCACGGCCTGCATGACCGGCAGGCGGCCTTCGTCGTCAAAGTAGATGCCGATGCTCAGGTTCACCTTGTTGGTACGCGGGTCCTGCTGGAAATCCTCGTTGAGCGAGAGGATCGGGTCACCGGGGAAGGCTTCGATGTGTTCGAACATGGGATGCGTCTGGCTTGCGGGTTCAGGGGGTGGCGGCCCGGGGTGCACACGGGCCGCACAGGCAGGTTACTGGATCTGGGCGCTCGCGGCGGGCATGGCCGAACCGGCGTTCTTCTGCCGGAGGCGATAGCTTACGCCAAGAATGACCAGCCAGACCGGAATCAGGTAGACCGAGATGCGCAGGCCGGGCGTCAGGAACATGACCACCAGGATGCCGGCCAGGAAGATCAGCGTCACGTAGTTGGTCAGCGGATAGCCCAGGCTCTGGAACACCGTGGTCTTGCCTTCGGCGCGCTTGGCGCGGCGGAACATCAGGTGAATGATGCTGATCATGGCCCAGTTGATGATCAGCGCCGACACCACCAGGCCCATCAGCAGTTCGAACGCTTCACCGGGCATGAAGTAGTTGACCAGCACGCAGAGGCCGGTAGCCAGGGCCGATACGCCCAGCGCGGCCAGCGGAATGCCGCGGCGGTTCACCTTCATCAGTGCGCGCGGGGCATTGCCCTGTTGCGCCAGGCCCAGCAGCATGCGGCTGTTGCAGTAGACGCCGCTGTTGTAGACCGACAGCGCCGCGGTCAGCACCACCACGTTCAGCACGGTCGCCACGATATCGCTGTTCATCGCATGGAAGATCAGCACGAACGGGCTGCCGCCGGTGACCACCTTCTGCCATGGGTACAGCGACAGCAGCACGGCCAGCGCGCCAACGTAGAAGATCAGGATGCGGTAGATCACCTGGTTGGTGGCCTTGGGGATGCTCTTGCCCGGGTTGTCGGCTTCGGCGGCGGTAATGCCCACCAGTTCGAGACCGCCGAACGAGAACATGATCACGGCCATCGCCATCACCAGTCCGCCCAGCCCGTTCGGGAAGAAGCCGCCGTGCTGCCACAGGTTGGCGACGCTGGCCTCGGGGCCTGCAGTGCCGGTGCCCAGCATGTAGCCGCCAAAGCCGATCATGCCGACGATGGCCGCGACCTTGATGATCGAGAACCAGAACTCCATCTCGCCGAACGACTTCACGCTGGCCAGGTTGATGGCGTTGATGACGACGAAGAAGCCCAGGGCGGAGACCCACGTGGGGATGCCGGGCCACCAGTACTGGACGTAGATGCCCACGGCCGACAGTTCGGCCATGCTGACCAGGATGTACAGCACCCAGTAGTTCCAGCCGGACATGAAGCCGGCAAAGTGGCCGCAATACTTGTTGGCAAAGTAGCTGAACGAGCCCGCCACCGGTTCGTCGACGACCATCTCGCCCAGCTGGCGCATGATGAAGAACGCGACGATGCCGGCCAGCGCGTAGCCCAGCAGCACGGAAGGGCCCGCCAGCTTGATGGTCTGGGCAATGCCCAGGAACAGGCCGGTGCCGATGGCGCCGCCCAGCGCAATCAGCTGGATATGGCGATTCTTCAGGCCACGCTTGAGCGTGCCTTGGCTGTCAGGAGCATGCATGGAGTTGTCTATCCTCTACCCATTCTTGTGGAATGGCGGCGCGCCTCTATGGGGTTGGGCGCTTTGAAAAAAGCGCCGGCGCGGGTAACGCCGGACGCAGGGGTGCGCGCCGGCGAAAACCCGAGAGTTTACCGGCACACGCTTGGAAAAGCAGGGGAAATGGGCCAGCCCGGATCAGTGCCGGGCCGGATGCGTCACACCTTCAGCGTGCCGCGTTCGATCTGGTCGCGTTCGAGTGACTCGAACAGCGCCTTGAAGTTGCCTTCGCCGAAGCCGTCGTCGCCGGAGCGCTGGATGTATTCGAAGAACACCGGGCCGAGCACCGTCTTGGAGAAGATCTGCAGCAGCAGGCGCGGACGGCCGCCTTCGGTGGTGCCGTCGAGCAGGATGCCGCGGGCCTTGAGCTGGTCCACCGGCTGGCCGTGGCCGGGCAGGCGCGTGTCCAGGGCCTGGTAGTAATAGTCGTTCGGTGCGGTCATCAGCTCGACGCCAGCCAGTTGCAGGCTGTCGATGACTTCGAGCAGGTTGTCCACCGAGAAGGCGATGTGCTGGATGCCTTCGCCGTTGAACGCCATCAGGAACTCCTCGATCTGGCCGGCGCCCTTCGACGATTCCTCGTTCAGCGGAATGCGGATCTTGCCGTCCGGCGCGGTCATCGCCTTCGAGGTCAGGCCCGTGTACTCGCCCTGGATATCGAAATAGCGGATTTCGCGGAAATTGAACAGGCGTTCGTAGAAGTTGGCCCAGTAAGCCATGCGGCCACGGTAGACGTTGTGCGTCAGGTGGTCGATCAGCTTGAGGCCGTGGCCCTTCGGGTGGCGGTCCACGCCCTCGATATATTCGAAATCGATGTCATAGATCGACTTGCCGTCCTCGAAGCGGTCGATCAGGTACAGCGGCGCGCCGCCGATGCCCTTGATGGCCGGCAGGCGCAGTTCCATCGGGCCCGTGGCGATCTCGATCGGCTGGGCGCCCAGCATCAGCGCGCGGTTGTACGCCTTGTGCGAATCCTTGACGCGGAAGGCCATGCCGCAGGCGCTGGGGCCGTGCTCGGCGGCGAAATAGGCGGCTTCGCTGTGCGGCTCGTTGTTGACGATGAAGTTGATGTCGCCCTGGCGATACAGCACCACATCCTTCGAACGGTGACGGGCCACCAGCGTGAAGCCCATCTTCTCGAACAGCGGTTCCAGCACGTTGGGCGTGGGCGAGGCGAATTCAACGAACTCGAAGCCCATCAGTTGCATCGGGTTTTCAAACAGGTCGGCCATGATCGGAGCGCTCGGGGGCGAGAGGGGGAATGGAAATATTATTTCGGTGGGGCCGCAGGGCGAGTGGCGTGGGAGACGCCTGGCGCGCTGCACAACGTGAGGAAATTGTAGAACCCGCCTCGCTAAATAGGATTTCGTAAGGCACGCAGGGAAACCCTGAAAGATGAGATAAGATTTCGTCAAACCGCCATTCCAGGAAACGATAATGCAACAAACCGACCTTGACCGCATCGATCGCCGCTTGCTGGCAGAACTGCAGGAACACGGGCGTGCATCGAACCTGGAACTGGCCGAGGCGATCAATCTGTCGCCCGCCCAGACATTGCGGCGCCATCGCCGCCTGGAGGAAGGCGGCATCATCAAGCGCTACGAGGCGCGGCTGGACAGTACGGCGCTGGGGTTTGGCGTAACGGCCTTCATCCACGTGACGATGGAGCGCGGCCACATTCGCGATTTGTCCAAATTCAAGGGACTGGTGGCCGAACTGGCGCAGATCCAGGAGTGCTTTTCGGTCACCGGCGACATCGACTACGTGCTGAAGGTGGTGGCAAAGGACCTGAAGTCGCTGTCCGACTTCCTGCTCGACACCCTGATGCGCATCCCCGGCGTGAGCGGCGTGAAGTCAAGCGTGTGCCTGGACGAAATCAAGTGCACAAGCGCGATGCCGCT
>Ga0102592_1001773_pt1 | contig 21754 bp, 21 predicted proteins | sample AraplaCol_mMF_r2_FD_76861 | JGI IMG/M metagenome (GOLD analysis project Ga0102592, IMG submission 76861) | Arabidopsis root microbial communities from North Carolina, USA - plate scrape MF_Col_mMF_r2 (SPADES assembly) (version 2) | ecosystem: Host-associated > Plants > Roots > Endosphere...
TTGGTCAGGTAGTGGCCCACTTCGTGCGCCAGCAGGTCGTCGTCGGCCGCGTCGAAGCCGATGCCGCGCACGGCCAGCACGTCAGCCATCGACGCTTCCAGTTCCGCCTTCAGGTTCAGGGCCACAACGCGCTCGCGCATCAGCTGCGCCGCCTTTGCCTTCAGCGTGTCGGAGCTGGCTGCCTCGTAGCTCTCCACAATCTGGCGCAGCGACAGCAGTTCGTCGTACAGCGGCGTGGACGCCAGCGGCGGCGTCAGGTGATCGACCATCACCGCCAGGCCGCGCCGCTTGGCCTGCGTGCCTTCGCCCACGCCGTCCACGATGTAGGGATAGATGCCGGGCAGGTCGCCCGCGACCAGGCTGGGAAAGTCGTCGCCCGACAGCCCGACCGCCTTCCCCGGCAAAAACTCGTAGGTTGAGTGGCGGCCAATATGCACCAGCGCATCGGCCTTGAAGCGGTCGCGCAGCCAGTGGTAGAAGGCCAGGTACTGGTGCGGCGGCGGCACGCTTGTATTCGCATGCAGCAGCTCTTCGTCCACTTCCCAGCCGCGCGGCGGCTGCGGCCCGATGAATACGTTGCCGAACTGGATGCCCGGCACCAGCAGCTTGCCGCTGTCGACCATGATCTTGCCCGGTGCTGGCCCCCAGCCCTTCAGGCCCTCAATGCCGTAGGACGCTACGCGGCGTCGCAGCGGCTCCAGCGCAGCGCAGCGGCGTGGCGCCTTGGCCTGCAGGCAGGCTACGTAGCCGTCGGCCAGCGCAGCAAGGTCGCGTATCGCTGCCTCGCGCTGCGGATGATCGGCGCCTTCCACCAGGTGCTGCAGTTCCTTGATCACGACTTCCGCCTGCTTGCGGCCAAGTGCCCATTCACCCGCAGCTTCCGCTTCCAGCACGTCGGCATGCAAGCGGCCCAGCAGGCCGCTGGTCATTTCACCCTGCACGCGCGGCGACAGCGTCGCGAACCACTTCGCATAATCGGCGGCGCTGACGCTGTTCACGGAGCCGGCAAGCTCGCGCAAGGCGCCGCGGTCTTCAGGCAGGTTGACGCCGTGCGCCATGATGCGGTCAAGCAGCGCTTCAGGCGTGGCCGGCAATTCGCCGACCGTGTAGCCGGCGTCCTTCAGGGCATGCAGCATGTCGAACAGCGAAGCCGGCACGTCCAGGTTGTCGGCGCCGATGTTTTGGCGGCCCGGCGGGTGGTTGTAGTAGACCAGCGCCACGCGCTTGTCGCGGTTGGATTTGGCGCGCAATGCCAGCCAGCGCTCGACGCGCGCCGCCAGGCGCTCCGCTTCCGCCGCCAGCACCACCGGCGGGCGGTTCTCGATGCCGGTCAATTTATCGCGCTGCGATTCGCCCAGTGCCGCCACCACGATCGGCTGGCCGATGCCCTGCAGCTCGGGCAGTGCCACGCGGTATTGCACCGAATCCGGCGGCAAGCCGTCCGGCGACAGGCGCCATTGCATGGCGGTGCGGTCGGACAGCCGGATCGCCTTGAACAGCGGGATATCGAGCTTCTTGAACGCTTCGCTGACGGCTTCGCGCCCTTCGGCGGCGCCCACCACAAAGTCCTGCAGCACCACCATGGCGGCCGGCACGGCAGGCGCAATCAGTTCCGGCAAGCGCTCCAGCGCCTCGCGCGAGGCGCCGCCCCAGCGCGGCAGCACCTGCACGCATTGCTGGCCAATGCGTTCGACCTGCTTGCAGACGGCATCGGGCACCGTGCCATCCATGTTCGACAGGTCCAGCACCACCACGGTGGGACGCGCCTGCAGGCCTAGCTGCGCCGCCCTGCCCCATGCCGCCGCGTCGTGCAGTTCGCGCTGGCCGGCGCGCAGGCGCAGCGTCGGTTCCGGTTGCGGCTCAGCCAGGGCGCGCGAAGGGTCGAGCAGATGCGCAAACAGGGCCGCCGTGTTGTCGCGGCCACCGGCCTGCCAGACCTGGCGCGCAGCCAGCCACTGGCCCACCGCCGGCCGCGCCCTGGCTGCCTGCAGCGCCGCTTCCGGCGGCTGCTCGCTCGAGAGCTGGCGCAGCGTTTCCGGCGAAAAGCCCTGCAGGCTGCCTTGCCGCCCGCGCGACATCAGGCTGAGCGTAGCCTCGCCGTTCATGGCCAGCACGCTGGCCTGCGGGCGGGCGTGGCGCGGCAAGAATTCCTTCAGGCGCCGCGCCGGGTCGCCGAACAGCGATACAGCCAGGATGCTGTCGGCCTGCGCCAGCCACTGGGCCGCTTGCTTGTCGTCGGCCGCCATCCATTGCGCGGGCGTGCGCAGCACGATGCGGTCCTGGGGATGACCGGCCAGGTGGCGATGGGCCGCCTCGATGGCGACGGGCGCGGCGCGTTCGGTCACGATGGCAAACAGCACGGCGGCGTTGGCACGCGCGCAAGCGAACGCACATAGCAGGACCGCAATGGTCCGGGCAAAGGTAGTGGTAGGCACAGCAGGATTCCGAGCACGCAAAACCACACCCCGGGCTTCGCACAATCAAAAGTGACTGGCCGGTCTTCTGGCTCGCCTTCATCCTCCGCTGGCCTGGCCTTCCCGTGCGGTGCACAGTGGCGTTGGTCAGCTTCGTCCGGCTTACAGCAGCGGGGGCTGCGCCGGACTGGCGCAAGATGGCTATCCCGCGCGGCACCGGCTTCCCGTTTCACCTCCCTGCAGGTTTGCAGGAAGGCACCAATCACATAACGGGCGCCATTCTAACAGACCGCAGGGAGCTGGCCGTCGCTCAACTTTGGCCCGGCCAGAGCTGTTTTTCCAGCGCGCGGCTGTTGCGAATGCGTTCGCTCAAGACTGCGACGCCTTCCGCGCTCAAATGGAAATGGTCGAGGATCATCGGGACGCCTTGCGGAGAAATCAACGGGCAACCGCCTTCGCAATACAGTTGCAGGCGGTTGAGGTAGCCGAAGCGGTTGTCCTGCGCGAAGCCTTGCATGGCGTCGGCATATTTCAGGTACGACGCCTCCATCATATTGCTGGCGACAGCGGACAGCGATTGCTTGCGGTCCAGGCGCAGCATGGCCATCGCCAAGTTGTCGCTGAAGGTCAGGGGCGGACCGGCCAGCATCAGCGGTGCTCCGGCGACGCGGAAGCGTTGCAAGTCCTCGAGCGCGAGGCGGTAATCGTCTTGCCATTGCGATGCCACCACGACGCCGTCGAGTTTATGGCTTCCGGCAAACTGCTGCGCGTACTCCAGCATGCGCACACAGTAATGGTCCTGGTTGCGGTACGCAGCGTGGAACGGTTTGCAGGCAGAACCAGTGATTTGCAAGAAATTGACGTCGGGATAGGCACTGGCAAGGGCAGCACGCAATTCAGCGGCCGCGCTATCGCCGAATACCAGCACGTTCTTGCGGTCTGCAGCCAGGGCAATGCATTCCGGTTTGCCAGCGTAGTATCCCGCGAAAGCCTGTGGCGCGCTTTCGACGTCCATCAAGTGGCAGCTGTTATAGCGTTCGATGCGATTACGCTCCAGCTGCAAGCGCCCCACATAGTGGTAGTCTGCTGCACGACGCGCATGCAGCCGCTGCATGGCCAGCGCCGTCTCGGGCGTGTCGGGCGCCATAACCGCCAGCGTCGCCGGGGGCGCGCCTGGCAGCGTTTGGCTGACCGTTGCTGCCGTCTCGAGCGGCGCGCCGGGACCAGGCAGGTATTGTCCAAGATTGACCAGCTCGCGCTGCGGCATTCCATGCATGCGATGCAATTGCCAACCCAAACCGCCCAGCGCAAACAAGCACGCTGCCAAGGCAACGGGCACCGCAGCCTTGCCAGGAAATGCAAAGCGCATATGCCCTTCGACCAGCTCGCAGGTCAACCATGCCAGCATCACGCTCAGGGCCAGGGCAGCCCACAATACCGGTTCCGCCACCTTCCCGCCTTGCAGGATGTGCGCGAACGCCAGCAATGGCCAGTGCCACAAGTAGAGCGGATAACTGATGCGCCCCAGCCATGCCAGCGGCTTCCACCGAAACAATGATGCGTTCAAGGTTGCCGCCGGTCCTGCTGCCAGCAGGGTTGCCGTGCCAGCAACCGGCAATAGCGCCCAATAACCAGGAAACGGGCTGGCCTTGCTGATCAGCTGGAAGGCGGCAAAGATGGCGCCCAGGCCGGCCAGCGTCCAGGCCGGCACTGGCACGCGGCGCGGCGGCGCATAGGCATGCCAGTACGCGACAAGCCCGCCGGTCGCCAGCTCCCAGAAGCGCGACAGCGGCGAATAAAAGGCTGCCTCCGGCGCCGTGACCGTGGCAGTGACGCAGTAGATGAACGATGCCAACGCCAAGACGCCGGTCACAGGCACGAAGGCCTTGCGCCAGCGGGACAGTCCCCACAAGAGCAATGGCCAAGCCAGGTAGAACTGCTCCTCGACCCCTAAGGACCACAGGTGCAGGAATGGTTTGGTACTGGCACTGTTATCGAAGTAGCCGGTCTCTTGCCACAGAACAAAATTCGATACAAAGCCAGCGCCGCCCGCCGCGTGGCGCCCCAACTGCGACAGCTCTTCCGGCAGCAGCACCAGCCAGCCAAATGCCAAGCTCGCCAGCAGCACTGTCAACAAAGCAGGAAAGATGCGGCGCACCCGCCGGGCGTAAAAACTGGCAATGCTGAAGCTGCCTTCGTCCAGCGAACGGAACAGGTTGCCCGTGATCAGGTAGCCGGAGATGACGAAGAAGATGTCCACCCCGACCAGCCCGCCCGGCAAAACGCTGGGAAATGCGTGGAACAGCACGACTGCCGCAACGGCCAAGGCGCGCAGGCCATCGATATGAGGATAGTACATGGGGGCCATCAATCTGGATAGAAATGCAACGAGTGTTGTTAGAAGGATCCAATTCTACAATTTAATTGGCAAATCCCGGCAATTAGGTATTTACTGCTAAGTACGCGTCAAAGAACGTGTCTGGGAGAGTAAAAATGCATAACAAGACAACATTACAAGTCCTGGCAGCCGCCTCCGGACTTGGGGATGAGCGCATCCAGGAACTCTGGGAAGGGGCGGATATGTATGCCCGTGCCCAAGCCGGAAATCCGGATTCGCCGCGCTACCAGCAAGTGCTGCACGAGCGCATGGCGGCCATGGTCGAACGTGAAGTGGCCAAGCGCCATGCCACGGACGGCGAGCCCTGGGTGCTGGCTGACGCCCACCTGGGACAGATTGAAGTGTCGCTGTCCGACGCCCTCAAAGCCTTCGGCGGCCGCACGCACCACGTTATCCATTAGCAAGGCAAAGCCGCACGCACGGCTGTGAACCGCACCCCGATCCCGTGCCGTCCACAATGCGGCGCCTGCTGTACGGCGCCCGCGATCTCCAGCCCGATTCCCGGCATGCCTGAAGGCAAACCGGCGGGCGTGCCCTGCATCCAGCTCGATTCACACATGCGCTGCAAGCTGTACGGCTTGCCCGAACGCCCCCTCGTGTGCGTCGAATTCAGGGCCGACGAGGCAGTGTGCGGCGAGTCGCGCGAGCAGGCCATGCGCTGGCTGGGGTGGCCGAAGCTGTAAAATACTGCCCCACCATGAGTTTCCAATGCCGCCCAGCCTGTGGCGCCTGCTGCACGGCGCCCTCGATTACGTCCCCGATTCCCGGTATGCCTAACGGCAAACCGGCCGGGGTGCGCTGCGTCCAGTTGGGCGACGATCAGCTGTGCAAGATCTTCGGCAAGCCGGAACGCCCGGCATTTTGCGGCGGCCTGCAGCCTTCGGCCGAGATGTGCGGGGAAACGCGCGAACAGGCGATGATGTGGCTCGCGGTGCTGGAACGCGAAACCTGTCCGTGAGCCGTCAGCGAACGTAGAGCGTTGCGAAAGTCGAAGGAATTTCAGCCAGTTCCGCTTCCAGATATGGAACAGTCGCAATGCAAGCGCCCCATTCCAGGAACCGATCTTCGCTGAAGTACGATCGAACCACGTCCAGCATTGCCGTTCGGGCAGCCTCAGGGATAAGCGCCGCTACTGGCGACGCGCCGCTGTCGTCCGCAACCGTCAGCCCGGCCTCGAGACAATGACTCCATTCCCAACCGATGTATGGTCTGGCTTCCAGCGAAAATTCAGAAGGCCACCGCATAGTGCCGTTCAGGATTCCATGCGCACCAACCAGCCAGACGACGACCTGCGCGCGCCAGTGCGGTGAAGGGATATCGAACACGGAACGCAGCCAAGGCTCGACTAAAGACTCAGGCAGATATTTCAGGCAGAAGAACATCGAAGCGGAGAAATCTCCACTGGCATCCCACCAGAGCCAGACACGGTTCGGGTTGTCGTTTGATTGACGCAGAATATTCCCGATAGCGATGTCGGTGCCGTTCCAGCACATGCCGTCCATCATGCACCGTCCCAGGGTTAGCAGCACATCTTCCCGAAAGCCTTCGTATGGCTCCCGAGAGACGCCGTTCGGGTAAATGGCCATAAACCCAGTCATCAACGATTCCAGCAGGTAGGAAAAACATGCCTCATGGCTGCGCGGCAGGAGCGCCGCAAGCAGGTAGTGGTACCAGGTTTTCCATTCCTCCATCGGGCCGAATGACCGGGTACCGCTGGCGATTTCAGCAAAACATTCCTGCAGTTCGCGCACTGCAATCTCGTCCAGGTTTCCCAGCAAGTCACTGAACATTCGCCTTTCGGTCCCCATGAACCAGGCCTCGCCCATCGGAGCGGCCGGCTTTGGAAAATGCGCCCGCAAGCGGCCTAAGGCCAGCGTGTCAATCCCGTCCCCAGGCGTCCAGAGAAACCGATCCATACCTCGTTCCTTGCGATAAGAGCAGTGCACATCATAATCGACTGCCAACGCTCAAGGACCGCAATGGAAACGGTTCCATGCTAGAATCTTCAGCCATGAACCAAACCATCGACCATCGCCACCGCCTGTCCACCCGCCTTGCTTTCCTGACTGCGGGCCTTGCCATGTCTGCCTGGGCGCCGCTGGTGCCCTACGCGAAGGAGCGACTGCAACTGGCGGAGGGTCCGCTTGGCCTGCTGCTGCTTTGTCTCGGCCTCGGCTCGCTGCTTGCGATGCCGCTGACCGGCGCGCTGGCGGCGCGCTTTGGCTGCCGCAAGGTGGTGCTGTGGTCGGCGACGGTGGTCTGCCTGTCGCTGCCGGCCCTGGCGCTGGCGCCAACCCCGCTGCTGCTTGGCCTGGCGCTGTTCGTCTTCGGCGCCTCGCTCGGCACCATGGACGTGGCGATGAACGTGCAGGCGGTGATTGTCGAAAAGGCCAGTGGCGGCGCCCTGATGTCCGGCTTCCACGGCATGTTCAGCCTGGGCGGCTTTGCCGGCGCCGGCGGCATGGCCCTGTTGCTGTGGCTTGGCAGCGGCCCGCTGGGCGCCTGCCTGGCCATCGTGGCCCTGAGCGCCATCCTGCTGTGGCGCGCCAGCCCGGACATGCTGCACGAGCCGGAAGCGCGCGACGGCAATACGCCTACCTTAGTCATGCCGCACGGCGCCGTGATCTTTATCGGCGTGCTGTGCTTCATCGTCTTCCTGGCCGAAGGCGCCATGCTGGACTGGAGCGCCGTGTTCCTGACCGCCGAACGCGGGCTGCAGGAAGGCCGCGCCGGCCTCGGTTACGCGGCCTTCGCCGTCGCCATGACCGTCGGCCGCCTGACCGGCGACCGCGTGGTGCGGCGCTTCGGCGGGCGCCGCGTGCTGCTGGCGGGCGGCCTGTGCGCAGCCGCCGGCTTCTTCACGGCGGTGGCCTCGCCGTCGCCGGCCGCGGCCCTGGCCGGTTTTGTCCTGGTCGGCCTGGGCGCCTCGAACATCGTGCCCATCCTGTTCACCGCTGCCGGCAACCAGCGCGCCATGCCGGCCAGCCTGGCGATCGCCGCCATCACCACCATCGGCTACGCCGGCGTCCTGGCCGGCCCGGCCCTGATCGGCTTCATGGCCCACCTGACCAGCCTGGAGCTGGCGTTTGCCGTCCTCGGCGGCGCGCTGTTGCTGGTTGCCGCCAGCAGCCGCCTGGTACGCGTTCACTCCTGACGCAGCGCAAACCGGCGCCCCGGCAGGGGCGCTACTCTTGACTCAAGTGCATCGGTGGGCCTCGCTCATGGTAAGCTTCGTGCCCGCGCAGCATCCCGCCCGCGTCCGCCCACCGACACACTTAACAAAATCACAATGGATATCGTTCTCGCGCTGAAGGCTCTGATCATGGGTCTGGTCGAAGGATTTACCGAATTCCTGCCGATTTCTTCCACCGGCCACCTGGTGCTGGCGGGCAGCCTGCTGAATTTCACCGGCGAGAAAGCCAAAGTGTTCGAGATCGCCATCCAGGGCGGCGCGATGGTTGCCGTCATCTGGGAGTTCCACAAGAAGATAGGCGAGGTACTGTTCGGCATGTTCCGCGAAGCGCGCGCGCGCCGATTTGCGCTCAACGTGGCGGTGGGCTTCCTTCCTGCCGCGGGGCTGGGTTTCCTGTTCGAGCATAAGATCAAGGCCGTGCTGTTCGCGCCACTGCCGGTGGCGCTGGCCTTCATCATCGGCGGCCTGGTCATCCTGTGGGTCGAGCGCCGCGCCAGGGACAACCCGGTCGCCGTGCGCGTGCAGTCGGTGGACGACATGACGACACTGGATGCGCTGAAGGTCGGCTTCGCCCAGGTCTTCGCCCTGATTCCCGGCACCAGCCGCTCCGGCGCCACCATTATTGGCGGCATGATGTTCGGCCTGTCGCGCAAGGTGGCCACCGAGTTCTCGTTCTTCCTCGCGATCCCGACCCTGCTGGCCGCAACTTTCTACTCGCTGTGGAAGGAACGCGCACTGCTGTCCGCGGCCGACCTGCCTTTGTTCAGCATTGGCGCCGTGGTGGCCTTCGTGTCGGCTTTCGCCTGTATCCGCTGGCTGCTGCGCTACATCAGCACCCATACCTTCACCCCTTTCGCCTGGTACCGCATCGTGTTCGGCATCGTGGTGATTGTTTCCGCCTATACCGGCGTGATCACCTGGGCCGAATAAGAGAATGACCGACCAGGACACCAGCCAGCGCGCCCTCCACCTGCTCCAGACCGTCTTCGGCTACCCAGCCTTCCGCGGCCAGCAGGGGCAGATTGTCGAACATGTCGGCAATGGCGGCGATGCCCTGGTGCTGATGCCGACCGGCGGCGGCAAGTCGCTGTGCTACCAGATCCCGGCCATGCTGCGCGAAGGCGTGGGCGTGGTGGTGTCGCCGCTGATCGCGCTGATGCAGGACCAGGTCGACGCGCTGGCCGAAGTGGGCGTGCGCGCGGCCTTCCTGAACTCCACGCAAACGTATGAGGAAGCGGCGCGCATCGAACGCCTGGTGCGCACCAACCAGATCGACCTGCTGTACGTGGCGCCGGAGCGCCTGCTGACGCAGCGCTGCTTCGACCTGCTGCAGGATTCGCAGATCGCGCTGTTCGCCATCGACGAGGCGCACTGCGTATCGCAATGGGGCCACGACTTCCGTCCCGAGTACATCAAGCTGTCGGTGCTCCACGAGCAATTCCCGAACGTGCCGCGCATCGCGCTGACCGCCACCGCCGACCAGCAGACGCGCGCCGAGATCATCCACCGCCTGGCGCTGAACGATGCCGCGCAGTTCGTCTCCTCGTTCGACCGCCCGAACATCCGCTACCAGATCGTTGAAAAGACCAACGGCCGCAAGCAGCTGCTGGACTTCATCACCGCCGAGCATGCCGGCGACTGCGGCATCGTCTACTGCCTGTCGCGCAAGAAGGTAGAAGAGACGGCGGAATTCCTGAACGAGCACGGCGTGCGCGCCCTGGCCTACCACGCCGGCATGGAGCACACGGTGCGCGCCGACAACCAGGCGCGCTTCCTGCGCGAGGAGAACATCGTGATGGTGGCGACCATCGCCTTCGGCATGGGCATCGACAAGCCGGACGTGCGCTTCGTCTGCCACCTCGACTTGCCGAAGTCGATCGAAGGCTACTACCAGGAGACCGGGCGCGCCGGCCGCGACGGCATGCCCGCCAGCGCCTGGATGTCCTACGGCCTGCAAGACGTGGTGCTGCAGCGGCGCATGATCGACGAATCGGAAGCCGACGAGAATTTCAAGCGCGTGCTGTCGACCAAGCTCGATTCCATGCTAGGCCTGTGCGAGACCCTGAGCTGCCGCCGCGTGCGCCTGCTGGAATACTTCGGCGAGCCGGCCACGCCTTGCGGCAATTGCGACACCTGCCTGATTCCGCCGGTGTCCTTCGATGGCACGGTGCCGGTGCAGAAGCTGCTGTCGGCCATCTACCGCTGCGACCAGCGCTTCGCCGCCGGCCACGTGATCGACGTGCTGCGCGGCGCCGAGTCGGAACGCATCCAGACCTGGCACCACGACAAGCTCTCCGTGTTCGGCATCGGCGCCGACCGCAGCGAGCAGGAATGGCGCGCCATCCTGCGCCAGGTCATCGCGCTGGGCCTGGTCACCGTCGACCACGAACAATTCAGCTCACTCAAATTGACCGACGCCGCGCGCCCGGTGCTGAAAGGCGGCCAGAAAGTGCAGCTGCGCCAGTACCAGAAGCCGGTCAAGCAGAAACGCAGCTCGGCGCCGAAGGGCTACGAAGAAACCAGCCTCGATGGCGACGAGCAGCGCATCTTCGACCGCCTGCGCTCGTGGCGCATGGGCGCGGCACGCGAGCATGGCGTGCCGGCCTATGTGATCTTCAACGACGCCACCCTGCGCGAGATCGCCAAGGTCCGCCCCGCCTCGCTGGACGAGATGCGCGGCATCTCCGGCGTGGGAGAAAAGAAGCTGGTTTCCTACGGCGACGAGATCGTCAGGCTGATCGCCGACCTGGCCTGATACGCGCAAATCCCAGCAAGCCCAGGCCGGCCAGCAGCATCACGCCCTGCGCCGGTTCCGGCACTGGCGATAGCAGGAAGGTCGCCCGCGCTTCCCATTCGCTGCCGGCCCTGGCAAGCACCTGGCCACTGGCATTGATGTCCCACGCGCTTTGCAAGAACCAGCCGGCGTATTGCTCCTCATTCCATACATGGTCCATCACATAGGGGTGGCCCTGGTGCCACAGCATGGCGCGCCGGTAATCGGCCATTTCGCCTACCGCGCTGCCCGCGTCGTTGATGCCGTAAGCATAGCCTGACCACAGGTCCTGGTGTTGCCATTGGCCGTCGCCCATGAGCAGCGTGAATGCATTGCCATTATCCTGGAAGCCGGCCAGCCGCCCTTCGCTGTTCAGCGCGCGCACCTCAAAGTCATACGCCAGTTGATATTCGCCGAAAACGCCATCCTGCCAGGTCCTGGCGCCAAATTCGTCGCTACGGCCACCGATGACAAGGCCCAGGTCGTTGATCAGCCGCGGCCGGTAGTCGTTGAACAGTTGCTGCGCGCTGCCGTCGCCCCACTGGATGAAGCCGATCGGACCGGAGCCGGCCTCGCCGGTGCTGTAGCCGACAATGTCGCCGCGGTTGTTAAGGCCTGCCGCATAGGCGTTCGATCCCGCGAAATGGAGCAGCTCCATCGCGCCGCCATTGCGCCATATGACCGGCTGCGACTGCGAAGAGCCCGGCACCGAGATATTGCCGATGATCGTCCCCTGGTTATTGAAACCGGTGAGGGTGAGCTCCCCGGCAACGCCTGCCAAGTGCACGAGCGAGCCGTCGGGATTCCAGATCATCGGCTTGCCGTCCTGGCCAATGCCCGCCACCTGCCCGGCGTCATTCAGGAACTTCGGCGCAAACTGGTCGTCGAACTTGAGTGCCCGGTAGGCAGGCGCTTGCTGTGCATACGCGGTACAGGCGAACAGCGCCAGCAACGAGGATGACAGCAGGCGCGCCGGCAGTCTTTTCTGCACCAGCCAGCGCGCTCCCAGCAGCAGCAGGCCGGCCAACAGTAGAGTGACGACCTGCGGCTCGGACACAGGCGACAGCAGGAAAGTTCCGGACCCGCCCAGTGAGCCGATGCCACTGGCGAGAATTGCACCGCTGTCGTTGATGTCCCATGCATTGAGCAGGGTCCAGCCCGAGTACTGGGCGTCATGCCACAAGTGGTCCAGGTCATAGGTCCGGTCCTGGTACCACAACATGGCATGTACGCTGAGCTCGGTCTCCCCGACAATACTGCCGGGATCGTTCATGGCGTGGGCGAAGCCGGACCACATGTCCTGGATGTCGCGCTGACCGTCCCTGTCAATCAGCGAGAACGCCTGGTAATTGTCGTGCCAGCCCGCCAGGCGTCCTTCGTTGTTGAGCGCACGGATGAATAAATCGCTATATGGGGATGCGCCGAATGCACCGTCCTGCCAGCTCCTGAGGCCATATTCACCGCCCACCTGCCCAAGGACGAGGCCATGGTCGTTGACCATCAGCGGTGCGTAGTTGTCGAACAGTTGCGGCGCGCTGCCGTCACCCCACTGGATGAAGCCGACTTGCCCGGAGCCCGTGTCGGACGCGCCGACCATATAGCCGACAATGTCGCCGCGGTTGTTGATGCCTGCCGTAGTGCCGCCCAGTCCTTGCAGCGGCAAGCGCTCCACCGCGCCACCATTGCGCCACATGACCGGCTGCTGCAAATTGTAGCCCGGCAGCAAGGCATTGCCGACGATCGTGCCCTGGTTGTTAAATCCTGTGATGGTGAGCTGGCTCACTGCGCCAGCCAGCTGCATGACCGAACCATCCGGATTCCAGATGACCGGCCTGCCATCCTGCCCGATGCCGGCGACCTGGCCCAGGTCATTCAGCATTTGCGGCGCGAACTGGCCGTCGAACTTCAACGCCTGATACGTGGGCGCACCCTGCACGTAGGCGCTCCATGCCAGCAGCGCCAGCAAGGACAAGAGCAAACGAACGAACCTGGGCATGGCAATCTCCCGTTAATTAAACAGGAGCCAATGCTGCGCCAACGCGGCAGGCCACGCGCGCGCCAGCTCAAATCGTGCGCAAGGGCGCGATAGCATTGCGCGCTATAGCGCGTTGCAAGCTGCTGCGCTGGTGAGCTGGCGGTAGCGACCGGGCGGTGCGCCGACTGCTGCGGTGAAACGGTGGGTGAAGTGGCTGAGGTCGGCATAGCCGCAGGCTTGCGCAACCTGCTGCAACGGCAGGCGTCCCGCACGCAGCAGGCCGCGCGCACGCTCGATACGGCGCGCGGCAATCCATGCCGAGGGCGGCATCCCGAAGCTGATGCGGAACATGCGGGCCAGGTGGAATTCGGACATGCAGGCAAGCTGCGCCAACATGCCAAGCGTGATGTTCTGGTCGAGATGGGCCTCGATGTATTCGTGCAGGCGGCGGCGCACCAGCGGCGCCAGCCCGCCGCGCAGCCGCAGGCCGGGCTTGGTCATCGATTGCGATTGCAGCAGTTCGCTCAAGGCTTCGTGCGTGATTTCATTGGCGCGCAGCAGCTGGTCAGCGTCGTCCCACGGCTGCTGCAGCAAGTCGCCGCATAGCTGCACCAGGCGCTGGTTCTCAAAATAGGTCTTGTCCTGCAAGGTCAGTTCGCGCGGTTCGCGGTCCAGCTCCGCCACGGCGCGCTGCGTGAAGTGCTCCGGCATGAAATACACGTGCAGCATGCGCAACTGGCCGCGCACCACCCACTCCGACTCATGCCAGTCCGGCAGGGAGCACAGGCGCTGCGGCGCGCCATACTGCCCCGGCAAGCCTTCGCGTTCGACTTCATAGCCGCCGCCCAGGTAGCAGGACAAGGTGTGGTGGCCCGGCTGGCGATACTCGGTGAACGCCTCCGGCGTGCTGCGATGCCAGACGGCAGCGGCCAGCCCGTCCCCCAGCCACGCAAAGCGCTCCAGCGTCGCATCGGTGCCGGACATGGTGCGGAACACGGCGTGCGACATGGCATCGCCCGGCTGGCCTGCCAGCGCCGCGCGCGCCGCTGCTCCCACGCGTTTGCGCGGAACGGCGTCCTCAAGTTGTCCAGTCAGTGGCTTCACGCCGAAAAGTCTAGCACGGCCATTTTCGCCCTGCCGGCACCCGCCACGGATTTGCGCAAGATCAGACAAGTGTCGGTGAAATTTACAGTGCAGTCAGGGTCAGATACCAGGTATCCATAAGAATCAGTAACTTGCGGGTGAGGGGCATACAATTTGCTTATTGCCGTGAACGCAATATTGTCAATAATGCTCCTAATTTGAAAGGAAGTGTCGATGAAAAAGCTCGCTTGCCTTGCAGCCTTGGCGCTCTCGTTCTCCGCAGCACAGGCAGCCCCGATCCAGCTTGACCTGACCAGTGGCACCGACGCGAATAATAATGGCTCGGTGGTGTTCGACACCTATACGGAAGACGGTTTCCGTATCCGCATGATGCCCCTCGGTGCCCACTACGATCGCAATTTTGTCGGTGATATCGGCATCCACAATGGCTTCTCGAATCCTGCCGACGTTAGCTGGGTACTTGATTTCTTTGGTGCCAGCTTCAGCCTGCTCAATATCAATATCGCTGCCTACACCGATGGCGCGACTTCCCTCACGCTGACCGGTTCCAACGGCGCTACGCAAACCTTGTCGGGAACCGGCTTGCTCGCCATCGCCGGCATGGGCGACGTGACTTCCGTGGTTTTCAATATCGACCAGGACGCCGGCACGCAAGGCGTTGGCCTGACCGAGATCAACGTCGACACCACGCCTGCGCAGCAAGTGCCGGTGCCGGGCACGCTGGCGTTGCTCGGCCTTGGCTTGTCGGCATTGGGCATTTCGCGCCGCAAGCGCGCGGCGAAATAAGAAATACAGCAAGTTCAGACAACTGCCAGTGTGCTGCAGGCGGCACACTGGCAGGACCATGAATACTGCCCTCTACCTCACCACGGTGCTCATCTGGGGCACCACCTGGATCGCGATCAAATTCCAACTCGGCGTCGTCGCAGCGCCGGTGTCGATCGCGTATCGCTTCTGGATTGCGGCGCTGGTGCTGATGCTGATCCTGCTGGTGCGCAGGCAGCAAATCCTGCCTCCGCGTTCCGCCTGGCGCTACCTGCTCGCGCAGGGGCTTGCGCTGTTCTGCTGTAATTTTCTGTGCTTCTACTACGCCACGATGTGGGTGCCGAGCGGACTGGTGGCCGTGGTGTTTTCGACCGCGCCGATCTGGAATGCGATCAATGGCCGCCTCTTCATGAACCGGCCGATCCGGCCGCAAGTACTGGGTGGTGCGGTACTGGGACTTGCGGGCATCGTGATGTTGTTCCTGCCTTCGATGCAGGGGCACTGGAACGACAGCGGCATGCTGGCCGGCCTGGGACTGGCCCTGCTTGGCACGCTATGCTTCTCGACCGGCAACCTGCTCTCCAGCCGCATGCAGGCACTGGGCATGCAGCCGTGGCTGACCAATACCTGGGCCATGTTGTGCGGAGCCACCATCCTGACGCTTGGCGCGCTGGCCCTCGGCATGCCGTTCAACTTCGACCCAAGCCCGCGCTACGTCGGTGCGCTGCTCTACCTGGCCGTGCCGGGATCGGTGGTGGCCTTCACGGCTTATCTGCTGCTGGTGGGGCGGATCGGGCCGGACCGCGCGGCTTATTGCACCGTGCTGTTCCCGGTGGTGGCGTTGACCGTGTCCACCTTCTTTGAAGGGTATCAGTGGAGCAGCATGGCGCTGGCCGGGCTGCTGTTGGTGGTCGGGGGGAATTTGCTGGCCTTCATGCCGGCGCGTGCCAAAGCACAGGCGCCGGCGGCAGCCTGATTTACTTCTTGGTGAACACCAGGTCCCAAACGCCGTGGCCCAGTTTCAGGCCACGGTTTTCGAACTTGGTCAGCGGGCGGTACGCCGGCTGCGGCGCGTAGCCTTCGGCGGTGTTCTGCAGCGCCGGTTCGGCGCTCAGTACTTCCAGCATCTGCACCGCGTAATCTTCCCAGTCGGTGGCCAGGTGGATATAACCGCCCGGCGCCAGGTGCTCGCACAGGGTTTTCACGAATGGGGCCTGGATCAGGCGGCGCTTGTTGTGGCGCGCCTTGTGCCATGGGTCCGGGAAGTAGATGTGCACGCCCGCCAGCGAGCCGGCCGGGATCATGTCGCGCAGCACTTCCACCGCATCGTGCTGGATCACGCGCAGGTTGGCCAGGCCTTCTTCGCCGATCAGCTTGAGCAGGCTGCCCACGCCAGGGGTATGCACTTCCACGCCGATGAAGTCCTTCTCCGGCATCAGCTTGGCGATGTGGGCGGTCGTGCCGCCCATGCCGAAACCGATTTCCAGGATCACTGGCGCCTTGCGGCCAAAGGTCTTTTCGAAGTCCAGCGCTTCCTTCTTGTGCTCGACCATGAATTGCGGGCCGAGATCGCTCAGCGCACGCTCCTGCGCCGTGGACAGGCGTCCCGCGCGCGTGACGAAGCTGCGGATGCGGTGTTCGGTCGGGTCATAGAGCATTTTGCCCTTTGGCGTGGATTCGGAAGACATGGCTAAACGTGCAAGGAAAAGGGGCGATTATACCATTCCGGTTTTCCGCGCCGGCCTGCGATAATAGCGGGTCTTGTCCCTTAGGAAGCCCACTGTAATGGCCCTCGCACTGAATATCCTGATCATCGTCCTGGCACTGGTAACGCTGTATTTCCTGCTGAAAGGCGGCCCGAAAGCCGCGCCTGCGCCAGTCGGCAAGCCGGCGGGTGGCTCCTACACCCCGCTGCCGCAGGGCGAGCCGGTGCACCATTGGAGCGACGAAGGCCGCTACCAGCTCGAAGTGCTGGGCGAGTCGCGCTATTCCGACACCATCCGCGCCCTGGCCGGCGAGCATGGCGAGGCCGCGGCTGACACCCATCACAAGGCGCTGCTGCTGGCGGACGATAACAATCCCTATGAGGACAAAGCGGTCGCCGTCTTCCTCAACAACGAGATGGTCGGCTACCTGGCGCCGAAGGATGCCGTGGCCTTCCGCACCATGCTTGCGCGCCAGGAAATCACCGGCCAGCTCACTTCCACCGACGCCGTTATCCGCGGCGGCCAGATGTACGAAGGCAAACGCCTGGCCTACACCGTGCTGCTTGACGTGAATGTTGCGTAAATATCACTTAGTAACTTACCAAACCCCGCGCACGATTGAACGCGGGGCGGGTTTGTGACATCATCGACGGCTTGTTGTTTTGATAATCAATAAGGGAGCCGTCATGAAGACAAAATACGCCTTGCTGTTACCCGCCCTGCTGCTCGCAGCCTGCGCCAAAAAGGCGCCTGCCCCGGCACCCACCTCTGAAGCGACTCCAGCGCCAGCCGCTGCGCCAGCCGCACCAGCTCCAGCCCCTGCGGCGGCACCTGCGGCACCTGCCGCCAGCACCGCGGCCACCGGCAATGCCCCTCTGGCAACTCCGCAGATGGACATGGAGAACATGAGCACCGAGCAGAAGGAAATGGCCAAGCGCCAGGCCAAGCTCGATTACTCCAATATGGAAGACGGCTATATCAACGACACCAGCGCCCAGTGGGCCAGCACCGCCAGCGCCACCTCCGAATACGGCGGCAGCAGCTACGAGCCGGCCAACGCGACCGGCAAAGTCGACGGCAAGAATTTTGCAACCAAGGGCAGCGATGTCGGTTTCGATTCGCTCGAAGTCGGCTTCCAGAATCCCGTCAACGCAACCCAGCTGCGTGTCGCAATCAGCGATGGCTATGGCCTGGAAGGCATCACCAAGGTTGAGCTGCAAGACACCGATGGCAAATGGAATACGGTCTGGAGCGGCATCAACACTGTGAAGGTCGACCGCCGCGGCGCCCGCACCTGGTTCGTGCAGCCAATCGAAAAGACTACATACAAAGCCAAGGCAGCCCGCATCACCAAATCCAACAACCTGAGTACCGACCGTCTCTATGTGGACGCCGTACAACTGGTAGGTTCCTGACCGGGCGCCCTGCCTTTCCCGACAGGCGTATCATGGTTGCTGCTGCTTGCAGGAGGCAATCATGGAACGCGAACGGGCAAAGGCAGGGGATGCGGTGCGGCCAATCGGCTGGCGCCATAAGATGCTGGTGATTCGTACCACGCCGGGCCGCTCGGGCCGGAACGATGACGAGGATGTGCTGTGCCGCTGGCACGATGCCGACGGCGAGCACCAGCAAACATTCAAATCAGGACAGCTTGAAATCCTGAACTCAGCCGCGCAAGCCCGCAACCCGCGCGGCCGGACGCTTATTTGAGCAGGCCGAAGACTTTGGAAATCGCCTTGCTGCCGTAGGAAATCGGATTCTCGCGGATCTTCTTCTCTTCTTCCCCGATCATCAGGAACAGGCCATCCAGCGCGCGCTGGGTGACGTAGCTTTCCACCGTCGCCTGTTCTTCGGTGGCCAGGCCGAACTTGGTCGCTTGCGCCATGGCGCTGTTGAACTGGCCGGACAGCTTGGAGCGATCTGTCACGCCTTTCACGATCGGCTTGAATTTCACCGCCAGCGGCGCTGCGGTCTTCTCCTTGAAGAAATCGGTGACCGATGTTTCGCCGCCGGTCAAGATGGCCTTCGCGTCGCTCAGCGTCATCGACTTCACGGCATTGATCAGCAAGGGCTTCGCCAGCGGAACTGCTTGCTCGGCAGCGCGGTTCATCGCAGTTTCCAGTTCGTCCAGCTGTTCACCGCGGCCGGTCATTTCCAGGATCGGGCGGGCTTTCTCCAGCACGCGGGGCAACTTGATGCGCACCGCATCGTTGTTCATGAAACCGCCTTCAACGCCCAGCTTGCCCACGGCGGCCACCGAACCGGCTTCCAGCGCGGCTTTCAGGCCGCCGCCGGCTTCCTTCTCGGTCAACGCGTCCAATGGATTTGCAAAAGCGCTGGCGGCGAGCGCCAGGCCGGCCAGCAGGGTGGATAGTTGTTTTGTGATGCTCATGGCGCACCTCCTTGGTTACAAAGTCTCAACCCTACCATAAGGAGTACGCTTCCAGGCAACACTCGCCACTGCTGCCAGCACGCAGGCCATGCCGGCCAGTTGCGGCGGCGTGATGGCTTCGTGCAAGAAGGTATTGGCGAGCAGCGTGGCGGAGATTGGCGACAAGGCCGTGAACAAGGCGGCCTCCGTCCCGCTCACGCGCGCCGCGCCGGCGTACCACAGCACGAAGCCAAGCACCGTCGGCACCAGCGCGTAATACAGCACCGCCTGCAGCGCACTGGCGTCGACGGCGATCTGCCACGGCCGCTCCATGGCCAGCGATGCAGCGCCTGCCAGCAGCAGGCCGAGGGCGCACATCAGCGTCGACAGCGGCAGCGCTTCAATCGGCGTGCGCAGCCGCTTGTTCAGCAGGATGAAGAAAGCCTCGCAAGCCACTGCCGCCAGCACCAGCGCCATGCCAAACAACCGCCCGGTTCCCATAGCGCCATCCGCCCCGGCGACCGGCCAATTCACTCCGCTCGCGATCAAGACTCCGAGTGCCGCCAAGGCGACCGCCCCCAATAGCCTCAGCGTCGGCCGCTCGCCAAGCCCCACCACCGCGAATGCCGCACACACGATCGGCAGCGTGCCGACCAATACGCCAGCGGTAGCCGCGCTGGTGAACGACATGCCCGAGATCAGCAGCACCGTATAGCCAACGCTTCCCGCGCCTGCCTGCAGCACTAGCAGCGTTGCATCGTGGCGGCCGATTCGCGGCCAGCGCGCCCGCAACAGCCAGCACATGACCAGGAACACCGGCAACGCCACCATGAAGCGCAATGCCGTCGCAGTGAACGGTGGCAGTCCCGCTGCAATCACCTTGCTGGCTACCACCGTGCTGCCGACTGTCACCATCGCCAGCGCGCAATACAGATATCCCACCATTTGCAGCCTCCATGAACGAAAGCTGCATGTTAATTGCGCAGTGCCGGTCAGGTCTTGAATGAAATTGCAAAGGCGCCGGGTGAGACGCCGTATTTGCGAGTGAAGACACGGGTCATGTGGCTCTGGTCCGCGAACCCGCTGGCAGCAGCGGCATCGGCCAATGCCATGCCGCCGGCAATCAGGCGGCGTGCCAGCAGGATGCGGCGATGCAAGAGAAAGGCATGGGGCGTAAAGCCGGTATTGCGCGAAAAAGACCGCACCAGCTGGAAGCGGCTCAAGCTGCAAGCATCAGCCAAATCGGCGAGCGACCAGTCAGCCAATGGGTCGTCCTCCATCATCGACTGGGCGACCGCAGTGGGTGCGGCAGCACGCGTGGCGGCCACGCGGCGACGGAGCAAGGTCTGCGCCATCAGGTCGAGCAGGTGGTGTTCGGCCGCCAGGCGGGCGCCCGGCAATGCCGAGGTGGCGGCGGTATAGGCGCGCGCAAAAATCGCCGCCAGGCCCGCGTCCTGCAGTACCGGCGCCTTGAACTCAAGCGATGCTCCGTCAACGCCGGTATCCGCATCGCGCAGCAGTTCCGAAGCAAAGCCAGGCTCCAGATACAGCATTTTCCAGCTACGCCCACCGTCGCCAAGCGGCGCACCGTCGTGGACTTCGTTCGGATTCACGGTGATCACATCGCCCGCGCAAGCCTCCACCATGCCGCAGCCGCTGAAAGACTTCGATGCGCCGTGCGTGAGCAGGCCGATGCCGAATTGTTCGTGGGTATGCCGGGAAAAGGATTGGCTGCTATGCGCTTCCACCGCCTGGATGCGTGTGTCGCCGCACGGTAGCACCTGGAAGTTCGCTTTGGCCATTGTGAAGGGGTTGTGAACCAAATGTAGCTTGCTTCTAAAGCATCTACCTTAGCAGAAGTCTGGACGGTTATCCTTCAGCCATGCCCTGACCTGCTCCATGAGCAATCGTGCCTGCCTTTGACATTCCTCCACCACACTCGGTGGAATAGGGTCACCCTCATAATCATTGATGTTGCGCTGCTTGCGCAGCTTATCAAGGATGACTACGGTTCTGGCATCGAGAGCGACCGTCAAGCCCAGGGTCTGGATGGCAGTTTGGTGATGGCCTGGCTTGCTGGTGGAAGTACGATAGCCGTTTGCCCACAATGCCGCCATCGAACACTGCATGACGCACTTATAAGCCATATCAAAGCGATTCTCATCGCTGATTCCCGCGACGCCCGAGTCCTGCAGATTTCGCTCCGCGGCTGCAAGAAGACGTTGAATGTCTTCACGCTGTGCGCTGAACTCCATCAGGCTCTGTATAGCCAACAAGTTTTGCAAAGTCATTTGCATCACCAATCAGGAAGAGCTTGGGCTGTTCAACCACTTCGCGCGCCCACGTGTTATTGGAAGCCAGCTTGGCACAAAAGTCGCCGCGTCGGTAGACCGCCGGATTAATTTCACGACGTATCGCACTCTGCGCTGGATGGAAGACTTCAACTACTTCGCCGAAACTGACGTCGCCGATTACCAGCACATCCACATCCGAATGAAGCGACTCTTCTCCACGCGCCACTGAGCCGAACACCAACGCGCATTGAATGCGTTCAGCCAGCGGTTGCAGGGATTCTGCTAGCAAAGGCGCTAATCCCAAGGTCTTCCGCAACAAGCCAGCCAATTCATCGAACACCGGGCAATCGCGATTGGCACGATAGTGAATTTGATTACCGACATGTTGCCTCGACAAAATGCCGGCATCCGCCAACTTGATCAATTCACGATTAATACTTCCCGGTAGCGCATCGAGCTGGCGCGCTAATTCCCTCACGTGCCAGGCAGTATCCGGCCGCAGGAGAAGGGCCGACAAGACACGCGCGCGGAAAGGGCCGAGTAAGAAATTTGCGAGCATGCACAGAATGTATCACGAAAGGATACGATTGTCTCCATTTGAGAGACGAAGCATTCGCCCACCATCGAAATTTTGATGGAGCGGGTGAAGGGAATCGAACCCTCGTATGAAGCTTGGGAAGCTGCCGTTCTACCATTGAACTACACCCGCGTGCATCGCATTCTAAGCGGCTTCCCACTAGTTGACAAGATCGCAAACCGAA
>Ga0102592_1001775_pt1 | contig 21742 bp, 18 predicted proteins | sample AraplaCol_mMF_r2_FD_76861 | JGI IMG/M metagenome (GOLD analysis project Ga0102592, IMG submission 76861) | Arabidopsis root microbial communities from North Carolina, USA - plate scrape MF_Col_mMF_r2 (SPADES assembly) (version 2) | ecosystem: Host-associated > Plants > Roots > Endosphere...
TCTCCTTCGCGGCAGAGGCCGAACAGAAGAGCGCCGACGACGTGATCGCCGCGCTGCTGCGCGCGGTTCCGTTCAACGGCTGACCGCAACGTTCCGATGAACGCGCCCGGCACCCGCATCGCCGACTTCATTCCGCCCACCGTGCGCGCGCGGTTGAAGGACCTGCGCCTGACCTCGCGACGCGCGGTCGGCCTGCAGGGGCTCGGGTTGCATCACAGTCGCAGTCGCGGCGCGGGCCTGGAGTTCGCGCAGTATCGTGCGTACGAGCCCGGCGACGAGCTGCGCCAGATCGACTGGAAGCTCTATGCGCGCTCGGATCGCTTCTTCGTGCGCGAAGCCGAGCGCGAGAGTCCGCTCGCCGCATGGTTGCTGATCGACGCGAGCGCGTCGATGGCGCAGGAAGACAAGGCGCGTCCCGGCTGGTCGCGGCTTTCCGCAGCGAAAGGACTGGCTGCCTGTATCGCCGAACTCGCGTTGAGACAAGGCGACCGCTTCGGGCTGGTGGCATTGCGCGAGGACGGCGTGCGCCTGCTCGCGCCCGGCGCGGGCCTGCGCCAGCGTGATCGCTTTCTACTCGAACTGCATGGCCTTGAAGCGCGCGGCCAATGGCCGTCGCCGGAGAAACTTCGCCCGCTGTGGGAGCGCATCGGCGCGGGCGATCTGGTCGCGCTGCTCAGCGACGGCTTCGACGAAGGCAGTATCGACGTCATGACGCGCCTGGCTGCGGCGCGCCGCGAAGTGCTCACGGTGCGCATCCTCACCGCCGAAGAACGCGACTTTCCGTTCAACGGCGGCCATCGCTTCCACGACCCGGAAACCGGCGAGGAACTGCTCGGCGACGGTGCGGCGATGCGCGCGGAATTCCTGGCGCGCTTCACTCAGGCGCGGCGTGAGCTCGACGCGCGGTTGGATGCCAGCGGCATCCGGCACGCGGAGTACGTGCTCGACCAGCCGCTCGATCTCCCGCTGCGCCGGCTGTTCGGCGCGCGCGACGCCGCGGAGTACGCGTGAGCCTCGCGTTTCTTATTCCGGCCGCGCTCGCCGCACTCGCGGCCCTGCTGCTTCCGCTGTTGATCCACCTGGCGCGCCGCAGCGAGCAGCGCCCGACCGAGTTCGCCGCGTTGCGCTGGTTGCGTCAGAAGCCCAGGCCGCGCCATCGCATCCGCTTCGACGAATGGCCGCTGCTGATAGTGCGGTTGCTGCTGGTCGCGCTGATGGCGATGTTGCTCGCGCGGCCGGTACTGCACGGCGGTGAGGCGCATACGCCGTATGTTGCGGTCGTGCCGGGCATCGATGCTGCGCAGGCGCGCGCGATCTCGCAACAGGCGCGCGTGCATTGGCTTGCCCCGGGATTTCCGTCGATCGATGCCACGCCCGAGGCAGCGAGCGCATCGCTCGCAAGCCTTTTGCGCGAACTCGATGCGAACCTGCCCGCAGACGTGTCGCTGACCGTGTTCGTGCCGCAGCGCATGGATCACGCGGACGGGCGACGCATCGTGTTGTCGCGCGAAGTGGACTGGCGCATCGTGCCGGGCGTGCAGTCTGAGAATGCCACGCAGAAGGCATCGCCACCGCCCACGCTGGCGGTGCGACATTCAAGCGACCGCATGGACGCGGCGCGCTACCTTCGGGCCGCGGCGCTTGCGTGGCAGCCGACGGATACGGGTGCGAAGGTGGACGTCGCGTCCACGGAGCAGCCGCTGTCAGCGAACACGAAGCAGCTCGCGTGGATCGCGACCGGCGACGTGCCGGGTAATCTGCGCGAGTGGACACGCGGCGGCGGCACCTTGCTGCTCGATGTCGGCGCGAAGATCGACCACGTGCCGGCTTGGACGCCGCTATGGCGCGATGAAGCCGGCGCGACGTTGATGGAGGGTGCCGCCTACGGTCGTGGCCGCGTCATGCGCTTCACGCGCGCGCTTGAACCGCGGGCGATGCCGCAACTGCTCGACCCCACGTTCCCGCAGCAGCTTCGTGCCGCACTCGAGCCGCCGGGTGTCGCACCTGCGCGCGTTGCGGCGGACGAACACGAACCACTCACTGGCGGCCCGACGTTCGCAATCGCCCCGCGCGATCTTCAGCCGTGGCTCGCGCTGCTGATCGCGCTCGTGTTCCTGCTCGAACGCTGGCTGGCGACTTCGTCGCGTCGCGCGGTGGCGCCATGAATGGGAAGTTGCGCGAGAGCCTGCAGCAGGCGCGCATGCGCGTCGCGCTCGACGGCGTTGCGCGCACGGTTCCGTGGGTAATTGCGATCGCCGCGATCGCGTGGCGCTGGCAGGGCGTCGGTGTCGCGCTGGTCGCATTCGCGATTGCTGGCGCGGCCATCCTTGCATTCGCGTTGCATCGCACGCGCGCGATCGACGCGCGCTGGCTCGTGCAGCGTCTGGATGCGACGCGGCCGGACATGGAAGACAGCGCGGACCTGATGTTCGCGCCCGACGCGTCGATGACGACGCTCGAACGCCTGCAACGCGATCGCCTGCGGACCCGTCTCGACGGCGGCGCTGCACCAGATCTCCGGCCGCGCTGGTCGTCGCGCGCGATCGTGCTTTCCGCCCTGCTCGCCGCGATCACCGCCGCAGGGGCGTTGCTGTGGCCCGAGCGGCCCGCGCAGGCGTTCGAGGACGTCGTCGCGCAGATCAGTGGCGAAGCCGCGAAGCCCACGCATACACGCATCGTCGAACAGAACCTGCACGTCTTGCCGCCCGCGTATACGCGACAGGCTGCGCGCGACGAACCCACGCTCGACACGCGTGCGCCCGTCGGCACGCAGCTGGCGTGGACGTTGCGCCTTGCGCCACAGCCCGCCGCGGCGGCGCTCGTCTTCCACGACGGTCGCCGGGTCGAGCTGCGTCGCGAGGGCGACGCCTGGCGCGGTGAACACACGCTCGCGCGTTCGGCCCTCTATCGACTGGAGCTGAAGGACGCGCCGCCATTGCGCGAGGCGAAGCCGCATCGACTCGACGCCGTCGCCGATCGCTCGCCGCAGGTGCGCGTGGTCGAACCCGACCGCGGCCTGAGCCTCGCCACGCAGAACCAGAAGGCCTGGGCCGTCGCGTTCGAAGCCAGCGACGACTTCGGTATCGCGAACACCGCGAAGCTGCGCATCACGCTCGCGCAGGGCAGTGGCGAGAACATCACCTTCCATGAGCAGACACTGTCGCTACGCGGCACCGGCAACGCGACGACGAAGCGCTTCACGCATTCGTCGGACCTGCGCGCGCTTGGTTTCGCGGTGGGCGACGACCTGATCGCGCAGCTGGAAGTCGAGGACAACCGCGCGCCGTCGCCGCAGAACGCGCGCAGCGCGAGCCTGATCCTGCGGTGGCCGTCTGACCTGGGCACCGAAACGAGCGACATGGAAGGCATGGTGCGCAAGGTGATGCCGGCATACTTCCGCAGCCAGCGCCAGATCATCATCGACGCCGAGGCGCTGCTGAAGGAGAAGCGTCGCCTCGACGCCACCGGATTCCTGCGTCGCAGCGATGCGATCGGCGTGGATCAGCGCATCCTTCGTCTGCGCTATGGCCAGTTCCTCGGCGAGGAAGCCGAAGGCGAGCCCAAGCCGCCGCCGACTTCGGATGACGTATCCGCCGTGACCGAGTCCGACACCGAGCACGCGAACGAGCCCGCGACGGACGAGCACGCGCACGAATCGTCCGCGACGCCCGCGACGTTCGGCCAGGAAGGTGCGGTGCTGGAGGAGTACGGCCACACGCACGACCACGCCGAAGCCGCGACGCTGCTCGATCCCGAAACGCGCGCCACGTTGAAGCTCGCGCTCGATGCGATGTGGCAATCCGAAGGCCATCTGCGCCAGGGCCATCCCGATCTCGCCTTGCCGTACGCATACACCGCGCTCAAGCACATCAAGCAGGTGCAGCAGGCCAGCCGCATCTACCTCGCGCGCGTTGGGCCGGAACTTCCGCCGATCGACGAGTCGCGGCGCATGAGCGGCGACCGCGCCGGCATCGCGCGTCGCGGCGATGCACTCGTCGCGGCGACCGCGCCAGATCCCGCGCTGATGCAGGCATGGCATGCGCTGGACGATACACGCGGCAAGGCATCGGACGATGAGGTCGACTTCGCCGCGCTCGATCGCTGGCTGCGCGCCAACGAATCGCGCGTGGCCGACCCGCTGTCGGTGATCGCGGCACTCGATGCATTGCGTGCCGAACCGGCGTGCGAACCGTGCCGCAGCGAACTGCGCGCGCAGCTGTGGCCGTTGCTGTCGCGTCCGCCCGCGACGGTGCGGCGTCGTGACGATGGCGAAGCGGCGGGTCGTCTTTATCTCGATGCGCTGCGGCAGGAGACGTCACGATGATGCCGCTGTTCACGCCGACGACGACAGCAGTGGTGCTTGGCGTCGCCGCTGCACTGGCGATCGTGCGCCTGGTCGTGCGCCACCTGCGCGCCGATCCGGCGCAGCGTTCGAACGGTGCCCGCATCGCTGCGCTGCTCATCGCGCAACCGGTCTGCGCGGCCCTGCTTTACTTCGCGCTGTGGCCGCCGACGGTGCCCGGTCGCGCGGGCACGCTTGCGGTCGTCACGGCAGGTGCGCAGCGCACGCAGGTCGGGGCTGGCGACACGCTGGTCGCGATGCCGGAAGCGCCGTCGTGGTCCGAAGTCGAACGTGCGCCGGATCTTGCCACCGCGTTGCGGCGTCATCCGGGCACGCAGCGCGTGCGCGTGGTCGGCGCGGGACTGGATGCGCGTGATCTCGATGCCGCCGCCGGGCTCGCCGTCGAGTTCGCGCCGACCGCATTGCCCGGCGGGTTGCTCGAACTGCATCCGCCGCAGCGCGTTGCAGCGGGCGGCGAGTTCAAGGTCGCCGGCCGTGTCGGCGGGCTGGAAGGCGGCGCTGTCGAGCTGCTGGATCCGGCACGTCGCCGTATCGATCGCGCAACGCTCGCGGGCGACGGCCGCTTCATGCTGTCCGCCACGGCGCGCGGCGAAGGCGGTGCGATGTTCCGCCTGCGCGTCCTCGATGCGCGCCAGCGCGTGGTCGAGGAAATCGACGTGCCGGTGCAGATCGAGACGCCCGCGCCGCCTCGCGTGCTGCTGCTGTCGGGTGCGCCGAATCCCGAAGTGAAGTATCTGCGGCGTTGGCTGGAGGATTCCGGCCTGCCGTCGCAAACGCAGGTGGCCGTCGGTGGCGGCGTGCAGCTTGGCGACGCGTCGGTGTCGATCAACGCGGAGACGCTGTCGCGCTTCGATGTCGCGATCGTCGACGAACGCGCGTGGTCGTCGCTTGGCGATGCGCAGCGCGGTGCGCTGGACGCGGCGGTTCGCGACGGGCTCGGCCTGCTGGTGCGCGCGACCGGCGCGCTGTCCGCGAACGAACGCACGCGTCTTCGCGCGCTTGGTTTCCTGGTCGATGGCGGGCGCGATTCGACGACGGTGAAGCTCGAACAGTCCACGCTCGATGATGCGGCCGAGCGTGCGCGCCAGGGCCCCGGTACGCAGGACGCGCCGCGCTCGCACGAAGAGCCGCCGGCGGAGATTCCGGAGCTCACGCGTCGCGACGGGAAGTTGGCTTCGGCCGATGGCGTAGCGCTGCTGCGCGATGCGGAAGGCGCGACGCTTGCGATGTGGCGCGCGCAAGGGCGTGGGCGCGTCGGCGTGTGGTTGCTGACGGACAGCTATCGCCTCGTGCTCGGCGGTCGCGGCGATCGACATTCGCAGCTGTGGAGCGATGCGGTGGCGACGCTGGCGCGTGCGCGCCCGCATGCGGCGTTCGACATCCCAGCCAATGCATGGGAAGGCCAGCGCATGTCGTTGTGCGGCGTGGGCGATGGCGCGTCGGTGATCGCGCCTGACGGTGGCGCGCATGCGCTGTTGCGCGATCCAGCGGCACGCGGCTGCGCCGCGTTCTGGCCGCGATCGGGCGGCTGGCATCGCCTGCGTTCGGGCGATCGCGAGCAGGCTTTCTTCGTCCGTGCACGCGGTGTTGCGGCGGGCCTGCATGCGCAGGAAACGCACGACGCGACGTTGCGTGCTGCGGCGTCCTCGTCGAACGCCGCCAGCGATCAGATGAAGACCCGGGGGGCGCATCATCCGGGGGCGCGCTGGCCGTGGTGGCTAGGCTGGTTGTGCGCTAGCGCCGCGCTGTGGTGGTTCGAACGCTCGCGCGTGGGTCGTCGACTCAGCGCAGCGTGATCGCACGCGACTGGCGCGTGTCGGCCTGCAGCGAATCGCGAAGCAGTTTCAGCGATGCGGTGCGTCGTCCCGGCGTTTCTGACGCGACGCAATCCGAAGGAACGTACAGCTTGAAGCCGTGCATGTCGGCGTCCGTCGCGGTGGCGAGCACGCAGACATCCAGCGCGATGCCGGCGAGGATCAGCGTCTTCGCGTCCAGCGTTTCCAGCAGCATGCACAGCGGCGTGTCGCGGAAGCCGCTGCGTTCTGGTTTGAGCACGAAGTAGTCGTCGTCTTCCGGACGCAGGAGCTTTACCAATGGCGCGCCCAGCGAATCGGGCTGCGCGCATCGTGCGACGACCTGCTTGAAGTCCGAACGCCACTGGCCGTAGTTGTCGTTGACGTAGATCGTTGGAACGCCGCGCGCCTTCAACCGTTGCTTCAGCGTCGCGATGCGGCGTGCGGCGGGGAGTGCCGTGCGCAGGAGTTTCGGGCCCTCGGGGAAATCCAGGGCGTTGATCATGTCGATCACGATTAGGGCGTGGCCTTTCACGTCGCGCGCGGTGGGGACGGTAAGGCTAGGATCGGTTCGGTGGTGTGAGTGTCGCGTGGGTGCGGGACCGAGGCGCCGCGCTGACTTCACCCCGACCCTCCCCTGCATCGCAGGGGAGGGAGCACAGCAGAAGCGCGGTGACTCAGTTCACCGGCGCGCATAGCGCAACGTCAGGAACCACTCACGACCGGCCTGGTTGTAGAACGCAACGGTCTCGTAGTCGCGATCGAACACGTTCGCCACGCGCGCCTGCAACGTCAGCGACGAGGTGATCGCGTACTCCGCGCGCAGGTCGAGCGTGCCGTAACCGCCGAGGCGGCGCGTGTTGGCGACGTCGTCGTAACGCGCGCCTTCGCCGGCCGCGGTGATGCCGACGCGGAACTTGCCGAACGCGCGATCCACGTCCACGCGTGCGCTGTTCTTCGCGCGGCGGGCGAGATCGTTGCCTTCGTAGAAGCCGCTGCGGTTCTCGGTGTCGAGGTAGCTGATCGCACCATTGATGGCCCAGTCGGCCAGCGTCATGTCGGCGCCGAGTTCGGCACCGCGCATGCGGGCGCGTTCGACGTTGCCCGGCAGGCCGAGCGAGGCATCGAAGGCGATCAGGTCGTCGACGTCGGTGTTGAACGTATCCAGTCGCACGTTCACCGCTTCGCCGCGCCAGGCGACGCCGAGTTCCCAGGTTTCCGAGTCTTCCGGACGCAGATTCGCATTGCCGAAGAACGGGTAGTACAGCTCGTTGAAGGTCGGCGCCTTGAACGCGCTGCCGTAGCCGGCGGTGACGCGCCAGTTCTGCGCGAACTCGATGCCCCACGCGGCGCTGCCGGTGGTGTGGCCGCCGAACTGCTCGTTGTCGTCACGACGCACGGACGCTTCCAGCGACTGCGAACCAAAGCGGCCCTGGTACTGCACGAACGCGGCCTTGTTGTCGCGCGAGGTCTCGTCGTACTGCGTGGTGCTGCTCACGCTGTCGTCGAGCCAGTCCAGGCCGACGCTGACCAGCTGCTTGTCGGCGATGCCGAAATCGCCCTGCAGCGTGGCGCTGTCGCGGTAGGTGCTGAAGTAGTCGAGGTAGGTGTCGCCGAGGTAGTTGTCGGACGCATCGATGTTGCGGCCCGCGGTGAGGTGCAGGTCGACGCGATCGCTCGGATGCCAGCGCAGCTTGCCGCCGACGACCTGCTGCACGGTCTTGGCGCGATCGGTGAAGTCGCCGTCGAATTCGTTGTCGCCTTCGTTGCGCAGGCCGTGGCCTTCAAGGCTCCACTGCTCGTTGAAGTCGATGCCGCCGCGCACGGACAGCGAATCGCGCGTGTAGCCGTCGCGGTCGGGCTGCGAATCGGGTGCTATGAAGCAGCCGGCACCGTCGAAGGTCACCGGATCGAACGTGCCGTTGCAGGCGTTGATGCCCTGCGTGTGGCTGTGCGAGTAGTCCGCGCCGAACCAGGTGCGGCCGCTGCGGCCGCCGAAGCCGGTGGCGAACTCGTTGAGGCCGTTGGAACCGCCGCCGACGGTGACACGCGGCGCGAAGCCTTCGCGGTCGCGACGCGTGAACACCTGGATGACGCCGCCGATGGCGTCGGCGCCGTAGAGGCTCGAACGCGGGCCGCGCACGATCTCCACGCGGTCGATCAGGTCGACCGGCAGGTCCTGCAGCGAGGCGAGGCCCGAGGTCGCCGAGCCGATGCGGATGCCGTCGACCAGCACCAGCACGTGGTCGGATTCGGCGCCGCGCAGGAACAGCGTGGTGAGCTTGCCCGCGCCGCCCTGGTTCGACAGCGAGATGCCGGCGCGGCCGCGCAGCAGGTCGGGCAGCGAGCGCGCCTGGCTGCGGCGGATCTGCTCGGCGTCGATCACTTCCACCGGCGCGAGCGCGTCGTTGACGGTGACGGCGGTGCGGTTGGCGGTGACGACGACTTCGTCCAGGTCGGCCGCCTGCGGCGCGGCATGCGCGAGGCAGGGCAGGGCGAGCGCGCAGGCGAAGGCGAGCGCGTGGACGGGGACGGTGCTGCGGAAGGACATCGCGGTTCTCCGGCGCGAATGCGCGCCAACGGCAAAGGGACGGCTGCCGGAAGAATCGAGGCTGCGGACGCGGAGCGCGGGCGCGCCGACGTCGCCGCCGCGACGCCCTCCGCATCGCAACCAGTGGTGGACCAGCCTGTGGGCAGGCGGTCCGGGCTGCGAGGCCGGTCTCCGGACTTGCGAGCGGGGACGATGTCCTCCGGCTGCGGCGCCTTCCCGTGCGGTTGCACAGTGGCGGTGTGCCCAGCCTTTGCTCGCTTACCGTTGCGGGGGCAGTGCCGGAATGGCCGTCGAGCGGCGTCACCGGCTTCCCGTTTCAACCCGTGGGCAGGACGCCGCCGGGTCACCTCGAAGCGGGCGAAGTCTACGGCATTTTCGCGTTGATGCTTGCCGGAGCCCTCTCCTCAGGCGGAGAGGGGATGCGATCAGTCGCGATCGCCCGGCTCGTCGAACAGCGTCGGCATCGCGACGGCGGTGTCTTCCTCGCGCGACATCTGCGTGGTGGTGACGGGCGCGGCGGCCGGCTTGTAGCGCGGCGGCGGCAGCAGGGCGGTGGCGGCGTCGGCGGCGAGGATCAGCTCGCTGCGGCGCTCGTCGGAGATCTCCTGCCAGTGGCAGTCCTGCAAGGCGCCTTCGATGGCGTACAGCAGGTTCAACGTCGGTTTGAAGCCTGCGCGCTTGACCCGCATGAAGGCCTCGACCGTGCCTGCCGCGGCGAGATCCTCGCGCGTGCGCAGCCCGACCTGGCGCAGCCAGGCGGCGGACTTGGGGCCGATGTTGCGCAGCTTGTCGGTCTGCTTCGGGTCGAGCTTGTCCGTCGTCATTCCAGTGACTCCTCGAATGCCCGCGCGATCGCCTCCAGGCCGTGCTGGTCATCAACGTCGAAACGATCCTGAACCGGACTGTCGAGGTCGAGCACTCCGATCAGCTCGCCTTCCGACGACACCAGCGGCACGACCAGTTCGGAGTTGGAGGCCGAATCGCAGGCGATGTGGCCAGGGAAGGCGTGGACGTCGGCGATGCGCTGGGTCTGCCGGGACGAGGCCGCGGCGCCGCACACGCCCTTGTCGAGCGGGATGCGCACGCATGCCGGCAGGCCCTGGAACGGGCCGACGACCAGTTCGGTACCGTCGAAGAAATAGAATCCGACCCAGTTGAGCTGCGGCAGCGCGTGATAGACCAGCGCCGAGAGGTTGGCCGCGTTGGCGATGCGATCGCGCTCGCCGTGCATCAGCGCCCGCGCCTGCGCAAGCAGTTGTTCGTATTGTTCCGGCTTGCTGCCGCTTAGACTTCCACTGGTGAACATGAGCGCCTCTTTTCCGCCGCATAGTGCCTCAGATGCAAGTGTAGATGGGGCCGATCGTCGTGGTCCCAACCGGGAGTTGCGATGAGCAGCGCCTGGTTCGTGACAGGCACCGATACGGGCATCGGCAAATCGGTGGCCAGTGCGACGCTGTTGCACGCGCTGCGCGCGCGCGGTCGTCGCGCGGTCGGCATGAAGCCGCTTGCGAGCGGTTGCGAATCAACGCCCGAAGGCTGGCGCAACGAGGACGCGCTCGCGCTGCAGGCGGCAAGCAATCCGCGCCCGGCTTACAACGATGTCAATCCGTTCGCGCTGCCCAATCCGCTGGCGCCGGAGCTCGCGGCCGCCGATGCCGGCATTCGCGTTACCCTTGCGCCGATCGTGTCGGCGTTCCGGCGCCTGTCGGCGCAGGCCGATTCGGTGGTGGTCGAAGGCGTCGGCGGCTGGGCCGCGCCGCTGTCGGCCGACCTGGACCAGGCCGATCTGGTCCGCGCGCTCGACCTGCCGGTCGTGCTGGTCGTGGGCCTGCGGCTGGGCTGCATCAACCACGCGCGCCTGACCGCACGTGCGATAGAAAACGATGGGCTGCGCCTGGCGGGCTGGATCGCCAACGACATCGACCCGGCGATGGCCCGCAGCGATGAGAACTTCGAGCTGCTGAAGCAACGGCTCCCGGTGGCGTGCTGGGGACGGCTCCCGTTCCGCGAGAAGCCCGATCCCGCACAACTCGCGTCCCTGCTGCTGGCACCTTTGCTGGAAACGGCCTGATCGGCGATAGGCGTGACCAATGGGAGATGGGCCGCTCCCGACGAATGCTAGACTGAGCGGTATAGGAATTCGAACCCGTCCGGGCCCCACGCTCGTATATGAAGGAACTGGAGTCTTCCCCCATGGTCAAGAACCCGCGCAAGGTGGCGATCGCCGCCGCGTTGGCCCTCGCACTGTCCGCCTGTGGCGGCAAGGATCAAGCCCAGCAGGGCGGTGGCATGCCCCCGCCGGAAGTCGGCGTGGTCAAGGTGAATCCGGGCGACGTGCCGTTGCAGAAGGATCTGGTGGGCCGCCTGGCCGCCTTCCGTAGCGCCGACGTGCGCGCCCGCGTGCCGGGCGTGCTGCAGCGCCGCGTGTACGCCGAAGGTTCCGACGTGAAGGCCGGGCAGGTGCTGTTCCTGATCGACCCGGCGCCGTTGCAGGCCGAAGTCGGCCAGGCGCAGGCCTCGCTGGCATCCGCGCAGGCCAACTACGCCAATTCGAAGGCCGCGGCCGATCGCGCCCGCCGCCTCGCCCCGGACAAGTTCGTCTCGCAGTCCGACCTGGACAACGCGCTGGCCGCCGAACGCAGCGCCGGCGCCTCGGTGAAGCAGGCCGAGGCCGCGCTGGCCAACGCCCGCATCAACCTGGGCTACGCCACGGTCACCGCGCCGATCAGCGGCCGCGCGAACCAGCAACAGGTCACCGAAGGCGCGCTCGTCGGCCAGGGCACGGCGACGCTGCTCACCACGGTCGACCAGATCGACCAGCTGTACGTGAACTTCTCCCTCAGCGTCACCGAGCTGGAGCAGGTGCGTCGCGCGCAGTCGGCCGCCGCCAATTCGATGGTCACGGTGATCCTGCCGGACGGCACGCCGTACGAGCATCCGGGCAAGCTGGACTTCTCCGGCGACGTGGTCGATCCGACCACCGGCGCGATCGCGCTGCGCGCGCTGATCCCGAATCCGGAAAAGAACCTGCTGCCCGGCACGTTCGTGACGCTGCAGGCGACGCTGGGGATCCAGCCCAACGCCTACCTCGTCCCGCAGACCGGCGTGCAGCGCGACGCGAAGAGCGCGTTCGTGCTGGTCGTGGGCAGCGACGGCAACGTCGCACGCAAGGACATCCGCGCCGATCGCCAGCAGGGCGGCAACTGGGTCGTGACCCAGGGGCTGTCGCCCAACGACCAGGTGATCGTCTCGGGCGTGCAGCGTGCGCAACCGGGTTCGCCGGCCAAGGCCTCGCCGGCCGATGCCGCCGACAAGCCTGCCGCAGGCAAGCCCGCCGCCGGCGCCGCACCGCAGGCGCAGCCCGCCAAGGCCGCCGGCGAACAGCCGGCCAAGAAGGCAGCCGGTCAGGAACCGGCGAACAAGGACTGATCCCCCGCCATGTCCAGATTCTTCATCAACCACCCGGTCTTCGCCTGGGTCATCGCGATCCTGATCTCGCTTTGCGGCGTGCTCGCGATCCTGAACCTCGGCGTCGAGTCGTATCCCTCCATCGCACCGCCCCAGGTGACGGTGTCGGCGTCCTATCCCGGCGCGAGCGCCGAGACGGCCGAAGGCGCGGTCACGCAGGTGATCGAGCAGCAGCTGACGGGCATCGACAACCTCGTCTACTTCTCCTCGTCCTCCAGCTCCAGCGGCGGATCGAACATCACCCTGACCTTCACGCCGGGCACCGATCCGGACATCGCGCAGGTGCAGGTGCAGAACAAGGTCGCACTCGCCACGCCGCGACTGCCGACCGAAGTGACGCAGCAGGGCGTGGTCGTCGCCAAGGCGAACGCGGGCTTCCTGAAGGTCGTCGCGCTGCGCAGCGATGACGACACGATGGATCGCGATTCGCTCAGCGACATCATCGCCTCGCGCGTGCTCGACCAGATCGCACGCGTGCCGGGCGTGGGCAGCACCCAGCTGTTCGGCAGCGAATACGCGATGAACATCTGGCTGAACCCGGATCGCCTCCGCGGCTTCGGTCTGTCGGCGACGCAGGTGCTGCAGGCCGTGCGTTCGCAGAACGTGCAGTTCGCGGCCGGCAAGATCGGCGCCGACCCCGCGCCGGCGGAGCAGGGCTTCACCGCGACGGTTTCGGCCGAAGGCCGCTTCAGCACGCCCGAGCAGTTCGGCAACATCATCCTGCGCACGAACACCGACGGCACATCGGTGCGACTACGCGATGTCGCGCGCGTCGGCCTGGGCGCCACATCGTACGGTTTCGACAGCAAGTGGGACGGCAAGCCGGCGGCGGGTTTCGCCATCCAGCTGGCGCCGGGCGCGAACGCGCTGGGCGTGGCCGATGCCGTCACCAAGCGCATGAACGAACTGCAGGCCACGTTCCCGAAGGGCGTGACCTGGTTCTCGCCGTACGACAGCTCGACCTTCGTCGCCGTCTCGATCAAGGAAGTGATCAAGACGCTGTTCGAGGCGATCGTGCTCGTCTTCCTGGTGATGCTGATCTTCCTGCAGAACCTGCGGGCGACGCTGATCCCGACGCTGGTCATCCCGATCGCGCTGCTGGGCACGTTCCTGGGCATGTACTTCATCGGGTTCACGATCAACCAGCTCAGCCTGTTCGGCATGGTGCTGGCGATCGGCATCGTGGTGGACGACGCGATCGTGGTGATCGAGAACGTCGAACGCATCATGACCGAGGAAGGACTTTCGCCGAAGGCGGCCACGCGCAAGTCGATGACGCAGATCAGCGGCGCGGTCGTGGCGATCACGGTCGTGCTGGCGGCGGTGTTCATCCCGTCGGCGTTCCAGGGCGGTTCGGCGGGTGAGATCTACAAGCAGTTCGCCATCACCATCGCGATGGCGATGTTCTTCTCGGCATTCCTCGCGCTGGGCTTCACGCCCGCGCTGTGCGCGACGCTGCTGAAGCCGACGGCCGACCACCACCGCGACAACTTCGTCTTCCGTACCTTCAACAAGTATTACGACAAGGTCGCCAAGACCTACGTCGGTCATATCGGCCACGCGATCAGCCACGCGCCGCGCTGGATGATGGTGTTCGGCGTGCTGGTGGTGCTGGCCGGCTTCCTGTTCACGCGCATGCCGGGCAGCTTCCTGCCCGAGGAAGACCAGGGCTATGCCATCGCGCTGATCAACCTGCCGCCGGGTGCGACGATCAACCGCACCAACGTAGTGCTGGAAGAAGTGCGCCAGACGATGGCGAAGGAAGACGCGTTCGACGGCATCTTCACCGTGTCGGGCTTCAGCTTCGTCGGCCAGGGCGAGAACGTGGGCATCGCGTTCATCCGCCTGAAGCCGTGGGACGAGCGCAAGGTCACCGCCTCCGAGTTCATCCAGAAGGCCAACATGGCGCTGTTCGGCATCCGCGACGCGCAGATCTTCGTGATCAACCTGCCGACCGTGTCGGGCCTGGGCCAGTTCGGCGGTTTCGACATGTACCTGCAGGATCGCAGCGGCCAGGGCCGACTCGCGCTGACCGAGGCGAAGAACACGCTCCTCGGCAAGGCTTCGCAGGACAAGGCGCTGACCGCGGTGCGTCCGAACCAGCTGGAGGAATCGCCGCAGCTGCGCCTGGATGTCGACCGCGTGCAGGCGCAGTCGATGGGCCTGTCGGTTGGCGACATCTACAGCGCGATCCAGCTGATGCTGGCGCCGGTGTACGTCAACGACTTCGTCGACCAGGGCCGCGTGAAGCGCGTGACCATGCAGGCCGACGCGCCGTACCGCACCGGCCCGGATTCGCTCGCGCGCTTCTACACGCCCAGCCCGCTGACGCAGGCGGCCGTGGGTGAGGCGACGTCGATGGTGCCGCTGTCGAACATCGTGCGCAGCCACTGGATCACCGCGTCGCCGTCGCTCACGCGGTACAACGGTTATGCGTCGGTGGAAATCGTCGGTTCGCAGGCACCGGGCCACAGCTCGGGCGAAGCGATGACCGCGATGCAGAACATCGTCGAGAAGGACCTGCCGCAGGGCTTCGGTTACGACTGGACGGGCCAGTCCTACCAGGAAATCCTGTCGGGCAACCAGGCGCCGGCGCTGCTTGCGCTGTCGATCCTCGTCGTGTTCCTGTGCCTCGCGGCGCTGTACGAAAGCTGGTCGGTGCCGGTGGCGGTGCTGCTGGTGGTGCCGCTGGGCGCGCTGGGTGCGGTGCTGTTCTCGCTGCTGCGCGGACTGCCCAACGACATCTACTTCAAGATCGGCCTGATCACGGTGATTGGCCTTGCGGCGAAGAACGCGATCCTGATCGTGGAGTTCGCCATCGAGCAGCGCCAGCACGGCAAGACGCTGCGCGAGGCGACGATCGAAGCGGCGCATCTTCGCTTCCGCCCGATCCTGATGACGTCGTTCGCCTTCATCATGGGCGTGTTCCCGCTGGCGATCTCCAGCGGCGCGGGCGCCAACTCGCGTCACGCGATCGGCACCGGCGTGATCGGCGGCATGATGTTCGCCACCTTCCTGGGCCTGCTGCTGATCCCGGTGTTCTACGTCGCGGTGCGTCGCCTGCTGGGCGACAAGATGGACGAGAAGCCGGTGATCGAACGCGACGACGAAGAAGAGCCGACACCGCGTCCGGCGATGTAGTTCGCGGCCAGTGCCGCACGGAAAAGCCCGCCGGTTGGCGGGCTTTTTCTTTGCACGGATGGCTTCTGGAGCGTGCGCGTCACCCTGTGCCGCATCGGCATGCGGCCGCGCCGCGATAACGTGCAATGCCGGGGATGAATCCGGAAGCCGGAAAAGTTCGTCCGAAAAGTTCGTGCGACGTCGTCATGCGTGCAGCGCATGACACTTGCCGCATCGACATGAAGATAAATTTGAGAAACGGAAATTGGCGAGAGACGCGATCAGTCGCGCGCGTCGTCGGTTTCGATCCACGATCGTGCGTCGTCGGGCAAATGTTTGTCCGGATCGTGCACGCGCAGCATGCGTGCGGGCAGCTGGCTCGAATTGAACAGCACCAGGTTGGTGCCGCCGGGATTCGCCGCCGACGGAAAGAGGATGCCAGCGGCGCCCGCATCGAGTGCGAGGTCGCCCAGCACCCAGCTTGGCGGTTCGCTGCGTTCGTCGAAGGCGAGGCGGCGCCAGTTGCAGGCGTAGTCGGCCCAGATCGGCTCCCACCGCCCGCCTTCGAAACCGCCGGAGAAATCCACGACCAGCAGCGGCCCGACGATGAAGGTCACCAGCGTTCCGGGCGGCAACAGCAACTCGTACTGGCGGTATTCCTCCAGCGCGGTCGCGGTTTCCTTCGACAGGTAGAGCGCCTCGAGGCCGGGCCGGTTGAAGCGGCCGCCCTTGCGCGCCGCGCCCGCGCCCGAAGTCGGTGCGTGCGACCAGCGCGGGACGATGACGCGATACAGCGCGTCGCCATCGCCCAGCTCCCGCAGGATCATCCGGTGGCGCCGCCGGCGATCGACTCGATGTAGTCGATCACGACCTGCGCCTTGCCCGCCTGCACCAGCACGTCGGCGGTGAGGTATTCGAACTCGGGCAGCGGGTCGTTCATGAACCAGAAGATCGCGCGCGTGCGATCTCCGCCGGCCGCATCCTCGGCGGCGGCGATGACGCGCACGACGTCGCGCAGGTACTGCTGGAGGTGTTCGTTCTGCGGGCGCGCGGTCGGCGTGTTGCGGCTGACCCGCGCGCGTTCGGCCAGGCTCTGGACCTGCAGGCCCAGCGCATCGCCGATGCGACGGGGCGAGAGATAGACCTGGTCGGGCTCGCGAAGGGCTTCGGCGAGGCTGGCGCGGGGTTTCATGACGGCGTTTATGGTGAACTCCGGTCGAGGTTCGCACGAATTATGCACGAAATGCGCACGGAACTCCAGCCGCGCCAGCCCCGGTCCGGCCGGGTCAGTTGCGAGGGCGCAGCCACTCCGCGTCGCGCCGCGCGGCGTCGTACGCCAGTTCGAGCCGGTGCAGGTGCTCCTGTCGGGCAGCCTGCAACTCCGGCGGAAGGTGTGCGGTCCGGTCGCTGTCGTAGGCCGAGCGCCGGGCCTGGTAGGCCGCGGTGATCTCCTCCAGCGTCGCATCGCGGGACACGCCCAGTTCCTCGTGCCAGCCGATCGTGCGATCGGGCTCAGGCGGAGCAGGCGCCGGCCTGCGCTCACCGTTGCTCAGGCTCGGCCAGAACACGGCCACCACCCACCATCCCAGCCCTATGCCACCCACGATCACGACGGCTTCGGTCGCGGTCATCGCAGTTCCTCCAGTCGGTTGCGCGCACGCAGCAGCACGGCGTCATCGCCGCGCAGCGCCAGCGCGTAGGACAATCGTTGTTCCATCTGCTCGCCTGCACGGGCGACGGTATCGGCCGGCAGCAGGCGTCGCACCGCGTCCACGGCGTCCTCGTTGAGGCCGCGCCGCAACGACAACCGCCGCACCACGTTGAGCGCATGCGGCGGGCAGCACAGCAGTTCGAACGCGAGAGTGAGTGCGTCGCGCTCGCCAATTTCCAGCACACGCCGGAACCGCCACACGCCCACGCACAGCCAGGCGGTGATCCCGTAGACCATCCCGGTCAGCGTGAGCAGCCACAGCGGATCCGGTCGCCGCCACAACAGCAGCGGCAACCCGACGAACAGACATAGCCACAACAGACGCAGCGGTCGCGCGAACACCGACAACGCATCCACGAAGTGGAACGTCCGCGTTCGCGTCGACGCGTGCGCCGGATCGCTGAGCCAGCTGCTGCGGAACAGCGGTTGCGCCGGCCGGAAGAAATCCGGCACGAACACTCGGCGATCGCGCGCCTCGATGCCGCCGGTCGACGCGCGCCAGCCACGCGAGGTCCGCGTCAGCGCGACCTCGTCGTAGTGCAGCAGAAGCGTGGCGTCCTGCAGGTAGAGCGCCACCACGGCGCCTACCAGCAGGACGTCCATCGACGGCGTCATCCGCGAGACTCGTCCTTGCCGCCGAAGAACTTGCGCACGGCCGCGGCGACGCCCGCCAGGCCGATCAGCACCAGCTTCCACGCCTTCGCCAGGAAGATCGCGATTGCCGCGAAGAAACCCTTCTTCGACGCGACCGCTGCCGCGCCACCGGTGATCAGTGCGGCCAGGCCGTATTCGGCGACGTGATCGCCCGACTTGAACTCGGCGTACTTCTCGCCTGCGTTGAACTCATAACCCGGCACCAGCGACTTGAACTGGGAAACCGCCGCGTCGAGCTCCTCCGGACTGGCGACCACCACCACCTGCATCACGCCACGGCGGCCGAGCAGTCGCGTGTTGTAGTTCACCACCTTCTGGTGGCCCGGCAGGCTTTCGGCCAACACCGCCCACTCCAGCAGGTTGAGCTTGGTGTCGTACTGCGGCTTGAAGCTCCAGCCTTCGATGCGCAGCGTGTCCCAGCCGCGCTGGCGGCGCTCCTCGTTGGACTGTTCGGTGCCTTCCCTGATCGAGGCGAGGATGTCGTCCGCTTCGAGCTTCTCGTCGTCCTTCACATAGCCGACTTCGTCGAAGCTGAAGTACGCCATCCACGACAGGTCCTTGGGCGCGATCGTGTACTCGTCGACCCCGGAGGACGGGTTCTGCATCATCTCGTTGAGCTTGCGCGTGCCGTCCGGGCCGAGGAAGACGTAGCCGTCCGGGACCTTGATGTGGGCGCGCGAGGTGATCTCACCATCGGTGGGGCCGACCTTCCATGCCAACTGGGTGACCGGATCCTCGCCTTCTTCCTGGGCGGATACCGGTCCGACGAAGGCCAGCGCGCACGCGCACGCGACCAACAGGAAACGCCACTGCTTTCCCATCCTTTCTCTCCTGATTTGTTTGCAACCCCTGGAATGCGGGCGATCCCCATCGCCCACCGGACTGTGACGCCGGTCCATGCAGCGTAAGAGGGGATGTGGATCGCCGCAACCGGCGTGGGGCGCCATTGCAGCGTCCTTGTCGGGATCAGGGCAACGCGGCGACATGATCGCGCTGCGAACGCGCAAAAGAAAAAACCCGGCAGCACGGGCTGCCGGGTTTCCATTCCGCCGGGAGGGGTTGGCGGAGCGTGTCGGAAAAAGAAAGCTAAAAGGAGAGAGCTGAAATCTGGAGTCGGACGCTTACTTGACGCTGGTCTTCGGGGCGGCGGCCGCAGCGGCCTTCACGGTCTTCTCGACTTCGCCCTGCACGCCGCGCGCGGCGGCTTCGAACTGCGACTTGGCCAGCTCGGAAATCGCGCCCTGCGCCTTCATGGTGCGGCCGAAGACTTCCTGGCCGGTGGCGACGCCGCGCTCGAAGTTCTCGCGTGCGACCTGCGCGCCCTTCGGCCACAGGGTCTTGAGGCCGTCGAAGTCACGCACTTCCGCCGCTTCGCCGAGGAAGGCGAAGGTGGCGTTGACGCGGTCCTCGATCGCCGCAAGCTGCAGGCCGAAAACGGCCTCGGCGTTGTCGAGGGCCAGGCGGTTGACCTGTGCGGCCGTGTCCGCGAACTGACGCGTCGCGGCGGCGAACTGTTCGTTGAACGGCTGGTACATGGTGTTCTCCTGGGTCAATCCGGGGGAGGGGGTGGATTGTGCGATGCAGCATAGCGCACGGTTTGTTGCAGTGCAACAAGTGCCGATCCGGGACTCAGGTCTCATTGGGGGAGTTGAGGTCGGATGGCAGAATCGCGCTGCAACGGCCTGTGCTTACGCAAGATCGCCTAACAGGATGACCGGACGATGATGCTGACCTCCCCCTCGAAACCGCGCCGCAAGAAGGGGAGGCTGCTGGGCCTTCTGGCCCTGATAGTCGCGGTCATCGCCGGCTCGACCGCGCTCCCGGCCCTCGCGCAGACAGCCGCTCCGCGCCACGACCTGCCCTGCGTCGGCCTGGTCCTTGGCGGCGGCGGCGCCCGCGGTTCGGCCCACGTCGGCGTGCTCAAGGTGCTCGAACGCGAGCGCATCCCGGTCTGCAAGGTCGCCGGCACCAGCATGGGCTCGATCGTCGGCGGCCTGTACGCCACCGGTTACACGCCGGCGGAAATGGAAGACCTGATCGACACCATCGACTGGGCCGACATGTTCGTCGACGACCCGCCGCGCCCCGGCCAGCCGATGCGCCGCAAGGACGCCGACTTCCGCTACCTGCTGGATCTGGAGATCGGCTACGTCGACGGCCGCGTCGTGCTGCCGGTGGGCATCGTGCAGGGCCAGAAGCTGCTCATGCTGATGCGCCGGCTGACGCTGTCGACCTGGGACGTGCACAACTTCGACCAGCTGCCGATCCCGTTCCGCGCGGTCGCCGCCGACATCGTCACCGGCGACAAGGTGGTGTTCGAGGATGGCGACCTCGCGCTGGCGATCCGTTCGAGCATGTCCGTGCCCGGCGCGTTCGCACCGGTGCGCGTGGGCGACCGGTTGCTGGTCGATGGCGGCATGGTCGACAACGTGCCGGTGGACGTCGTGCGCGAAATGGGCGCCGACCGCCTCATCGTGGTCGATGTCGGCTCGCCCCTGCACAAGGAGGAGGCGCTGACCAATCCGCTGGTGATCATGGACCAGATGATCTCGGCGCTGATGAGCGAGAAGACCGAAGCGATGCTCGCCACGCTGCGTCCGGACGACGTGCTGATCCAGCCGGACCTGGGCGACATCACCGCGGCGGAGTTCAACCGCGGCGCGGAAGCCATCGAGATCGGCGAGCGCGCCGCCGAAGCGGCGCTGCCGCGACTGCGCGCGCTGTCCGTGGATGAGGCGACGTACGCGGCGTACCGCCAGCGCCAGCGCATCCGCGATTTCGATCCGAAGCTGGTGTCGTTCCTCGACGTGGTCGAAGGGCGCTCGCCGTCGGCAACGCGCGAAGTCGAGCGCGCGGTGGCGCCGAACCTCGACCAGCCCTTCGACGTCGACCGCCTCGAGAAGAACATCGGGACGGCCTATGGCGACGGCCGCTTCCAGCAGATCGACTACCGCCTGGTCGATCGCAACGGAGAGCGCGGCCTGCAGATCATTCCGGCGGAAAAACCGTGGTCGGCCTTCGGCAAGCTGGGCTTCCAGCTCGACGACAACTTCAACGGACGCAACAGCTACATGGTTTCGGCGGAGCTGACGTTCAACGACGTCAACACGCTGGGTGCCGAATGGCGCAACGTGCTGCGCCTGGGCCGCATTACCGGACTGCTGTCGGAGTTCTACCAGCCGCTGGGCGAAACCGGCGCGTTCTACGTCAAGCCCGCGCTGGAGTTGCGCAACGAGTCGTTCCCGCTATGGATCGACGACGCGCAGCTGGCCGAGTACCGCGTCAATCGCCGGCAGGCCGCGCTGGAAGTCGGCTATACGCCGCAGCCGGAATGGCGCATCAGCGCGGAACTGGTGGCGGGCAAGGACCGCGGCGACCTGCTGATCGGCAATCCCAACGATTTCACCAACAGCGAAGAGAAGTACGCGGGCGTGTTCTACAACGCCACCTGGGACACGCTGGACAACATCAACTTCCCCACCCGCGGCATCCGCGTGAGCGCGGACCTGGAGACGTACCACGATGTCGCCGGCGCGAATGTCGAAGGCGATGTCGCGCGACTCACCGCAGACTGGGCGCAGGCCTGGGGCCGCTACCACCTGTTGCTTGGCGCGCACCTGAGCAGCGCGCTGGAGAACGACAGCTTCTTCCAGACGCAGGGATTCCTCGGCGGCTTCCTCAATCTTTCCGGCTTCGACGAGCGCGCGCTGTTCGGCACGCAGACCGCTCTGGCGCGCGCGGTGATGTATCGCCGCACGGGCAATACCAGCCGGTTGTTCTCGTTGCCGATGTTCGTCGGCGCGAGCCTGGAAACCGGCAACGTATGGGCGACCAAGGAAGAGGTGGACGACAACCTGATCCTTGCCGGCAGCCTCTTCATCGGCTTCAGCACGCCGCTGGGACCGATGTTCCTGGCGTATGGCGCGAACGATGAGGGTGAGAACTCGTGGTACCTGACGTTCGGGTCGTTGCTGCGGCCGCAGGTGAAGTAAGAACCGACCGGCTCTGCTTCGCCGTCATCCGGCCAACGCCGGGACCCGGGCTCGCAGCGTGTGTACGACACGATACGCGTGGATACCGAC
>Ga0102592_1001787_pt1 | contig 21603 bp, 16 predicted proteins | sample AraplaCol_mMF_r2_FD_76861 | JGI IMG/M metagenome (GOLD analysis project Ga0102592, IMG submission 76861) | Arabidopsis root microbial communities from North Carolina, USA - plate scrape MF_Col_mMF_r2 (SPADES assembly) (version 2) | ecosystem: Host-associated > Plants > Roots > Endosphere...
AGGCTTGACCTCCTTGAAGGGTCGTTCGAGACCAGGACGTTGATAGGCTGGGTGTGGAAGCGCAGTAATGCGTTAAGCTAACCAGTACTAATTGCCCGTAAGGCTTGATCCTATAACCAGTGTGTTTGACCTGGTTGGACGAGAGTCCGCGTGTGCCGAAGGCATACAAGCACAACCTCTTTACTACACCCCGATTCGCTGCGCTGACGTCGGTCAGTGCGGCAACCCCTCAATGCCTGGTGACCATAGCGAATTGGAACCACCCCTTCCCATCCCGAACAGGACCGTGAAACGACTTTGCGCCGATGATAGTGCGGACTACCCGTGTGAAAGTAGGTCATCGCCAGGCTCTTATACCCAGAACCCCCAAGCCCGAAAGCTTGGGGGTTTTGCTTTGGCGCGCATGAAATGCGATCGCGCGCCGTGATGCGACGCCAGTGCCAAAAATGACTGCCCCCCGTCATGTGAGCGGGCGCGAAAGGAGTGGCCGCAGCGCGCCAGATCCCTTCGATGCAGCCCTTACCGGAGCCTTGTAAAAGCTCAAGGGCACATCCGCCTGATTTCCTTGTAATCCGCGTTATATGTGCCGATATCGGCGCAAAAATATCCGGCACGCCTTTCGCTCATGAGTGGCTACAGGGACAGCACGCCTGTTGTCCCACCGCTTTCCGGAGGTGAGGCCATGCCGATGATTCGACCCCGAAGTGTGATTGCAGCCGGGGCGCTTGCCCTGATTTCGATATCCGCTTTTGCGCAAATGACGCCGGGACCGCGCGATCCGTATACGCAAGGCGGTGCGACCGCCAGCGGGACCTACGATCCTAATACCAGCGGTGCTCGTGCCGGTGACAAGTTCGACCCGTACAGCCAGGGCGCTGACAGCTCGACAAGACAAAACCTGGCGCCGCAGCCGCAGTCCTATCAATCGCCTGCGCCGTCTTATCAACCGGCGCCCGCTGCGGTCCAGCCGGATCTCGTTGGTGCGTCCGCCTATCGTGGTGACATGCGCTGGAATGGTCCGATGCTGGGCAGTCGACTCGGTCCGCGCAATCGATTCCTCGATGGCGCATAACGATCTTCGGACCCTGGCGAATCACCCGCCCCGCCAGCTGGCGGGGTTTTTTATTGAAGTAATCGACACCTCGCGGATGCCGATCACTGTTCCAGTCACGCAAAACACTGTCCCGCAAACAGGCGAAGTCGTGCGGGCACTATTCGATTTCCAAGCAAATCTTTCGAATTCCCCCGGACAAATGGAGTATTTCACTTCATTACAGGCAATTTTCTGTCATCCTGATTTATCTTCCAGCTGGTAGCATATCGGCCAGCGACGGAAATAGGCAGCATGCTTATTGAACTGTTTGCCAGGCAGGCGGCTCAAATGCTGCATTGCGGTATGGGTGGCTCACCTTGGAGGAGGGAGCTGCCGAAGCCGGGAAACCGGCGCAGATTGTGTGAAAGACGCCACAAGAAAAGTGAGCGTCTGCAGATATCGGTGAAAACGATTATTGTTGTCGATCGGCAAGACGATGCCCGCCCAGATCGGAGCACGGCCTTACGCACGCAACAGTAGTCCCGATAATCGAAGATTCGGGCAGGACATTTGAGAGTACGGGGAGCAGGACGGTCCAGACGGACGGTCCTGTGCCGGACGCGCGCGCGGCGTGGCCGGTGTTCAGTTTTCCTCCAGGCCGGCGAAGCCGGCGAAAGCAGGGGCCCATGGCGACAATCCGTTGAGCCGTTATCCGATACGTGCCTGGTGCAGGCACGCCAATTGCGTCCACGCGCGCCGTGGCGCCCGCCCGGCTTCGGCCGGGACCAAGAAGACCAATTCCGTTTCATCCTCGAGGAAATCGCTATGCAAGCAATGCGCGCCAGGCGTGCTTTGATTCCAGGCATGCTGGCTCTTGCCGTGACGGCCCTGACCGCCTGCGGCAAGAAGAACGAAGCCCCCGCGGCCCAGACGCCTGAAGTGAAAGTTGTCACGCTGAAGGACGAAACCGTCACGCTGGATACGTCCCTGCCCGGTCGCACCCTGCCGTACCGGATCGCCGAAGTTCGCCCGCAGGTCAACGGCATCATTCAGAAACGTCTGTTCGTCGAAGGCACGGACGTCAAGCAGGGTCAGCAGCTTTACCAGATCGACCCGTCCACCTACGAAGCCACCGCGAAGAGCGCCGAGGCCACGCTCGCGTCGTCGAAGCTGCTGGCCGAACGCTACGGCCGTCTGGTTGGCGACGAGGCGGTCAGCAAGCAGCAGTATGCCGAAGCCCAGGCTTCGTACCTGCAGTCAAAGGCGACGGTGGATCAGGCGCATATCAACCTGCGCTACACCCGTGTACTGGCACCGATTTCGGGCCGCATCAGCCGTTCGCTGGTCACCGAAGGTGCGCTGGTCACCAACGGCCAGGCCAACGCGCTTGCCACGATCCAGCAGCTTGACCCCATCTATGTGGATGTGACCCAGCCGTCGGCATCGATCCTGCGCCTGCGCAAGGAACTCGCCAACGGCCAGCTTCAGGGCGCCGGGTCCAATGCCGCCAAGGTGCTGCTGCAACTCGAGGATGGCAGCACCTACGCCGAAGCCGGCCGGCTAGAGTTCTCCGAAGTGGCCGTCGACCAGAGCACCGGATCGGTGACGCTGCGCGCCGTGTTCCCGAACCCGCGCAACGAACTGCTGCCTGGCATGTTCGTGCACGCCCGTCTGGCCGAAGGCGTGAGGCAATCGGCCATCCTGGCGCCGCAACGTGGCGTGACGCGTGACCTGAAGGGGCAGCCGACGTCGCTGGTGGTCAACGCCAACAACGAAGTGGAACTGCGCGTGCTCAAGACCGACCGCACTATCGGCACCAGCTGGCTTGTGACCGATGGGCTCAAGGCCGGCGACCGTGTCATCGTCGAAGGCCTGCAGTTTGTGCGGCCCGGTGCCAAGGTGAAGGCGACCGAAGCCAACGCGGCGCAAGCGGGCGCGACACCGGCCTCTGCCCCGGCCGCAGCTTCGGCGCCGGCCGCCAAGTCCTGATCGGGACCGACGCATAAGGATTTGCCATGTCTAATTTCTTTATCGAGCGGCCGATTTTTGCCTGGGTGATCGCGCTCGTGATCATGCTGGCCGGCGTGCTGTCGATACGCTCGCTACCGGTCACGCAGTACCCTGCCATCGCGCCGCCCACCATCGCCATCTCCGTGAACTACCCGGGCGCTTCGGCGCAGACCGTGCAGGATACGGTGGTGCAGGTGATCGAGCAGCAGCTGAACGGCCTGGACCGGTTGCGCTACATCTCGTCGGAATCGAACTCCGACGGCAGCATGACCATCACGGCCACGTTCGAACAGGGCACCAACCCCGATATCGCGCAGGTGCAGGTCCAGAACAAGCTGGCCCTGGCGCAACCACTGCTGCCGCAGGAAGTGCAGCAGCAGGGCATCCGCGTGACCAAGTCGGTGCGTAACTTCCTGATCATCGTGGGCCTGATCTCGACCGATCCGGCCACCACGCGGGAAGACCTGTCGAACTACATCGTCTCGAACCTGCAGGATCCGATCTCGCGTACCTCGGGCGTGGGTGACTTCCAGGTGTTCGGCTCGCAATACGCGATGCGGATCTGGCTCGACCCGGCCAAGCTCAACAGCTTCCAGCTGGCGCCGCTCGATGTCAGCAACGCCATCAAGGCGCAGAACGTCCAGGTGGCTTCGGGCCAGCTGGGTGGCCTGCCTGCGGTGCGCGGGCAGCAGCTGAACGCCACGGTGATCGGCAAGACCCGTCTGCAGACCGCCGAGCAGTTTGGCGACATCCTGCTGAAGGTGAACCCGGACGGCTCGCAGGTGCGCCTGCGCGACGTGGCTGAAGTGGGTCTCGGCGGCCAGGATTACTCGATCAATGCCCAGTACAACGGCAAGCCCGCATCGGGTATCGCCATTCGTCTGGCATCGGGCGCCAACGCGCTGGAAACGGTCAAGAACATCCACAACACGCTGAACCAGCTGGAACCGTCGTTCCCGCCGGGCATCAAGGCGGTGTTCCCGTATGACACCACGCCGGTGATTGCCGACTCCATCCAGGAAGTGGTCAAGACGCTGCTCGAAGCCATCGTGCTGGTGTTCCTGGTGATGTACCTGTTCCTGCAGAATTTCCGCGCCACGCTGATCCCGACGATCGCGGTGCCGGTGGTGCTGCTGGGCACGTTCGGCGTGCTGGCTGCGTTCGGCTACTCCATCAACACCCTGACCATGTTCGGGATGGTGCTGGCTATCGGCCTGCTGGTGGACGATGCCATCGTGGTGGTGGAAAACGTCGAGCGGGTGATGTCCGAGGAGGGGCTGGGGCCGAAGGAGGCCGCCCGGAAATCGATGGGCCAGATCCAGGGCGCCCTGGTGGGCATTGCGCTGGTGCTGTCCGCCGTGTTCCTGCCGATGGCGTTCTTTGGCGGCTCCACAGGCGTGATCTATCGCCAGTTCTCGATCACGATCGTCTCCGCGATGGTGCTGTCGGTGCTGGTGGCGCTGATCCTGACGCCGGCTCTGTGCGCGACGATGCTCAAGCCGATCGAAAAGGGCGACCACGGCGAGCACAAGGCTGGCTTCTTCGGCTGGTTCAACCGGGGCTTCATCCGGTCCACGCAGAAGTACGAGCGTGGCGTGGTGGGTATCCTCAAGCGCCGTGCGCCGTTCCTGCTGGTCTATGTGCTGATCCTGCTGGCGATGGGCTTCCTGTTCACCCGGATCCCGACGTCGTTCCTGCCGGAAGAAGACCAGGGCGTGCTGTATGCCCAGGTGCAGACGCCGCCGGGATCGTCGGCCGAGCGCACGCAGACCGTGCTGGACCAGATGCGCAACTACCTGCTCAACGACGAAGGCAAGATCGTGGAATCGCTGTTCACGGTCAACGGCTTCAACTTTGCCGGCCGCGGCCAGAGCTCGGGTCTTGCGTTCATTCTGCTCAAGCCGTTCAAGGAGCGCGAGGGCGATGCCACGAGCGTGTTCGACCTGACCAAGCGCGCGCAGGCCAAGTTCAGCACGTTCCGCGACTCGCTGGCCTTTGCCTTTGCACCGCCCGCGGTGCAGGAGCTTGGCAATGCCACCGGCTTCGACTTCTACATGCAGGACCAGGCCGGCCTGGGCCATGAGGCACTGATGGAAGCGCGCAACAAGTTCCTGGCGCTGGCCGCCAAGAACCCGGCGCTGCAGCGCGTGCGTCCGAACGGCCTGAACGACGAGCCGCAGTACGTGCTCGACATCGACGACGAACGCGCTCGCGCGCTGGGCATCTCGCTGAGCGACATCAACAGCACGGTGTCGATCGCGTGGGGCTCCAGCTACGTGAACGACTTCATCGACCGCGGCCGCGTCAAGCGCGTGTACCTGCAGGGCCGTCCCAACGCGCGGATGAACCCCGAGGATCTGAACAAGTGGTTCGTGCGCAACGACAAGGGCGACATGGTGCCGTTCTCGGCGTTCGCCACCGGAAAGTGGGGCTATGGCTCGCCGAAGCTGCAGCGCTACAACGGTGTGCCGGCCGTGGAAATCCTGGGCGAGCCGGCTGCCGGCAAGAGTTCGGGCGAGGCCATGGCGGCGGTCGAGGACATCATGAAGCAGATGCCGCAGGGCATTGCGTACTCGTGGACCGGCCTGTCGTACGAAGAGCGCCTGTCCGGTGCGCAGGCGCCGGCGCTCTATGCGCTGTCGCTACTGGTGGTGTTCCTGTGTCTGGCCGCGCTGTATGAAAGCTGGGCGATTCCGTTCTCGGTGATGCTGGTGGTGCCGCTGGGCGTGATCGGCGCGCTGATGGCGACGCTGGCGCGCGGGCTGTCGAACGACGTGTTCTTCCAGGTGGGCCTGCTCACCACGGTGGGCCTGTCGGCGAAGAACGCGATCCTGATCGTCGAATTCGCCAAGGACCTGCATGACCACGGCAAGGGCGTGGTCGAGGCGGCGGTCGAGGCCTGCCGCATGCGTCTGCGTCCGATCATCATGACGTCGCTGGCGTTCATGCTTGGCGTGTTCCCGCTGGCGGTGTCGCAAGGCGCCGGCGCGGGTAGCCAGCACGCCATCGGTACCGGCGTGATCGGCGGCATGATTACCGCCACGGTGCTGGCAATCTTCTGGGTGCCGCTGTTCTTCGTGGTGGTCACGTCGATCAAGGAGCGGCGCCGCAAATCCGGACCGTCCTCCCAGGAAACGGGAGCCCAAGCATGAGAAAGACGCTACTTTGCCTGTCCGCCGTGGCGGCCCTTACCGGTTGCAGCCTGATCCCGTCGTATGAACGGCCGGCTGCGCCGGTTGACGCGGCCTATCCGCAGGGCGACGCCTACGCAACCTCGGGCGGCGATGCACAGGTGGCCGCCGCAGCGGAACTGGGCTGGCGCGACTATTTTGCCGATCCGCGCCTGCACCGGCTGATCCAGGTCGCGCTGGACAACAACCGCGACCTGCGCGTGGCCGCGCTCAATGTCGACGCGTACCGGGCGCAGTACCGCATCCAGCGCGCCGACCTGTTCCCCGAAGTAGGGGCGACCGGCCAGGGCACCCGCCAGCGCGTGCCGGCCGATCTTTCGAGTACGGGTCAGCGCGTGATCAGCAGCCAGTACGGCGTGTCGCTGGGCACCACGGCATGGGAGATCGACCTGTTCGGGCGCCTGCGCAGTCTCAGCGAAGCGGCGCTGGAGCAGTATTTCTCCAGCGAGGAAGCGCGCCGCAGCACGCAGATCGCGCTGGTGGCCAGCGTAGCCAACGCCTATCTGACGCAGCTTGCGGATGAAGCGAACCTGCAGGTCACGCGCGACACGCTGGGCGCGTACGAACGCACGTACAACCTGACGCGGCGCAGCTTCGAGGAAGGCATTGCATCGCGCCTGGACCTGCGCCAGTCGCAGACGCAGGTCGAGAACGCGCGTGCGCAGCTGTCGCGCTATACGCGCCTGGTCGCACAGGACGTCAATGCGCTGACGCTGCTGCTTGGCGCCGGCATCCCGGCCGACCTGCCCGCAGGCCTGCCGCTGGACCAGAAGCTTGTTGCGGAAGTGCCCGCCGGCATGCCGTCGGACCTGCTGCAATACCGCCCCGACATCCTGTCGGCCGAGCACCGCCTGAAATCGGCCAACGCCGACATCGGTGCGGCGCGCGCGGCGTTCTTCCCGCGCATCACGCTGACGGCGTCGGGTGGCACGGCCAGCCGGCAATTGTCGGGCCTGTTCGATGCGGGATCGGGCACGTGGCTGTTCTCGCCGCAGATCACGCTGCCGATCTTCACGGCCGGCAGCCTGCGCGCGAGCCTGGATTACGCGAAGATCCAGAAGGACATCAACGTCGCCACGTACGAACGCACCGTGCAGTCCGCGTTCCGCGAGGTGTCCGATGGCCTGGCCGCACGCGGTACATACACCGACCAGGTCGCGGCACAGACGCGGCTGGTGGAAGCCAGCTCCGACTACTACCGTCTTGCGGAAGGACGCTATCGCACCGGTGTCGACAGCTACCTGACCGTGCTCGATGCGCAGCGCCAGCTGTTCACGGCGCGCCAGGCGCTGATCGAGGCCCGCCTGAACCAGCTGACCAGCGAGGTCAACCTGTACAAGGCGCTGGGTGGCGGCCTGAACGAGGCGACCGGTGCGGCGGCACCCGATGCCGGCACCACCACGGGCAGCACGTCGAACGGCAGCAAGTCGGCGTCCTGACCCCGTCCCGCGGCATGGTCCGCAGGCATGAAGGAGGCAGCTTACGGGCTGCCTCTTTTTTTGCCGCGCGGGCCGCACGCTGCGCAGGCAAGGCGTTGCCGGACTTCCGCAGCGGCTACTGCAACGACATCGTCGAGCTGCTGCTCTTCGTGCTGATGGCGCTGGGCGGTGACCAGGCGGTGCGCGCCACCTGTGTGGCGGAGGAATGGGTGTATGACCGCGATTCGGGCGGCCAGGCTTGGCGGCAATCCATTCGGCTATCCGGCTCCCGCCGCCGCACCGGCACCAGGCGTGCGCCAGTAACTACAGCGTCGACTTGCCGAACAGGCTCTCGAGCAGTTCCACCACCAGTTCGGCGGTCTGGTTATGCACGTCGCGCGCCGGGTTCAGTTCGAGCACGTCGAGCGAACCGAGCGCCCCGGTGTCCTCGATCATTTCCAGGGCCAGGTGCGCCTCGCGGTAGGTGGGGCCGCCACGCACGGGGGTGCCCACGCCGGGAGCGATCTGGCTGTCGAGGAAATCGACGTCGAAGCTGACATGCAGGTGGGTATTGCCATCGATGCCGGACAATGCCTGCTCCATCGTCTGGCGCATGCCGTTTTCGTCGATATAGCGCATGTCGTAGACCGTCAGCCCCAGTTGGCGCAGACGCAGCTTTTCTTCGGCATCGACGCTGCGGATGCCAATCTGGCGGATCTGCTGCGCCGACATTGCCGGCGTAACGCCGCTGAGGGCCGTCAACGGTGCCGGGCCGTCGCCGCACAGGCAGGCCACGGGCATGCCGTGGATATTGCCAGTGGGGCTGGTGCTGCCGGTGTTGGCATCGGCGTGGGCGTCCAGCCACAGCACCATCAGCCGCTTGCCCTGTTCGCGGCAATGGCGGGCGGCCGCGCTGACCGAGCCGATCGCCAGGCAATGATCGCCCCCCATCAGCAGTGGCATATGACCAGCGGCCAGCGTGGCGTAGGCGGTCTCGAACACCTGCTCGTTCCAGGACAGCACCTCCTGAAGATGCCGCATGCCGTCGACCGGTGCCTGCCACGGGTTGCCGGGTCCGCTCAGGTTGCCCAGGTCGCGCACCTGCAGTCCGTTGCGCGCCAGGGCACCGGCGATGTCGGCCACGCGTAGCGCGTCGGGGCCCATCGAAGCGCCGCGAATGCTGGCGCCGACATCAGTGGGTGCGCCGATCAATGTGACTGGCTTCATGCAATCTCCCGGGGGCTGGATGATGCAAATGATGCGTCGTGGTGCTTCCTGTTCAGGCCTGCGCGTGCCGCAGCAGTTCCCGCTTGTGCAGGAAACGGGTCAGATGGGGGAAGGTCATCGTCGTGTTTCCTTTGGCGCACCTGTGGCAGCCATCTGCAAACCTGCTGCCGCCAATCATCGCACCGATCCGAAAAGCCCATCGCAGGAGCGCCAAAAATCTTCTGCGGAACCAATTTGGCCGCCCTATAATCGGAAGATCATTGATCGCACAATTATTGATTGGGCAACAGAAATGGCATCGGATTCGGGTCACGTGCAGGGTGAGGCGCAGTTGGGCAGCAAAGGGCAGGTGTTGCCATTCCGTGAGTCGCTGCTGGCAATGCTAGGTATCGCCTTTGTCGTGATGCTCGTGGCGCTGGACCAGACTGTGGTATCCACGGCGTTGCCAACGGTCGTGGCGGAATTGCAGGGGTTCGAGTATTACGCGTGGGTTGCCACGGCGTATCTGCTGACATCGGTGGTCACCGTGCCAATCTTCGGCCGGCTCGGCGATTACTACGGGCGCAAGCCATTCGTGCTGGCATCGATCGTTGTATTCCTGGTGGCTTCGGTGCTGTGCGGCATGGCGTCGAGCATGCCCTACCTGGTGGCGGCGCGTGCCCTGCAGGGGATTGGCGGCGGCATGCTGGTGGGCACGGCGTTCGCCTGCGTTCCCGACCTGTTTCCCGACTCGCATGTCCGCCTGCGCTGGCAGGTCATTCTGAGTACGGCCTTCGGACTGGCCAACGCGCTGGGGCCGTCGCTGGGCGGCCTGCTGACCGAGTGGTATGGCTGGCGCGCGGTGTTCTATATCAATGTGCCGGTGGGGCTGCTGGGTCTGATCATTGCCTGGCGCTATCTGCCGCATCTGCGCCAGCAACGGCCTGGCGGAGCGGTTCGCATCGACTGGCTGGGCGCACTGTTGATCGCGGCCGGGCTGGGCAGCCTGCAACTGTCGGTGGAATGGCTGCCTGAGCGCGGCTTCGATATCGTGACCATCGGCCTGATGGTGCTGTCATGTGCTTCGTTCGTTGCGTTGTGGCAATGGTCGCGCCGCTGCGAGGCGCCGATCCTGCCACTCGACATGTTCCGTAATCCGGCGCTGGCGCCATTGTTCCTGCTTGGTGTGCTGGGCGGCTTTGCGATGTTTGCGCTGTTGCTGTACGCGCCGCTCCTGTTCCAGGGCGGATTTGGCTACTCGCCCAAGGAGGCGGGCCTGCTGGTCACGCCGCTGGTGGTCTGCATTACGGTTGGCAGCATCGTCAATGGCCGTATCATTACGCGCATTCCGCAGCCCAACAGCATGCTGTACGCCGGGTTTGCCATGCTGGCGCTGGCGCTGCTGGGGTTGTCGCAGGCTACGCGCAGCATGCATCACAATGTGCTGCTCTCCATCATGCTGTGCGCAGGTCTGGGGCTGGGCTTCGTGCTGCCGAACCTGACCGTATTCGCGCAGCAGACGGCGGGACGCTCCCATCTGGGCATTGCCACCGCAATGTTGCAGTCGCTGCGCATGGTGGGGGGGATGGTCGGCACCGCGCTGGTGGGCACGCTGGTGACGCGCAGCTATACCGCAGGGGTCACGGCGTCGCTGGCATCTGCCAATGCATCGGACTGGGCGTCCAGGATGACCGACCCGCAGATCCTGATCGACAAGGCTGCCCAGGTGGAATTGCTGACCCATCTGCAAAAGGCAGGGCACAATGGAGCCCTGCTGCTGGAGCAGGCACGGGTGTCGCTGGTAAGCGCCATCCATCTGGGCCTGCTGCTGGCGGCCGTTGCGGCGCTGATCGGCATATGGCGGGTGCGCCGCGTACCGCCGATCAGGCTGGCGCGGGTGCATGAACCCGCGATGGCCGCGGACTGATATCTGCCAACTGGAGACTGGATTTTGGAACTGGAGCGACAAAGCCTGGCCGTGCTGCAACAGTTCGGACGCACGTACCGCGCATACGCCGCCGCGTTCGAACAGCGCATCGGGCATCCGTTGCCGCGCTGGCGCATTCTGTTTGCCCTGTACGGGCACGAAGGCCCGATCGCGCAAAAGCCGTTGGCCGACCGCGTGGGCATGGACCCCGGCGCCCTGACGCGCCAACTCAAGGCCCTGCAGGAACTGGGCTGGATCGAGCGCTCCACCAGCGAGCGCGACAACCGCATGACCAACGTGACGCTGACCGACCTCGGCCGCGGCATCGTCGATCAGGCCATGCCGCGCCGATCGGCTTTCCTGCAGGATATTCTTGCAGACGTGTCGGAAACGACGATGCACAACCTGTCGAAGGGGCTGGCCCAGCTGGAAGCCGGTATCGCCGACGCCGTGGCCCGCACCGAGCGCGACGCCGCCTGACCGGCCCGGCGGCCACCCGGCGCCGCGGCTATCGAATGCCCGTCATCACGCCCCCAGCACCGCCGCAATCGCGGCGGGATTCGACGGGAAATAGAAATGGACATACGACGCGGTGAGGTTGCCGGCCTGGTACACCGCTTCGCCCGTGCCGCCATCGCGTGGCGACACGGCCCTGGCCGCCGGCGTCAACGTCGTTGCCGCGCTCGAATAGTGGAACGTGTGGCCGCGCAGCACTTCGCCTGTCTCGGGTAGCGTAACCGCCTGGTGACCAATCGCCGCAAGCCTGCGTTGCATCGTCACCGTTCCCGGCAGCAGGCCGGCCATGGCATGGCTGACGCGTTCCTTGTCGACCAGGTGCTCGAACAGCGCCATCATCCCACCGCATTCCGCCAGCATCGGCACGCCCCGCGCGTGCGCGTCGCGCAGGGCTGCGTGCATCGCCGTATTGGCCGCCAGCGCTGCGCCATGCAGCTCGGGATATCCGCCCGGCAGCCACACGGCGTCGCATGGCGGCAAGGCGTGGTCGCGCAGCGGCGAAAACCATGCGATATGCGCGCCGAGCGCGGTCAGCGTTTCGAGATTGGCAGGATAGATGAAGCGGAAGGCTTCGTCGCGCGCAATGGCAATCCGCCGGCCCTCCAGCAGCCTTGGCGGTGACGGGCTGGCCGCCGGGGCAAACGTCACGGGCTCCGGCAGGTGCGCCAGCGGCAACGCGGCCAGCGCGTCGGCCAGCGTGTCGAGCCGGGTCATGAGATCGGGCAATTCGTCGGCACTGAACAGTCCAAGATGCCGTTCCGGCAGGCTGGCCGAAGCGTCACGCGCCAGCGCGCCGGCCCACGCGATACCCGGCGGCACGCTCTCGCGCAGCATCTGGGCATGACGGGCCGTGCCAACGCCGTTGGCCAGTACGTGCATCGCCCGGAACGGCGCGCCATAGTGCGCCAGGCCATAGGCCAGCGCGCCAAACGTCTGCGCCATGGCGCCCGCCTGGATCACGGCCAGCACAGGCAGGCCGAACAGGCGCGCCACATCGGCGCTGCTTGGCGTGCCATCGTGCAGGCCCATCACGCCTTCCACCAGGATCAGGTCTGCCTGGGCCGCCGCGTCGGCCAGACGCATCCGGGCGTCGGCTTCCCCTGTCATCCAGAGATCGATCGACTGCACCGGCGCGCCGCTTGCCGCCGCCAGCAGCGTCGGGTCCAGAAAATCGGGCCCGGTCTTGAAGACCCGCACGCGCCGGCCCTGGCGTGCATGCAGCCGTGCCAGCGCCGCGGTGACGGTGGTCTTGCCCTGACCCGAAGCCGGTGCGGCGATCATCAGGGCCGGAACCGTGCGTGTCGGGGGGGCAGGAGAAGATGGGGATGGCGGCAACATGGACGTGGAAGGCGCGGCGGGCATGCCCGCGCGCGGCAGGAGATTCGGCTGGGCCGGAGGGCGCGGCCGCGGGAGTGGCTGATTATAGCGAGCAGCATCCATGGTCAGTACCCTTGTGGCAGCACCATGCCCTGCAGGGCCGCGCATTCGAACAGCTCGCGGTCGTTGCTGACGCCGAGCTTGTGCATCGCGCAGTTCTTCTGCCTGCTGATGGTCTTGACGCTGCGGCACAGCGTGGCGGCAATCTCGGTCACCGTGCGCCCGGTCAGGTACAGGCGCAGGACTTCCGTTTCCCGTGCCGACAGCCGCTGCATGCCTTCGCGGCCAATGGGCATCATGGGACGCACTTCGGTGGGTGCCAGCGCCCGCAAGGCCGACTTGCCGATATACGTAAAGCCCCGCTGCGCGCGCGCGATGGCCGTCACGATCTCGGACAGCTGGCTGTCCTTGAGTATCAGGCCTTGCACGCGGACATCGAGAATCGCGCGCAGCACCAGCGGGTTGGTGATCATTGTCAGCACCACCACGGACATGGCCGGGTACCGGCGACGCAGCGCCGTGATCAGGCGCACGCCATCCAGCTCGGCAGGGCCGGGCATGTGATAGTCGGTGACCACGACATCGGGTCGCAGGATATCGGCCTGCTGCAGCAACTCGGTGGCACTGATCACTTCCCCGCAGACTTCCCAGCCGGTCTGCGTCTGTAACCTGGCCCGGATCGCCGCCGTAATGACGGGGTGGTCGTCGGCCAGCAAAATCCTCAACGTCATCCATCGACTCCTGTCCTGTACACATGTCTCTTCAGCGTTCGGCTTCGCGCTGGCGTCAAAATTGCGCTGCACGCGGGCGTGGCGTACGGCGCAAACACGCATCTTCTGCGCGCACCCGGCGTTGCGGATCGAATGGGAGAGAATCCGCAATACTGCGATGCCCGGCGAGGTTAATGCCCGCGGGCGCGGATGGGAGTAAGAGGATTCGCAAAATGCACGAAAGAGTCGTGCGATTGCGCAGGGGAAATGTACAAGGCCCCGCGATGTCGCCATCGGGGGCCTGTCAGCCGATAAGTTTTCTGTGATGCGTGGTGTCTGCCGGACGCCGGGCTCAGGCTATCGCGGCCAGTGCGGGTGCGTGGTGCTGTGCGTGGCGGCGACCGTCGATGGCCTTGAGCGGATCGCGCAGGATCGATGCGCCCACGTCCATGATGTCACGCAGCGCCGTGCGGTCCTGCGCTCGCTGGGGGGTCCAGAAATGCAGTGCTGCCCAGGCGGGGAAGGCTGCCGGCGGTGCCAGGAGCCGGGTCTTGCGGTCGCGCGTGACCAGCGGTACGTTGAAGTCCAGGACCGGGCAGATGCCGCCGGCCGAATGCAGCAGCGTAATCTGCGTATGCCACGACGGCACCACCGTCTCGCGATGCCCCGGCGTATTGGCGCGTCGCGCCAGGAACGCATGCAGCGGGCTGCCGCTTTCGCAATCCTCCTGCAGCAGGATCCAGTCGGTTTCGGCTTCGTCGTTCGTGCCGCCGCGCGTGGCGCTCACCAGGCGCCGGGGCGTGGCGAGGATACTATGCGGCGTCACGTTGTCCGGCACCTGGCCGCCATCCACCACGAACGCGCAATCGAGCGCGCCGGCATCGAGACTGTCGCCTAGCGCGGCATCGGCGATGACCGGACGCGTGACGAAGCTGTCGTGCGGAAAGCGTTCGCAAAGGGTGGTGAGGATTTCCGTGATGACCGGATCGCCGATCGACGACGAAAATCCGATCGAAATGCGCCGGCCATTGCCAGCCGCCTGGGCCGCCTGGTCTTGCGGCTGCACCAGCAGGCTCCAGCGCGCCAGGATCTGCCGGGCCGTCTGTTCGAGCCGCACGGCATGCGGCGTTGGCTCAAGCGTGCCGTTGCGCTTGACGAACAGCGCATCGCCCGTGATCTCTCGCAGGCGGGCCAGGCTGTAGGCCACGGTTGGAATGCGTCCCTGGGTGCAAGCTGCTACCGCGCCAAGGTCGCGGTACTCCATGAGCAGGACGAACACATGCAATAGCTTGGTACTGACGTGCCGCATACTGACTTCTCCCGATCCGAGACTTCTATTTTTTTGTTGTGGCGAAGCGTTGCAACTTCGTGACTGCGAGACCTGTCGTTGCCGGTCCTGACACCACGCAACGCCTGCGACCAATACAGCATGAAACAACAAGGGGCGGGGAACGAAAAACATGTACGCCCGGGCAACGCAACCCGCGTCTTTGCACGCGGGCACATCCACGAATGCCGCGCTTCTTCGACGATGCGTCGAAGGCATGTGCGGTACGGCAGTGGCTCCTCTTCCTCAGGCCCGGACCCGGCAGTCGCCATCATCACCGTGACGGTGAAGGGGCTGCCGGACGCCTGTCTGCGAACGCCGGGGAGGCGTGCCTTGCAGGCGTTTGAAATTTAGTTGATGCGAAGAAATCTTAATACAACATTTTGGAAAGTACTAGAACCGCGTTTGATGTCATGTTTGTCATCCAACGCGCAAAGGTGCTTTGTTCATACATACATACAAGGCGGAAACCCGCATGGTACGGACGATGCAGGGCGAAAGACCGTGCGCGGCATTCACGAAACGCTATCGCGCGGGGCACCATAAAAGTGTTTCAACTGGATGTTCGGGCATGAATTCGGCATCGGAATATTCCAAGTTGGAAAAACAAAATTTAATGGCATTGGCAATGCGTGCCCCATATGGGGGGCGAGTCCGCATGGGGCTGCCGCCGCCAGGATCGTCGACCCTGTCGATGGACTGATTCATTTTGCTTAACTCGTACGGCGAAGACACTGAATTCCTTTTGCGCAGGGGCTGCGCTAACTTACCGGCATGAACGGCAGGCCGTTGCGCCCGCCGCGCGGGGGAGGCCACGAGCGGAGGCATCGGTGAACAGACGCTATTCGGAGGAGCAGATCCGCATGTACCTCGCCGAGGCCGCGAATGGCGTGCCCGTGCGGGAACTGTGCGCGCGCTATGGCTTCAGCGATGCCTCGTTCTATGGATGGCGCGCGAGGTACGGGCCGCCAAGGCATGCCGATGCCGCTGACGTACGGCGCATGCGGCAGCTTGAGGAAGAAAATGTGCGTCTGAAGAGTATGCTTGCGGATGCGCTGCTGCAACTGGAGCTGCTGCGCAACCGTACCGGAAGGCGGGGCACTGGCAAGGTGGATGCATGACACCGCAGCGGCCACGCAGGCCGGAAGCTGTCGCAAGGCAACGATCGCGTTGCCGTTGAATTCTGGAGTTTTTCTGGTGAGAAAGGTTTTGGCAGCCATTGCTGCAGCAGTATGCGTGGTCCCGTTCACCGCCTATGGGCAGGCGGCGCCCTCGACGGACCCGTCCACGCCGATGATTGCTCCGCTGCCGCCGCGCATGCTCGATCCCGCCACGTCTATCGTGGATGATCCGGGCGCCTCGTCCGGCACATCGCAGCGGGAGCATTGCCGCCAGTTGCTCGACAAGATCAATGCATTGCCCGCCGGGCCGCAGTGGTCGCAGGGGCAGTCGAGTGTCACCACGGCGGATGGGCGCAACTATTCCACGCTCGAACGGGCGCCCGAACGCAAACGCCTGGAAGAAGCCTACCGGCAGGAGTGCGCGCAGGCCCGCAAGTAAGTCATCGACATCGGGCAACGGCCCGGGCCAGCGGTGGCAGGCAGGTGTAGCGGTCCTTTTTCGTCATTGAGGGAGTGATCATGTTGCGCATGCGACAAATCCTTGCCTGGCTGCTCGGGCTGACCCTGCTGGCTGCGGCTGGCAGTGCGTTGGCCCAGGCCAGGCTCGACAAGCCACATCTCGACCAGTTGCTGGCGCCCGTGGCGCTATATCCCGATGCACTGCTGTCGCAGGTGCTGATGGCGTCGACGTATCCCGCCGACGTGGCTGCCGCCGCGCAGTGGTCGAAGTCGAATCCGAGCCTGTCGGGAGATGCCGCCACCAAGGCGGTGACCGGCGAGCAGTGGGATCCAAGCGTGCAGTCGCTGGTGGCGTTCCCGTCGGTCATGGACATGATGGGGCGCCAGCCGCAGTGGGTGCAGTCCGTCGGCGATGCGTTCCTCGCGCAGCCCGACGACGTCATGGATTCGGTGCAGCGGCTGCGCGTGCAGGCCCAGCAGGCCGGCACGCTGAAGACCACCGAGCAACAGAAGGTGGTGACGCAGCAAAGCGGCGGTACGACGATCGTGCAGATCGAACCGGCCAACCCGCAGGTGGTGTACGTGCCTGCGTACAACCCCACCGTGGTCTACGGCACCTGGCCGTACCCTGCCTATCCACCCGCCTACTATCCCCCGCCGCCGGGGTCGGTGTTCGCGACGTCGCTGGTTGCCGGTATCGGCTTCGGGCTGGGCGTGGCGGCCGTGAATTCGATGTGGGGCGGGTTCAACTGGGGCGCGCATGACGTCAACATCAACGTCAATCGCTACAACAATATCAACGTGAACCAGCGGCTCGACGCCAACCGCGCGAACGTGAACTGGCAGCACAACCCCGCCAACCGCGGCAACGTGCCGTACAACAATCCCAATGTCGCCAACCGGTTCGATTCGCAGCGGCAGCAGGCGCTGGCAAATCGTACCCAGCCGGGGCAGGCCGGTGGGCAGCGGCTGGGGCAAGGCGGCGGAGGCGTACAGAATCCGCAACGGCCCGGGCAGGCCGGCGGCGCGCAAAGCCAGCGCGATGCCGCACGCGACCGCGCCGCGCAGTCGTTCCAGGGCCGCACCGGCCAGTCGATCGCGGGACATGGCTCGCCGGGTGTCAACCGCCAGGGCGGCGGGCAGAATCCGCGCCCGGCCGGGGCCGACCGCCAGCACGCCGACCAGGCGGAAGCGCGCAACCGGGCGCGTGACAGCAATCATGCCAACGCCTTCCACGATGCCGGCAATGGCGACCGCATGCGCCAGCAGACCCAACGCGGCGGCAGCGGCCTGCAGCACGCGGGAGGTCAGGCAACGCAGCGGTCGATGCCGGAACGCGGGGGCGGCTTCCACGGCGGCGGAAACGCGGGTGGCGCGCATTTCGGCGGCGGAGGCGGTGCTGGCGGCGGTCATTTCGGTCACGGTCGGAGGTAACGATGAAGCTCAACCAGGGAACTGGCGGAAACGCAGGCGGTTGGAAGTCGTTGCGCGCGCTGGCCATGGCCGTGTTGGCGGCCGCGTCGATCGCGGCGCCGGCCATGGCGATGGCGCAGCAGGTATTCCCCTCGCCCGAGGCAGCGATGGATGCATTGGGCGATGGCGTGGCGCGTAGCGACACCGACGCGCTCAAGCGCGTGCTGGGCGCGCAGTACCTGCGCATCGTGCCGCCGCGTCTGGACCAGCAGGACATCTACGACTTCCTCGGCGCGTGGGCCAGCCACCATGCCATTCGCAAGGACGGCGAGAACTCGGCCAGCGTGGAGGTTGGAGGCAGCGGATGGACTTTTCCGGTACCGCTCGTGAAGCGCAAGGCGGGATGGCAGTTCGACCTGACCGCGGGCGAGCGTGAAGTCCGGGTTCGCCGGATCGGCCGCAACGAGATTGTGGCGATGGACACGCTGCTGCAACTGGCGGATGCGCAGCAGCGCTATGCCGAGCAGGTTGGCAAGGGCGCCTATGCCGGGCAGCTGGTCAGCACGCCAGGCAAGACGAATGGTCTGTACTGGCCGTCGGCGTCGAAGGAAAACGATAGTCCGCTGGGTCCGGACGCCCTGGCGATGGGCCCGGAGACGCCGCCCGATGAAGCCTTCTTCGGCTATCGGTACCGCGTGATCGCGCCGCCGAAGGGCAGCGATGCCAAGTTTGCGTTTATCGCATGGCCGGCGCGCTATGCCGAATCGGGCGTGCATACGTTCATGCTCGACAGCGAGCGCCGCTTCTACGAGCGCGACCTGGGCAAGGGTACGGCGTCGCGGGCCGGGGCCATCCGGACCTTCGCGCCCGAGGGGTGGGACCAGGTGGCAAAGCAGTAGCCGGAAGCCGAGACCGGGCCGAGATCTCTCTGCTCGGTCGGTCGGGGCGCCAGGAACGGGACGCTCAGTCGCCCGGGCCGCGCAGCGCGATGCGCTCTGGGTCCGCGTGGACTTCGGCCAGCCCGTCGGGATCGACGATCCGCAGCATGCGGTGCCGCACCGTGATCAATCCCACCGAGCGGAAACGCGACAGCAGTCGCGACACCGTTTCCAGTGTCAGGCCAAGGTAGCTGGCGATATCGTTGCGGGTCATCGCCAGCGTCAATACGCCGTCGGTGATGCCGCGGCGCGCCTGTTCGGCCGCCAGGTCCAGCAGCAGCATCGCCAGCCGCTGGGACGCCTTCATCGACCCGATGGCAACCAGCAGTTCGGCCTGCCGGCTAGCCTGCCGCCGCAAATTGCCCAGGATGGCGGGGCGCAAGCCCGGGTCAGCCAGGCTGCCATGGACGGATTCAATGGGGATCGAACAGCATTCGGTGTCTTGCAGCGCGACGGCGCTCGCACTATGGGTGGCGGGCTCGTTCGCTTCCAGGCCGCATACGTCGCCGCACTGGAAGAAGCCGCTTACCTGACGCCATCCCAGGTGGGATTCGTAGACCTGCTTGATCCCGCCGGATCGAACGGGATAGACCGCCAGCGTGGGGCGGCCCTGCGCATAGAGCACATCGCCGGCACGCAGGCGTACGCGGCCGGGAGCCAGTGGCGCGCTTGCGCGCAAAGTGCTATCGCCACCGGCATGGCGACATGCCTGGCGGAATGGGCACAACGTGCAGGAGGGGGCGCTTGCGCCGTGACGGTCGAAAGGCATCGCCGCGCGGATCGATCCACTGGATTCTTATGCTGCCCAGTATAAATGCCCCTAAATGACATGTATTTGCCGTCGTTCTGCATTCTTTCGTCGGCATGACGTAAGTTTTTTCGAACCGGCTCCCGCGTTCGGGTGAGGGAGGTCCTGCAAGGAAATCTTTGTTTCCAAAATTCATGTTGCATCTTGCAGACAATGACGGTAATTCATCACGTCGCGTGTGTTATGCTGCGTCGCACAAATACAGGAGGGGACTCGTTCCTAGTTGAGCAGGAGTCTTCATATGGCCAAAAGCCTGTCTCCGGCCTGGGATGCACAGTGGCGACAAATCGGTCACTCGCAATACCGGGCCGCGAAGCAAATTCGTTCCTGGCTGGGGCGCCTTGATACGGCGCAGCCGGCCGCACAGCGACTGCGATATCCCGCGGCGGATGAGCCTGCGCCGGCCGATCTGCCCGGTGCGTGGCAATCCCACAAGCTGGGCCTGGAACCGCTGCCAGGCGAGTTGGTGCCGCAGCTGTCCTATCGTCTCTATATTCCGTCTGGCGCCAAGGGCGCGTTGCCGCTGGTGGTGATGCTGCACGGCTGCCAGCAAACACCCGAAGACCTGGCCGCCGGTACGCGCATGAACGCGCTGGCCGAGCGCGAAGGGTTCATGGTGGCCTATCCGCAGCAGCCATTGCGCCGTTCGGTACACCGCTGCTGGCAGTGGTTCGATCTCGGCGATGGCGTGGGCGGGCGCGAGGCGCAGGCCGTAGCCATGCTGATCGATGAACTGGCGAGCCGGCCCGACGTACGCCCCGGCGAGGTCTATCTGGCGGGCTTGTCCGCCGGGGCGGCCATGGCGGCCGTGGTGGCGCTGCGCTACCCCGAGAAGGTGGCGGCCGTGGGTTTGCACTCGGGCGTGGTGATCGGTGCGGCCGGAAATCCGGGCGCCGGGCTGAAGGCGATGCGCCATGGCACCGAACTGGAACCGGCTTTGCTGCTCGATGCCGCCGGCGTGACGCCCGGTGGCCCCGAGATGCCGGCCATCGTCGTGCATGGCATGACCGATGATGCCGTGAATCCGGTCAACGGCCGCCTTCTGGCACGCCAGTTCCTGACCTACAACGGGCTGAACGAACGCGCCGGCAAGCGTCTCGATTGCGCCAACGACGCCGCGCCGCTGGAGACGGGCGACTATCGTGAAGCGCGCTTCGGCCGCTGGAATCGCGATCTGGTACGGCTGGTGGAAGTGGCTGGCCTGGATCACGCCTGGAGCGGTGGTGACGCCAGCGTGCAGTACCACAGCGACATCGGCCCCGACGCGAGCTGGATGATGTGGCAGTTTTTCCGGCAGCATCGCAGGGCGGCATGACGCGGCGGCCACCGGACAAAAAAAGGGGAAGGCTTCTAGCCTTCCCCTTTTTTTGTCCGGGCGCGCCGGAGAACGCCGCAAGCGTTACATCAGGCTTCGCGCTTGCGCACGAACAGCGCGGTGATGATGCCCATGATGCAGACACCGACCACATAGTGTGCCGGGGCCAGCTTGTCCGTCTTCAGCATCAGCGAGACGATCACCGGGGTCAGGCCGCCGAAAATCGCGTACGAGACGTTGTACGAGAAAGACAGGCCCGAGAACCGCACCTGCGCCGGGAACGCATGCACCAGCACGTACGGCACGGCGCCGATCGTGCCGACGAAGAAGCCGGCCAGCGCATACAGCGGCAGCAGCAGGTCAGGGCGCGTGCCGATCGTGGTGTACAGCAGGTAGGCCGTGGCTGCCAGCAGCGCACCGCCGATGGTCAGCGTCAGGCGGGCGCCGATGCGGTCGGCCAGCACGCCGGCCACCACGCAGCCGATCGACAGGAACAGCGTGGCCGCACTGTTGGCAATCAGCGCCGTGCGGGCGTCGAAACCGAACAGCGTCTGCAGGTAGGTGGGGGTCAGCAGGATCACCACCACGATGCCGGCCGACAGCATCCACGTCAGCAGCACCGAGATCACCACGGCGCCGCGATGGTCGCGCACCACGGCCTTCAGCGGCATTTCGGCGGCCAGCGCCTTGCGCTGCTGCAGTTCCGCGAACACCGGCGTCTCGTGCAGCCAGCGGCGCAGGTACATCGAACCCACGCCGAAGATGCCGCCCAGCACGAACGGCACACGCCAGCCATGGGCCAGCAGTTCCTGCGGGTCGAAGATCGCGTTGATG
>Ga0102592_1001789_pt1 | contig 21577 bp, 27 predicted proteins | sample AraplaCol_mMF_r2_FD_76861 | JGI IMG/M metagenome (GOLD analysis project Ga0102592, IMG submission 76861) | Arabidopsis root microbial communities from North Carolina, USA - plate scrape MF_Col_mMF_r2 (SPADES assembly) (version 2) | ecosystem: Host-associated > Plants > Roots > Endosphere...
ACGGCGACGATCAGCCTGGCCAAGACCGCGGCGGCGCTGACCAAGGAAGGCCAGCTCGTCTCGGTCGCCGGCGGCGGCGACACGGTGGCGGCGCTCAACCAGGCCGGCGTCTCGGGCGACTTCACCTTCGTCTCGACCGCGGGCGGCGCCTTCCTGGAATGGATGGAAGGCAAGGAGCTGCCGGGCGTCGCCGCACTGGCGCGCTGAGCCGATTTCGGGGGTGCCGCGTGGCGCCCCCGCCCTGGGCTATTTCACTTTCTCGTTGAGCAGCGGCACGAGCAGCTGGTCGAGGCCCTGGGTGTCGAAGGCGCCGGCCTTGGCGTAGCGCACCACGCCGTTGCGATCGATCACGATGTTGGTCGGCACGCCGTTGTCGAGCACGTCATACGGCCCCTTGATCGAGCGGACCGGATCGATGTGCATCGCCTCGAACAGCTTCTTGAGCCGGAAGGGCTGGAGCGAATCCTCGGTGGTGACGGCGAACACGCGCAGCCCGGCATCCTTGCGCAGCACATAATAGGCATCGAGCGCCGGCAGCTCCGTGCGGCACGGCACGCACCAGGTCGCCCAGAAGTTGAGCACGATGACGTTGCCGCGCAGCTCGTCGAGCGAGACCTTGCCGCCCTTGATCAGGCGCAGCACGAAAGGCGGGGCGGGCTGACCGACCTTGATCTGGGCGAGCATCGGCGCGGGCGCCGGCGCGGCCCCGAGCAACGAAAGCGGCAGCACCGCGAGCGCCATCCGCCGACAAAGCGCAGAAATCCCCATGACTTTCCCCTCTGGCCGCGGCGATGCTGTCGCTGCTTCGGCCGGCCGTCAAGCGCGGGATCGGAACCGCTCGTCGCCCCGGGGCAGAAAAGCGACTCCGGTGGCAGCGTTGTCAGGCTTTTCCCCTGCAAATCCGGGCGATAGGGGCTCCTCGAGACCAGATGATCAAGGGGAACAAGATGTCGATCACGCCGGCCGTCAAAGCCATTCTCGCGAACTACGAGTCCGACAACCCCGGCGTGAAGGCCAACCTCGCCCGCATCCTGATGCAGGGCAAGCTGGGCGGCACCGGCAAGCTGATCATCCTGCCGGTCGACCAGGGCTTCGAGCATGGCCCGGCGCGCAGCTTCGCGGTGAACCCGGACGCCTATGATCCCCATTATCACTATCAGCTGGCGATCGACGCCGGCCTGAGCGCCTATGCCGCGCCGCTCGGCATGCTCGAGGCGGGCGCCGACACCTTTGCCGGGCAGATCCCGACCATCCTGAAGTGTAACAGCTCGAACAGCTGGGCGACCAGCGCCAACCAGGCAGTGACCGCCGGGGTGGACGATGCGCTGCGGCTGGGCTGCGCCGCGATCGGCTTCACCATCTATCCGGGCTCGGACGACGTGTTCGAGATGATGGAGGAGATCAAGGAGCTGTCGGCCGAGGCCAAGTCGGTCGGCATTGCCACGGTGCTCTGGTCCTACCCGCGCGGCGGCAAGCTGCCCAAGTCGGGTGAGCTGGCGCTCGACGTCGGCGCCTATGCCGCGCACATGGCGGCGCTGCTCGGCGCGCACATCATCAAGGTGAAGCTGCCCAGCGACCATATCGAGCAGGAAGACGCCAAGAAGGCCTATGAGGGCACCGACTGGTCGGCCCAGTCGACCCGCGTCGGCCATGTCGTGAAGAGCTGCTTCAACGGCCGCCGTATCGTCGTCTTCTCGGGCGGCGCGGCCAAGGGCGCCGACGCGGTCTACCAGGACGCGCGCGATATCCGTGACGGCGGCGGCAACGGCTCGATCATCGGCCGTAACACCTTCCAGCGCCCGCGCGACGAGGCGCTGGCGATGCTCGACAAGCTGGTGCGCATCTACAAGAACGAGGAATGACCGGTCGCCGGCCCGTACTGGCAGGGCTCGCTCTGGCGATGCTGGGCGGGCCTGCGCTGGCACGAGGAAAGCAGATGGAAGACGCCGAGCTCTATGGCATGATCGGCAAGATCAAGGCCCAGCCGGGCAAGCGCGCCGAGCTGATCGCGTTGCTCTCCGGCGGGACGGGCGAGATGCCGGGCTGCATCGCCTATCTGATCGCCGAGGATGTGAAGGATGCCGACGGCATCTGGATCACCGAGATCTGGCAGACGAAGCAATACCATGCCGACTCGCTCAAGCTGCCCGCCGTGCAGGCGGCGATCGCCAAGGGGCGGCCGCTGATCGCGGGGTTCGAGACGCATGTCGAGACCCGGCCGGTGGCGGGCGTGGGGATCCGCGGTTGAGCGCGGCCTGGGCAGTCGTCGATGCCTATGTCGACGCGCATCTGATCGCCGAGGATGAAGCGCTTTCTGCGGCGCTCGACCATAATGCGGCGGAGGGGTTGCCGCCGATCGACGTCTCGCCGGCGCAGGGCAAGCTGCTCCAGCTCTATGCGCGGATGATCGGGGCACGGCGGATACTCGAGGTGGGCACGCTCGGCGGCTACTCGACGATCTGGCTTGGCCGGGCGCTGCCGGCGGACGGGCGATTGGTGACGCTCGAGCTCGAGCCACATCATGCCGAGGTGGCGCGTGCCAACCTCTCCCGGGCCGGTCTCGCCGATCGCTGCGAGGTGCGCGTCGGGCCGGCGGTGGACAGCCTGGGCGCGATGATCGCGGCGGATGAAGGCCCGTTCGACCTGGTGTTCATCGATGCCGATAAGCCGAGCAATGTCGCCTATCTCCAGGCAGCGCTGATTCTCACCCGGCCGGACAGCCTGATCGTGGTCGACAATGTGATCCGCGAGGGCAAAATCCTCGACAGCGCCAGCACCGATCCGAGTGTGGTCGGCACCCAGGCGCTGTTCGATGCGGTCGCCGCCGACCCGCGCCTCGACGCGACGGCGATCCAGACGGTGGGCAGCAAGGGCTGGGACGGGTTTCTGCTGGCAGTGGTGCGCGGCTGAGGCTTGGGCTAAGGCGGCCCGGATGACCGACCTTGATGATGATGGCCTGCCGCCGCTCGACTCGAATTTCGCCGACCAGTTCGTGCGCGACATGCGCCGGCCGCCGTGCCAGCTCTACCTGATCTCGCCGCTCGACGTGACCGGCGCCTTCCCGGAGCGGCTGAAGCGGGCGCTGGGCGCCGGCCCGGTCGCCGCCTTCCAGTTCCGCGTGAAGGGCGTCGACCAGCATGAGGCCGCGCGCCTGGCCGAGCCGCTGCAGAAGATCTGCGCCGATGCGGACGTGGCGTTCATCGTCAACGACGATGTCAGCCTGGCCAAGCGGCTAGGCGCGGACGGCGTGCATCTCGGCCAGGACGATGGCGATCCGCGCGAGGCGCGCTCGGTGCTGGGGCCGCAGGTGCAGATTGGCGTGACCTGCCATGACAGCCGGCATCTGGCGATGGAAGCCGGCGAAGCCGGGGCGGACTATGTCGCGTTCGGCGCCTTCTACCCGACCGCGACCAAGGAAACCCGCCATCGGCCCGAGCCGGTGATCCTCAGCTGGTGGTCGGCGCTGTTCGAGCTGCCCTGCGTCGCGATCGGCGGGATCACGCCGGACAATGCCGCGCCGCTGGTCAAGGCGGGGGCGGACTTCCTCGCCGTGTCCAACGCCGTGTGGGGCGGGGACGAGGAAGCGGCGGTGAAGGCGTTCGCGGAAATCCTGGGCGGCTGACCTATTCCGTCATCCCGGCGGAAGCCGGGATCTCAGGCGATGGCGGGAAAAGAGCTGCACGAGATCCCGACTTTCGTCGGGATGACGGATTTGGGGCGCGCGAAACCAACTCCGAGTTCCACCCGTTGTTCTTGCGGAACATGATCTGCAGGAGCTTGATTCGGTGCGGAAATTTCTTGGATTTGCGGCTTGTCTCGCCTGTGCCTCGCTCGGTCCCGCTGCCAGCGGGCAGGGGGGAACTTCCGCCAGGCCGCCGATCGACTATTCGATCCTGCACGCCCAGGTGATCCTCGACCATCTGGGCTTCTCGCCCGGCATCCTCGACGGGCGCGAGGGCCAGTCGCTAACCGCGGCGCTCAAGGGCTTCCAGACTTCGCGGGGTATGCCCGCCAGCGGCAAGCTCGATCCGGCCACGCTGCGGGCGCTGGCGCCCTATGCCTCGCTGCGCCCGGTGCGCAAGCTGACGCTCGATGCGGACACGCTGAAGGGCCCCTACGTCAATCCGATCCCCAGGGATCCCGAGAAGCAGGCTAAGCTGCCCTCGCTCGCTTATACGAGGCCGCTGGAGAAGCTGGCCGAGATGTTCCACACCACACCCGAAATACTGGTGGAGCTCAACCCTGGCAGCGGGGCGATCCGGCCGGGCGCGGAGTTCGTCTTCCCCAATGCGCTGCCCGCCTCGCGCGACTATCCGGCGGACATCAAGCCCGAATGGCGCCAGACGCTGAACGACCTGAACGTCGAGGCGAAGGTGCCCGAGGCGGATCATGTCGTCGTCGACAAGAGCGAGAAGGTGCTCAAGGTGTTCGACAAGCAGAACCGCCTGGTCGCCCAGTTCAGCGCGACCATGGGCAGCGAGCATGATCCGCTGCCGCTCGGCACCTGGAAGATCAACGGGGCGGACACCAACCCGAAGTTCCACTACAACCCCAAGCTGTTCTGGGACGCGAAGAAGGGCAGTGACCCGGCGATGCTGCCGCCGGGGCCGAACGGCCCGGTGGGGGTGGTGTGGCTCGATCTCTCCAAGGAGCATTACGGCATCCATGGCACGCCCGAGCCGCAGACGATCGGGCGCACCGAGAGCCATGGCTGCATCCGCCTCACTAACTGGGACGCCGCGCGGCTCGCGCTGATGGTCAAGCCGGGCACCGAGGCGGTGTTCCAGGAGTAGGGCGTATGCGGCTCTGGGCGAAGCGAATCGGCTGGGGACTGGGCCTGCTGCTGGTGCTGCTTGCGGCGGGGTTCCTGTCGCTGGTGCGGATCACGGTGCAGCCCGCCACGCCGGCGCTTCCCCAGCAGGCGGCGCTCGATCCCCAGGCTGTGACGCCCGGTACCGGCGATCCGGTGCCGCTGATCATCCCGGTCGAGGGCGTCGCAGCGCGCCAGCTCAGCGATACCTGGGGGCAGAGCAGGGGCAATGGCGCGCGCGAGCATCACGCGATCGATATCATGGCGCCCCGCGGCACCCCCGTGCTCGCGGCCGCATCGGGGACGGTCGAGAAGATATTCGAGAGCGTGAATGGCGGACACACGCTTTATGTCCGCACCCGGGACGGCGCCACGATCCATTATTATGCCCATCTCGACAGCTATCTGGTCGCGGAGAAGGCCGTGGTGGGCCAGGGCGAGCCGATCGCCACGGTGGGCAATACCGGCAGCGCCTCGGGCGGCGCGCCGCACCTCCATTTCGAGATCAAGCTGATGCAGCCGGGCGAAGGCTGGTGGCAGGGGCAGAACATCAATCCCTATCCGCTGCTGCGGGATACCGACCGATAGTCCGTCATCCTGGTGGAAGCCGGGATCTCGCACCGCAAAGGGACAGCGTGCGGCACGAGACCCCGGCTTCCACTGCGGAGCATGGCTTGCCCAACTGGGCGCACCCGGCTAAAGGCGCCGGCTCAGCTCTTTCTCAGTTCCATAGGTCTCGACCATGAAGATCAGCGGCGTGGACATCCGTCCCGGCAACATCATCGAATATGAAAACGGCATCTGGCGTGCCGTGAAGATCCAGCACACGCAGCCCGGCAAGGGCGGTGCGTACATGCAGGTCGAGCTCAAGAACCTGCGCGACGGCCGCAAGAACAACGTCCGTTTCCGCTCGGCGGAGACGGTCGAGCGCGTGCGCCTCGACACCAAGGACTTCCAGTTCCTGTTCGCCGAGGGTGACGTGCTCACCTTCATGGACAAGGAAACCTACGACCAGACCACGCTGCCGCGCGACCTGCTGGGCGACGCGGCAGCCTTCCTGCAGGACGGCATGGACGTGGTGATGGAACTCTATGACGAAGAGCCGATCAGCGTGCAGCTGCCCGACACGATCGAAGCGACGATCGTCGAGGCCGACGCGGTGGTGAAGGGCCAGACGGCCTCGTCGTCGTACAAGCCGGCCGTGCTCGACAATGGCGTGCGCATCCTGGTGCCGCCGCACATCGCCTCGGGCACCCGCATCGTCGTCGACGTGTACGAGCAGACCTACGTCCGCCGCGCGGACTAAAAGCCCTCTTCCTTTGGGAGAGGGTTGGGTGAGGGCGGTATCGGACTGCCCTCGACCCTCACCCTCCCATCGCTGACGCGATGGGCCCCTCCCTCTCCCAATGGGAGAGGGGTTTTGGAGCATTTGACTTGGTTTCGCATTCCGGCCTCATCACCGTCATGGAGCGCGCCTGCCGCAAGGCCGGCCCGCGCCTGCGTCGCGACTTCAACGAGGTCTCGCACCTCCAGGTCAGCCGCAAGGGGCCGGCGGACTTTGTCAGCCTGGCCGACAAGCGCGCCGAGGACACGCTGATCGAGGAGCTCCAGAAGGCGCGTCCGGACTGGGGTTTCCTGGTCGAGGAGCGCGGCGAGATCGCCGGCGATCCCGACAAGCCGCGCTGGATCATCGATCCGCTCGACGGCACCAGCAACTTCCTCCACGGCATCCCGCATTTCTGCATCTCGATCGCAGTCGAGGATCCGCGCGGCGCCCAGGGCAAGCCCGAGGTGACGCACGCCTATATCTACCAGCCGCTGACCGACGAGAGTTTCTGGTCGGAAAAGGGACGCGGCGCCTGGCTGCAGGATCAGCGCCTGCGCGTCTCGGCGCGCCGTCACCTCGACGAGGCGCTGATCGCGACGGGCATCCCGTTCCTCGGCCATGGCAATTTCGCCGAGTGGAGCCGCATCTTCGGCGCCGTTGCGCCTGAAGTCGCGGGCATCCGCCGGCTCGGCTCGGCCGCGCTCGATCTTGCCTGGGTCGCCGCGGGTCGTTTCGACGGCTTCTGGGAAAGCGACCTCAAGCCCTGGGACGTCGCCGCCGGCATGCTGCTGGTCAAGGAAGCGGGTGGCTTCGTGACCGACTATCGCGGCCAGGACCTGGCACGCGAGCGCAACCAGTATCTCGCGGCCAACGACGTGCTGCACTCCAAGCTGCACAAGCTCGTCGCGAACTCGCTGCGGTGATCGCGGCGGCGCTGATCGGGCTGCTTGCCCAGGACGCGCCGCCCGCCGCCTTCCTCACCATCCCCGCCGAATACCGCCTGATCGAGGGCGTCGCCTCGGATGGCGAGACGATCTGGGTGAGCAGCGTGCTGAATCGCAGCATCGTCGCGCACCGGAATGGGCGGTTTACCGCACACACGCTCCCCAGGGGCGACGGCGCGCCGCTCGGCATCGCCTGGGATCCGGGCCGCAAATGGCTGTGGGTCGCGGCCAATTGCCCCGCGGACCTCAGGATTCCCGACTGCAGCGGCGCCGCGCTGCTCGCGATGGACCGCAAGGGCAGGGTGCGCGCCCGGCTCGCCGCTAGTGGGCCGTTCACACCGGGTGACGTCTCGGTGTGGCAGGACCGGGTCTTCGTCAGCGACAGCAGGAACGGCGCGGTCTATCGCTGCGAGGGCAAGTGTGCCGCGCTCGCGCCGGTGATCGCGCCGCGCGAGAAGGGGAGCGCGCAGGGCAGCGCGGTCTATGACCAGGGCCGAAAGCTGCTCGTCGCCGACTATGGACTCGGGCTGATCAGCATCGACCTGGCCAGCGGCGCCGAGACGCCGGTCCTGCTTGCCGACGGCAACAGGCTGCGCGGAGTCGATGGGCTCGTCGCGGACGGCGACTCCTTCCTCGGCGTGCGCAATGCCAATGTGCCGGGCAAGGTCTGGCGATTCCGGATCGTGGGCGGAAAGATCGTCGAGCCGGAGGTTGCGGCGCAGGGCGGGGCGATCGTCGATCCCACCCAGGTCGCCCGCGTGGGCAAGCGGATCCTGGTCGTCGGCGACTCCCAATGGAGCGCCCATCTGCCTGACAAGGCGGGACGTATTTCCGGCGCGCAGCGGCCCACGCCCGTCGTGGCGATCCCGGCGCGATAAACCCCAAATTATTGCGAATGATTCTCAAGGGTTTCCGCCCTTGCCGCACTCCTTTCATCGTCCTAAAGCCCCCGTCAGATTCCGCATCCGCGAGAAGAGAAGGCCATTGGTCGACCTGTCACAATATCTGCCGATCCTGTTGTTCCTCGGGGTCGCCCTCGCGCTTTCCAGCGCCTTCGTGTTCCTGCCCATGCTGGTCAGCCGGCTGACGGGATCGCACAAGCCGACGGAAGCCAAGCTCAGCGAATATGAGTGCGGCTTCCCCGCGTTCGAGGATTCGCGCAGCCAGTTCGACGTGCGCTTCTACCTCGTCGCCATCCTGTTCATCGTCTTCGATCTCGAAGCGGCGTTCCTGTATCCCTGGGCCGTCTCGGTGTTCAAGATGGGCACCGCTGCCGCCAGCTGGACCGCCTGGATCTCGATGATGGTCTTTATCGGCGAGCTGTTGCTCGGCCTTGTTTACGCCTGGAAGAAGGGAGCGCTCGAATGGGAGTAGAACTCACCCAGTCGTCGCCCTTGCCGGGCAGCGGCCTGATCGGTGCGCCGCCGCCGGGAACCCTGCCCGACGTCGGCTTCCTGAACGACATCAATGCCGAGATCGGCGACAAGGGCTTCCTGGTCACCTCGACCGAGGAGCTGTTCCAGTGGGCCCGCACCGGTTCGCTGTGGTGGATGACCTTCGGCCTGGCGTGCTGCGCGGTCGAGATGATCCACGTCAACATGCCGCGCTACGACATGGAGCGTTTCGGCGCCGCCCCGCGCGCATCGCCGCGGCAGTCGGACGTGATGATCGTCGCCGGCACGCTGTGCAACAAGATGGCCCCCGCGCTCCGCAAGGTCTATGACCAGATGTCGGAGCCGAAATACGTCATCTCGATGGGCAGCTGCGCCAATGGCGGCGGCTATTACCATTACAGCTACAGCGTCGTGCGCGGCTGCGACCGGATCGTGCCGGTGGACATCTATGTCCCGGGCTGCCCGCCGACCGCCGAGGCGCTGCTCTACGGCGTGATGCAGCTCCAGCGTAAGATCCGCCGCGTCGGGACGATCGAACGATGAGCGCGGTGAAGACCTCTGCGCCTCGCTTCGCGTCGAACGAGGGTGTGATCGACGCGGCCAAGGCTGCGCTCGGCGACATCCTGCTCTTCTCGGAAGACAGCGTCGGCGAAGTGAATCTGGTGCTTGACCGCGCCCGCGTGGTCGAGGGGCTCAAGCGCCTGCGCGACACGCCGGGCCTCGAGTACCAGCAGCTCATGGAGATCGCCGGCGTCGACTATCTCGACCGCGAGGAGCGGTTCGAGGTGGTCTATTGCCTGCTCAGCCTGACGCGGAACCACCGCATCAAGGTGAAGGTGACCACCGACGAGGAAAAGCCTGTCCCCAGCGTCACCGGCGTCTGGCCGGTCGCGGGCTGGCTCGAGCGCGAGGTGTACGACATGTACGGCGTGCTGTTCGAGGGCAACACCGACCTGCGCCGCATCCTGACCGACTATGGTTTCGTCGGTCATCCGCAGCGCAAGGACTTCCCGCTGACCGGCTTCGTCGAGCTGCGCTATTCGGAAGAAGCGAAGCGCGTGGTCTATGAGCCCGTCACGCTGGCCCAGGACTTCCGCAACTTCGACTTCATGAGCCCGTGGGAAGGCGCCAAGTACGTGCTGCCGGGCGACGAGAAGGCGGCCGCTCCGGTTGCTCCCGCGCCTGCACCGGCCCCAGCGCCCGCCCCGGCTCCGGCCCCCGCGCCGCAGCCCGAGGCCAAGGGTGCGCCGACTCCGCTGACCGCGGACGAGACGCTGAAGCCCGCGCCCGATGCCAAGCCGGCCAAGGCGAAGGTGACCAAGCCCAAGACCAGCGACAGCACCGCCGACACCGGCGCCGGCAAGTCCGGCCCCGAGGCCGGCCCGGCGCCCGCCGATCCGGACCTGGTCAAGAAACCCCGCAAGCCGCGCGCCAGGAAGGCGCCGGAGGGTGAAGCGTAATGGCTGAATATCTCGACGAGATCGAAGGCGTCATCGACGGCGGCAAGCCGGAAAAGGGTGACACCGAGATCGCGAACTACACGATCAACTTCGGCCCGCAGCACCCGGCGGCGCACGGCGTGCTGCGCCTGGTGACCGAGCTGGATGGCGAGATCATCGAGCGTATCGATCCGCACATCGGCCTGCTCCACCGCGGCACCGAGAAGCTGATCGAGTACAAGACCTACACCCAGGCGCTGCCGTATTTCGACCGGCTCGACTATTGCTCGCCACTGGGCATGGAATACAGCTATGTGCTGGCGGTCGAGAAGCTGCTCGACCTCGAGGTTCCGCTGCGCGGCCAGTATCTGCGCGTGTTCTTCGCCGAGCTGACCCGCATCTGCAATCACATGCTGAACCTCGGTTCGCACGTGATGGACGTCGGCGCGATGACGCCGAACCTGTGGATGTTCGAGATCCGCGAAGACTGCATGAACTTCCTGGAGCGTGCCTCCGGGGCGCGCATGCACTCGAACTGGTTCCGCGTCGGCGGCGTCCGCCAGGACGTGCCGCTCAAGCTGCTGACCGACATCGCCGAGTGGCTCGACACGCGCCTGCCGCGCCTGTTCGGCGACGCGATCAGCCTGGTCGCCGAGAACCGCATCTTCCTGCAGCGCAACGTCGATATCGCCGTGGTGAGCCGCGAGGACGCCGTGGCCTGGGGATTCTCGGGCCCGATGATCCGCGGCGCGGGCATCCCCTGGGACATCCGCAAGTCGCAGCCCTATGACGTGTACGACCGTGTCGAGTTCGACATCCCGGTCGGCACCCGCGGCGACTGCTATGACCGGTTCATGGTCCGCGTCGAGGAAGTCTACCAGTCCGCGCGCATCATGAAGCAGTGCCTCCAGCAGATGCCGGAGGGCCCGGTGCTCACGCTCGATCGCAAGGTCGCGCCGCCCCGCCGCGGCGAGATGAAGCAGTCGATGGAAGCGCTGATCCACCACTTCAAGCTGTTCAGCGAAGGCTATCACGTGCCCGCGGGCGACGTGTATGTCGCGACGGAGAGCCCGAAGGGCGAGTTCGGCGTCTATCTGGTCTCGGACGGCAGCAACAAACCGTATCGTTGCAAGATCCGCCCGACCGCGTTCAGCCACCTCCAGGCGATGGACTTCATGTCGCGCGGCCACATGCTTGCCGACATCACCGCCATTCTGGGCGCGCTCGACATCGTGTTCGGGGAGTGCGACCGGTGACGTTCGCGGTGCTTGGGCTGGCTGCATTCGCATGGGGCGCTGTCGCGGCAGTTCCCCAGGATCTTTCCACGCGCGACAGGTTCATTTCGGCAGCGCGCGCGAAGGATTTTCCGGCGATGCGCACGATGCTCGTCGCGCCGGTCACCCGGGTATCCGGTGAACCGATCCCGGCCGGTGTGTTCCTGACCCAGATCGAGAAGTGTACGTATATCGGGCATGAGGACATGGCGGGCTGGAAATGTCCCGGCATATCCGGCCAAACCGCCCGGTCATATGTCGCGCCGCTGCACGTCGATGGTGATCATGTGAAGCTTGAAACGATCCACGTCGTGATGGACGCCCCGGTTCCGGAGGGATCGAATTGATGGCCGACACCATCCTCTCCTCCCGCCTCGACCTGATCGATACGCTGATGGCGCACTACAACGCCCGCAACGCGGACGCTTATGCGGACATGTTCGCCGAGGGCGGCTGTGAGGCTATGTATCGCGGCGACGTGGTGCGTGAAGGACGCGAGGGCGTGCGTTCGGGGATGAAGGCGGTGTTCGCCGAGTTCCCCGAGAACCGCGCCGACGTCCTCCAGAAGTTCGAACTGGGCGAGCGCGTGGTGCTGCACGAGCGGGTCTATCGCTCCAGCACCGCCGAGCCCTTCGATGTGATGACCGTCTATTCTTTCGCCGACGACCTGATCGATCGCGTGGAGTTCATTCGGTGATCGCGGGGATCCTTCTCTCCACGGGCATCGTGATCGCTGTCCAATCGACGGGACCATCCGCGGGGGACTGGCGGATCGCGGATCAGTTCATGTCTGCGGTTTCCGATGTCCGGGAAACGCCGGATGTCCTGCGCTATGTGGATTATGAGCTGCTCGAAAGCGGCCGTGGCTACGAGCCGGCGGAGCGGGAGCAGTTTCGGCAGCTCTTTCGGGCCTGCACGGCAACGCAGCGTATGCCGGGCGTGGTTTCGAGTGGCGCGGTGCCTGGCGAGCAGGCTGTTTCCATCACTTACAAGTGCGACGGCCAGGACGGGCTTGCAGCGGAGCGATCCGTGTTTATCCGCATGTCGAATGGCCGCGTATTCAAGGCGAGCGCGGAGCTTGGCCCATCGGGTCCTCCCATCGCAGTTCCCACGCCTAGCAGAGCAAATCGATAATGGCTGACGCACCCCAACTCCCTGATGAAGCGGAGACCCGCGCGCGCTGGGGCAATTTTGCCTGGACGCCGGAGAACGCCGTCAAGGCACAGGAAATCATGGGCCGCTACCCGGCGGGCCGGCAGCTCTCGTGCAGCATCCCCTATCTCGACCTGGCCCAGCGCCAGGTGGGTGCGGAGACCAGCACGCAGGGCTGGCTGCCGATTCCGGTGATCGAGTTCGTCGCGCGCGAGCTTGGCGTGCCGTATATCCGCATCTTCGAGGTCGCGACCTTCTACACCATGTTCAACCTGGTGCCGGTCGGCCGCTATCACGTGCAGGTCTGCGGCACGACGCCGTGCATGCTGCGCGGCTCGGACGACGTGATGGCTGCGTGCAAGGCGCGCGGCATGAAGAAGGGCCACACCACCGAGGACGGCCTGTTCACGCTCACCGAAGTCGAGTGCATGGGCAATTGCTCGTCGGCGCCGATGGTGCAGATCAACGACGATAATTTCGAGGATCTGGACTATGACCGGACCCTCGTGATCCTCGACGCGCTGGCGCGAGGCGAGAGCCCCAAGGCCGGCACGCAGGAGCCCGGCCGCCACACCGTGGAACCGCTCGGCGAGCCGACCAACCTGGCGGCGATGGAAACCGAGAACCACGATTATCGGGGTGAATGGTGATGAAGCCCGAGACCAAGAACCTCATCTTCGTCATCCTGGCGATCATCGGCGGCGTCGTCGTGCTCGGCTGGGCGCTCAAGCTCGCCTTCAAGCTGATCGGCATCGCAATCGTGCTCGGGCTCGCTGTGCTCGCGTACATCTTCATTCAGAACATGGTGGGGAAGGGCCGATGAAGATTGGTTCTGTCGCACATGGACGGCTCACTGTTGGTCTGTTCGCTCTCGTTATCGGCGGGATGTTCGCGGTGAACTTTTACGTCACCGATGGCGGCTGGGCAGGAATCGCCCGCGTAGCCGTGCCTGTTTCCGTCGCGCTCGTCGCCGGGATAATGATCGACCGTATTTCGAAGGGGGCGCGCAGTGCTCGCGGATAAGGACCGCATCTTCACCAATGTCTACGGCTTCCAGCCGTGGAACCTGCCGGCTGCCCAGAAGCGCGGCGATTGGGACAAGACCAAGGATTTGCTGGCGCTCGGCAACGACGTCATCATCGACAAGATCAAGGCATCGGGCCTGCGCGGCCGCGGCGGCGCGGGCTTCCCGACCGGCATGAAGTGGAGCTTCATGCCCAAGGAACCGCGCCCGGATCGGCCGAACTTCCTGGTGATCAACGCCGACGAGTCCGAGCCGGGCTCGTGCAAGGATCGCGAGATCATCCGCCACGATCCTCACAAGCTGATCGAAGGCGCGCTGGTCGCCGGCTTCGCGATGCGTGCGCGTGCGGCATATATCTACATCCGCGGCGAGTATATCCGCGAGGCCGAGACGCTCTTCGCGGCCGTGAAGGAGGCGTATGACGCCGGCCTGCTTGGCAAGAACGCCTGCAAGTCGGGCTACGACTTCGACGTGTTCGTCCATCGCGGCGCGGGCGCGTACATTTGCGGCGAAGAAACCGCGATGCTCGAGAGCCTCGAGGGCAAGAAGGGCCAGCCTCGCCTGAAGCCGCCGTTCCCGGCGGGCGCGGGTCTCTATGGCTGCCCGACCACGGTGAACAACGTCGAGTCGATCGCGGTCGTCCCGACGATCCTGCGGCGCGGCCCGGAATGGTTCTCGAGCTTCGGCAACGAGAACAACCGCGGCACCAAGCTCTTCCAGATCTCGGGCCATGTGAACAAGCCGTGCGTGGTCGAAGAGGCCATGTCGATCCCGTTCCGCGAGCTGATCGAGAAGCATTGCGGCGGCATTCGTGGTGGCTGGGACAACCTCCTCGCGGTGATCCCGGGCGGCTCCTCGGTGCCGTTGGTGCCGGCGGCGCAGATCATGGACTGCCCGATGGACTTCGACGGCCTGCGCGCCCTTGGCTCGGGCCTGGGCACCGCGGCGATCATCGTGATGGACAAGTCGACCGACGTGGTCCGCGCGATCTCGCGTCTCTCCTACTTCTACAAGCACGAGAGCTGCGGCCAGTGCACGCCGTGCCGCGAAGGCACGGGCTGGATGTGGCGCGTGATGGAGCGGCTGCGCACCGGCGACGCCGACATCAGCGAGATCGACACGCTCCAGCAGGTCACCAAGCAGGTGGAAGGCCACACGATCTGCGCGCTCGGCGATGCCGCGGCGTGGCCGATCCAGGGTCTGATCCGCCACTTCCGTCCGGAGCTCGAGCGCCGGATCAACGAGCGCCAGGCCGGCAACGGCATGCAGGAGGCTGCGGAATGAACAAGGCTCTGATGATGCTTGCGGTTCCGTCGCTGCTGGCCCTGGTGCCGGCGGTGCATGCGCAGAATGCCGAGAGCCCGCAGGCCTTTGGCAAGTGCGCGGTCGGTGCCGACCATGCCGGCGCCGCTGCGCTGCTCGCCACTGCCGCGGGCAGCAAGGAATCGAGCGCGGCCGCGAAGAAGCTGGCCGACAAGAAGAACGCCTGTGGCGCCGTCCTCGGCCGCGACCGTGGCACCGATGTGGTGCGCGGGGCGATCGCCGAGCAGCTCTATCTCGAAGCCTATTCGACGCCGCCGGCGGCAGTGACGGGCGAGCCGGCGCCGTTCCAGGGCAGCGGCGATCCCTCGCTGGTCCAGGTCGACCTCGCCCGCTGTGCCGTGACGCGCGATCCGGTTGCCGCCGATGCGCTGCTCCGTTCGACTGCCGGCTCGGCCGAGGAGCGCACCGCGCTCGGCGCCGTGGTCGCCGCGGTCGGCCGTTGCACCCCAGGTGGTGCCAAGATCGGCTTCAGCAAGGTGCAGCTGCGCGCCGGTGTCGCCGAGGGCCTGTGGCTCTACCGCAAGGGCGGTGCAGCGCAGTGATGCGTCCGATGGCTTACAAGATGCGCGGTCCTGTCGTGCAGGGAAAGAAGTAGAATGCCGAAGCTAACTGTCGACGGAATTGAAGTGGAGGTGCCCGCGGGCGCCACCGTGCTCCAGGCCTGCGAAGCCGCGGGCAAGGAAATTCCGCGCTTCTGCTATCACGAGCGCCTGTCGATCGCCGGCAATTGCCGCATGTGCCTCGTCGAGGTGAAGCCCGGGCCGCCCAAGCCCCAGGCTTCGTGCGCGCTGCCCGCCGCCGACAACCAGGAGATCCGCACGGATTCGCCGATGGTGAAGGCCGCGCGCGAAGGCGTGATGGAATTCCTGCTGATCAACCACCCGCTCGACTGCCCGATCTGCGATCAGGGCGGCGAGTGCGACCTGCAGGACCAGTCCGTCGCCTATGGTCGCGGCCACTCGCGCTACACCGAGAACAAGCGCGCGGTGACCGAGAAGTACATGGGTCCGATCATCAAGACGATCATGACCCGCTGCATCCAGTGCACTCGCTGCGTCCGCTTCGGCGAGGAAGTGGCCGGCGTGGAGGATATCGGCGCGATCTATCGCGGCGAGAACATGCAGATCACCACCTATCTGGAAAAGGCGTTCAAGAGCGAGCTTTCGGGCAACGCCGTCGATCTTTGCCCGGTGGGCGCGCTGACCCACAAGCCGGTCGCCTTCGAGTACCGCTCGTGGGAGCTCAAGAAGAACCTGTCGATCGACGTGATGGACGCGGTCGGGACCAACATCCGCCTCGACAGCCGTGGCCGCCAGGTGATGCGCGTGCTTCCGCGGATCAACGAAGACGTCAATGAAGAGTGGGCGCACGACAAGACCCGCTACCATGTCGACGCGCTGGTCCGCCGCCGTCTCGACAAGCCCTATGTCCGCAAGGACGGCAAGCTGGTCGAAGCGAGCTGGGACGAAGCGTTCGACGCGATTGCGGCGGCTGCCAAGAAGGCCGGCTCGAGCGTCGCGGCAATCGCCGGCGACCTGGTCGACTGCGAGACGATGTATGCCGCCAAGGCGCTGGTGAAGGCGCTCGGCTCGGACCTGCTCGAAGGCCGCCAGACTGGCCTGGCCTATGACGTGTCGAACCTCGGCTCGGTGGCATTCAACACCACCATCGCCGGTGTGGAAGACGCGGACGCGATCCTGCTGGTCGGCTCGAACCTCCGCTTCGAGGCGCCGCTGATCAACACCCGCGTGCGCAAGGCGATCAAGAAGGGCGCCAAGGTCTTCGCGATCGGGCCCGAGACCGACCTGACCTACAAGGTCGAGTGGCTGGGCAACGACCTGTCGATCCTCGGCAAGCTGCCGGATCGTGCGGCCGAGGCGCTCGACGCGGCGAAGAAGCCGGTGCTGATCGTCGGCCCGGGCGCGCTCAAGGAAGGGCAGGGCGCCACGCTCGCCATGGCCTCGGCCTTCCAGCGCGCCGCGACCGAGACCGAAGGCGCGTGGAACGGCTTCAACGTCGTCCACACCGCGGCTGCACGCATGGGCGGGCTGATGCTCGGCTATGCCCAGAAGGGTGGCATCGCCGACATCGTCGCCGCTGCGCCCAAGCTGACTTTCTTCCTGGGCGCCGACGAAGTGAACTTCGAGAGCTTCAAGGACAGCTTCAAGGTCTATGTCGGCCATCACGGCGACCAGGGCGCGCACCATGCGGACGTGATCCTGCCGGGCGCGACCTATGCCGAGAAGCCGGGCACCTATGTGAACCTTGAAGGCCGTGTGCAGCGCGCCGACCGTGCGGTGTTCGCCCCGGGCGATGCCCGCGAGGACTGGACGATCCTGCGTGCGCTGTCGGACCGGCTCGGCCACACGCTTCCGTTCGACAATTTCGAGCAGCTGCGCGCCGAGATGGCGAACGAAGTGCCGGCGCTGGGCCGTGAAGGCCTGGCCGGCTACGATTTCTCGCCCCCCAAGCTGGCCGCCAAGGCCAGCGGTGCGCTCGGCTATCCGATTGCCGACTTCTATCTCACCAACGCCATCTGCCGTGCGTCGCCGACGATGCAGCGCTGCTCGGCCGAACTGATCCACGGCGAAGACTTCGCAGAGGCCGCAGAATGACCCCGTTTTTCCAATGGCTCGGCCTGCCCTTCGAATGGGCGTGGTTCGTCGCCACGATCGCCGGCATCCTGCTGATCTCGCTGCCGCTGATGCTGGCGGTGGCGATGATCATCTATGTCGACCGCAAGATCTGGGCGGCGATGGCGCTGCGCCGCGGCCCGAACGTGGTCGGCCCGCTCGGCCTGCTCCAGTCGTTCGCGGACGGCCTAAAGGTCTTCCTGCAGGAAACCATCATCCCGTCGGGCGCCAACAAGACGCTGTTCCTGCTCGCCCCGATCATCACCTTCACGGTGGCGCTGATCGTGTGGGCGGTGGTGCCGTTCCAGGCGAACGTCGCGCTGTCGCACATCAATGTCGGCCTGCTCTACGTGCTCGCCGCCTCGTCGCTCGGCGTCTACGGCATCATCCTGGCGGGCTGGGCGTCGAACTCGAAATACCCGTTCTACTCGGCGATCCGCGCTGCTGCGCAGATGGTGAGCTATGAAGTCTCGATCGGCTTCGTGCTGATCTCAGTCGTGCTGTGGGCCCGTACCTTCAACCTGGGCGAGATCGTCGAGGCGCAGAGGGGCTCGGCGATCTTCGGCTTGGTGAACGGCTATTTCGCCAACCCGCTGCTGTTCCCGATGGCGGTGGTGTTCTTCATCTCGTCGCTGGCCGAGACGCAGCGCGCGCCGTTCGACCTCACCGAGGCCGAGAGCGAGCTCGTCGCGGGCTATCAGACCGAATATTCGTCGATGGCCTTCGCGCTCTACTGGCTGGGCGAATACGCCAACGTCATCCTGATGTGCGCGCTGAACGCGACGCTGTTCTGGGGCGGCTATTTGCCGCCGATCGACTGGGCGCCGCTCTATTACGTGCCGGGCATCATCTGGCTGCTCGCCAAGATGTGCTTCTTCTTCTTCTGCTTCAGCTGGGTGAAGGCCACGGTGCCCAGGTACCGCTACGACCAGCTGATGCGCCTGGGCTGGAAGATTTTCCTGCCGCTGTCGCTTCTCTTCGTCTTCCTCGTTTCCGGGTACCTCATGCTGACCCGGGTTGGAGTGCCCGCATGAGCACCGTCGCCCATTTCATCAAGACCTGGACTCTGTGGGAGTTCGTGAAGGCGCACGCGCTGACCTTGAAGTATTTCTTCAAGCCCAAGGCGACGATCAACTATCCCTATGAGAAGAACCCGATCTCGCCCCGCTTCCGCGGCGAGCATGCGCTGCGCCGCTATCCCAATGGCGAAGAGCGCTGCATCGCGTGCAAGCTGTGCGAGGCGGTGTGTCCGGCGCTGGCGATCACGATCGAGGCCGAGCCGCGCGAGGACGGCAGCCGCCGCACCACGCGCTACGACATCGACATGACCAAGTGCATCTATTGCGGGCTCTGCCAGGAGGCTTGCCCCGTGGATGCCATCGTCGAGGGCCCGAACTTCGAGTTCGCCACCGAGACCCGTGAGGAGCTTATCTACCAGAAGGAGAAGCTGCTCGCGAACGGTGACCGCTGGGAGCGCGCGATCGCCGCGAACCTTGCCGCCGATGCACCGTACCGTTAAGCGCACGCCAATCTACAGGGGCCATCCGATTCCGTGATCCAGCTTCTCGCCTTTTACCTGTTTGCGGTAGTGGTGTGCGTCTCCGGCGCCTTCACCATCCTGTCCCGCAACCCGGTCCATTCCGTCCTGTGGCTCATCCTGGCGTTCTTCAACGCTGCGGGTCTGATGGTGCTCGCCAATGCCGAGTTCATCGCGATGCTGCTCGTCATCGTCTATGTCGGCGCCGTCGCCGTGCTGTTCCTGTTCGTGGTCATGATGCTCAACATCGACTTCGCGGAGCTGCGTGCCGGCGTGATGAAGTACGCCGCGGTGGGCTTCGCGCTTGCCGTCGCGCTGGTCGCCGAGATCCTGATCGCGGTGGGCGCCTATAGCGCCGGCACACTGCAGCTCGGCCGCCGCATCGCGCCGATCGACGCCAAGGTGAACAACATCGAGGCGATCGGCCAGCTTCTCTATTCCCGCTACCTGTTCGTGTTCGAGGGCGCCGGCCTGGTGCTGCTCGTCGCGATGATCGGCGCGATCGTGCTGACGCTGCGTCCGCGCACCGACGTCAAGCCGCAGAAGATCAGCCGGCAGGTCCAACGCCGCGCCAAGGACGCGACCCGCAACGTGAACCATCCCGTGGGGCAGGGGGTCGAGCTGTGATCACCCTTACGCACTATCTCGTCGTCAGCGCGATCCTGTTCACGCTCGGCGTGCTCGGCATCTTCATGAACCGCAAGAACCTCATCGTCATCCTGATGGCGATCGAGCTGATCCTGCTGTCCGTGAACCTGAACCTCGTTGCGTTCTCGAACGCGCTGCATGACCTGGTCGGCCAGGTCTTCGCGATGTTCGTGCTCACCGTGGCCGCTGGCGAAGCGGCGATCGGTCTCGCAATCCTCGTAATCTACTTCCGCGGCCGCGGCACGATCTCGGTCGAAGACGTCAATCGGATGAAGGGCTGATGTCGCCGATCTATTTCATCGTGTTCCTGCCGCTACTCGCGGCAGCCGTTGCCGGCCTTTCCAACAAGGCGTTCGGCAGCACCTTCCCGAAGCTCGTCACCACGGTTTCGCTGTTCGCAGCGTGCGCCCTGTCGTGGCCGATCTTCATCCAGTATCTCGGCGGCCATGCCGAGCCGACGATCTCGCCGGTGTTCACCTGGATGCTTAGTGGCTCGATGCAGGTCGACTGGGCGCTGCGCGTCGACAGCCTGACCGCGGTGATGCTCGTGGTGGTGACCAGCGTCTCCTTCCTCGTCCATCTCTATAGCTGGGGCTATATGTCGGAGGAGCCGGATCAGCCGCGCTTCTTCGCGTACCTCTCGCTGTTCACCTTCGCGATGCTGATGCTCGTAACGGCGAACAACCTGGTCCAGATGTTCTTCGGCTGGGAAGGCGTGGGCCTCGCATCCTACCTCCTGATCGGCTTCTGGTTCCGCAAGCCTTCGGCCAACGCCGCCGCGATCAAGGCCTTCGTGGTCAACCGCGTCGGCGACCTGGGCTTCATGCTCGGCATCTTCGGCACCTTCCTGGTGTTCGGTACGATCGACATCCCGACGATCCTCGCTGCCGCGCCGAACATGCACGGCTCGACCATCGGCTTCCTCGGCGCCCGCTTCGACACGATGACGGTGCTCTGCCTGCTGCTGTTCGTCGGCGCGATGGGCAAGTCGGCGCAGCTCGGCCTGCACACCTGGCTTCCGGACGCGATGGAAGGTCCGACCCCGGTGTCGGCGCTGATCCACGCCGCGACCATGGTGACCGCCGGCGTGTTCATGGTCTGCCGCATGTCGCCGATGTTCGAGCAGAGCGCCGTCGCGCTCGGCGTGGTGACCTTTGTCGGCGCCGCGACCTGCTTCTTCGCAGCGACCGTCGGCACGACGCAGACCGACATCAAGCGCGTCATCGCCTATTCGACCTGCTCGCAGCTCGGCTACATGTTCTTCGCCGCCGGCGTCGGCGCCTATGGCGCGGCGATGTTCCACCTGTTCACGCACGCCTTCTTCAAGGCGCTGCTGTTCCTCGGTGCCGGCTCGGTGATCCATGCGATGCACCACGAGCAGGACATGCGCTACTATGGCGGCCTCTGGAAGAAGATCCCGGTCACCTACTGGACGATGATGTTCGGCACGCTCGCCATCACCGGCGTGGGCATCCCCGGCATCTTCGGTAACACCCCCTTCGGCTTCGCCGGCTTCCATTCGAAGGACGCGATCATCGAGGCGAGCTATGCCGCTGGCCAGACCAGCGCCTTCTGGGTTGGCGTGTTCGTCGCGCTGCTCACCAGCTTCTACAGCTGGCGCCTGGTGTTCCTGACTTTCCACGGCAAGCCGCGCTGGGCAGGCTCGGAGCACATCCAGCATGCGGTCCACGATCACCATGGCCACGGCCATGACGATCATGCGCACGGTCATGAAGCTGCCGAGGACGAAGGTGCCGGCCATACGCCGACCGCCGACGAGATTCTGCACGATCACGGCCATGAGGGCACGGCGGGCTATCACCCGCATGAGAGCCCGATCGTGATGCTGATCCCGCTGGTGGTCCTCACGATCGGCGCGATCTTCGCCGGCTTCGTCTTCCACGGCTTCTTCATCGAGCCGAGTGCCGGCGAAAATTACTGGCACGGCGCCGTCGCCTTCAACGAGCATCTGATGCACGCGATGCACGAGGTGCCGGTGTGGGTGAAGCTCAGCGCGACGATCGCGATGCTGAGCGGCCTGGCCATTGCGTATGGCGCGTACATCGTGTCGC
>Ga0102592_1001792_pt1 | contig 21548 bp, 23 predicted proteins | sample AraplaCol_mMF_r2_FD_76861 | JGI IMG/M metagenome (GOLD analysis project Ga0102592, IMG submission 76861) | Arabidopsis root microbial communities from North Carolina, USA - plate scrape MF_Col_mMF_r2 (SPADES assembly) (version 2) | ecosystem: Host-associated > Plants > Roots > Endosphere...
CATACCCGGCAAGGATGCTGTGGCGCTGGCGACCGACCTGCTGGGGCGTTTCGGCTCCCTGCGCGCCCTGATCCACGCCAGCCGCGCCGATTTCACGGCAGTGCCGGGCTTGGGCGCCGCCAAATACGCCCAGCTCCAGGCCGTTGTCGAACTGGCACGCCGGGCAATTACCGAAGAAATGACCACCGGCGAAGAGCTCACCTCTCCGCACGCTGTGAAAGACTTCCTGCGCCTCTCATTGGCCGGCCAGCCTTATGAATCTTTCCACGTCCTGTTCCTGGATGTGAAAAACCGCCTGATCGAAGCCTGCGAATTGTTTCGCGGCACCCTGACCCAGCCCAATGCGCTCCAATTGCGGAATTACTTTCCAACACGAAAGCATGGACCATTCCTTGGGATACTGTCCTGAACGAGCTAGGCCGCCATGGGGTGGGGGCCAGGCGCACGCGAGGGGGCGACCATATGCGGATTTGACAATGACCCACTTTCTAGTTTTTCTCCGGCATACAGAGGATGTCGAATCCCTGCCTCAGTTGCCAATAAGAAAGTCACAAGGACCGTTGTTCTGCGCAAATAGGAAGCTCGCATTTGAAGATTTGTGGTTCGCAGCCCCATCAGCTAGTCGTGACTCAATGTGCGGAGAGCATTGCTTCTGAAAACAGGAATCCGCATTCGACAGGCATTCCAACGAGTCCTTCTCTAGCACCCCACTGTACAGCTAGTTAGCAAGCAGGCAAAATGGGCCATTATCGAGAAAAGGAAACGGCATGACTCCGGAAGAAATCGACATTATCAAAAATGAAATTTGCCCCAAAATTCATGCTGGACAGGCTTCCCTGTTACTTGGAGCCGGATTCTCATATAAAAATCCTGGTCTTAAAGGTGCCCTCCCTACTGGGGACGAGTTGCGCGACGCGCTTCTTGCTGCATGCGGCAAGTCGAGCAAAGTTAGCTTGAAAGACGCTTATTCATATGCAGAGCGGAACCTTCCGAGATTTCAGGAATTCATCACCGATACATTTACAGTAAATAGAGTTCATCCATGGCAACAGAAGATATTTCAGTATGTCTGGAACAGAATCTACACAACCAACATCGATAACGTCTTGCGCGTTGCTCACGACGCCACTTTTCGGAATGGAAAGCTTGCGGCCACATTCTCATTTTTCAATTACACCGACATAGGAATAATTGGTCACGCAATAGGTACCGTGCCCGTGGTTGCAATGCACGGACAAGTTGAAAATATTTCGCAAGGTTTTATATTCTCGAACCAAGAATATGGTCGAGCATCCGGACGAAAAGTCTTAGATTGGCATAACGAGCTTGCAGCCCGCATGCTAGTCGGTGGCTTAATAGTAATTGGAAGCCAGCTCGATGAAAGTGACTTCGATACCTATCTTGCAATACGCCAATCTGAGCACGGCGATTCTGTGGTAAGTGAGCAGAATTGGATTGTGATGCCGAATCCTGATGAAATCAAGAAAGACAATTATATAGCTGCGGGTTATAAGGTTATCGATTGCACAGCTGAGGAGTTCTTCAACGTCATATATGCAACAGAACAGCCACGCACTATTGCAGACATAGTTTCGGATACAGTTCCTACTCTTCAAAAACGCAACTTAAACCAAAAGGCAATGGTTTGGTTTAAGGAGGCTTTTAATCCTGCCAGCTCCGAAATAGAAAAGGCCCGCGGCAGTGGTGGCATTTTGCGCCATTTTATTAGCGGCAATCACCCAAACTGGCTCTACATAGTCAATAACGCGCACGCCGAAACACCAAAAATTAAATCCCTGACGGGAAAGATATCAACCCTTATGTCAGAGTCGGCAACGGGTTATGGTATTTTGCATGTTATTGGACCAAGTGGTTCAGGAAAGACGACAGCACTACGGGCGTCATTTATGAGTCTGGTCCAAGTATATCCATATATTTATGAATATGATTCGGAAAATGGCGTCGACATTGATTATTTATATCAAATAATTCAAGGCTTCACGCAGAAAGCCATAATCGTTTTCTATTCAGCAGCGGCCCTCTATTATACTGTTAACGCCCTAGCAACAAGGCTCAATGATGAAAAGCGTTCCTTTGTTCTATTTCTGCTAGAAGAGCGTACTCACACTTACAGAAAGAACAGGCATCATCTCTCAGAGTGCAGTCAATTCGCCGAAGAATTCCCCATGGGAAAAGTAGGGTTTGATGATGCGAAAGCGATTGCGGAAAAGATTAAATGGCATGGATTGGATTTCAAAGACTTCTCCGAGCATCCTATTGACAAACAAGCTCGAATAATCCTGGATTCCGAACGCGGCTATCATGGCGACCTGCTTGCCACGCTCTTTTCACTCACCTACCACCAAAACTTCGAGCAGAAGATTTATAAGGAATATCACGATATCGACAACGCTGAAGCAAGAAAGCTATTAGATTATGTAGCAATAATCAATGCTTTTGGCTTTGGCACTCCGGTATCCTACCTTTCAGGATTCATGCAATGCGACCAGAAGCAGGTACTATCTTTCTTGAATACAGAACTTCGAGATTTGGTAGTAACAATTTTCCCTAGTCATCATATCGTCTGCCGTCATCGTGTTATAGCTGAGTTCTATTTCAAGAACTGCATTGCAGAAAAAGGGGACGTGGAAACGATTACGAATATGCTCGAGTTCCTATCCCGACAATTCACCATTTCCGACATTCGCCTCCATCCACTTGCATATGAAATCTATAGAAATTTAATTTCATTTAATTTCTTATATCAACAATATTTCCCAGCAAACACTCGGCGTGATGATACTGAACGTGTTTATCATGCCGCACAAAAGTTATTCAATAAGGACGGGGTGTTTTGGCTCCAATTTGGCCGATTTTATCGAAAGGTTGGAGAACTCGATAACGCCATCGATTGCTTCAGAGCTGGGTTATCGTACTACGACTCCTTCCAAACTCGACATTCGCTTGGTACAGTATTGCTAGAAAAATATATCCTTACGCGATGCACCGACAACGAGTTGTATGACGAGGGCCTACGCTGGCTCGAAAATGAGCGAGTTCGACGTGGAACGTTGGACCCATATCCCACTACAACACTTTGCAATCTAATATTCAAAATACATAAAATACTGCCAGACAATGAGCCCATCTACAACCAGCTCGTTTGGTATATGAACTATGGTGTTAAACACTTCAAGGAGGATGAAGCGTTCAACAATTTCTTGCAACGCTTTTATGCGAAGCGCAATTAAATCCACGTCATCGTCATCGGTGGTTGTACTCGGCTGGCCCGAGCCTAAGGTAGCTATACACTTATATAAGGCCAGCTCAACGCAATGACTAACTTCTTGGGCACTCTCCCCCCGCAGTCGCGCGGCTGCGCTTTCTCGTGCCCTCCCGTCAATGTCATCGTCATACGCAAGCATGCAACTTCCGCATACGAGCCACATCGACAAGAAGCCAGTTCATAAGAGGACTGCAATTAGTGCGGCTCTGCCGCTAGGAAAACCGGGCGGCCTGGGAACCGTCCGGTTTCCTTGTTTTGAGCAGCAACTCGATAGTTCCTCCGGCTCACTTTACAACTTGAAGCTTTCTCGCCTGTAGAGAGAGTTCCCTCAATGAAGCGGCAAACCGCCGTGAAAAAGCGTCTACAGGCTTAACAATGGATGCAAGTGCCGGGCCGAAGCCCTGGCACGCGCAGGCGCCCCAGCGCCGAAGAAGCACCCGGAGGGCTACGGAGCGCTCTCGCGCGGAGTAGTGCTTGGCCGCCCACGGCCAAGCATGCCATTCAGGGGGGAGCCGGTGCCAGTGGAGCGGTCCTCGACCGCTAGGCGTCCAAACGCCGACCTGGCTCCGGGGGGACAAATTTTGTCCCACGGCCCCGAGCGCGCTCGGGCAATTGCTGACGCCCGGTCACCGACCTGGGCCCCCGCTGCCGGCTTGACGGCAGATGGGGAGGGAGGTGAGTCCGCAGGACCGCGACACCTCTGGTGGAGCGCCGGAAGTTGGCAATTGCCCGAGCGCGCTCGGGGCCGCAAGACGGTGGTGCACCAGCACCAAGATTCGGATAGGACGTCCAGTCCGTTAAGTCCGAATCGCCCGTCTGCAAGGGGAGATTTATCTCCCCGCGCAGCCCACACAGTGGGCGAAGTGTAAGGTCGGAGACCTTACCTACCCTACGCGTTTCAATATTCCCACCGGCGGAGCTATACGGAGTTACATCAACTCTAGAGCTCAATATGAACAAACGTGAACAAGGAATGCGGTACCGTGCATTGGTGCTGCGTGCGCTGTCGCATCTTGGTTATGCTACGACCCGCCAGTTGGCGAAGATTGTTTGGCGAGGTTGCGATGAGAGCAGCCGCAAAATGGCCGGCAGGAGTTTGCGCTGGCTTCTTGCCCAAGGCTACATCGTTAGTCGCCGGAACGGTAACAGCGTAAACGGCGAGATGCTGGTCGCGGTGACCAAAGCGGGCGCTAACTGGCTGGTCGAACATGACGAACCATTGCCACATAAAGACGGTGAAGTAGCGAAGGCACACGCCAGGGACTGGCTACGGCATGCACACAGCCATCGCACTGCGTGCAATTCCGTATACGCCGCCAGAGTCGGTCTATCGCACGACAGATTCGCGTGGTCGGAACTGGAGATTCGCTCTGGATTGTCGCCATTGGGATATATCGCTTACCGCCATAACGAACAAACGCTCCATAAAATTCCGGACGTCCTGTTTGAACATCCCGACGGGCTAATCTGGGTCGAGGTCGAGAATGCCCCGCGCAGCGAAAAAGATATAGCGAAAGTCGTTGCTAGCATGCGTCGAATGGCAATCGATAGGCGCATTGCGGAAATCCACTTCGTTATAACAACACCTGGAGCCAAAACAATTGGCCAGCGACTGCGGAAGGCTTTGACCCACGCTCCTGACTCTGCATGGCCACGGCAGGTGAAAGAGTGGGATGCGGTCCTTCTCGCGAAAAAGGTGAAAGTATTTACCCTGAACAGCGAGACTTTGGAGCTAACACCCGTCGAGTTCTAACAAGCGGCCACCAGGATACCGCCGCCACGCAAAGGGAGCTACAGTGCACGAAACACGCAGGGCTCCCCCTTGCAGCCTGTGCCACACAGCATTGCTATGGCTATCTGACAAGCCTTAAAACTACACCTGTAGGCGTCGTAGCGGTTTTCTCTGAGACCTTAACCGGCGCAGCTTTCCTATGCAGTTGCTGTGAGGCATGCGGTCCTTTAGGCAGAGCGGCTTGCGACCTCCTTTTAGCCACTGTGCGCTTGTCATTGCTCGGCGCCGCGCTGATGAAGCAGCGCAACTTCTCAAGAAGTTCTTCTTCTGAGAACTCTCCGTCGACGTAGCATTCATCGAGGCAGTAATCCATGGCCTCCAAGCTCTGCCTGCTCAAATTGCCATCGACATAGTCCCGCGCAGCCTTCCGAAGCAAAGGGAACAATTTAGGGTTAAATCCGTAGTCCTTCGTTAAGTTTTTTACGTCGGTTTCGAAATGGGCCAGCAATTCGGGCAGGTTTACACGTGGTTTGCGGGATAGTCGAATAAATTCGGCAAAAAAGACGGTCATTGTAGATATTCCTATGTTCAGTTACCCGCTGCTAAGGCGAGCAAATGCGTGAACGCTGCTAATTAGCAGCGTGTCAGCGCCAGGCGGCGCAACAAGGTGATTCAGGGCAGCCCGCGAGGGCAAATATCTACAGGCGCAACATTGCCACAAGGAAACGTTTTTGTCAATTCACTTATCGATTGCCCGCCCAGGAAGAAATCGTAACTTCCAAGCCGTCCATTGTCGGTGTGGGACACCTTGTCCGGCTCGGACACGACATTCGGTTTTAGGCCATCAGCGGCATTCCAGCTGAAGCCAGTGCCATATAACGGGCCCCTCTCATGCCGATGGTAGAACTGATTTTTTAGTTAGCTTCGGCTCTCTCAGCAACTGGGCCTTGTATTCAAGCAGCTTGTCATCATCGATATCTAAGCGCTGAAGCCATTCTTCTGCAGCCAGACCGATGAGCCGGAATTCGCTTCCCGCTGAAGCGAAATGAAGCCGATACTGCGGGGCCCGTATTGGCTTGAATAACATGTTAGGCAGCACCAGAAGCGCTGGTTTTACACCGGATTCGTCGAGTGGGGCCGCCTCCGGCTTCGAACCGCTCTGAATCACTACCCCATCACCATAGTCATAAGTCGCGAACCAGTCCATCGGCAACTCCGAACGAAGCGTGTCCATGCCGCCTACCTTTTCGAGCAACTCGTAATTGACTGCGGTGAGCCACGATACTGTCTTGATTCCGGTGTGTGCCCTTACCGCCCCGCTTACTAGAATGCCGGCGTCGAACCCGAGCATCTTGGAGGCGATAACCGTTTCAAATGCCTGGTTCTCGTCATATTTTATGGCCGACAGTACCAGGCTATATCCACCGTAGCCGTGAATTACGCGAAGGCGCTTCGCAAAACTGACGAACATCGCCTGGAATGCTCTTGGGTTATCTTCCACAAATAGCAGTGGGAAGCTGAAACGCAATCCGCTCAAGCCCCGGTCGCCGGCGTTCGCGCACCAGTCCTGAAGCCCAAATGCCTGAAACTCCCATGGACCGGCATCATTTACCCGCTTGCCACTCGTGTAGTGGAAGCTAACAGCATCATCCGGCTCCAACGCGGCCATCATGGTTCGCATTGGCTTCGTATTTTCATATGCAAGCTTACTCGCACTACGTCCTTCAGGAGGGTCTTCACGAAATAGCCAAGTCAAATGCGCTCCAGCCAGGTCTTTGAATTCATCAAAGCACTGGCAGATGGCCTCCCGAACTGCTGGAAGATGCGCATCGGCAAAGAACAGCGTACCTGCAATAGCCGGCACGCTTCCGACATAGGATTGTGCGCCCTTCTTAGTTAGAAGTCCGCCTGGGAACTCAAGCTCTTCGGGATGCTCGCGCATCAGCTGAATAGGGTCAAAAGGCAATTCAGTCATATTCGATTCTTAGTAGGCCAATCCACGAGGAGGCGGTCGTTTGGTCATAATCATGTAAAGCAAGGCGAGAATTGCGCCGACCTTGCCCGCGTCTTCAACAGGCACCTTTGGCCCATCTGGCTCTGACTTATCGCAGTCGCAATCATCGGGAGAAAGCGTCACCAGCTTCCTTTCGTCGCCAGCTATGGTTGCATAGGCTTCACGCTGCTGACTGCCGTATTCGTCTGGAGGAAATTTTACCTCGACGACTTTCTTGATGTTGTCTTGTGTTGGGGGCTTCGTCGGGTCGTTGACGATGACCACATCCGGTCGCCGAACGTACCCTTTGCCCGGTTTGTAGGGCACGGGTCGCGCCGGGTCCTTTGGCCATAGGGTTTTCGTCCAACCAGGCCAGAGGTCCCGGCTTTTAGTGTCGACCTCCTTATCCATGAAGGGTTCCGGCGGACTCTTTGTCATGTCGTAGCTAATCTCTGGCTTGTATGGGCTTCGGTGTTGCAGTGTTTCGTCGAGTCCCTTCAACTGGTTGGACACGCAGACTTGCTTCAAGGACCGACCGTCCTTGCCAGTTCCAGGCGTGTTCTTGCAGTGGCAAACCGCACTGCAAAGGACTTTTTTGTCGCCGGCATCTAACTGCGGTGTATTGAGCTTTACAACGGTCGTTGAGCCTTGAGGGCTGGTGGGTCCCGTTGCGAGTGGCGGTTGAGGTGGTGTGGTCATGTAGCCGAGTCCTGAATCAAATCGAATGCCAACGATTCCTGTGCATCGCGCTCGACCCATTGTGTGAAGCCGTCAGCATCAGTGCTTCCGGTGACGTGCTGGCCGCTGGTGGAGCGCAAACGCACCGCCTGGTCGCGGATAGGCTCACCAGTCGCGGCGTCCACAACTTGGAATCTGCCGCGGTACTTCGTCTTGTCGCTGTCTGCGACTGCTTCATCTTGGTATGCGCTAAGGAGCGTCGGACCAATTAAGCCAAATCCTTGTGATAAGCCCGTTGTCGTAGCTATGCTCTCTACCTTTGGCGCAGAGCCGGCGGAGGGCCTTGTAGATGTGACGACCTGACCCGAAATGAGGGTGGCACCGCAAGCGGTCTTGCAGCCATGGTAGGCCACTGCTTTTCCTTCATCGACGAGACTTTGGTCGCCTTGGGTGATGGGGAACACGCCCTTGCAGCGCGGGCACGAAACCATATCGCCTACACGCGCCCAACCCTTCCCGTTTGTGTCGGAGACCATGGAACTGCTGATAACTGTCCCGCCATGGGTACTTTTATCGCCAAATACGATGATAGGCTGGGTCATGCTTCCTCCAACAAATCGTCAGAATGGTTGCCAAAATTTAATTATAAATTCGACCACACGGAAGGTTTCGCACGATTGGATGAAATACTCTGCTGCCAAGGCTGCGCGTATCGGCCACATCGGCAATGGCCGAGCTACACTTTCTGCCGGCCCAGCAAGCCATTTAACGGGCCTAGGAGGCCATGGGGAAAAGCTGAGCGCATTGCACTGCAACCAGGGTTCAGCGGAGTGCCAACGCGGTCGTGGGCGCAGTACCAGAAAGCCCGGCGCCGCAACCACAGGGCCCCAAGCCAGAACCCCTGGCCCGGCATAGCTGCCCCGAATCACTCCCCGCTCTTGCGCCGCCCCCCCCCCGCCTGAACACGGGGAAGTCACCTTTGGCTGACAGGAAGAAGCGAATTAAGGCGGGAAACGGTAACCTGAGGGACAACATCCCGGCCGCCCTGGTTGCCCGACCGCGAAGCGGCGGTCTACACACCTTTAAGGGAGTTGAGGATTATAGATATGCTCAATTGAGGGTATCGGTTATTCCAATTTATATTTCCAAACCAAGAAATAGAACAGGAATAACCTAATACATATCCTTACGTAAAAATATACCCTCAAGTGAGGATATTCTTACTTTTAGGGTTCTAGGAAGAATATCCTTATTTTTTAATTCTCAGGGAAGGATATTCACTTTAGAGTAGCAAGGAATAGCCGAAGGCCCCTAGGGGCCTTCCATCATCCAGAGCTGGATGACTCCGACAGTCATTTCGAGTCACGCGCTATCTTCACCCGCGTGCCGGTCATCTCTACTCTCCCCACAGAGACCGGTATCCCCTCACCGCTGCCGTATTTAGCCGACCAATGAGGCGGTCACTCCGCCTGGTCCCCTCAGTCGGAGGGGATGGCCCTATCGTCGGGTGGCTCGTGCTCAGCCGGCGATGGTGACATGGGAGTATATGCCGACAAAGTAGGCATATTCAACACTTTTTAGAATTTATTTTTACCCAAAACTGAGAGAGTAGGTAATACATGGTCTAATTGCAGGGAATATTACCAATTCGAGATTTTCGGAAATTCGTAAAATTATACGTGTTTTATCAATTCGGGATATCAACACACCGAAAGGCTTCTTTAGGCGGGCTACGATGCTGTGCGCCGCATCTTTTGTGTGTCTATTAGAGCCCATACATCAGTACGTTCCGCTTCTATCATCGCGTTCCAAGCGAGTACGAGACTGGCCAACTCATCACTTTCACAATAGAAATAGGCCGTCGGCACGTTCAGAGCCTGGGCTAGTCTAACTGCCGTATCGAACGCAGGTTCATGAATACCGGTCTCATACCGGCTAATCCTGGCGCTGGCCACCGTCTCATCAAGACCAATTTGCACGCCTAAACGGTCCTGCGGGATGTCCGCACGTAGTCGAGCATCTCTAAGCCTTCGCCCGAAAATCGTTTGTGGTATCCCTTTTGCCATTCCTACGAATATCGTAGAAATCTCTTGTTGAATCTCTACGAAATTCGTAGAATTGCCACATGGAAAGCAATTGTCCGTTGCTCGGCGCTAAGACGCCGTTCGAGTTCACTTAACTTGGAAACTGATACATGGTCAATCGCATAAACTTGACCGCCATCTTGTCGCTCTTACTTCAAGCGCAGGCTCATGGCGCCTCACTCAGCGAAATTTCGAACACCCTGGCCGTCTACCCCGACAATCGCATCGGGTATGTACTGACCGGCGCAGGCAACTCCGATAGAACAAGAGTGTGGTCCAGCGGTAACCAGGTGCTGGCATTGCGCGTAAAAGACCGGCTAATTAATTCAATCGATATCGATACCGTATCGGTAAAGTACACCGGTCAGGGCCGGACGCCTTTGGCAATCTCTGTAACGCTGAGAACCGGCGATGAGCTAGCGGCCAACTTTACGAGCTGGGGAAGCGATGTTGAGTGGGCGGCTTGCTCGAGCTTAAAAGTGTGTGAATATTTGGAGCGGAACTCTTCAGCACTTCGATTTCCAAGTTTCTCTACTTCTTTGAATTCGGTCACCGATTCCGCTATAGAAGATGAAGTTAAAAAGCAGATGTCCCTTGGCGCGCAGATGAAATCTGTAACCGTAGTGCCTTCGAATAGTCTAGCTAATTCGCTTCCCGTCTCCCTTGGTAGCTACAAACTCGTTTTCAAAAGCGTCGAAGAAATATCGGATATCCCAACTGCCATTCAAATCGAATGGACACGAAGGGCGGCACTCGAACAATGTATTGCGGATGGAATGCGGACTGGGGAGCGACGACTAAAAGAGGAAGAGGCACAATTTGTCCGCCAAGCTCCGCCTGGTCGCGAAGCCGCGTGGCGTGAACAATGGCAGCAATCGAACTCCTCCTCCTTTTGGCTAACGCAAATTCAAATGGGTTGCCAGCAGAAGCATCGCAGGCCGAGATAGCGCGTCAAATTTCCTTTGGAGTTTTATTGCACAACTTACTGTAAGCGCGCGTTTTTGCCAGTTCGTTGCATCGTGACAACGTGCGGTATACCGGGAAATGCGCAATTTGAAAAGCCTTCGAAAAGTATTTTTGACCGGATTCGCACGCATTGTTAACTTGTCCTTCACGTTACCAGCAAGTGCCGAGAATAACGCACCAATCTCAGAAGGTCTCAAAGTTATGGAACTAACCTCATCTCATTCATGGCTCAATCAAGTTCAAGTCATAACGCAGAGCGCAGCAACGAATCAAGCTCTCGAGACCTTAAACAATGCCGCCAGACCAAATGAGTTAGCCGTCGCCGAGCGGGAATTGATTGCCGCCTTACTGACCGACATCGCTGCCGAAATGGCGCAGTGAAATGCGATAGAAATAAGGGCAAGGGAACAATCATGAAGAAATACGACGACAACCCGCAACCTACCCTGCTGCAAAAGCTTGGGTTTATCCAGGTCGGCGAAATGCTGGGCGGCGTCTACCACGTGAAAAACACCCCTACCGACGGGACTGCTCCAATTGAGTACATTGCGCTCATGTATTCACCTGTGCCGATAACGCCTACAACTCAGTCTCTACAGTTTTTTGCGCTGCCAATACCTGCACCTTTGCCGAAAGACGTGTCGCCACTCCGAATGCAAGTGCACTTTCAAAATCTGGATGCGCGCCGTCTCGAGGAATCGGGGCTATTTCCGATAAACGTAGAACTCCCGACTGGAATCCAGTACGACAATCTGAAGCCCATTGAATATGTCCGGCCAGGAGAAACATGGCGTATTCGTCATTGCATCCAGCTGCCGACCGGGGACGTAGTTTGCTATAACTGAGGAAATGAACGTGAACACACGTGCGAAGTTCTACGACCTGCCGACAGAACCTGCGCCCTTCAACCGGCGTATATACAGAGCGGCGAAAATGCCGTTCGCATGTTTGTGGAACATCTTGACGGGACTTGTTGCGTCACTGGTCGGGATAATAATCACGCTGGTTGTGCTTGTCGTGCGGATAGCAGTGCAATGTATCTTCTTTTTCGGCCTCTGTTTCGCGCTACTTGAACTGGCGCTGTACATCTTCAAGTAACAGTTACCCCTAAGATTCAAATCGACACTATGGCCATGCTTCTGCCGTCACGCCGCGACCCACTGAACGATGTTATGCCCTATGAGCTACTAAGGGTAGCTCACTCACTGATTGAGCGCGGCCAGAACGAACGCTACTGGGCGAAGGTACCAGTTCCGAAACGGCCAGTGGGTCAGGTTCGGTTCGAAGTCATTCGGCAGGTTGCCACGTTCGCTGTGCCGCTATTAGGTCTTTCGCTAGCATGGATAGGTTATGGCTCAACGGCAGCACTTCTGGCGCTGCCTGTAGCGTGGCTGGTGGGTTTTCTGCTTGATATGCAGCTCGATAGAGCCATCGACCAAAAGCACCTCCGAGATGTCAAAATCGACGCTGGTCGCTACCGTGCCGTAAAGTGGCTCTCCGAGCAAATGGGTGTGCGCCCCGAAGAGGTGACCCTTGACGTCATCCGCAAGATGGACAAGGACTTCATCATCGTCCAGCGCATCATTGACGAGCGCGCAACCCAGATTGCGACCAACAAGAAGGCAGCCACGGCCACTTGCCAAGGTCACCGCCCCCTCAGCCACAGTGGCCAAGTTGTCACCGGCAGCGGCGCCATGGCTGCCGATGCTGCATACGGGGCCGAGTACGCCGCGACGGCAGACGTCGCCTATAGCGACACCTCGACCTTCCATCCACTCACGATTGACTACTTCGCACCCCACACCGAGCAAGAGTTCAACCTCTCGGGCCTGCCGATGATTGGGGGCACAAGCATCGACATTCACGGCAACATGCTGGGCATGAACGACCCGTTCTAGGCCAGTTTTCAAGGCCCATCCACTACAAGTCCGCAACCATCGGGATGATTTGAGCTAAACGCAAAAAAATGGCCGTCAAACTTTGACGGCCGTTTTATATTTACATTATCTAAACATTTCAACTTTCAGGTCAGAAAGTTTACTCACCAAATCCGCCCCATTCAGTTCACCAGTCCTTTTTGCATCTTCGAACTCGCGGGCAGTTCCGATTAGCATGCCCTTCTTAAGAATGACGTGCGTATCAGAGATTATCCCCGGCGCATATTTTAAGTCATAGAATTCGCGCAAATTGCTCTGATTCTTACCTTCGCCATCCCATGAGGCAGTTACCGGGCCGCCAGGAGAAACGACCAACCCATGCATTTTTGAAGAATTTACTTCAGAGATAATTGCTGGGTAGCCCGACGCTGTCATCCAAACCGAACCTGGAGCAACTGAATTTAAGTCAATCTTCTCAAACATTTTACGTATTGATTTAAAGGCGGCAGACGCGTGAGTCGAATGCCGCCTTGGTTTACGAATCACTTTGCGAGCTGAAAAGCTCGCACCAAACTCATACTTCTAAATTTCACTCCGCGGTATGAAAATCGCCTAGCCTTATTCTTCTTCATTGGCAAGGTCAACTAATCAGTTGCCAGTAGGAACGAGACAATATCTTAAATAGGGTTAATCAATAGAATAATCTATCGCGAGCTGCCTGGCGAATGCTTCATCGACAGATTCATTCCACCAAAAACAATACGGCCTATCCGTAAATTACGTTTCCATCCTTATCAAAAGAAGATTCAGAGCCGCAACCAGTGCAAACTGTATGATTAGCGTGAACGTCTCTTATAATATAGCCCTGCGTTTGTAACATTTTCCTATCTTCGTCGTCCAAATCCAAAATGCCTTTGTTCAGCGCAACTTGCTCTACGTCCAATTCCAAAGTGGCTGAACTACCACTTTCGCTGATTTCGTCCAACTGGTCCTGCCTTAGACCCAACAGACCAATCTCGCACTCAGCGACTATTCCGTAGCAATCATGCGAGGTTTCCGCGCATTTCATGTTCGGATAGCGATGCATCTTCATGGTGACTCCTACTTAATGCACACTAGACAGAAATTCCCCGGAGAGTCTAGCGTAAGGACTATACCATCTTTTCAATTCGACTCATCCGTTACACTAAAGTTCAAGTTGTTAAATTGATTTAAACAACTTCCGAGTGCGCCCTACCCGGCCCACGAATCGAAATCGGGGTCAGCTGATAGTGGAGGAGGAGTTGCGGTCCTCGACTCCAGCAAAGTTGGCATCGCAACGCCACTTCCAAAAAGCACAGCATTCCGCTTTGCCAGACCAGCAATTCTGCGAATATCACGCCGTTCAGCCCATTCGGTTGCGTTTGCTACCGCATTCAGGTCGGCCTCGGTGGTCAGCCTGAAGCATGCCCACGTACCACATTGAGATAGAACGGTCGGCGAAACCTCCGATGGTCGTTGGGTGCTAATCCAGAGCGCCAACCCAAACTTCCTTCCCTCTTTTGCCAGGCGTTCATATGCAAGTGCATGGTCTTTAGCATCGTCGCCTGAGCCTACAGGCCGTAAGTAATGATGTGCCTCTTCCAACACCAAAAGTGTTTCAGGACTTACGCCTTGTCCGCGATGGAAGAGCTCCGAGGCATAAAGTTCTAACAGCGAACCAAGCACAAGTGGCATCAAGTCTTGCGCGATGTGCCTGAGATTAACTATATGCACGGTCCACGGTGATTCTCTGCTCCCGAAAATATCCTCGACAAGAGCACGTGACTCTGCAACCCAATTCAACTGCCCGGCCTGCCTCGGAGCCCCACCGTTGACTGCCACAACCTCTTGAAATCGCTCATCTTCGACTAGACGACGAATTCGGGCTATAAGCGGAGCTAGGTTTCCGTAAGAGAAGGCATTCCTTTCCCATCCTCCGCGCCCCTGCGCCAAAGAGTAGCTCTCTGCAGCCAGTGCGCTGAGCGCAGCCATGCCGGGCCAAGCAGCTGCTTGGCGTGCGTTGCCATTACGAATCGCTTCGATGGCGTTTGCAGCCTGGTCAGCGCCTCCACTCCTGCAGTCATCAAATAGTCTCGGATTGGCGTCCCCCGCCAAACCAAACCCTTCTCGGCCAGGAAATCCAATCACACGGTTGAGGGATTCGATAGCAAAGGTTAGCGCTGGTTTCTGAGTCTTTTCACTAGGAAGGAGTAAGCGCAATAGGCCTTGACGCCCAAGCGCAAAATATGGAATTTGGAAGCCCCCAGGACCACCAATTGTTGTGACTTTTAATCGGCCAGGAGGAACATGCCTGACTAATGCCTGCTCATATTCTCCATTCATATCAAACACAACGATATGTGCATTCGGAAGCGCTACCAACTGCTGTAAAACTGCCGCATTGAATGAACTCTTACCGTGGCCGGAGGCGCCAAGTACAGCTACATGCTTTGAGATTAGGTCCGTAAGCCCAACAATGACCGGTCCCTCACCCCGCAGGTTTCGGCCCAAGTTTACTGGAATGCTATGGTCGACCGAGTGGCCAGAAATGGCCCCAAATTCTTCCTGGGTAAGCGGAAATGCCTCAGCACCAAGTCCGGGATTGCAAAGAGAGTCGGCAGTGAACGTCAACCCTCGCTCAGCCTTAACCAGATAGCCGGCAACAACGCCTTTTAGATGGCGTAGTGGTTCAGAAGCCAAGTCTGACTTTGTGCTAGCGAGGCGGTGCACTTCACGTGGTTCCGCAAAGCTTATGCTGAGGACGCGCAAAACGATAATCCTCGTGCCTGCATTGATTGCCAAAAGGTTTCCGACGTCCGTCACGGGTGAAACGCCTTGGGAGTGTGACGCAATTTGTCCACGATGCCTGTCTAGGAGATTGAGTACGACTTCGCCAGCATCGATTTCGACAACGTATGCGATTGGATTGCGCCCCATCATGCTTGGTCACCCGCAGCCTTCTGCCTGAGCAAATCTCTAATGCGAAGTGCCTGTTCGTCGTAAACGATTGGGTCAGGTAAGTGCGCCACAAACCCGTCAAAATAGGCCTCTGGATGTCCACCGACCAGGGTGACGTTAGGTGACCGAAGGCTCAGCAGATTTTGAACTGCGCGCGCATTTCGCTGCTCGTTTTCCAAATCCAGTTCAGGCAAGTACGCAACCACTTGCAACGTTGGATTTTGAAGTGCGCTGAGAAGAATGCGATTCAGATGCTCATCTCCAAACCCGTATCCCGAAATGAGCAAAGCTGTTTGTGGCCGTACCAAAAATTCAGAGAATCGGCGCAAAAGCTCGCCAAGGATAAAGCCTACAGTCTCTACATACTTAGCTGCCCGAGGGAATACCATGGTTCTTTCTGGCTCCGCTCCGCCTTCGATAAATCCCCGAAGGCCAGCAAAGCTGGAATAGGCAGCATGTTCGAAAAGCTCACCATTCTTTTCGGACCATGTTAAGGACCCGTGAAGCTTTGCAAGATAGATGTTCTGCACACCAAATCGAGCCTCCCCTCGCGCCAACGTATTCCGCAAGCCGATATCGAAGCTTTGAGGCGAAAATCGCCGATGATGCAAGCCCTGAAAGCCGTTAAGGACTTGCAGCTCAATCGCTTCAGCCGCCCATTCAATTGCTAGGTCGTAGTTAGTGGTGAAGAACCAAGGCGATGGCTGCCCTGGCTGCCGTGCGGAGGTAATCTTCTGAAGCAAGCTTTTATGGGCTGCCAACTGGGCCGCAACTCTAACGGCGTCTGAGTCTCGCCACCATGCACCATCAAGCATGGCCGCTCGAGTCACCGAACGTTTCACATCCGCGATAGCAGTGTGCAACAGTGAAATGGCGGCGGCATTACTTGCATTGGCCTGTCTAGTCCACTCAATGCATGCAATCTCCAGTGAGTCGCCTAACCGCTCGATATTTGGCGTTGTTCGCTCAGCGGGATTCGCGTGTACGTCGCTGGACGATACGAACCCCCAGGTTTGCAGCGCGTCAGCACTCGCACGATGGTTATCAACAAATTGTGACCAGAGCTGCTTGACGGTTTGGCCTCCAGCCCCTACTGAGGCGCCAGCGCCTAATAGGACGCCGACATTTTCAAGCCTGAGCACAGTCGCCAGGTGAGTTTTCAACTCGTCAAGCTCAAGTTTGACGCCGCCACGATTCGCTACGAGGGCCATTTGAAATCCTAAAGTTAGTTCCTGAAAGGAGCCTTACGGATGAGTGCTTACTCCACTTGGTTGGGTGAGGAGCTTCGCTTGGTGGGGATTTACGCTCTCAACATAGCTTTGAATCCCACGGCGAACGAACTCGTTGTCAGTGCCCTGATAAGCAGCCAGAAAACGTTCGAATCGGTTAACTTCGATGTGCAGTGACTGATGGGCCAATTCAATATTGAACGCTGTGATGCAGTGAGCTGGACCTTCGCGCTTTTCGGGATTGATATGAAATCCCGAGCGGCCGGCATGGTCTTCCACAACGTGGGCAGCCTCATGTAACAAGTTCTCATCGGACGAGGACAAAACGATATCGTCGACATAGACGCTAACAGTCGCACCATACTTGGCTGGAACTGTAATGACCCAGTGAATTCCTGCTCAGGTGATAATACAGAAAGGACATCACGTGAGCATGGTCATGGAAGAGGAAGTTAAACGTTGGACGGCGAAGCGCAAGGCAGCGCTGGTCACTGAAATCATTCAAGGTAAAACGACAGTCGCCGAGGCTAGCCGAGCCTTCGATATGCCGCCTTCGGAGATCGAAGAATGGGTGGACGAAGCCAAGCGCGGGATGGAGAACGCGCTGAGGGCCAAGCCGCTGGATGTGCGCGAGCAGTATGAGCGCCAGATCAAGGAACTCCAGGAAGCATACGGCGAAGCCATGTTGGAGCTGCGTGCTCGAAAAAAGTTGGCGTCCCTGCTGGGCGAGGAAGAGAAGTGATCGAAACGATCCGTCAGGGACTAGCAGAAGACGGTTTCAAGGTTTCGATCAGTAAGCTGTGCCAGTGGTTCGAGATGCCACGCCGGACCGTGTACTACAGGGCCGTCAAAGCAGCGCCGAAGGTGCAGCCACGCTTTGCTGAACCGATCAAGGCAATGATCAACGAGGAACCATCATTCGGTTACCGCACCGTTGCAGCCCTGCTTGGCTTTAACAAGAACACGGTACAACGGATTTTCCAGCTGCGTGGCTGGCAAGTGAAGAAGCGCCCCGTTGGCTTTCGACCGCGTGTCCAAGCCTTGCCTTCGGTAGCGAAAGTGCCGAACGAACGCTGGGCGACAGATATGTGCCGAGTTTGGGCCGGTCGCGATGGTTGGGCGGTACTGGCCCTGGTGATTGATTGCCATACCCGCGAATTACTGGGCTGGCATCTGTCCCGCTCGGGCAAAGCCAAAACGGCGGAAGCGGCCCTGGAGCAGGCGCTCATTGCCCGCTATGGCACCTTGGGGCGGGTCACGGCGCCATTCCTGCTGCGCTCAGATAACGGCTTGGTTTTCACCAGCCGCAGCTACACCAGGTTGGTGCGCAGCTATGGGTTGAAGCAGGAATTCATCACGCCGCATTGCCCGGAGCAGAACGGCATGGTGGAGCGCGTGATTCGGACGTTGAAGGAACAATGCGTTCACCGGCATCGCTTTGAGAGTTTGCAGCACGCCAGCCGGATCATCGGCGGCTGGATCGGGTTCTACAACAACCAGCGTCCGCATCAGGCACTGGGTATGAAAACGCCCGCTGAGGCATTTGCGTTAGCGGCTTAAGTTGAGCAGGAACCGCTGGGTCATTACAGAACTTCGTTAAGACATCGCCCTAGGGCGCTGTGAAAGAGGCAAAGAGAGGCCAGCAGGGGCGACTGAACAAATCCAAATGGCAGCATCGTCCCGCCGTGAACCGGATGAGCAACTGTTGACGCCTTGGCGAACTCACGAGCCTTTTCATAACCCACCAATGGCTTTAACCAGCGAGTTACCCGGGTGGCTGACACCTGTCCGAAGAAATTCTGAATGTCGAGATGAACAAAGAATTTGTTCTCTAAGTGGGAATGAATGGCGCGAACATGACCACCGCTAGTGAGATGGAAATAGTTCTTGGGCGGGCGCCAGCGTTCTTCTATTAATTGTTTGATAGCGTAGCCGAGCTGGCGAGCCTCATCGGTGGGAACGAATACCCAGGTCCCGGGTTTTAGTTCGAACCGCGTTACCCATTTTTGTGGCAACTGGGACTCCATAGTTAGAAGTCATGCCCAGCAGTTCAATGACCTTGATGACGAGCCGAATAAATTCGGTCCCGAAGGTCAAGACTGCCAAGGCTAGACGATTGTCATGATTCTTTTTCATTTCAATCCTCCCTATCCAAGTCCCGGCTTATCTAGCGCCGAAGCGCATGACATTCAGACCAACACATATATGGCTATATATTGCTATAGCGATATTGCAATACTGCTATCACTGAGTGATGCGGATAAGGGGACAGGCTGCGAAGCTGCCTATCGCCGGGAAGTTCCAGAATACCACAAGTATTTCAATTAAAACAACCGCTCATCGATGCTTGCCATTCGCACTCAGTCGCGGACGCTATCCTCGAATTCCTCATGCTCCTCCTCGTATTCGAGAAGTAGCGGTTTCAGTTTCATCTCAATGGAGATTGCGCGACGTGGCTCTGGAAGGCAAAGGTCTCCTCTCAGCGCAGCACGCCAGAACGGTTTGTCCGGAATCTCCTTTTCTTTTGGAGGTCTATGAAATTTAGAGTCGGGCTTTGCCCGCGACGGGAGCTGTTTATGCTGCAGCATAACAGTGTGCAGTACCGGTGCGTTCTTGTAACGGATAACCGCCAAGTCATATGCGAAAAGCCAGATTGTGTCTACAACCCTCGCAATCTTCAAATGCAGTTCCGCACGCTTTTCTTTTGCGGTGCTATCCTCTGGGACATACAAGTAGGCCATCGCATCCGTCACGAAAGCATCGTCAAACACGCTCCCCACCGGTTGGAGCGCCTGTTGTTCACGCATTTCCGTCAACTTCTGACGAAGCTCCTCAGCCTCTTCCGAAAGTTTCACCGACTTGTCGATGAACGCCCGCACCTTTCCTTTGGTCTGAGCGACAGCGTTGGCGATTCGCTCACACTCCTCGAGCTTATCCGCAATCGCAGATTCAATCGCGGCAATGTCAGCTGTTGCGGAACCTCTTTGGTCACTACCAAGTACGTCGACTGCATATTCGTAGATTGCCTTCAGGATATCGGGGTCCGCACGATTGGCTGCCATCGTCCGACATTCCGTTTTGCCAGAGAGCTTATCACTGCACTGAAGTTGAGCATGGCTGTGGCCGGAGCGCTCACTTTTCCGATGAATAGGAGCACCGCAGTTCCCGCAATACATTAACCCGGAAAACACGTTGTAGTAATGAGCGTCCCTTCGCTTTGGTACTGACCTGGTCCTTATTGAGGCGCGTGCGCGATTCCATAGGTCTTCACTTATGATTGGAGGATAGTAGTCGCGCACTGGCGAACCGGTAAGAAGCCCTTGCCAGTGCTGCGCATGCGCTTCATACGTGTGAATTCGGTGCTGATGCTCTCCAACTACCGCTCGATTTCGCAAGAGCTGACCTGGCATTTGCGCATGCCAACGGCCTTCCGTCAGATTAAGGCGGGTCACTACGGGCCAGCCTTCGTCATTCGCGGTCTTTGCGATTTGTTTCGACCCAAAGCCCGACGCCGCTAGTTCAAACACACGACGGACCACCCTGGCCTTCGCCTCGTCAACCTGCCAAGGCATATCCTTAGATTCGCGAAACAGCCAGCCAGGGGCACTCCCAAACGCGGACTGAGTGCCGAGCTCACGATGCTTTCGGAATGTCTTTTGAAGCCGGTCCGACTTAAACTGTGATTCCTGGTGTCCACGGTACAAGGTGAGTACACTTGTCATAAACGCCCCTAAGTCGTCCATGACATCCTCGTTCCATTGTCTTCCATCAGATAGCGTCACTACCGTCAGTCCGCCCGTCGCGAGGTTTATGAGTAATCTGACAGCCTTCGAGAGAGATTGTCGTGTGATTCTATCGAGAGCCTCCACGATGAGGATTGTTCCTCGCTCAATCTCGCCACTAAGCAGTTTTTTTTGCAGTTCCGCCAGGGCGCCTGTCTCGGCATTCGCGCCGGAGTAAGCTGAAACACCTAAATCTTTGTACTGGTCCGCGTCATCGAGAGTGTAGCCATTTTTATCACACCACTCGCGTGCTGCTTCAATTTGTCGCACATAGCTAAGCCCTTTTGCTTGTTTGCGCGAAGAAAAACGAGTGTAAGAGATTACGCGAGCCATTGGTCACCGGTCGATAGTGTAGAAGTGGTTGGATAGCAACAATATATGCGTGAGAGCAATTCCGCATATAGTCTACACTAATCCATACCAGCGTTTATCCGCGCGAAGTGGTGCGGGAAGCGCTGGCGCGCAACGCTGCCGCCGTCATGCTGGCCCACAACCACCCGTCGGGATCGCCCGCTCCCAGCGAATCGGATGTACTGCTGACCAGGGCACTGGTGCAGGCTTTGGCACTGGTGGATATACGGATTCTTGACCACTTTGTCGTCGCCGGGCACCAGGTGCATTCCTTCGCCGAACATGGTCAAATCTAATTGTTAAATTTTGCGTTTATTAGTGACACAATTGTTTTTCGCAAGTGCTTGAAAAACCTGAGAAATTTCCATATACTCTTGTTTTTCCAATTTCGGAAGTAATTCAAGGAGTGTGCCATGGCACGTGTTTGCCAAGTTACTGGGAAGAAGCCGATGGTCGGCAACAATGTTTCCCACGCAAACAACAAAACCAAGCGTCGTTTCCTGCCAAACCTGCAGAACCGTCGTATTTTTGTTGAATCTGAAAACCGCTGGGTCTCCCTGCGTCTGTCTAACGCCGGTCTGCGCGTAATCG
>Ga0102592_1001800_pt1 | contig 21429 bp, 18 predicted proteins | sample AraplaCol_mMF_r2_FD_76861 | JGI IMG/M metagenome (GOLD analysis project Ga0102592, IMG submission 76861) | Arabidopsis root microbial communities from North Carolina, USA - plate scrape MF_Col_mMF_r2 (SPADES assembly) (version 2) | ecosystem: Host-associated > Plants > Roots > Endosphere...
TCCGATGCGCCGTGGAACGAGTCGGCCTGGAAAAACCCGAAGTTCGACCAGCTGCTGCTGGCCGCGCGCGCGCAACCCGACCAGGCCAAGCGCGCGAAGATGTACGCCGACATGCAGGTCATGGTCCACGAAGACAGCGGCATCGGCATTCCCTTCTTCATGTCCAGCATCGACGGGCACAGCAAAAAGCTCAAGGGCCTGTCGCCGATTCCGCTGGGCGGCCTGATGGGCTACAACTTCGCCGAGAACGTCTGGCTTGAGGCATGACCGCCATGGCCGGCAGGCTGCCTGACGGCCGCGCTCACGACTTTGCCATCTGATGCCTGAGCCACTGCGAGCCCGGTTCCAGGGCCGGGGCGTCGAGCTGGCCCGGCTGGTGCTGGCCCAGCTCTTCCTCAACGCCTGTTTCACGGGCACCCGCATGGCCGCGCCGCTGCAGGCGCTGCGCCTGGGTTATGGCGAGGCGGCGGTGGGCTTGCTGATCGCCCTCTTCGCGCTGGCCCAGGTTTTCCTCGCGCTGCCCGCGGGCCGCTACTGCGAGCGCCATGGGCTGAAGCGGCCGGTCACGGCCGCGGTGGTGGTGGCTGTGGCGGGCGGCGGGCTGGCTGCCGCGTGGCCGGTGTTCCCCGTGCTGTGCGTGGGCGCTTTCCTCACCGGCGGTGCGGGCGGGGTCGCGATCATCGCGATGCAGCGCCACATGGCGCGTGTCGTGAGCGAGCCGGCCGCACTGAGGCAGGCATTCTCATGCCTGGCGATCGGCCTGGCCTTGTCCAACTTCCTGGGCCCGGTCCTGGCCGGCGTGATGATCGACGTCGCCAGCTTTCGTGCGGCCTTCCTGGCCATGGCCGCGCTGCCGCTGGTCAGCTGGCTGTCGCTGCGAGGCGCGGCCGATCCCGTGCCGGCCGCGCCTGCAGGGGCCGCCCGCGGGGCCGGCGCCTGGAGCCTGTGGCGTGAGCCGGGGCTGCGCAGGCTGCTCATCGTCACCGGCCTGCTGTCGGCGTGCTGGGACGTTCACACCTTCCTGGTGCCGGTGCTGGGCCACGAACGGGGCTTGCCGGCATCCGTCATCGGCAGCATCCTCGGCGCCTTCGGCATCGCGGCGGCGGCCGTGCGCCTGCTGACGCCGCTGGTGGCGGCGCGGCTGCGCGAATGGGCGATCCTGTCCGGCGCGATGCTTGTGACGGCCCTTTTGTTCGGTGTGTATCCGCTGGTGCAGGCGCCGCTCGCCATGGGCGTCTGCTCGGCGCTGCTGGGTTTCAGCCTGGGCAGTACGCTGCCCATGGTGCTGAGCCTGCTGCACCAGCTGTCGCCCGAGCACCGCTACGGTGAAGCGGTCGCGCTGCGGGTGATCGTGATCAATGTGTCCAGCGTGGGAATCCCGATGGTGTCGGGCTTGGCGGGCTCGCTCATAGGCGCGGCGGGTGTCTTCTGGGCCACGGGGGTGATGGTCGGGACGGGGGCGCGGCTGGCGCTGGGGTTCAGGCCGAAGGCTTGAGGGCGCTGCCTCAGCTTCTTTCGAGCCGCGATGCGATCAAGGCGAGCGGATGCGTACGCTTGCGCGATGACTGGCGCAGCACGATGCGGCTGGTGAACTTCCCGATGCCCACATCGTCCTGCAGCAGGCGTTCCATCAGCGCCTGGAAATGGGCGACGTTCGGCGCCACGATCTTGAGCAGGTAGTCGTAGCCGCCGCTGACGTTGTACCACTCGACGATTTCGCCGTGCTGGTCCAGCGCCAGCTCGAACCTGCGGAAGTCCGCGGGCCGGTGGCTGCTGATCGTCACCTCCGAAAAAATCACCACGCAGTTGCCCAGCTTCTCCAGCGCGATGTCGGCGCCGTAGCCGCGAATCACGCCGATCTCCTGCAGCCGCTTGGTCCGCACCAGGCAGGGGCTCTGGCTGAGGCCGACAGCCTCGGCCAGCTCGACATTCGAGCAGCGGCCCTCGCGCTCCAGGTGCGCGAGGATCTTGAGGTCGAAGCGGTCGAGTGACATGGCGTCGGACATGCCCGGATGGTAGCGCCGGATGCCGGTGGCCGCTAGGCGGTGCGCGCTTCGGCCAGGGATTCGTCCAGCGCCTGGATCACCAGGCCGGCCTGCTCGGCCGACAGCACCAGGGGCGGGCGGATCTTGAGCACGTTGTGCCCCATTGCGCAGGCGCTGATCAACACGCCCTTGTCGCGCATGCGGTTGACCACCTGGCTTGTCAGGCCGCGGTCCGGTGCCCGCGAGGCCCGGTCGGCGACGAGCTCGACCCCGACAAACAGGCCCGCCCCGCGCACGTCGCCGATGGCTTCATGCCGGGTGGCCAGCGCGGCGATGCCGTCGTGCAGCATCCTGCCCACCGCGGCGGCATGCCGCACCAGCCCTTCCTTCTCTATGGTGTCCAGCACCGCCAGCGCCGCCGCGCAGGAAACGGTGTTGCCCGCGAAGGTGTTGAAGTAGCGCGAGTGCCTGCCGAATTCCGCCAGCACTTCGGCGCTCGCCAGCAGCCCCGCGATCGGCTGGCCGTTGCCCATGGGTTTGCCCATGGTGACGATGTCGGGCGCGAGGCCATGGCGCTGGAAGCCCCAGAGGTGTTCACCCGTACGCCCGAAACCGGGCTGAACTTCATCGGCGATGAAGAGGCCGCCCGCCCGCCTGATCGCGTCCACCGCGCCCTTCAGGAAGCCCGCCGGCCCGGGGAGTATGCCGTCGCTGGTGAACAGCGTATCGACGATCAGCGCGGCCGGCTTGATGCCGTGGCGCTTCAGGTCGGCGATGGCCGCCTCGACGTCGCGCGTGAAGCGCTCGGCCAGGTCGGCGCCCTCAGCGTGGTACAGGCGCGGCGCCGGCACCAGGCGCACATGCGCGCCGAGGTCGACGCTCACACCGAGTGATGGCGAGAACTTCGACACCGCATCGGTGATGCCGTGGTAGGCGGTGTCGGTCACGATGATGCCGGTGCCGCCGGTGTGGACCTTGGCAATGCGGTAGGCCAGGTCGTTGGCCTCGCTGCCGGTGCAGGTCAGCATCAGGTGGGCCAGGTCGGTCCCGGGCACGCTTGCGAGCAGGCGTTCGGCCAGCTCGAGAATCGTGTCGTGCAGGTAGCGCGTGTTGGTGGCCAGCGTCTGAACCTGCCGGCAGATGGCTTCGGTCACCGCCGGGTGGCAATGCCCCAGCGAAGTGACGTTGTTGTAGGCGTCGAGGTAGCGGCGCCCCTCCGGGTCGATGAGCCAGGCGCCTTCGCCCCGCACGATGTGCAGCGGCTTCTCATACATCAGCCGGTAGGCCGGGCCGAGCAGGGCGTCGCGGCGCGCGATCATCTGCGCGGTGGCCGGGCCCACATCGGCGCGGCCGGGGACATAGGCATTGACCATGTTGAGGTCTATCGTGCTTTTCATGCTTTTCATTGAGGGGCTCCAGTGGGTATGCCGGCCAGCAGCCGGTCGCGTGCGGTGTTGCGGGAAAGATCGGCCATGTGGGACAAGCCCTCCCAGGCTGCGGGGTTGTGCCGCATGATGTAGGCGCGGTTTTCTGGGTAGCGCGCGGCGCGCCATTCCGAGATCAGCGCCGTGATGAGGTGGCGCGTGGCCAGGAGATCGGCAACGATTTCCTGCTCGGCGCCGGTCAGCGGCAGCACCGCGTGATAGGCGGCCACGAACTGGGCCGGCCCCTCGAAAGGGTCGGCGCAGCCGGCCATGTGGAAGGCGGCGGCCGTCGCCACCTCGCCGACCAGCGGTGCGTGCACCATGTCGCCGAAGTCGATGATGCCCACGATGCGTGCGGGCTCTTCGGGGGCGACCAGCACGTTGTAGAGGTGGTAGTCGTTGTGGATCACCTGCGCCCGCAGCGATGCCAGGCGCGGCAGCACGTGCAGCTTGAAGCGCTCCATGAAGGCCTGCGCCAGCGCGCGGCGTTGGCAGTCTACGAGGCTGTCCAGCTGTTCGGTCAGCCGGTGCGCCGTGGCGACGTTCCACAGCAGGTCGTGCGCCGCGCCCGGATGCGCGAAGCCGCGCAGCGCGCGGTTCAGGCCGGCCAGCCCGGCGCCCATGGCGCGCCGCTGCGCGGCGCTGCGTTCGGTCTCGCGGATCTGGATGCCGTCCAGGTAGCTCAGCATGCGAACGCGTGTCCGCACGCCCCCGGCGAGGGTGATGGTGTCATGCGTACGCCCTTGCAGCGTCCGCACGACACGCGGCACCGGCTGCCCCGGCGAGACGCGGGCAATGTGCTCGAGCGCCGCGATCTGGAAGTCGACCACAGCGGCCGGCTCGGAGGGGTTGCTGATCTTGAGGACGTAGCGGCGCCCGTCCTGCGCCTCCACCAGGCAGTTCTGGTCGCGCTCGCCCGCCAGCGGCCGGGCGCGGCCCTCGATGCCGTAGAGGCGGTGGACCAGCGCCTCCACTGCCGCCGGGGCAAGGTCGGGCGCGGTGGTGCTCAGCTGGGTCATAAGCCGAGCAGCCCCGGAAGCTGGCGGACGTCGGTCAACCGGTTGACGCCGTAGCTGCCCGACGTCGGCTCGTGGCCGCGATCAATAAAGGCCCTGGCCATAAAGCCCAGGTCGGAGGCGGTCATCAGGTCGTAGCGAAAGCTCGACGAGACGTGCATCATCTGGTCCGGCGCGCAGCCGAGCCGGTCGAACATGTATTCGAAGGTCTGGAAGCGCGGCTTGTAGGCGCGCGCTTCCTCGGCGGTGTAGACGGCATGGAACTTCGCCTTGAGGTGCGCGACGCTCGCCGGGATCAGGTCGACCATCGAGTTCGAGAGGATGACCAGGGGCACGTGCGGCGCGATCGCTTCCAGCACCTCGACCACATTGGGATGCGGTTGCCAGGCCGGGATCGCGCCGTACAGCGCGGCGGCGTCGGACGGCTGGTAGTCGATGCCGTGCGCCTTGCATGCCCGGCGGATCGAGTTCTCCACCACGTCGAAGAAGGGCTTCCACTCTCCCAGCACTTCGTCGAGGCGATAGGCGCGAAAGCTGTCGAGGAAGGCCGGCATGCGGGCGGCCGGCACGCGGTCCTTGAACAGGCGCTGGGCGGTGGGGCCCATCTCGAAGTTGATGAGCGTGCCGTAGCAGTCGAAGCTGATGAATTTGGGTTTGAATGTCATAGAGGATCCACGCTGTTGAGGTGGATATCAGTCTATGAATTCATCGCCTTTCGAAATGCCGCATTCGCCTGCGGCGCAAGTGGATTCCGTTTCAATCCGGGCCCTTGCCGGAATTTTGCGTGGCCCCGATTTCGGCCGCAGCGCGCTACCAACTCGCCCCGAAGCTGTCTCGCAGTTCCTGGAGCTGGGCGGCTTCAAGCGGCGTGACGCCGTCTCCTGCGAGCATGGCCAGCCGCGCCGTTTCTTCCAGCTCTTCGAGCACCGCCGCGGCGCTCGCCGGATCGTCGTGCCAGACATTGGGCCCGAGGCGGCTGAGCATGACGGCGCGCAAGCGGATACCGCGTGCCGCATACGCGGCGATCCGTTCGCCCACCAGCCGCGCGACGGCCGGATCGCCGGGCCGATGGTAGGGAAGGAGCGGCACCCGGCCCACCTTCATCACGAAGTAGGGGGTCAATGCCGGCAGCAGTTCGGCTTCCCTGCCCACGGGCTGGCCGCGAAGCGTGAGCGCCACCGTATGTGTGCTGTGCGTGTGCAGCACACAGCGCGCGGGGTGGCCGGCCGCGAGCGTCGCCTCATAGATGGCCCTGTGCAGCGCGATCGTCTTGCTGGCCCTGTCACCGGAGAGCTGGAGGCCGCTTGCATCCAGCCTGGCCAGCCGGCCGGGCTCCAGCCGGCCCAGGCAGGCATCGGTGGGGGTGATGAGGAAGCCGCCGTCGTCCAGCCGCACGCTGATGTTGCCCGCCGTGGCGTGCACGTATCCGCGTGCGTACAGGCTCTCGCCGATGCCGCAGATGGCCTCGCGGGCCTGTGTCTCATTCATGCCAGGCATTCGAAAGCTTCCCGGAAGAACATGGGACCGCCGAAGTTACCAGACTTCAGCGTCAAGTGCAGCCCCTGCGGTGCGAGGGACGAACGGGCATGGCACCAGGGAACGCCCGGCGCGATCTGGGGGCCGATGCGCATGCGGGTGATGTCCAGCGCCTGCACGCAGGCGCCCGAGGTTTCACCGCCGGCCACCACGAGCTGGCCCACGCCTTCACTCACCAGGCCGCGCGCGATTGCCGCCAGCGCGGATTCCACGAGCGCGCCGGCTGCCTCCACGCCGAGCTTGCGCTGCGCCTCCTTCACCGCGGCGGGCTCCGCCGTGGCATAGACCAGCACCGCGCCGTCGGCCAGGCGCGGGCGTGCCCAGTCGAGAGCCTTCCCGGCCAGGTCGGCGCCGTTGGCCAGCTGAAGCGGGTCGATCGCGAACCCGGCGCCGCCGGCGTCGAGGAAGGAGCGAACCTGCAGGTTGGTCGCGACCGAGCAGCTGCCGGAAACAATGGCACGCAGGCCTTGCGGCGCCGGCAGGCGCGAGGCCGCCGCGCCCCCATCCTGCAAGCCGAAGTTCTGCGGCAGGCCGATGGCGATCCCCGAGCCTGCGGTCACCAGCGGCAGCCCGGCCCAGGCCGGACCGACGGCCATGAGCTGCGCATTCGACGTCGCGTCCACGATGGCGATCTCCACGCCCTGGGAGCGGAGCTGCGCGATGCGCTCGCGCACGGCCTGCGCCCCGCGGGCCACGGTCCGCTCATCGATGAGGCCCACCTTGCGCCTTGTCTGCGCCTGCAGCACCCTCACCAGATTGGAATCGGTCATCGGTGTGAGCGGATGGTTGCGCATGCCCGACTCATGAAGCAGTTCGTCGCCAACGAACAGGTAGCCTTTGAACACGGCCCGGCCATTGTCGGGAAACGCCGGACAGGCGATGGTGAAGTCGCAACCTGTCGCGCGCATCAGTGCGTCGGTGACCGGGCCGATGTTGCCGGCTGGCGTGGAATCGAAAGTCGAGCAGTACTTGAAGTAGACCTGGCGAACGCCCTGCGCCTGCAGCCATTGAAGTGCGTGAAGTGATTGCGCCACCGCATCGGCCGGGGCGATGGTGCGGCTCTTGAGCGCCACGACGATGGCGTCGGCCTCCTCGTCAAGTTCACCGCCAGGCACGCCGATGGTCTGTACGACGCGCATGCCGCCGCGAACGAGATTGCTGGCAAGGTCGGTCGCGCCCGTGAAATCATCGGCAATGCAGCCGAGAACGGGCCGCCGCTGGCTGTTGCGCGTCGCCATCGTTCAGGCTGCCGCGGCCACACGCCCGACAACATCGCGCACCATCCACTCGGGGCTTGCGAACACGGGCTTGCCGGTGCGCTGGGCCAGCGGCTCCGCGAGATGGGCGAGCGAGGCCTGCGCCAGTACCAGGCGGTCGGAACGCCGGGCGAGGGCGAGCGCGGATTCGGTCACCAGGGCATCGTGCTCTTCACGCCTGCCGGCGGACAGCGCGTCGAAGGCGCCGCTCACCAGAATGGGCTCGGCCTCTATCTGTGCGCCCGACGCGACGGCATGTTCGGCCAGCAGCGAGCGGCTGGGCTCCAGCGTGGAGCGCGTCGTGCAGAGCAGGCCGACGCGGCCATTGCTGCGCGCCGCTTCGGCATACATGGCGTCGTCGATCTTGACGATAGGCACCGGCACCAGTTTGCGCGCCGCGTCGATGGCGGGGGAGGTCGATGAACAGGTGAACACGATCAGGTCGGCGCCCGCGTCGGCCGCGAGCGTCGCGAGCGTCACAATGCGCCGCGTGATAGCGGGCGAAGGCCCGTCCCGCAGCAGGTCCTGCAGCACGCTTTCATCGAGCATGTGGAAGCATCGCTGCTGCGGCAACTCCGCCTGGAAGCGCGGGCGGAAACGTTCCACCAGCAGGGCCACGGTATGGATGAAGGCGATGGAGCGGATCATGCTGCGTGCCGGAAATGCATTTAAAAGTCCGCCACCTTGCCCCAGGCCGATGCCTTGAAGCGGCCGGGATCGAAAGGCGTGGGATCGAAGATCGGCGTGGCGCCGGACACCAGGTCGGCGATCAGGTGGCCCGCGCCGGGGCCTATGCCGAAGCCGTGGCCCGAGAAGCCCGCGGCCAGGATGAGCCCGGGAACCTGCGGCAGTTCCCCGATGCCCGGCACGCCGTCGGGCGTGCTGTCGATATAGCCCGCCCAGGTGTTGGCGATGCGGGCATCGCGCAAGGGCGGCAGCAGCTTGACGGCCCGGCGATGGGTTTCACGCACGCCGGCCGGGTCGGGCCTGGGGGTGAGGATGCGCGCGCGTTCCATGGGCGTGGGCTCGTCCAGCTTCCATCGCGCGCGGGTTTCGTGGCCCCAGCGCATGCCTTCCAGGCCGCCGGGAAACACATTGCGCCAGCGCTTGGCGAACATGGGGATGAAGTGCGGCGCGAAGCGCAGCAGCTGCGGCGTGGGGTCGGCGCGCCCGCGGCCGCTGATGGCCAGCACGTAATGGCCGTCAGGACGCCGGGTGACGGCGACGTTGGGGCCGGCCAGCGCCGCCGGCAGTTCTTGCGCCACCGGCGCCACGCGCACGATGGACTGGCGTATCGTGGCGACCGGAAACTGCACACCGAGCTGGTTGCAGAAGGACGATGCCCAGGCGCCGCCCGCCATCACCGCGATGCGGGTCTTGATGGTCCCGGCTTCGGTCACGACGCCGCTGAGCCGGCCGCCTTCCATCTCGATGCCGCGCGCGGCGCAGTTCTGGTGGACGCTGCCGCCGAGCTTCATGATCGCGGCCGCCACGGCGGGCGCGGCCCTGGCCGGGTCGGCCGTGCCGTCGCTGGGCGAAAAGACGCCGCCCTTCCACGCGCGGCCGGTGGCCAGGCCCCGCTCCGAGGCTTCGCGGCCGCTGAGCATATGGGTGGTCAGGCCGGTGGTGATGGCGAATTCCCGCCATTTGGCCCAGCCGGCAATCTGGGCTTCGTCATCGCTCAGGTAAAGCAGGCCGCAGCGCTTGAAGCCCGTGTCTTCGCCGCTCTCGGCGGCAAAGCGCTCCCACAGTTCCAGGCTTTTGGTGGCCATGGGCAGTTCGCGCGCGTCGCGGTTCTGCTGGCGGCACCAGCCCCAGTTGCGGCTCGATTGCTCGGCGCCTATGCGGCCTTTCTCGATCAGGGCGACCTTCAGCCCGCGCTGGGCCAGGTAGTAGGCGGTAAAGGCACCGATGATGCCGCCGCCGATCACGACGGCGTCGGCGCTGGCGGGCGGGATGGGCGAGGTCTCCAGGAGGCGCAGGGGTTGCGGCAGGGTAGGTGGCATGGTCGTTGCCGCGCCTTGGGCGCGGTGCAGGGTCAGCGGCAGGTTCATGCTGCCATGGTAGGTGCGGGCGGGCAACCGGTGCTGCCGGATTGCGGCCCTCTTGCAACGAACAATGCTGTTCTGGATGGATGGGAAGGAGATTCTGCTCCGGGGGCCGCCGCGCCATGCGGCCGCCCGCGTGCCAGGCCCGGCCCCGGTGGCCCGGCCGGCTGGCTATGCTGCGCAGCCCCCCGAATCCCGGTGTTTCTGTTCCGCGGGCGCGTGAAAACAAGACTTTGTGCAGGTCCTTCATGTTGTACTTATGAGCAGGAATAGAGAAAGAAAGATCACCATGAAAACACTGCTGCTCAAGAAAGAGGAAGTCCGCGGATTGATCCGCATGAAGGAGGTCATAGGGACGGTGGAGGAGGCCTACAAGGCCTTCAACAGCGGCCAGGTGATACAGCCTCCCTATATCGGCATCGACCTGCCTTCCCACCGCGGCGAGATCGACTTCAAGCTGGGCTACAACCAGGGCAATGAAATGATTTCCATGAAGGCCTCCTCGGGCGGCTTCACCGGCAACCCGGAGCACTACGGCGTGCCCAACGGCATGGGGACCGTGCTGCTGTTCGACGGCAGGAGCGGCGCCCTGGCCTGCGTGATGGACGGAAGCCTGCTCACGGGCCTGCGGACCGGCGCGTGCGGCGCTGTTTCCGTCAAGGCGCTCGCGAGAAAAAACGCGAGCAAGATCACCTCCATAGGCACCGGCAACCAGGCCAGGATGCAGATACGCGCCATCCGGGAGGTGATGAAGATCGAAGAAATCCATGCCTGGGACCACCATCCCGAGACCCTGGCCAGGTACAAGGCCGACATCGAAAGCGAGTTCGGCATCCCGGTCATCGCGGCGAACTCCAAGCAGGAAGCTGTCGCACAGGCCGACATCCTGGTCACCACGACGCGCGGCAAGGGGGCACTGGTGGAGGCCGCCTGGGTGAAGCCCGGCACCCACATCGTCGCCATAGGCGCCGACGCGCCGGGCAAGCAGGAGTTTGAGCCGGAAATCTTCAGGGGCGCGAAGGTGGTCGTCGACTCCATCGCGCAATGCGTTGAGAAGGGTGAAACACAGAATCCCATCAAAGCGAAGATCATGGCCCGGGGCGACATCCACGCGGAAATCGGCGAGATCCTGCTGGGCGGGAAACCGGGGCGGGAGAACGACGAGGAAGTCACCATCTTCGACTCCACCGGCATGGCCATCCAGGACAACACGACGGCGGCGAAGATCTATCGCAATGCGATAGAGGGCAAGGTCGGCACCTTCTTCCAGTTCCTGGAATAAGGTTCAACCGGAGAATAAAAAAAGCCGCACAGCGGCTTTTTTTATTGCTGCAACTGTTTGCCCCGGGTGGTTGCTCGAACTGCGCCTATTCAGCGTCTTTGTAAACCTCGGCCAGGTCGGACAGGTTCCAGTTCCCGCCGCTCAACACCGCGCAGACCTTTTCATCCGGCCTGAGCTTGACGGCGCCGGCCAGCAGGGCCCCGATGCCGATGGAAGCGGCGGGCTCGGCGATCAGCTTGGCATCTTTGGCCAGCACACGCATGCCCGCGATGATGTGCTCGTCTTCCACCAGGACGATCTCGTCCACGTACTTCTCAATGATGGGAAACGGGTTCTGGCCCGGAACGCTGATGCGCACCCCATCCGCGATGGTATTTTTCAGGGGAAGCGAGGTGCGTTGCTTGTTGATGCGGCTTTGGTAGTACTTGGGCGTCAGGGCAGGTTCCGCGCCTATGACCCGCACCGAGGGCTTCGTTTCCTTGATGGCGGTGGCGATCCCGGAAAGCAGGCCGCCGCCGCCCAGGGGAACGATGACGGTGTCCACATCCTCCAGGTCTTCCAGGATCTCGCAGCCTATGGTTCCCTGGCCGGCCATGACCATGGGGTCCTCAAAGCCGTGAACCGCCGTGTAGCCGTTCTCTTCGGCCATCTCGCACACCTTTTTCCATCGGGCGGCCGTGTCGCCGTCGAAAAGAATGACTTCCGCGCCCATGGCCCGGGTGTTCTCGATCTTGATTCTGGGCGTCGCTACCGGGACGACGATGGTCGCCTTGACGCCCAGCATCCTGGCGGCATAGGCGATCCCCTGGGCATGGTTGCCTGAAGAGGTCGCGATCAGGCCACCCGCGATCGCTTCCCTCGGCAGCGAGAGCGCCTTGTTCAGCGCGCCCCGGATCTTGAAGGCGCCCGTGATCTGCAGGGTTTCAGGCTTGAGGTAGAGCTGGCAGCCAAGGGCTTTCTCGATTTTTTCCGCGCGCAGCAAGGGCGTGTGGCGGATGTGCGGTTTCAGCCGTTCCCGGGCTTGCCGGATGTCTTCGAGGGTCGGGTAGTTGCGCATCTTGTGGGTCTCTTTCGAATGTTGTTTCAGCCCGGCGTGACCGCCGCACTCTGCCAGCCCAGGACGGCCTTGGTCTCCAGGTACTCCTGCAGCCCCTCGACACCATACTCGCGGCCGTTGCCCGAACGCTTGTAGCCGCCAAAGGGGGCATGCGGGCTCCAGGCCGGGTTGTTGATGTGCACCTGGCCGGAGCGGATGCGCGCCGCCGCCGCGCGCGCCGCGGCCAGGTCCTGGCCTTGCACGTGGGCGCCCAGGCCGTAGACCGTGTCGTTGGCGATCTCCACCGCTTCGTCGACGCTGTCGTAGGGAATGATGGCCAGCACCGGCCCGAAGATTTCTTCCTGCGCGATGCGCATCCGCGTATGCACCCCGGAGAAGATGGTAGGGCGCACATAAAAGCCGCGCGCCAGTCCCTCAGGCCGGCCCGGACCGCCACACACAAGGCGCGCGCCTTCGCCGATGCCGGCATCAATCATTTCCTTCACACGGTTGAACTGCGCGCGATTGGCGACCGGGCCATGCGTGGTCTGCGGTGAGCGCGGGTCGCCCACGACCAGCGCGGCCGCTGCCTCGCAAGCAATGCGCTCAACCTCCGCCAGGCGCTCGCGCGGCACGATCATGCGCGTGGGCGCGCTGCAGGACTGGCCCACGTTGCGAAAACCCGAAGCCACGCCGGCCGCCACCGCACGCGCCATGTCCGCGTCGGGCAAGATGAGGTTGGGAGACTTGCCGCCCAGCTCCTGCGCCACGCGCTTGACGGTGGGCGCGGCCGCCTGCGCCACCAGCACGCCCGCGCGGGTCGAGCCGGTGATCGAAATCATGTCCACATCGGGGTGCGCGGCCATGGCCGCGCCCACCTCCGGCCCGTCGCCGTTCACCAGGTTGAAGACACCGGCGGGAATGCCGGCATCGTGCATCAGCTGCGCGAAGAGCAGGGCGCTCAGCGGCGACAGCTCGCTGGGCTTGAGCACCACGGTGCATCCCGCCGCCAGGGCGGGGCCCACCTTGGCCGTGATCTGGTAGAGCGGCCAGTTCCAGGGCGTGATCAGGCCGCACACGCCGATCGGCTCACGCAGGATGGCCGTGTCGCCTCGATGGCTCAGAAAAGCGAAACTGCCCGCAAGCTCACTGGCCACGCGGATATGCTCCGCCGCAATCGGCACCTGGGCGCCGCGCGCCGTGCTGATGGCCGCGCCCATCTCCAGCGAGATCGCCTGGGCAAAAAATTCCGCCCGCTCCAGGATCAGGCTGTGCACCCGGCCCAGCAGCGCAGCCCTACTTTGCGGCGAACTCACGGACCAGCTCGTGAAAGCACGCCGTGCCGCGATCACCGCCTCGTCCACGTCCTGCGCATTGCCCAGGGCAATCTCCGCGATGGGCTCCTCGGTCGACGGGTCAATCACGCCGGCCCGGCCATGGCCCAGCGGCAGCACCCATTCACCGTTGATGAAAAGGCGGTCCAGGTGGCCTGCGTTCTGGAGCTGCTCAAGGAGGCGCATGGCGCCGTCTTTTCCCATGATGTTCCTCTGAAAAGAATCGAAATCATGGTACTTCCGGGGGCGAAATTGATGTGCCGTTTAGGCGTGGGGATTCGGCATGAATGATGCGCGTGCGGCGTACAACCGCAGCATCTGCGGTTGACATTCACATTCATGCGTCACCATGGCAGCGCCAACCATGTGCAAGATCATGGACTGGAGCAGCATAGACATGATGCTGCGGTATGCGAGGCTGCGCGGGGAAGGACCTGGCTGACTGCTTGCTTTAATTCAGCTTGGCAACTGATGCTTTAGAACGAATCTGATACCGTAACTGTAGGCAGCAAGAAAAACTGCGATTAATAAGCCCTTGACCGGAGTGGAATGGGACGACGCCCCAAGTGGGGCTACTAGCGCCAACCCACCGATGAACCAAGTGAACCACGCCGCCGGCTTCATGTTGATGATCTCAAGTTCAACTGTCCCGACGATGAGCGCAGCCACCAACGCCACCAGGCTGGCCAAGATGGGATAGTTGTTAAAGAAGCTCATGGCGCATCCTATTTTCGGCACGAGCAATATAGCAATGCACCGATGTTTCTAAGCGGCCAAGCGACGAAGTCGGCTGTTGCGCGGCGATTCGGCACTCACATCAGCAGCGTGAAACGAGCTTTGCATTGAGCAAACAGGCAGTGAGAGATTTTCCTAAGCACTAGGCGGTTAAATTCAAGTAGAGGGCGATAAAGGCCGTCTTAAAACGACTACTGCACATCCTCTAGCGCGAGCATCGTTGAAATTACAAATTTCCGGCCCGACGCTCATCTACCCATTTCAAGTACTGATGCCTCAATTCAACAAACCTCTCGTAATCCCAATTGTCTTCAACTGGGATAGGTTTCAAATGTCGCATCAATTTTTTTTGGATGAGAAACTCGTACCAACCTAGTTCTTGCGGCAATCCTTCGCCAAATAAAATTATGTTTCTGATGTTATCAATAACAAAGAACTTGGCCGATATCTCAACAATAGATCCAAGCATGCCAGGTCTGGCATTCAAGACCTTTTCAAATCCATCAATGAATTCAAGGCATTTTTGAGAGGTATTCATATCACTTAAATGGGCCGAGGTTGTTAAATTGTGCCGAAGTCTGACCCGAGGAGGTGCGGACATAAACTTGGACTACCAGGAGGTAGTTCATGTATTCGTACGAAGACAGGATTCGAGCGGTCGAGCTGTACATCAAGCTCGGCAAATGCGTGAGGCCAACCATCCGGCAGCTGGGTTGTCACTCCCTAATTCGCCTGCTTGATTTAAAAGCGGGGAATTAAATAGTGATATCGGAAGCGGAGCATTTTGTTTATGCAAACCTAGCCCTTAGCTCAATCGGCCTCACCTGCCCAATATCGAACACTTGGGCTTTCATCCCGCGATAACCTATTAAGGCAAGCGCGTGCCTTTGAGCTCTTAGGAAATCGGATTAGTGCCGATGCGACACTGGACCTAACATCTGGACTGCTGTCATCTGCAGCAAGGATTAAAGTATCGATGGATTCTCTTGCCCGTAGGTGCCCAAGCGCAGTGGCGGCAATGGCCCTAACGCTTGCGGCGCGATCCGCTTCCAACAGGTGTTCCAATAAAGGAACACTTTCTTTCTTATAGGGCAATACCGGGGTACCAAGCTGCCCAAGAATAAATGCGCCGAGCTCCCGATCAAGACGAGTACTTGATTTCAACATAGAGCACGCAAGCTCAAATTCCGGTTCTCCACCTTTAAGTTGAATTGCTCGCGCAGCTCCCATGCGGACATGAACGTTCTTGTCAGTTAAAAACTGCGGTAGGAGGTCTACAGAATAGAGCTCAAGTGCCTGCCATATCAATGTGTGAAGTGCTGAGTTCGTCATAAAAATCGTTAAAAACCTAACGTGTTTTCCCACCTTTACCATACCTGGATCCCCGGCAACCCCAGGCTTTTTCAGTAGCTTTAACTTGGTCCGGTCGATAGTTTCCTGCGTTCATTGCGAGCCAAGCACATCTGTCCATCGGCACCCTCCCACAAAGTCGTTCATTTGAAGCATAGCGCTCATAGTCTTGTGCAATCTGAGTATCGGCTTGATTTCCCGGGGCCGCCATCTCCATCCGATCCGGCCAAGTTATCCCATCCCAATTCCACGTAGGCAAAACCGGGCTGGGCTTTAACAAATCTGGCAAGGGATTCGGTGCTGGCCTCGGATCGGTGGGATCAATTGGCTTCGGAGATGGTTGTATCGGCGATGGTGCAACTGGAAGCGGTACAGGACCGATCGGAGTAGGCGCAACCTGCAATCCATTTGGATCAACATTGCTTAGCGGATTTCCTCCTACGTATGCAAAGGTATTAATCCCACCAGCCAAACCGATCGGATCCGACTGTCGATAGTGGCCCCCTCGAGGGTCGTAGTCTCGATTCCAATTTTGAAACAACCCGCTCTCCGCATCAAACACCTGCCCCGGCAAACGTTGGTTAAAGGTAAAGGTGCCTAGGCTTCCAGGGTTCTGATCTGGCGCCGTAGCCCCAAAGGCCTCAGCCGAGTCCCATCTCCAGACAATGGCCTCATCGCTTTGTCTCGTAATGATGCGGGGCGCACCGAGTTGATCTGTCGAGATGTTGTACAGGCTGATTGCAATATTGCCCGCGCCAGCAGTCCCCGTCTGCTTGACCACACCGACAGGAATGCCCAAGTAGATGGTCTCGTAAACGAGGATACCATTCGCATCGTATTCCCCGAGCAGCTTGCCCGCTTCGTCATAGACGTAGTAAGCCGCGCCAGTCGGCACCAGCGCCGTCGGACCGGTCTTGCCAACACGCAGCTCCAAGGCGTTGTAGCTGTAACTCACGGTGCCGCCGGCATTGGTCATCGTGTCCATGCGGCCCCGGTCACTGTAGGTAAAGGTATTCAGGCCATCGCTAGTGATGTTGCCGGCCGCGTCGTGCACCACGGTCGCTGTGCCACCCACATCCTGGGTCTGGGTCAGCTTGTTGCTGGTAGCTGAGATGGTGTTGGGGTAGCTTGTTCCGCCGATCACCTTGGCGGTTCGGTTACCCGTGGCGTCATAGCTGTACTGGATGGCCGTGCCGCTCAGCGTGGCGCTGGTCAGCCGGTTCAAATTGTCGTAGCCAAAGCCCTGGTCCAGCGCGGGAGCCGGAGTTCCGTTGCTGGCATGCGTGTAAGCCGTGATACGCCCGGCGTTGTCACGGGTCAGCGTGCGCCGTATACCTGTGGTGGTGGGGTCGCCCAGGTTGTAAGCACTGATCAGGCCGTTGCCGTCATAGGCAATCGCCTGGATTTTGTTGCTGGCCCAGGTCCAGCCTGTAACCTTGCTCTCGGCATTGGTGGTGACGCCGCTGATGAGCGGCAAAGTGGAACCCGTTCGCGGTCAGCTTGTCCAGCGAGCTTCCGTTGTCACCCCAGGTGTAGCCCACCGTAAATGTCCTGGCACCCGTAGTCTGGACCTTGGAAGTCTTGCGGCCCGCGCTGTCATAGCTGTAGACCGTCTGGCCCGAGGCGTCGGTGATCTTGGTGAGTTCACCGATGGCGCCCGGGGTGGGTGTGCTGCCGCCGTCGTATTCAAAAACACTGCCTGTGCCGGTGGCATAGCTGACGGTTTTGAGGCGATCGATGTTGTCGTAGGTGTACTGGGTGAGCTTTCCGCGTGCATCGGTCTTGGTAAGCGGCTTGCCGAGAGCATCGTAGGTGTATTGGCTCGCCCCAGTATCCGGACTGGCCTGGCCGGTGACATTGCCAAGCCCATTCGGGCTGTAGGTCGTGGCCAGGTTGCGCGGGTCGGTGACCTGGGTCAGGCCGTCCGCGGCGTTGTAGCCAAAGCCTGTGACGGTGGGGCTGCTGCTGCCGGTATTGGCGGGTTGCTGGGTCTGGATGGGCCGGCCCAGGCTGTCGTAGTAGGTGTAGCTGGCCTGGCCGTTGGGGTCGAGTACCGTGGTGGGTCGGCCCATGGCGTCGTAGCCGTATTGCCAAGTCATGGACTGAGCGGATGCCTGCATGACGAAAGCCAGCGAGGCCAGGCTGCATAGCACCGCCGTGACAGGGGTCTTGAATTTGCCGCGGGAATCGCAGCCAGCTTTCGCTTCCGGTTTTGATGCGTGCCCAAAGCGCGTCAACGACCCACAGATTTGCCGCACCGTGCCCGATGCGAGCCCTTGAAACACGCTCATAGGAAGCATCCCTCGTTGATTTTCTTATAGCGCTTGTTGCCAAGCGAATGAGCCCGCAGTCTAGTGATGCGCACAGCACTTGTCACCCTCCATATGCAGGAGGAGAGCGGTAAGTGTGCATATAGGCAACACAAGCTCTGCGACCTGGAATTTCCTGCTTATCAGTTTCACACGCATCTGCTAGGAACCAAGCCGCATGGGATCGGGGCATGTAATCCAAACGACGTACAGGCTCTGCTTCAGAATAAATGACGCATTCACTCAGAACTGCATTGAACGCCTTGGAACCAGTAAGTCAGCGTTCTCATGGACGGTTTGACAGTTGAATGGAATCAGATGAGATTCGGCGAACCCGCGAGCAACTAATACCCCCGCCCCCGATCAATCACATCCCTCAGCGCCTCCCCTCTTTGATGCCGCCGGATGTTCTCCAGCAGGATAGGTGCCGCGCTTTCAGGCTGGGTCATGCTTGCCACATGCGGCGTCACAAACACCCGCGGATGCGCCCAGAAGGGATGATCAGCCGGTAGCGGCTCCGGTTCGGTCACGTCGAGGATGGCGCGTGACAGCTGGTCGGAGTCCAGCGCTTCGAGCAGATCGGCATCCACTAGGTGCGGCCCACGGCCGACATTGATTAGGGCCGCGCCCCTGGGCAGCGCCGAGAACAGTTCGCGGTTCAAAATGCCTTTGGTGGCTGGCGTCAACGGCAGCAGGCAGATCAGCACATCGCAGCCCGCCAGGAAGGGCTGCAACTGCTCGGCGCCGGCAAAGGTTTCCACGCCTTCGAGGGTGCGCGGCGAGCGGTTCCAGCCGCGCAGCTTGAAGCCGAATGTGGCCAGGCGCTCCAGCACCGCGCAGCCCAGGCTGCCCAGGCCCATGACGCCCACGGTGCGGGCCGAGGCGGGTGGGACTTCAAGCGGGTTCCATTCGCGTGCCGCTTTGTGCGCCACATAGTCAAAAAAGTCGCGGTGCAGGGCCAGCACGGCCAGGCTCACATATTCGACCATGCCGTTGATGATGCCGGGCTCGACCATGCGCACCAGCGGGATGTGGGCGGGCACCGCGGAAAAATCCACATGGTCCACACCGGCGCCTGAGGAGAACAGCACCTTCAAATTTGGCAACTCGGCCAGGAAGCCCGCGGGCGCCTGCCAGGCGATCAGGTATTCGACTTCGCTAAGGTCTCCGGCGTCGGGCCAGATGCGGAAGTCCAGGTCGGGTGCGTGTTCGGCGAAGTACTTGGCCCAGCCTGCGGCGCGCGCAGCGTCGGATCGGTAGAGGATGCTCATGGGTCTTACCAGCCTCCGACCCAGCCGGTGAAGAGTCCCTCGGGCAGGGTCTCTTCGTCGGCGCCGCGCAAAAAGTCGAAGTCGCAACCCAGGTGGGCCTGTTCGATGTGTTCGTCGTAGAGCTTGCGGTAGCCGCGCTGGTGGGTGCGCGGCGGCGCTTGCCATTCCTTGCGACGGCGCTCCAGTTCTTCGGGCGCTACGCAGAGCTCCAGCCGGCGCTGGGCCACGTCCAGCTCGATGATGTCGCCGTCGCGCACCAGGGCCAGCGGCCCGCCGACGGCGGCTTCGGGCGACACATGCAGCACGGCGGCGCCGTAGCCGGTGCCGCTCATACGCGCGTCGGAGATGCGCAGCATGTCGCGCACGCCGCGCTCCATCAGCTTGCGCGGGATGGGCAGCATGCCCCACTCGGGCATGGCCGCGCCCACGGGGCCGGCGTTGCGCAAAATCAGCACGCTGTTCTCGTCAATGCCAAGGGCCGGGTCGTCGATGCGGTCGGCAATGGTCTGCACGTCTTCGAACACCACGGCGCGGCCGCGGTGGCGCAGCAGCTTCGGGTCGGCGGCGCAGGTTTTCATGACGGCGCCGTCGGGCGCGAGGCTGCCTTTGACGACGACCAGCGGTTCGCCGGGCTTCACGGGTTTGTCCAGCGGGCGTATCACCTCGGTGTCGGTGACCTCGGCGGCCGCGATGATGTCGCCAATCGTGCGGCCGTCCACGGTGCGTGCGTCCAGGTGCAGCAGCGGCGCCAGGGTCTTGAGCAGGGCGGGCACGCCGCCGGCCGCCATGAGGCGCTCGGTCAGGTGTTCGCCGGCCGGCTGCACATTGGAGATCAGCGGCACGCGGCGCGCGATCTCGTCAAAGCGCTCCAGCGTCAGCGGCACGCCCACGCGTCCGGCCAGGGCCAGCAGGTGGATGATAGTGTTGGTCGAGCCGCCCACCGCGCACAGCAGGGTGATGGCGTTGTCAAAGGCGCGCGCGTCGAGGATTTCCTTGGGGCAGGGGGCGCCTTCGCCGGCCATGCGGGCGCTGCGACGGCCCACTTCGCGGGCGATCTGGGTGCGCCGTCCGTCCACCGCCGGCACCATGCTGCTGCCGGGCAGGGCCACGCCCAGGGCCTCGCCAATGGCGGCCATGGTGGAGGCCGTGCCCATCTCGGCGCAATGGCCGGGCGTGCCCATCACATTGCGCTCGAAGGCGGCAAACTCGCACTGCGACACCTTGCCGGCGCGCAGGCTGTCGACGATGCGCCAGACGCCGGTGGCGTTGCCCAGGTCGCCGCCCGTCATGGAGCGCGGCGTCGCCGGGCCGCTGGCCAGGAAGATAAAGGGCACGCCGGCGCTGGCCGCGCCCATCATGAGGGCGGGTTGCGTCTTGTCGCAGCCGCCCAGCAGCACCACCGCGTCGAAGGGATGGGCGCGTATGCATTCCTCCGTCTCCATCGCCAGCAGGTTGCGAAAGGGGAAGGAGGTGGGCTTGATGATGTTTTCGCTGAGCGACATCAGCGGCGCCTCGAAGGGTATGCCGCCGGCCTCGAGGATGCCGGTGCGCACCTCCTGCGCCAGCACGCGCAGGTTGGAATTGCAGGGGTTGATGTCGGACCAGGTGTTGAGGATGCCCACGACGGGGCGGGTCATCAGGTCTTCGCGGCTCCAGCCGGCCGCGGCCAGGGTGGAACGGTGCACAAAGCCGGGAAGGTCGTCCTTGCGGAACCAGCGTGCGCTGCGCAGCGGCCGGCCCGAAGGGGTGTCGTGGTTGTCCATGGTTTTCCTCTATGAATGCCTGCGGGATACGCGCTCAATGTCTACTCAAGAATCGAAGTCATGGTACCCACTTGGCCCGGAATTGATGTGCCGTTTAGTCGCGGGCATTCGGCATGAACGATGCGCACGCGGCGCACAACCGCAGCATCTGCGGCGGCGCTTCACTAGCATTCATGGCATGGCAGCGGAGGTTTCACCGCCGCACTTTTTTCTGGCCTTTCGTGGCCTTTCACCGACGTTCCAGATGACCTTCAAGGAGACGCTTTCATGACCTTCCGCCCCAAGTACATCAGCTTCGACTGCTACGGCACGCTGACCTATTTCCCCATGCACCAGGTGGCCTACGACCTGTATGAAGGCCAGCTGCCGCCCGAGCGCATGCAGGTCTTCCTCAAGGAGTTCGCCGACTACCGCTTTGACGAAGTCATGGGCGACTGGAAGCCCTATGAGCAGGTGCTCAACTCGGCGCTCAAGCGCGCCTGCAAGCGCCACGGCCTGGCCTTCAAGGACGAGCATGCGCGCAAGGTCTACGATGCCGTGCCCACCTGGGGGCCGCACGCCGACGTGCCGCATGCGCTCACGCGCGTGGGCAAGAAGATCCCCCTGGTGATTTTGTCCAACGCCATGAACGAGCAGATCCACCACAACGTGGACAAGCTGCAGGCACCCTTCCACAAGATCTACACCGCGCAGGACGCCGGCGCCTACAAGCCGCGGCTGAAGGCCTTTGAGTACATGCTGGACCAGCTGGGCTGCGCGCCGCAGGATGTGCTGCACGTTTCGGCCAACCCGCGCTACGACATCTTCCCGGCGCAGAACCTGGGCATCGTGAACAAGGTGTTCGTCAACCGTGGCCATGAACCCCGCCCCAACGACGCCTGGAACTTCGCCGAGATACGCGACATCAACGGCCTGCCGGGCCTGGTTGGGCTGTAAAAGCTGGTTCCAAGGCGGCTGGCTGGCGCACCGCACACCATGCCGCCGGCCGTCCACAAAACCGCAGTTTTAACCACGCACCCCCGCACGATCAAGGTATATCCCCGGCCGCGCGGTGCTCCAATGCCTTTATCCACCCACGAGACAA
>Ga0102592_1001802_pt1 | contig 21419 bp, 22 predicted proteins | sample AraplaCol_mMF_r2_FD_76861 | JGI IMG/M metagenome (GOLD analysis project Ga0102592, IMG submission 76861) | Arabidopsis root microbial communities from North Carolina, USA - plate scrape MF_Col_mMF_r2 (SPADES assembly) (version 2) | ecosystem: Host-associated > Plants > Roots > Endosphere...
TCAGCAGCGCCATGGCAAAAATCGACGGCGTCGAGAACAGCCGCGGCTGGGTCTACCGCGCCAGCAAGGCCGCGCTCAACATGGCGGTCGCCTCGGCCCAGCACGACTACCCCAAGGCCATCCTGGTTGCCATGTCACCCGGCTGGGTGCAGACCGACATGGGCGGCAGCGGCGCGCCCCTCACCACAGCCCAGAGCGTCAGCGCCATGCGCACCGCGCTGGCGGGGTTGACGCCGGAACACAAAGGCGCTTTCCTCAACTACGACGGCAGTCCTTTCGGCGCCTGGTAAGCCTCACACGGCTTTCCTTTCCACTTTTATTGCAAGGCACACCATGCTGCTCAACCAGGACCAGGAAATGATCCGCGACGCGGTCCGCGCGTTCGCGAAAGAAGAGCTTTGGCCCCATGCCGCGCGCTGGGACAAGGAGCATCACTTCCCCGTCGAGGCGCACAAGGGCCTGGCCGCGCTGGGCGCCTACGGCATCTGCGTGCCCGAAGAGTTCGGCGGCGCCAACCTCGACTACCTTACGCTGGCCCTGGTGCTGGAAGAAATCGCCGCCGGCGACGGCGGCACCAGCACCGCCATCAGCGTCACCAACTGCCCGGTCAACGCCATCCTCATGCGCTACGGCAATGCGCAGCAGAAGAAACAGTGGCTCACCAAGCTGGCGCAGGGCGACATGTTGGGCGTCTTCTGCCTCACCGAGCCGCATGTGGGCAGCGATGCATCGTCGCTGCGCACCACCGCCGTCAAAGAGGGCGATGAATATGTGCTCAACGGCGTCAAGCAGTTCATCACCAGCGGCAAGAACGGCCATGCCGCCATCGTTATCGCCGTGACCGACAAGGGCGCCGGCAAAAAAGGCATGAGCGCCTTCATCGTGCCCACCAGCGCGCCCGGCTATGTGGTCGCGCGGCTGGAAGACAAGCTGGGCCAGCATTCCAGCGACACCGCGCAGATCAATTTCGACAACTGCCGCATCCCGGCCGAGAACCTGATCGGCAGCGAAGGCGAGGGCTACAAGATCGCCCTGGGCGCGCTCGAAGGCGGGCGCATAGGCATCGCCGCGCAAAGCGTGGGCATGGCGCGCAGCGCGCTCGAGTCGGCCCTCGACTATGCGAAAGAACGCCAGAGCTTCGGCACCGCCATCTTCAACCACCAGGCCGTGGGTTTTCGCCTGGCCGAATGCGCGACCAAGATCGAAGCCGCGCGCCAGCTGATCTGGCACGCCGCCAGCCTGCGCGACGCCGGCCTGCCGTGCCTCAAGGAAGCCGCCATGGCCAAGCTCTTTGCCAGCGAAATGGCCGAGCAGGTTTGCAGCGCCGCCATACAGACACTGGGCGGTTATGGTTATGTCAATGACTTCCCGGTGGAACGCATCTACCGCGACGTGCGGGTGTGCCAGATTTATGAAGGCACCTCAGACGTACAGAAAATCATCATTCAACGCGCCCTGGCCTGAGGAGACAAACATGCCCATCACCAAAGGATTCCGCGCCCTGGTCGACGAAGCCATGGCCCAGGTCAAGACCTACAGCGTGGACGAGGTCAAGGCAAAACTGGCCGACCCGACAGTGCAGATCGTCGACATCCGCGACGTGCGTGAGCTCAGCGCCGGCACCGTGGCCGGCAGCTACCATGCGCCGCGCGGCATGCTTGAGTTCTGGGTGGATCCGGCCTCGCCTTATCACAAGCCCCTGTTCGCTGACGAGGGCAAGGAGTTCATCCTGTTTTGCGGCGCGGGCTGGCGCAGCGCCCTGGCCACCAAGACCCTGCAGGACATGGGCATGGCCAATGTCGCCCACATCGACGGCGGCTACGCCGAATGGGTCAAGCAGGGCGCGCCCACCGAAACGCTGGAAGACCGGGAAAAACGCAAGGCCAAAAAAGGCTGATTGCGCATGTCCGCGTTCTCAGCCTCGCAAGCCTGCCCCTGCGGCCGCCAGGCCAACAAACGGCCACTGGCTTACGCCAACTGCTGCGGCCGCTACCTCGAGCACTTCGACACCACGCCCGCACCCGACGCCGAATCGCTGATGCGCTCGCGCTACACCGCCTTTGTGGGCGAGCGTGCCGACTACCTGCTCGCCACCTGGCACGCCAGCCAGAGGCCGCCCGCCATCGAATTCGATCCCGGCGCCAAATGGCTGGGCCTCGAAGTGCGGGGCCACCGCCAGCTCGACGCCAGCCACGCCGAAGTCGAATTCGTCGCGCGCCAGAAACCCGCCGGCAGCCCGGCGCTGCGCCTGCACGAGTGCAGCCGCTTCATCCACGAAGGCGGCCGTTGGTACTATGTGGACGGTGACGTCCGCTAAAAACGAAAGGGCCTCAAGCCCGCGCTGGAGAATCTTCGCCTGGGCCGTGCGGCTGCTGATGCTGCTGCTGGCCATCTGGGCAGTGCTCATCGAGCCGCGCTGGGTCGCCCACCGCGAGATCAGCGAAACTGTGCCGAACTGGCAAGGCCCGCCCGGCCTCAAGGTGGCCGTCGCGTCCGACTGGCACTTCACCAAGCGTCCGCTGTGGCGCATCATGACGGTGGAGCGTGCCCGCGCCATCGTGGCTGAGATCAACGCCGCGCAGCCTGATGTCATCTTGCTGCCCGGCGACTTCATCGCCGACAGCGACTACGCCCCTGAATTCGCCGCCACCGCCGAAGACGAGATCGCCCAGGTGCTGGGCGGCCTCAAGGCGCGGCTGGGCGTGTATGCCGTCATGGGCAACCACGATTGGTGGCATGAAGGCCAGGCCATGACGGCCGCCTTCAGCCGCGCCGGCATCACCGTGCTGGAGAACGACGCCGTCCCCTTGCCCGGCACCGCGCTCTGGGTCGTCGGCATAGGCGACGACTACACCGGCCATTCACAACCCCAACTTGCCACCCGGAAACTGCCGCCCGGCGCGCAGGCCCTGGTGCTCATGCATGGCCCCGAGAGCTTTGCCACATTGCCGCCTGTGCGCGGCCTCATCGTCGCCGGCCACACCCATGGCGGCCAGGTCAGCCTTCCTTTCATCGGCCCGCCCGTGGTGCCCGGAGCCGGCCCGCGCGAATGGGCCTACGGCTGGATAGGACACGGCGACAATCGCATGTACATCACCAGCGGGCTGGGCGTCAGTATCCTGCCGGTGCGCCTCAATGTGCGGCCGGAATGGGTGATGTTCAGCTTGGGCGCCCCGGCCAGGCCTGAAACCGATATCAAAGCAGAACCATGAAAGCGCAACCATGAAATTCGACGCGGTCTTGTTCGACTGTGACGGCGTGCTCGTCGACAGCGAACCCATCACCAACGGCGTGCTGCGCGACATGCTTGAAGAGGGCGGCTGGAAGCTCAGCCCCGCCGAATGCATGCGCATCTTTGTCGGCAAGGCCGTCAAGGACGAGGCCGCCACCATCGCCGCCCACACCGGCAGCCCGCTGACCGAAGAATGGCTGGCCCAGTTCCGCGAGCGCCGCAACCAGGGCCTGATGCGCGACCTCAAGGCCATCAGCGGCGCGGTTGACGCCATTGCCAAGGTCCATGCGCTGTACGGCGGCCGCATTGCCTGCGCCTCCGGCGCCGACCGCTTCAAGGTCGAACTGCAACTGGAGAAGTGCGGTTTGATGCCCTTTTTCAAGGGCCGCATCTTCAGCGGCCATGAGCTGCCGCGCTCCAAGCCCTTTCCCGATGTGTACCTGGCGGCCGCCGCCGCCCTGGGCGTGGACCCCCAGCGCTGCGCCGTGGTTGAAGACACCGTCACCGGCACCACCGCCGGCGTGGCGGCCGGCTGCACGGTGTTTGGCTACAGCCCGCCCGAAATGGGCCACGACGCGCCCGCTGCGCTGAAAGCCAGCGGCGCGGTGCATGTTTTTACCGACATGGCCGACCTGGCGGGTTTGCTGGGCTGAAATTTTTCCGGCGGGCGTGTCGATATCTGCCGAACCCGTTCGTCGTACAGGTGTCATCAACCATTTTTTGAAGGAAACACCGTGAAATACCTCTGCCTCGCCAACTACAAACCCGCCGTCATGGCTGCCCTGTCGCCCGCCGACCGCAAGGCGCTGGTCAGCCAGTGCCCCGCCAAGGATGCCGAACTCAAAGCCACCGGGCAGCTGCGCCTGAGCGCTTCGCTGGACGGGCCCGCCTTCCGCCTGCAGCCGCGCGGCGGCAAGACCACGGTGGCCGACGGCCCCTTTGCCGAGGCAAAAGAACTGGTCGGCGGCTTTTTCATCATCGAGGCCGACAGCCGGGACGAGGCCATACGCATCGCCTCACTGCACCCGGCCGCCACCTTGGGCGAAGACGTGGGCTGGAACATCGATATCCACCCCATCGGCTTTTTTGAGCAGTACGCCGGCAAGGCCTGAGCGGCGAACCCGCCGCTGGGCCTGCTGCAGGTTTCCTCCAACTTCAACCAAGTTGGAGCGTGCCGCGGGCCTGCATCCACGCCCCGTTCGCCAACCCAGGCGCCTGCACTAAAAAGGCGGCGCCGGGCGCCTTGCCGCGCGGCAGAGGCCGCGCTTCTCCCGCGCCGATCTTCCCTGCGTTTCCCGCCCTTCCGCCCAAGTTTTCCTCAAGCCATTGCACGGCTTGAGTGCCCAGGCCTTCGCCATTCGGTCGGTGAACCCATGATCTTGTTTCATATCCATGCGTCCTACGCGTATCGATTCCGCGCATCACGCTTCTGAGCGTTGGATCGCAAGGGCGGCTTTTGTAGCCACCGGGTCACAACATTGTCCGCGTGCGGAATGTGTTTGTACGAAAAATCCGGGATCTTCATTTTTGGATCTGCGGCGCTCGCCTTTAAACCCAACAATGGCCTCAAAGAGGCAGGGCCGCATCGCGCAACTGCCCGCAACTCTGGGATCCATGTTCTTCAATCTCAAAGGTTTTTTTATGAAGCGCTCTCTACAACAAAAGGGTTTTACCCTCATAGAGCTCATGATCGTCGTGGCGATCATTGGTATTCTGGCTGCGGTGGCTTTGCCGGCTTATCAGGATTACACGGTCAGGGCTCGTGTAGCCGAAGGTTTGGTCCTCGCGTCGAGCGCCAAGCTCGCCGTCGCTGAAAATGCGAGCAATGGCAATGCATATGCCGATGGATGGGTCGCGCCCGCTCCGACCAACAACGTGCAGAGTGTCGCCATCGCTCAAGCCACCGGGGCTATCACGATCACGTATACGCCGAGGGCAAACGGCGGCGTTGCCAACGCCACGCTGATCGTGAGTCCTTACACGATCGTAGCGGGCACGAACACACCGTTTGCTGGGGGGACGGCCACCACGAGCACGATTCCGGCGGGGCAGATTGTCTGGGTATGCAGGGCGGCAGGCAGCCCCGCTAACGCTGGCGGAGCGCCTGGAACCTTGCCGAATAGATTTGCACCGTCCGAATGCAGATAAACCGAACACAAAGCGTCCATGGCACTTTGTTCTAGAGGCGCCCCCGGGCGCCTTTTTTGTGGGTGGAAAAAACTGGCAGGCCAACCGCCCCAAGGCTGAAACGGTCTCCCCGGCGGGGCTTGGCCCAAAGCGGGCCGTGGTGCTAAGCTGCCAGCCCGACTTTTCCCTAAAAAGGTGATGCCATGCCCGGACTCCTCCCCAACGTCGACCCCGACGGCCTGCTCGAGTTTTCGGTGGTCTACACCGACCGCGCCCTCAACCACATGTCACGCAGCTTCCAGGGCGTGATGGGCGACATCTCCGCCATCCTCAAAGAGGTCTACCACGCGCATTCCGTCGCCCTGGTGCCCGGCAGCGGCACCTACGGCATGGAAGCCGTCGCGCGCCAGTTCGCCGCCGGCAAGCATGTCATGGTGGTGCGCAACGGCTGGTTCAGCTACCGCTGGACGCAGATTTTTGAGATGGGCAATATCCCCGCCTCGCACACCGTGCTCAAGGCCCGCAAGACCGGCCCCGGCGCCCAGGCCCCCTGGGCGCCCGCACCGGTGGCCGACGTCGTCGCCGCCATCGCCAAGGAAAAGCCCGCGCTCGTCTTTGCCCCGCATGTGGAAACCGCCTCCGGCATGATGCTGCCCGACAGCTACCTCCAGTCCGTCGCCGCCGCCGTGCATGCCGTCGGCGGGCTGTTCGTGCTCGACTGCATCGCCTCCGGCGCCATGTGGGTCGACATGAAGGCCACCGGCGTAGACGTGCTCATCTCCGCCCCGCAAAAGGGCTGGAGTAGCTCACCTTGCTGCGCCATGGTCATGCTCAGCGAACGCGCCCGCACCGCGATTGAAACCACCCAGAGCTCCAGCTTTGCCTGCGACCTGAAGAAGTGGCTGCAGATCATGGAAACCTACGAAAAAGGCGGCCACGCCTACCACGCGACCCTGCCCACAGACGCCCTCACACGCCTGCGCGCCACCATGAAAGAGACGCAAGCCTACGGCTTTGCCAAAGTCAAAGCCGAGCAGGAAGAGCTGGGCCACAAGGTGCGCACCCTGTTCGAAAGCCGCGGCCTGCCCAGCGTGGCGGCCGAAGGCTTCAAGGCCCCGGGCGTGGTCGTCAGCTACACCACCGACCCCGACATCCAGTCAGGCAAGAAGTTTTTGAACGAAGGCTTGCAAACCGCCGCCGGTGTGCCGCTGCAGTGCGACGAAGGGCCTGATTTCAAGACCTTCCGGGTGGGGCTGTTTGGGTTGGAGAAGTGGCATAACGTGGATCGGACTGTGGGGAACCTGGCGGGGGCTTTGGATGCGATTGGTATTGGCGCGAAGATCGCCGACGCTGTTGCTGGCTAAGCGAGAAGACCTGCCGGCCCGAAATGCGACAACAAAACGTACAACAGCAGAACCAGAGTTCCAAAGAGGCGATACGCCGAACGGCAATGCACTGGCGGCAGCATTCGCCGTCGAAGGCCCTTTTGGACTACGCCGCTTCGCAGGGGGTTGATTGCGGTAGATCGATCTTTCTGAAACTAGAGATCGATTTTCCGGGGATGCCCAGGCTGTTTGGCATGCTTCTCACCCCGGAAGAGACGTTTATTTCGTTTGAGATTGACACCGACAAGGACCATGTTTCGGTGGAGCTCGTCGAGGAGTGGAGGGACGTCACGTCAGAGCAGAACCTGAGCCTCAACAATGCCGGCACTGGCGCTGGATTTGGAGCTTTGGCTGTGCAGGTCTTGCTTGAAATTAACGCTGGTCTATCCTAAGGGCCGAGCTAAGCTGTGGAGTTGAGCTTCACTACGGGATGGGCTCGATCTGCCCCACCGCCATCGTAGGATGCAAAAAGCACTTGGTCATTCTGCCGCAGCGGCTCCGGACCGTAAACGCTTTCGATGTGAAAAAAGACATCGCGTCCGGTGGTAGATATGAATCCATACTTACCGTGATCAATGCGTTTGATTCTGCCTCGGCGACGTGGTGACGGGGTGTAGCAAAGGGAACCACAGCTTTTCACTAAATCGTCTGCTGTGGGTCTATCCACCGGCTCTCTTTTCATGCAAGAGAGAGCAAGAGCCATCACCTCGCTGGCAAGTGGAGCAAATTGAGGGTTTGCAGTTAGAAAGGGGGGAACTCCTGGCGTTTCAGCGGCCAAGATAGCCCTAACCGAACGTAAGCCGACTCCGAAGGGTGGGGCCCCTGTCATCATATGAAACATCATCGCGCCAAGAGACCAAACATCGGCCGGTGGGCCTACCTCTTTAGGTGTGTCAATTGCTTCCGGCGCCATGTATGGCAATGCTCCGACTGCGGTCTGCGACATGGACATGGATGCTTCGCCGCCAGCTGCCGCCTCTTCCAAGACTTCTTCCGCAAGTTTTGCAATTCCGAAGTCTGTGACCTTTAATTCGTTGAGGGAGTAGTCACCTACAACCATGATGTTGCTCGGCTTTAGGTCCCGATGTACCACGCCAGCATGGTGGGCTGCGGCGACCCCCTTAGCCAAGTGATGCATCACCTTGGCAGAAAGATATGGGTCCAAAAACCGCGTATCTTGTAGCAAAGCCTTAGAAAGGTCTGCGCCTCCAATAAGTTCTTCGATCAAATACCGTTGATCGCCGACCTTCAAATAGTCCAGAGTTTTGGCGACATTGGGATGGTTGACCCGCGCTGCGACGATCGCACTGCGCTTAAACCTTTTTGAAGCCGATGAATTTTTTGGTGTCTTCAGTGCGACTAGACGGTCTGTCAATAAGTCTTTTGCTTCGTAAACAAACTGCATGCCTCCAGCATCGATGTAACGAACAATCTCGTAACGGTCGCTTACTATGTCCTTTGACGAGAGAGGTCCAGTCATAGAACAAATTCCGGATGGGATAAGTCGAAGGTAATGTATCGACGGCGGTTGCCGTGCTCGGCTCCTCCCAGGGCAACAACACACGATCCTGGCAAAACGTCACCTACTGCAACACGCTTGTTGTTGATGAATACCTCCGGAGTAAGAGCGCCTACTTTGAAATTCAATCCGTCATAGTGGATTGCAACTTGCCCTAATGGAAGCAAAGTTAGGTTTACAGATCGATTTCCTGCGTGCAAATAAGACGCTTTACCTTGGAACACAACGAGAGCACGGTGACGGTCATGCAGTATGTGACGCGAGAGAATATCTCGAACATCAGACATCTTCGGTCGATTCGCCGGATTTTCTGATAGGCAAGAGTCAAGCATGTCGACGATCTCGTCGGCGATGGCATATTCCGTGTTGTCAAAATAGCTGTCACCGCTGAATTTTGGCGGCTGCTCCATGAGCTCATTCGTAAGATCTCGAGTTGCTATATAGAGAGCAGTCGCACCGAATGCATAAGTGTCAACTGCGGCGGTAAAACGAACTGGACCATAGTAGAGTTCCGGTGCTGCGAAGCCGCGAGTTCCAACGAATCCGGTCGTCGCTGCCGCAGGGCCCTCGTCACGAGCTAAGCCGAAATCAAAAATCTTCAAAACCCCTTCGGGATCGATTTTCATGTTGTTTGGCTTGATGTCGCGGTGGATGACTCCGAGTGCGTGAATGTCACTGATCCCAGAAGCGATCTGCCATAACTGCTTATAAAGATCTGTGGTCGAGACTGGTTTGGTGTCATCATCAAACAAGTCTTTTCCATCGATGAACTCCTGAACGATACCGAGTTCTGAGGGGGCGGGTTGAAGGACGTCAAATACTTGCACGACATGCTTGGACCTCATCTTGGCGAGAGCACCAAGCTCATCAAGCATGCGACGCCGATTCGCCGTTCCGTGGACGATTTTGATGGCCACTGAGCGACTCAAAATCTTGTCTTTACACGGTATGACTGAACCCATACCGCCGTCGAGCGGTTTGCCAGTTTGTTCGTATCGATCTGGCAAATCCATGATGTGTCAACGTGTTTTGTTGGGAAATTCCATCAAGAGCTGAGGCGCCTCATCTTTGTCAGCAGCTCTGTTTTCCCCGGGTTCTTGTATTTTTCCGCCAGATTGCTTTGCCTTCTTCTGGACGCGAGCTTTCTTAGGCTTGCGCTGAACTTTGGAGGCGGCTACAGGGGGCGCAGTCAACGTCTGTTCTGCTTGCGTAGGCGGAGTTAGCAGGTCATTTGAAGCAGTTGGTGTCCTTGGCAATTTCTCCGCTACGGGCGTGGCGAGGGGGATGTCTAGGATGACCTGCAAGTCTCCGAATGGGTCCCAAATCTCAAGCGACATGTCGGGCATGGAAACCGGTTCAAAAAAACCGACATCGAGTCCGATCAATGCAGCACTTGCGTTGTCGGGGCCTCCGCAGGATTTCGATAGATCGGTAAGCCTGCGGACGCAAAGGCCAGGATCAGGTGCGTTCCCGACAATAGCTGCGAACCAAGGTGTCGTATCCAGAAAATGAACCCCGTCCGAGGTCAGGAGCATTTGTCCAGTAGCAGAAGCGTCTAACTGACCGATTCCTGGCTCTATGGGGGCTCCGATGCCAATGAACTGCAACAATTTTGACTGGTCGAGGCTGACTTCTCGATCTTTGCCGAGTTGACCTGCAATGGTGTCGTCGATTGAGAGCCTCGTGAGCTTTGATGCTGAGGCATGATAGACCCGACTATCGCCGACGCTTGCCCAATGGACACTCCCGTCGCCAGCGACAAGTACTGCTACCAACGTAGAGCCGCCTTCACCACGATACTTTGCATGAACAGCAGCGTTGGCCTGATTTACGCAACGGAGCAGTGAATGTTGGGAGATCGCATTCGTGCGAGCTTCTTCCACGATTGTCCCGAACAAGTGGCCTAGCGTCATCGCAGCGCACAGCGCACCATCTTGCATGCCGCCAATGCCGTCGGCCACCGCAGCTAGCGTAAATGGTCGCCCCACATGATCTCGACTTCTGGCGATAGCTACGCGGTCTTGATTTTCAGTCCGAACAATTCCAACTTCGCTTGCTACCGCAGCCGATACGGACGAGACACGTCTAACTCCGCTGGGCGCTGTGCGCCTCATGAACCACGTAGTGAGTTGGTCTTGCAAAAGTCGCCGAGGGCTCATTTTTGAGAGGTGTTAATCCGTTATTACGCCATATGGTAAACCCATATGTTGCTAACTCGTGCGCTTCCGCTTTGGCTGGGTATTCACCTTGCCTGTTTCGCAGGCATCCCGCCGCAAGCCACGCCAGTCGAGGCTTTCCGCTGTTGTCCCCACAGCAATACACAGAGTTGCCACACAGAAGCTGTGAATGAACCCCGCGGGTGATTTTTACCGACTGCTCACTTCCCCGGCCGCATATCCGGCGCCGGCGTGGTGGGGACACCCTGGTCTAGCGCCGCCTGGTGTTGCGCCCGCAGGGCGCGCTGGAATGCCGGGCGCTGTTCCAGCCGCTGGTGGTAACGGCGCACGGCCTCGGGAAATTGCGCGGCCAGGCCCAGGTGGCCGGCCAGCATAAGGGCGTAGTGCACCGACACATCGGCCGCGGTGAAGCGGCCGGCGCAGAGGAATTCCTGTTGTTGCTCTTGCTGCAGGGCGGCGTCCACCGCTTTCAGCCGGGCGAGGAACCAGCGGCTGTAGTCCTGCGTGACCTGGGGTTGTTTGCGTTCCTCGGGCTCGAAGTGGGTATAGCGCAGCACCAGGGTTTGCGGAAAGGTCAGCGTGGCTTCGCCCATGTGCAGCCAGTTCAGATAGGCGCCATGGGCCGGGTCTGCCGGCGGCACATCGAGTTGGCCGGGGCTGTGCCGTGCCGCGAGGTACTGGCATATCGCTGCGGATTCGGTCATGCGGGTGTCGCCGTCCACCAGCAGGGGCACTGTGCCCAGGGGGTTGTCGGCCAGGAATTCGCGGGCCAGCGCGCGCGGCGGGAAAGGCAGCATGCGCAGCGTGTAGGGCAAGCCCAGTTCCTCGAGCATCCACAAGGGCCGGAAGGAGCGGGCGCTGACGCAGTGGTGAAGGGTGATCATGCGCAGAGTCTAGGGTGCCCTGTGTCACAAGTCTTGCCATGAATGGGACAAATCAGGCCAGCGGCTGTTTGCTGCCTTGCCGGAACTCGGCCGGTGACTGGCCGCTCCACTCTCTGAATGCCCGGATAAAACTTTTCTCATTCCGAAACCCGGAAGCCTCGGCCACCTGCTTGACCGGCTTGGCCGTCCGCAGCAACAAGTCCCTGGCTTTCTCAAACCGCACCTCATCCTTGAGCTGCTGCAGCAAAGCCCCTTCCTCCTGGAGCTGGCGGTGCAGGGAGCGTGGCGATATGTTCAATGCCGCCGCCAGGGTTTCGGCTGTGTGTGAGGTGACCGCCGGGTTGGCCAGCGCCTGCCGCACCTGTTCCACCAGCAAACGATCGCGGCGGTACTGCAAGACCGTCAAGGGCAAGGCTCGCTGCAGCATCTGCTGCAAAGCCTTTTCATCACGCCGCAAAGGCAAAGCCAGGTAACGCGCATCAAAGCGGATCTCGGCCTGCGCGCTGTTGAATTGCAGCGAGGGCCCGGGAAACATCAGCCCATAAGCCTCCGCATGCGGCGGCGTCTCAAACGGAAAACGCGCGCCCTGCAAGGGAATGCGCGAATCCACATACCAGCAGGCCAGGCCGTGGATATTGCGCAGCACGTGGACCAGGCTGAACTCTCCGACCTTGCCAGGAACCTTCTCTTCAACCGTGATCGCGGCCGTGTCGCCGCTGGTACTCAGGCGCAGCGTGATGTCGTCGGCAATCAGCCCATGGTGGCGGCACCAGCGTTTGAGTGCGATGCCCAGGTGGGGTGAGCTGATGGAGGCCCTGGCCAGCATGCCGTAGCTGCCCCAGGCCAGTTTGCGGCTGAAGGCGCCCAGGCCTTCGTCATCGAGCTCCTGCATGGCGGCGCCTGAAAGAAGCTCCATCTGGCGGGCGGTGATGTGGCCGTTCAGCTGTTTGAGCTGGTTTGGCGTGATCTGTGCCAGTTTCAGGGCCTGGTCGGGGCTTCGGCCGTCGCGTTTGTAGGCGGCCACAATGCTTCTGGCAAAGGCCATGGGCGTGGCGGCGACGGGCGGGCTGGCGGGGCTTGTGGAGGGCATCCAGGGATTCTCGGTGTGGCTGGCAGGATTTGCAACCTTGTTGGCGGCCTGCGGGGCGCGGGTTTTCGCTAAGCTGGTGGTTTGGCGCTAAGGTAGGCGTGGTACGCCCCGCATGCGCCTTTTCAGCGCCCCCATCAGGAAAAAATCCATGTCCGCTCTTGAGACCCAGCTCAACGCCCGTTCCGCCGATTTCCAGGCGAATGCCGCCGCCATGCGCGCGCTGGTGGACGACCTGGCGGCCAAAGTCGCCAAGGCCGCCCTGGGCGGGGGCGATACCGCGCGCGCGCGGCACACGGCACGCGGCAAGCTGCTGCCGCGCGAGCGGGTGCAGATGCTGCTGGACCCGGGCACGCCGTTTCTGGAGCTTTCACCGCTGGCCGCTTATTCGATGTACCCCGACCGCGACGGGACGGACAGCGCGCCTTGCGCGGGCGTGATCGCCGGCATAGGCCGCATCAGCGGGGTGGACTGCATGGTGGTGTGCAACGACGCCACCGTGAAGGGCGGCACCTATTACCCGATGACGGTCAAAAAGCATTTGCGCGCGCAGGAGGTGGCCCAGCAGAACAACCTGCCCTGCGTTTACCTGGTCGATTCGGGCGGCGCCAATTTGCCGAATCAAGACGAAGTGTTTCCGGACCGCGACCATTTCGGCCGCATCTTTTTCAACCAGGCGAATATGAGCGCCCAGGGCATCGCGCAGATCGCGGTGGTCATGGGCAGCTGCACGGCGGGCGGCGCTTATGTGCCGGCCATGAGCGACGAGACCATCATCGTCAAGAACCAGGGCACCATCTTCCTGGGCGGCCCGCCGCTGGTGAAGGCCGCGATCGGCGAGATCGTGTCGGCCGAAGAGCTGGGCGGCGGCGATGTGCACACGCGGCTCTCGGGCGTGGCCGACCACCTGGCGCAGAACGATTCGCATGCGCTGGCGCTGGCGCGCCGCGCGGTGGCCAACCTGAACCGGCAAAAGCAGCCGGGGCAAGTGCTGCGCACGCCGGCGCCGCCGCTGTACCCGGCGGAAGAGCTCTATGGCGTGATCCCGACCGACACGCGCAAGCCTTTTGATGTGCGCGAGATCATCGCGCGCATTGTGGACGGCAGCGAGTTTGCCGAGTTCAAGGCGCGCTACGGCGCCACGCTGGTCTGCGGCTTTGCGCATGTGGAAGGCATGCCGGTCGGCATCATCGCCAACAACGGCATCCTGTTCAGCGAGTCCGCGCAAAAGGGCGCGCATTTCATCGAGCTGTGCTGCCAGCGCAAGATACCGCTGGTGTTTTTGCAGAACATCACCGGCTTTATGGTGGGCAAAAAATACGAGGCCGAGGGCATCGCGCGCCACGGCGCCAAGATGGTGATGGCGGTGGCCACGGCCCAGGTGCCCAAGTTCACCATCATCATCGGCGGCAGCTACGGCGCGGGCAACTACGGCATGTGCGGCCGGGCGTATTCGCCGCGCTTTTTGTGGATGTGGCCGAATGCGCGCATCTGCGTGATGGGCGGCGAGCAGGCCGCCGGCGTGCTGGCCACGGTGAAGCGCGACGCGATCGAGGCCAAGGGCGGCACCTGGAGCGCCGAGGAAGAGGCCGCCTTCAAGCAGCCGGTGCTGGACCAGTTCGGCCAGCAGTCGCACCCCTATTACTCCAGCGCGCGGCTCTGGGACGACGGCGTGATCGACCCGGCCGACACGCGGCGCGTGCTGGCCCTGGGGCTGTCGGCCACGCTGAACCAGCCGATTCCGGATACGAAGTTCGGCGTGTTCCGGATGTAAGTCACGGCCATTCTCAAAGTGGCTCAACACCCTTGAACGAATCACGCATATGAACCATCTGACCATCCAAGTCGAGACGCATGTCGCCACCGTCACCCTGAACCGCCCCGAGGTGCGCAATGCCTTCAACCAGGAGGTCATCGCCGAGATGACCCAGGCCTTTGTCGAACTGGGCCTGCGCGAGGACGTGCGCTGCATCGTGCTGGCGGCCAATGGGCCGGCCTTCTGCGCGGGTGCGGACCTGAACTGGATGCGCAGCATGGCCGACTACACCTATGCGCAGAACCTGGAGGACGCGGGCCGCTTGGCGACCATGCTGCAGTCGGTGTATGAATGCCCCAAGCCTGTCATTGCCCGCATACAGGGCGACGTTTACGCGGGGGGCATGGGCCTGGTCGCGGCCTGCGATATCGCCGTCTCGGCGGACACGGCCGGCTATTGCCTCAGCGAAGTCAAGCTGGGCCTGATCCCGGCGACCATCAGCCCTTATGTGATCCGGGCCATGGGTGCGCGTGCGGCGCACCGCTATTTTTTGACGGCCGAGCGTTTTGATGCGGCCGAGGCCTTGCGCATAGGCTTTGTCCATGAAGTGGTGGCGGCCGAGGCGCTGGACGCCAAGGTGGCTGAGCTGGTGAAAGCATTGGTCAGTGCCGGTCCTGAAGCCGTGAAGCTCTGCAAGCAACTGGTGCAGGACGTGGCCGGGCAAGCCATCACACCCGAACTGACGCAGATGACGGTGCAGGGCATTGCCGATGTGCGCGTGAGCCCGGAGGGGCGCGAGGGTGTGCAATCCTTCCTGCAAAAGCGCAAGCCCAACTGGTTAGCATGATGCTCCCCCCCCGTATCTTGCTCACTTCGTGTAGCCGCCTCCCCCCTCAAGGGGGCAACACCAGCGGTCCGGCAAAGCCGGTCCTGCGATGTTCGCTGGCTTTGGATTCTTCCCCTTAGGGCGTTGTGAGTTTGTGATGCAGACATTGGACACCGCACAACTGATCGCCCTGGCCGGCGCGCTGGGCTGGGCCAGCGGCGTGCGGCTTTATCTTGTGGTGCTGCTGACCGGGCTGGCGGGGTTTATGGGCTGGGTGCAATTGCCGGCGGGCCTGCAGTTGCTGGCGCACCCGGTGGTGCTGGGCATCAGCGGCTTTATGGTGTTTGTGGAGTTTTTCGCGGACAAGATCCCGGGCCTGGATTCGCTCTGGGATGTGGTGCATGGCGTGATCCGCATCCCGGCCGGCGCGGCGCTGGCCGCCTCGGTGTTTGGCGGCGACAACGGCCTGGGCGCGCTGGTCGCGGCCCTGCTGGGCGGCACGCTGGCGGCCACCAGCTTTGCCGCCAAAGCCACCACGCGCGCGGCCATCAATACCTCGCCCGAGCCCTTCAGCAATATCGGTGCCTCGCTGCTGGAAGACGGCCTGGTGCCGCTGGGCCTGTGGCTCGCGCTTGTGCATCCCTTGATTTTTGTGGTGCTGCTGGCCCTGGTGCTGGCGCTCAGCGTGTGGCTGATACGCGTGTGCTGGCGCTTCCTGCGCCAGCTTTTCATCCGTGTCGCGCGAATTTTCAGCGGCAGGCCGGACCCGGGCACCGCTGCTGCTTTTACTTTGACGTCCCCTTTTTCGAAGAAGAACGACCATGTTTAAAAAAATCTTGATTGCAAACAGGGGCGAGATAGCTTGCCGAGTGGCGGCAACCGCCAGGCGCATGGCCATCCACTCCGTCGCCGTGTACTCCGACGCGGATGCGGGCGCCAAGCATGTGGGTTTTTGCGATGAGGCGGTGCACATAGGCGGCAGCGCCCCCAAGGACAGCTATTTGCGCTGGGAGCGCATCATCGAGGCGGCCAAGACCACGGGCGCGGAGGCGATACACCCGGGCTACGGTTTCCTGAGCGAGAACGAGGACTTCGCCCAGGCCTGCGTGGCCGCGGGCCTGGTCTTCATCGGCCCGCCGGCCTCGGCCATCAAGGCCATGGGCCTGAAAGCCGAGTCCAAGCAGCTGATGGAGAAAGCCGGCGTGCCGCTGGTGCCGGGCTACCACGGCAGCGACCAGGACCCGGCGCTGCTCAAGCGCGAAGCCGACCGCATCGGCTACCCGGTGCTGATCAAGGCCAGCGCGGGCGGGGGCGGCAAGGGCATGCGCGCGGTCAGCAAGGCCGAAGATTTCGATGCCGCGCTGGCCTCCTGCAAGCGAGAGGCCATCAACAGCTTTGGCGACGACGCGGTGCTGGTCGAAAAATACGCGCAGCGCCCGCGCCATATCGAAATTCAGGTGTTTGGCGACACGCACGGCAATTACGTCTACCTGTTCGAGCGCGATTGTTCGGTGCAGCGCCGCCACCAGAAGGTGCTCGAAGAGGCGCCGGCCCCCGGCATGACCGAGGCCATGCGCCGGCAGATGGGCGAGGCGGCGGTGGCGGCGGCGCGCGCCGTGAATTACGTCGGCGCCGGCACCGTGGAATTCATCGTGGAGCAGCGTGCCGACGGCAGCATGAACTTCTTCTTTATGGAGATGAACACGCGCCTGCAGGTGGAGCACCCGGTGACCGAAGCCATCACCGGCCTGGACCTGGTGGAGTGGCAGTTGCGTGTGGCCTCGGGCGAAAAGCTGCCGCTGGCGCAGGAGCAGCTGCGCATCAACGGCCATGCGATCGAGGCGCGCATCTGCGCCGAGACGCCGGACAACAACTTCCTGCCGGCCACGGGCACGCTGAATGTCTACAAGAAGCCGGCGCACACGGCCTTTGAGCGCGGCCAGGTGCGTGTGGACGACGGCGTGCGTGAAGGCGATGCGATCTCGCCGTATTACGACTCCATGGTGGCCAAGCTCATCGTGCACGGCGCCACGCGCGAAGAGGCGCTGGCCCGGCTGGACACCGCGCTGGCGCAGACGCACATCGTGGGCCTGAGCACCAATGTGCAGTTCCTGCGCCATGTGGCGCGCAGCCCTTCGTTTGCCAAGGCCGACCTGGACACCGCGCTGATCCAGCGCGAAGAGGCCTTGCTGTTCAGGCAGGAGCCCGTGGGGCTGCCCATGGCGGCCGCGGCGGCGGTGGCCAGGCAGCTGCTGGATGAGCGCGCCCTGGAAGGCGCCGACCCTTTCAGCCGCCGCGACGGCTGGCATTCGCATGGGGTGATGCAGCGGCAGTTTGCGTTTGAATTCCACGGCGCGCCGGGCACGGCCGTGCTGACATACGGCCATGGCGGCAGCTTGCACCTGGCGCTGGTGGATGGCGAAGTCCAGGTGGCGGGCCCGCTGGTGTTTGCCGAAACCGCCCAGGGCATTGACGTGCAGTTCGAAGGCCAGCGCATGACGGCGGCCGTGTATGCGCAGGGCGAGCTCGACCATGTGTTCACCGGGCGCGGCGCGACGCAAATCCTTTCCATCGACCTGCTGGCCCATGCGGGCGAGGCCCAGGCCGAGGGCGGCCGGCTGACCGCGCCCATGCCGGGCAAGGTGGTGTCGTTCGCGGTGAAGGCGGGCGACAAGGTCAGCAAAGGCCAGCCGCTGGCGGTGATGGAAGCCATGAAGATGGAGCACACCATCGCCGCGCCGGCCGACGGCACGGTGCAGGAATTGCTCTATGCGCCGGGCGACCAGGTCAGCGAGGGCGCGGAATTGTTGAAAATAGCCGTTTAAGTTTTCAGTTCGAGACTTCAACGGGATTTTCTTCATGCGCATCAGTTTTTGCTGTTTCGACACCAAACCCCAACCCTGGGTGGACGACCTCAAGGCTGCCTTCCCCGAAGCCGACGTGACGCTGTGGTCCGCCGGCGCGGAGCCGGCCGATTACGCGGTGGTCTGGGCGCCGCCCCAGCAGTTTTTTGACGAGCAGTCACAGCTCAAGGGAATTTTCAATATAGGCGCGGGTGTTGATGCGCTCATGAAGCTGCGGCTGCCGCCCGGTGTGCCGGTGGTGCGGCTGGACGATGCCGGCATGTCGGTGCAGATGGCCGAGTTTGTGTGCCATGCGGTGATACGCCATTTTCGTGAGCTTGATGCTTATGAGGCCGACGTCACCGAGGGGAAATGGTCTTACCGCAAGCCGCGTTTGCGTACGGGCTACCCGATTGGCGTGATGGGCTTGGGCGTGCTGGGCGAGCGGGTCAGCCGCGCTCTGGCGCAGTTTGATTTTCCGGTCAAGGGCTGGAGCCGTTCGGCCAGGGTGATTGAAGGCGTACAGTGCTTTTCAGGTGAAGTGGGCAGTGCGGGCTTCCGTGATTTCCTGGCGGCCAGCCGCATCCTGGTGTGCCTGCTGCCTTTGACACCGGATACCCGGGACATCCTGAACCGTGACACGCTGTCGCGGCTGCGGCCGGGCGGCTATGTGATCAATGTGGCGCGTGGCGCCCACCTGGTTGAGGAAGACCTGCTTGCGCTGATCGACAGCGGCCACCTGGCGGGCGCGGCGCTGGACGTGTTCCGCACCGAGCCGCTGCCGGCGGACCACCCTTTCTGGAAGCATCCCAAGGTCACGGTCACACCCCACACGTCGGCCCGCACCCTGCGCGAGGAGAGCGTTGCCCAGATCGCGGGCAAGATACGCAGCCTGGCGACCGGCGTGCCCATAAGCACCCTGGCCGGCGTGGTTGACCCGAAAAAGGGATACTGATCGCCGGCCCACGACTATCCTGTTTTCTGAAAGCGTTCCGTGAGTAAATATCCATCCAAGGTCAAAATCGTCGACGTCGGCCCTCGTGACGGTTTGCAGAATGAAAAAACCGAGGTGCCGACAGCCGTGAAGATCGAACTGGTGCACCGTCTGCAGGACGCGGGCCTTGTGGAGATCGAGGTCGCGAGTTTTGTCTCGCCCAAGTGGGTGCCGCAGATGGCCGACAACACCGAGGTGATGGCCGGCATACGCCGCAAGCCCGGCGTGCGCTATTCGGTGCTGACGCCCAACATGAAAGGCTTTGAGGCGGCCGTTGCGCCGCCGCGCGAGCTGTGGCCCGACGAGATCGTGGTCTTCGGCTCAGCCAGTGAAGCCTTCAGCCAGAAGAACATCAATTGCTCGATTGCCGAAAGCGTTGAGCGCTTCCGGCCCGTGGTCGAGGCCGCGCGCGAGAAGGGCATTTATGTGCGCGGCGCCATGTCCTGCACCGTGGGTTGCCCTTACGAGGGCGAGATCGCGCCCGAGCGCGTCGGCATGCTGGCCGGCCTCATGAAGGGCATAGGCGTGCAGCACGTGGGCGTGGCCGACACCATTGGCGTGGGCACGCCGCTCAAGGTGCAGCGTGCCATGGACGCCACCCTCCGGCATTTCGGCATCGACGATGTCTCGGGCCATTTCCACGACACCTACGGCCAGGCCCTGAGCAACACCCTGGCGGTGCTGCAGATGGGGGTGTGGCAATTCGACTCCTCCTCGGCCGGCCTGGGCGGCTGCCCCTACGCCAAGGGCGCCACCGGCAATGTGGCCACCGAAGACGTGGTGTACATGCTGCACGGCATGGGCATTGAAACCGGCATCGACCTGGACAAGCTCATCGATGCCGGAAAGTACATCAGCGATTTCCTGGGCCGCAAACCCAATTCACGCGTCGCGACGGCGCTTCTGAACAAGCGAGCAAATTGATATGTGTGGTGCTGAATTGAAGGCTTTGCCCGAGGGTGTTCAACGCGTGGCCGCTGCGCTGCGGGAATGCGGCCATCCGCATATGCCGGTGATGCTCGACGATGCGGCCCGCACGGCGCAGCAGGCGGCCGATGCGCTGGGCGTGCAGCTGGGGCAGATCGCCAAGAGCATCATTTTTCGCCGCAAGTCCGACGATGCCGCCGTGCTGGTGGTGATGTCGGGCGACAGGCGGGTGGACGAGCGCAAGGTCGAGGCCCTGGTCTGCACTGACGGCAAGCGCGTGGGCCGTGCCGATGCCGATTTCGTGAAAAGCAAGACCGGTTTTTCCATCGGCGGCGTGTCCCCCGTGGGGCATACCACCCAAGCGGTGGTGTTGGTGGACCTGAGCCTGATGCGCTTTGATGAAGTGTGGGCCGCGGCCGGTCATCCGCATGCGGTGTTCAAGCTGATGCCGCAGGAGCTGGAGTTGCTGACGGGCGCGCCCGTGGTTGATGTGGCCGTGGACCTGGACGAGGAAAGCATCGCGCGTGAGCAGGCGATTGCCCGGGTGACGGAACGCAGCCGCACGGTGGATGCCGCAGGCGACGCGGTGCCCTCGCCCTGCATTTCGGTGTGCCGCATCAGCGCCGACACGGGTTTGTGCCAGGGCTGCTTCCGCACCCTGGAAGAAATCTCGGCCTGGGCGCGCTCAGGTCCCGAGGCGCAGCGCGAAGTCTGGCGCGCCGTGGGCGAACGCATGGCGACCGTGCGCGCCTGAAACGTTTCCACCACGAGGGCCCCATGAAGCACATCACGTTTTACCTCGACTTCATCTCTCCCTATGCCTACCTCGCGTTTGAGCACCTGCCTGAAGCCCTCCAGGGCCTGAGCTACAGCGTCAGCTACAAACCGGTGCTGTTTGCCGCCATGCTCAAGCACCACGGCCAGCTCGGCCCGGCTGAAGTTGCGCCCAAGCGCGACTGGACCTATCGCCAGGCGCTGTGGCACGCGCACAGCAAGGGCATCGCCATGAAGATGCCGGCGAGCCACCCCTTCAATCCCCTGCCGCTGCTGCGGCTGGCCAGCGCCTGCGGCACGCCCGATGATCCGGCGAGCCCCAACCGCTATGTGTGCGAAACCATTTTTCGCCATGTCTGGCAGGGTGGCGCCGAGGCTGCGGATGAAGGGCGGCTGGCCGCGCTCAAGGCACAGCTTGCACCGCAACTGGCGTTGAGCGAGGACGAAGCAAAAGCGCAGCTGAAAAAAAACACCGATGAGGCGATTGCGCACCATGTATTCGGCGTGCCCGCGATGGTGGTCGACGGCAAGGTTTTCTGGGGCTTCGACGCACTGCCCATGCTGCGTGAATACCTGCTGGGCAATCCCTGGTTTGAGGGCGAGGGCTGGAACGGCGTGAGCGATATCGCCGTGGGCATTTCGCGCAAAGCGTGAACCTGTGAGCGCGTAAGCACGCGTTGAGCCGTGTAAGCGGGTTTTGCCGGTGGTGTAAGAAGGTTCTAGGCGTTTTCCCGGAGCAGCTTCGCATGCTGAAAAGTTTCTCAAGGGTTTCCCCTTGAGTTGTCAGCCACGCATAAGTTTCACGCAAGCTCCTGTTATTTTCACGTCAGAGCTAGGTCAGGGACTCCAAAAATAATCAGTGCAGCTTCCATCCGGAGGCCTTCACTA
>Ga0102592_1001805_pt1 | contig 21403 bp, 21 predicted proteins | sample AraplaCol_mMF_r2_FD_76861 | JGI IMG/M metagenome (GOLD analysis project Ga0102592, IMG submission 76861) | Arabidopsis root microbial communities from North Carolina, USA - plate scrape MF_Col_mMF_r2 (SPADES assembly) (version 2) | ecosystem: Host-associated > Plants > Roots > Endosphere...
CCCCGGCGCCGGAGTTTCGTCGCGACCAAGGCGAACCTGCTCCGAACCGACCTGGAACGTCCTTGTGGGACACGACGGACAAGCCTTCCCGCTCGTCCACCCCCGAAGGCCGCATCGGTCGCCGTACTTGCGCCCTCCCCATGCCTTCAGGTGCAAGCAGTATGCGGCCGGTCTGAGGGGGTGAGGACAGATCGGGTCGAGAAAGTTCAAGCTGCTGAAATTGCTGAACTCTGTTCGCTATCCGCCGAGGACAGACGCCCAACCGGGAACGCGCTCTCACGGCAAAGCCTCGGAAAATCGATCCCGGACCATCGGGTGAGCGCGTGTCCCCATAGTCATCCACGGCGCCGAACGATCATCCCGAACAAAAGCCCGGCCTCCAAGCGCAACGGGCGACTTGGGGAACTACCTAGCACTCCTCCGCCCGCCGCAGCAGCAGCGCCTTCTCCCGCCGGTTGCCCGCCAGCGCCGCGGCCGCCTCGAACGCCGCGCGGGCCTCGTCGAACCGGCCCAGCTTGGACAGCAGGTCGCCGCGCATGGCGGGCAGCAGGTGGTAGGCCTTCAGTGCCGGCTCGTCGGCCAAGGCCTCGACCATCGCCAGCCCGGCGGCCGGCCCCTCGGCCATGCCCACCGCCACGGCCCGGTTCAGCCTGACCACCGGCGAGGGCGCGACCGCCGTCAGGTCGGCGTAGAGGGCGGCGATGCGCGGCCAGTCGGTGTCGGCCGCCGTCCGCGCCTGGGCGTGGCAGGCGACGATCGCCGCCTGCAGGGCGTAGAAGCCGCTCGCGCCGCCCAGGTCGCGCGCCCGCTTCAGGGCCTTCAGGCCGCGCCGGATCTGCAGCAGGTCCCAGAGGCCGCGATCCTGGTCCAGCATCAGCACCGGCCGGCCCGCCGCGTCGGTCCGCGCCGCCGTGCGCGAGGCGTTCAGCTCCATCAGGGCCATCAGCCCATGGGCCTCGGGCTCGTCCGGGGCGATGGCGGTCAGCACCCGGCCCAGGCGCAGGGCCTCGTTGCACAGCTGGGGCCGCTGCCAGTCGTCGCCGCGCGCGGCGGTGTAGCCCTCGTTGAAGATCAGGTAGACGACCTCCAGCACCGAGGCCAGGCGCGCGGAGCGCTCCTCGCCACGCGGGGTCTCGTAGGCCAGGCCGGAGTCGGACAGGGCGCGCTTGGCCCGCACGATGCGCTGGGCGACCGCGGCCTCGGACAGCAGGAAGGCCCGGGCGATCTCCTCGGTGGTCAGGCCGCAGACCATCCGCAGGGCCAGGGCCGCACGGGCCTCGCGCGACAGCAGCGGATGGCAGGCGGTGAAGATCAGCCGCAGCATCTCGTCGCCGATGTCGTCGTCCAGGGCGGAGTCGAAGTCGGGCATGGCCTGCTGCTCGGCCTCCAGGTCGCGGGCGACCATGCCGTGCTTGCGCTCCAGCATCGGCCCGCGCCGCAGGCGGTCCAGGGCCCGGCGTTTGGCCGTGGCCATCAGCCAGGCGCCGGGGCGCTCGGGCACGCCGCTGGTGGGCCAGGTCTCGAGCGCGGCCACCAGGGCGTCCTGGGTCAGTTCCTCGGCCAGGGGCACGTCGCGCAGCATCCTCGCCAGGCTGGTGATCAGCCTGGGGTGCTCGACCCGCCAGACGGCGAGGACGGCGCGATGGGCGTCGGCGTCGCTCATCGACGCCGGCCGGAAGCGACCGAGGCCGCGATCAATGCTCGATCATCGGACGGATCTCGCACGTCCCCGCCCAGCCCGGCTGGTGGTCCTTGTGCAGCTGCAGGAACTCGACCGCCGACGCGACGGCCTCCTCCTTGCTGGCGAATTCGAACATCGCATAGCCGCCGATCACCTCCTTGGCCTCGACCATCGGGCCGTCCAGCACGGTGAACTTGCCGTCGGCCGCCAGCGAGACGCGGGCCCCGGCGTCGATCGGCAGCAGCCCGCCGCCGCCCAGCATCCGGCCGGCCTGGATCTCGCGATTGGCCAGGGTGTTCATCGCCTCGACCAGCTCGGGCGTGGCCTCCGGCGGGCCGGGGGGCGCGGTGACGATCAAGCACATGTAACGCATCTGGGACTCCTCGCTGAAGCGAACCGGGGGCGCCGTCGCCGCCGGACTGTCTCGCTATTGAGGACGACGAACCAGTCCTGAACGGATCGACGGGGGCGACGAAGATTTTCGACGACCGCCATCCCACCCAACCTAGGGTCTAGCTTTCCGACGACATTCGCGACAGCCTCCGGCCAATTCAGCAACGCTTCAATAAAGGGGCAGTATATGCGCGTGAAAGTACTTCTCTTGGCCGCGACCATGATGTTTTCGATTTTCAATCGGTCCGCGGCTCAAATAGCTCCCGGCGACTTCTCGGGCCAGCCGACCTTTGGAACGGTCATCAAGCCCGTTTATCAGTACTGTCAGGTCGACGCGCCCGGACAGCCCCGAGTGGTGACGCAGGGCGTCTGCGATAACGGGCAATTGAGCCAGGGCGGCGTCAACTTCACGTCCAACTACGACACCGTGACCCAGACCAGCCCTTCGGTGACACAGAGCGAGTTCCCCGCCAACGGGGCGAGCCAGGGCGTCGGCGTCCTCGTGAGCGGCCCCTACCAAGATCCGAGATTCCCGACCGCGGCCTATTCCGTCGCCACCACCACCCTGCCGCTCTCCGATTTCGCGACCGCCTCTTCGGTGGCCTCGATGAACGCGTCGCTCGGCGGCGAAACGAACCGCGCCGTGGCCGCCGAAGCGGTCCTGGGACAGGCGATCACCACCGAGACGAACCGGGCCCGGGCGGCCGAGACGGTCCTGGGACAGGCGATCGTGACCGAGTCCAACGCCCGCGAAGCGGATGTCGCGCGCCTTTCCTCGCAGTTCAAGGTCGCGACCGCGACCGCCGTGGCGTTGAGCGGCAACGGGTTCATCCCGGGCAAGCGCCTGAACCTGACGATCAACTACGGGTCCTACGAGGGGAAATCGGCCATGGCCTTCCAGGGCGCCTTCGTCGTCAACGAGAACGCCTACCTCAATCTCGGCGTCGCGTCCGGACTGAGCGGCGGCGGAACAGCCTTCCGCACGGGCCTGACCATGGGGTGGTGACCCCTAGCCCTCGATCACATGCGGCACGAACCGCGCCAGGTTCTTGGTAACCACGCTGTCGTCCTCGCGGACGCCGATCCCGGCCGGTTCGTTGCCCACCATCCACGCCCCGACCACCGGCCGCTTGCCGTCGAACTCAGGCGGCGGGTGGTAGGCCTGGACGATCGCGCCCTCCTGGCCATAGCCCTGGTCGAGCACCGGCTCGTCTCCGCCGACAATCTCGACATTGGCCCCTTCGCGCGAGAACAGCGGCTTTCTCACGAACCGCCCGCCCAGGGCCGAGGCCGCCGGGTCGCCCTCGAAATAGGCCTCCAGCAGGTTGGGGTGGCCGCGGTGGCGCTCCCACAGCAGCGGCAGGACGCCCTTGTTGGACAGGATCGCCTTCCACGGCGGCTCGATCCAGCGGACCTGGGCGGTGTTCAGGTGCGCGGCGTAGGGCTCGCGCAGCATGAATTCCCACGGATAGAGCTTGAACGCCGCCTGCAGGACGAAGCCCTCCAGGTCGACGAACTGGCCCTCCTCGTTCAGGCCGATGTGGTCCATGGCCACGAACTTGGGCTCGACCCCGGCCTGCAAGGCCAGATCCTCGAGGAAGCGCACGGTCTGGCGGTCCTCGACCGCGTCCTCGTCGCTGGCGAAGTGGACGAAGCCGCCTGTGGGGAACAGGATCTTGAACCGGTCGCGCAGGGCCTCGAACAGGCTGTTGAACTGGTCGGCGTTGGCGGGAAAGGTCCCATTGGCGATCAGCTCCTCCAGCCACAACCACTGGAAGGTGGCGGCCTCGAAGACGCTGGTCGGGGTGTCGGCGTTGTATTCGTAGAGCTTCGGCTTTGACTTGCCGTCATAGCCGAAGTCGAAGCGGCCGTAGAGCGACGGCGACTTGGCGCGCCAGGAAGCGGCGACGAAGTCGCGGTGCGCCTCCGGGATCGCCAGCCGTTCCATCAGCGCCTGGCTCCCGACGACCTCGTCGACTAGGTCCAAGCATAGGTCGTGGAGCTCGGCCGCGGCCGGCTCCAGGTCCTGCTCCACCTGCTCCAGGGTGAAGGCGTAGGCCACGCTCTCGTCCCAATAGGCCTGGCCTTCGGTGTGGTGATAGACGAACCCGACCGCCTCGGCCTTGGCCTGCCAGTCGGGACGCGGGGTCAGCGTGAGGCGGCGCACTATTCGGTCTTGCCGCCGTCGCCGGCCTTCTGCTCGATCTGCAGCGGCGGGGCGGCCGGGGCCAGGCGGGCCAGGATGTCGTCGGCGCTGGACTGGCCGGGCAGGATGCCGGCCAGGCGCAGCTTCTCGTCGAGATCGGCGCCGGTGCGGCGGTCTTCCAGCTCGCCGGCCGCCTTGATCCTCTCGCCGCGGATCGCCTGGCGCTCCTTGATGCGGGCCAGGCTGTCGGCGGCCGAGCCGAGCGCCGCGCCGGCGCCGGCGCCGCGCGCCGAGACGGCGGCCTGGGCCTTTTGGACGCTCTCGTTGACCTTCACGACCTCGACTTCGCGACGCAGGGTCTCGATGCGGCGGTCGGTGGCGGTGATGGCCTGGTGCAGTTGGTCCTCGGCGGCGCGCATGTCGCCGATCTGCGGCTCCTTCAGCGCGATGTCCTGCTCGAGGTCGGCGATGCGCTGGGCCACCTGGCGGGCCAGGTCCATGTCGCCCTTGGCGACGGCGGCGCGGGCCGAACTCTCGTATTTCACGACCTGGTCGCGGAAGCCGGCGACCTCTTTCTCCAGGATACGGCGGCGGGCGACCAGCGTGGCCATGTCGTCGCGGGCCTTGCCCTGGGCGGTGTCGGCGTCGCGGATTTCCTGGTCGAGGATGCGCAGGGCGTTGGCGTCGACGACGGCGGCCGTGGCTTCGTGCGCGCCGGCGCGACCCAGGGTGAACAGCTTGTTCCAGATGGACATGAGGGGTCTCCGAGGATCGGGAAGCGCAATAGCCGAAAGTGGATACCGGTTTCGGCGGCTATTGCGCGTCGAAAAAAGTTAGGCGGCGGCGGGGGTGAAGGACGAGCGCAGGTCGGACGCGGCCTCGATGGCGTTCTGCGCCAGGACCCGCAGCTCGATCAGGATGTCGTCCAGCGACGAGCTCGGCGACAGCTCGCCGAACAGCTCGTAATAGTCGCGGCCGTTCACCGCGCTGATGCCGAAGTTCGACAGCGGCACCAGCTTCTGGGCCTTGAGCAGGAATTCGTTGAAGGCGTGGCGGTCGGCCTGTTCGTCGACCGGCCACAGCAGCACCGAGGCGGCGATCTGCTGGTCGCTGACGCTGACGAAGATCTCCAGGTCGCCGTGGTCGTGCATGGTCACCAGCAGGATCGGATCGGTTCCCTCGACCACGCGGGCCGTCATGGCGTCGCTGAAGCCGTCGGAAAGCGCCGTCTTCAGCGAGCGAACAGTCCAGGCGGGGGTCGTCATCGGGCGGTGTCTCCTCGGGAGCGTGTCTTTTGGGGGCGAACCCGTCTTGGGGCCGTTTCATACTAGATGGGCGAACGAACGCCAGTCGTCGAGAGCGCAACCTTACGTGCGCGGATGACAAGTTGGTAATCCCCTTCCCTCTTTTGTCGCCGGGTTCGACGTCGTACATGTGACGCGAGTTTCGCAAGCCGGGTCGTTCATGTTCAGCAAGCTCTTCGGCCGCAAGGACGCAAGCCCCGCCTCGGCCCTGCCGGCGATCCGCAATGTCACCCTGGGCCGCACGGTCTGGTTGGATAGTCTGGCCTGGCGGCGCCTGGGCGACGACCTGAAGTTCGCGCTCGACACCGATACGCTGGAAATCACCGCCCAGGGCCTGGTCGAGCTGCGCGAGGGCGGCTTCGTCCACCGGTTCTACACCGACGACAACATCATGTTCCAAGCCGTCTCGGATGATCGCGACGGCCAGCGGGTCACCGACATCACGCTGTTCATCCCGTGGGACAGCGCCTATCCGGGCGGCCGGGCCGACGAGGAGGCCTGGGCCAGGCGGCTGCGGGCGCGCACCTTCACCGGTCCGGGCCTGCCCGAATACCGCCGCGACTGGTTCGGCGACGAGGCCGAGAGCCAGGAGCCGGTCAGCTTCTGGGAAGACGTCCACGACGACCGCGACGGGATCCCCGATCGGCGGATCTTCCAGACCTGCATGCTGTTCTCCCGCGATCTGCCGGGCGACGGCCGCGAGCTTCTGCTGGCCATCCAGCAGGAGAACGAGAACGAGGACCTCCGCCAGCGCGAAGTCTCGTTCGAAATCATGATCGGCGTGGCCTTGGGCGTCGGCGAATTCCGGGCCTAGGCCCACAAACCGCTTTAGGGGGAAAGACATGGATCTGCACGGATTTGGCGCCAGCGCCCTGGCCTTCGTGGTGGCCTTCGTCGCCGCTGGCCTGTTCACGGTGATCTTCAAGGTCGTCTACCAGTGGGTGACGCCATACAACGAGGGCAAGCTGATCCGCGAGGGCAATGTCGCCGCGGCCCTGGCCCTGGGCGGGGCCCTGGTCGGCTACGTGCTGCCCCTGGCCTCGGCGCTCAGCAACACCGTATCGCTGATCGAGTTCTGCGCCTGGGCGGCCCTGGCCGGCGTGCTGCAGATCGCCGCCTTCACCCTGGTGCGGATGGTGGTGATGAAGGACGTCGCCGCCCGGATCGAGAAGGGCGAGATCGCCGCCGGCGTCTATCTGCTGAGCATCTCCCTGGCGGTCGGCGTGCTGAACGCCGCCTGCATGACGGCCTGAGGCGCGCCATGACCCATCAGCCCTCCCCTCCGCGCCGCCGCCTGCGTTCCAGCGGCCTGGCCTTGACCGGCCTGATGGCCGGCACGGCGATCTCGGTCAGCGCCTGCGACGATCCCGGCACGGCCACCCAGTGGGGCGACCCGCCGGCCGCTTCGCGCGAGGTCGACGCCAAGACCTACGCCAGCCTGGCCGACTGCAAGAGCTCCGGCGACATGACCGCCGAGCAATGCCAGACGGCCTATGACCAGGCCCAGAAGGACAGCGCCGCCAACGCCCCCAAGTTCAGCGACCAGCAGACCTGCGAGGAGCGCTACGGCGTCTCCCAGTGCGTGCCGCGCAACGACAACAACGGCGGCAGCTTCTTCACTCCGCTGCTGACCGGCTTCATCGTCGGCCAGGCGCTGAACAACATGGGCGGCGGCTACTACGGCGCGCCGATGTACCGCGACCGCGAGGGGACCTATTACGGCGGCTCGGGGTATCCGCTGTCGCGCGACTACGTCACCGGCCGCACCCGCGTGCGCACCGACACCTTCAACGCCCCGGAGATGCGCGCCCCGGCCCGCGTCCAGACCCGCAGCGCGGTGATCTCGCGCGGCGGCTTCGGCGGCGGCGGTCGCGCGTTCGGGGGGTAAGTCCATTCGTCTTCCTCCGCTTTTATGCGGGGGAGGACGGCGTTTTTTTCTCGCGAGCGCCCGGCGCCGCGAACGGCCTCGAACCGGACTGTAAACCATTGTAAATTTGACTGTACAACCGGAGCGGACGGCGCATGGGCGCGTTACGCTGCGCAGCGCGGATGGCCGCCTTGATCCTCCCCCTGGACAGCGTCCCGCCGCCGCGCGCCCCGCGCCCCCATCCGCGGGGCGCGCGAGTTATCTTGGTTGCAAGTGAACGCATGAAAGTCGCCCTGCTCGACGACGACGACAGCCACAACGCGCTGGTCGCCGCCCTTCTGGGGCCGGCGGGCTATGACTGCACCAGCTTCACGCGTCCCGAACGTCTGCTGGCCGAACTGCGCCGCCAGACCTTCGACCTGCTGATCCTTGACTGGAACATGCCCGAGCTCAGCGGCATCGAGACCCTGCGCCGGGTCGGCGAACTGCTGAGCCCTTCGCCGCCGGTGCTGCTGCTGACCAGCCGCTCGGTCGAGGCCGACCTGGTCGAGGGGCTCAACGCCGGGGCCGACGACTACATCGTCAAGCCGCTGCAGCCGCCGGTGCTGCTGGCCCGCGTCAACGCCCTGGCCCGGCGCGCCTACCGCCCGACCGCCGCCCCCCAGGTCGAGCAGCACGGCCCCTATCGCCTGGACCCCGGCGCCCAGACGGTCGCCTGGGGCGACAATGTCGAGACCCTGACGCCCAAGGAATTCCAGTTGGCCGCCCTGCTGTTCAACAACCTGGCCCGGCCGCTGTCGCGCGAGTACCTGCTGCGCCGGGTGTGGGGCCAGCGGCCGGACCTGGAGACCCGCACCCTGGACGCCCACGTCTCGCGCCTGCGATCAAAGCTTCACCTGCGCCCCGCGAACGGCTTTAGACTGACGACGGTCTATGGGTTCGGCTACCGGCTGGAAGTCTGCGAGCCCGAGACCGACGCCGCGTCCGGAGCCGCTGAATGATCCTTCGACCTTCGCTGTTCGCCCTGGCCTCCGTCCTGGCCCTGGCGTCCGGCCCCGCCCTGTGCGCGCCGCGGGCCCCGGCGAAGCCGCCGAAGGCCGCCCTTGCGCCACCGGCCGACCCGCCGGTCCGCTACGTGGTCCAGCGCGGCGACACCCTGTTCGACCTGGGCCGCGCCTATCTGCGCAAGACGAACGACTACCGCCATGTGCAGCGCGCCAACCAGATCAGCCAGCCGCGCGTGATGCCCGTGGGCAAGACCCTGACCATCGACGCGGACCTGCTCAAGACCGTGCCCATCGACGCCCGGCTCAGCGCCTTCAGCGGCAAGGTCGAGATCGAGACCGACGGCCGGCGGGCGCCCGCCCAGACGGGCATGGCCCTCAGGGAAGGCCAGCGGGTGATCACCGGCCCCGGCGCCTTCGCCACCTTCGAGATGGAGGACGCCTCGCGCGTCACTCTGCCCTCGAACACCGCCATGCGCGTGGTGCGGCTGCGCAGCGTCTTGCTGACCAACGCCCCGCAGCGGGTGTTCAAGCTGGACGAGGGCCGCAGCGCGATCCAGGCGACGCCAAACCCCAATCCCAACGCCCGCTTCGAGGTGCGCACGCCGGTGTCGATTTCGGCCGTGCGCGGCACCGAGTTCCGGGTCGCGGCGGCGGACGGGCGCGCCCGGACCGAGGTGCTGAAGGGCGCGGTCGGCGTGGGCCCCGGCGAGGCGCCGCCAGCCGGTCCGCCGGTTCCGGCCGGCTTCGGCGTCACGGTCAATTCCGGTGGAGCCGGAGTCAGCGCCCCTGTCGCCCTGCTGCCCCCGCCCCGGCTGAACGAGGCCGACCAGAACCAGACCGACCGGACCGTGCACTTCGCCGTGCGGCCCCAGGCCGGAGTCGCGGCCTACCGGCTGCTGCTGTCGCACGACGCCGGCTTCGTCGACCTGTTCGACGAGGCGACCCAGGCTGAACCCGCCGCCGATTTCGGCCCCCTGGCGGACGGGACCTATTTCGTCCGCGTCACCGCCCTCGACCCCTCCGGCCTGGAGGGTCAGCCCGCCGACTACAGCTTCGACCGCGACCTGGACGTGCTGGAGCCGGGCGCCCCGCCCGTCGCCGAGGTCCGCGGCAAGCATCGCAACTTCCTGTTCCGCTGGAGCGCGGCGGGCGGCGGCGTACGCAGCTTCCGCTTCCAGCTGTTCGCCGGGACCGAGCCGACCGCGCCCATCGTCGACCAGCCGGGCCTGGTCGAGCCGCAGCTGACCCTGACCGACCTGCCGCCGGGACTCTACAGCTGGCGGGTCAGCGCCACGCGGGTGAAGAACGGCGTGGTCACCGAGAAGGTCGCGCCGCCGCAGTCGCTGAAGATCGGAAGCTAGGCCTTGGCCGCGTTTCCCAGCCTGCCCGTCCCGCGCCTGGCCCCCCTCCGGCGGCTGAGGCCCGGACCGCCGCGATCTCCGCGCCGGCGGCTGCTGCGCTGGCTGGCCGTCGCCGCCCTCACCGGCCTGGTCCTGGCCGGCCTGACCGCCAGCCCGCTGACCACGCGGCTGGACAACATCCTCTACGACCGGCTGGTGCGCGCTTCGGAACGTCCGGTCGATCCCTCGATCCTGATCGTCGGCGTCGACGAGCGCAGCCTGCGCGAACTGGGCGCCTGGCCGTGGTCCCGCGCCCAGCACGCCGCGATGATCGACCGGCTGAGCCAGGCCGGCGCTAAGGCGATCGTCTACGACGTGCTGTTCGGCCAGCCGTCCCAGGACCCCGCCGCCGACGAGGCCCTGGCCACGGCGGTCGCCCGGTCGGGCAAGGTCTACCTGCCGCAGTTCCTGGAGCCCCCGGCCCAGAACGGCGCGCCGCCGACCCTGGTCATGCCCCTGCCCATCATCGCCCAGGGCGCGGCGGCGGTCGGGCTGGTCCATGTCCGCTTCGACCCCGACGGCGTGGTGCGCCGCATGGCGCCGTTCGAGGCCAACGGGCCGGAGCTGGAACCCGACTTGATGACCGTGGTCCACCGCGCCACCAAGTCGTTCGACGCTCCCGACGCCACGCGCGGCGACGCCCCGACCCTGTTGATCCCGTTCGCGGGGCCGCCGGACCGCTATCGCCAGGTGGCCTTCTCCAGCGTGCTGGCCGGCGAGGTCCCGCCCGAGATGATCGCCGGCCGGACGGTGTTCGTCGGCCTGACCGCGCCGGGCCTGGGCCCCGCCTTCCCGACCCCGGTCACCCCCGACGCCGCCAGCATGACCGGGGTGCAGCTGCAGGCCAGCGTGCTGGACGGCCTGCGCGGCGGGCGGATGATCAAGCCGGCCGGTCTGGGCGCGCGCCTGATCTTCGCCCTCAGCCTGCTGTGGCTGCTGCTGGCCGGGCTGCTGGTGTTGCCGCCTCGCGCCAACCTGGCCCTGCTGGCCGTGCTGCTGGTCGCGGCCGTCGGGGCCAGCGCGGCCCTGTTCTCCCGCGGCCACCTGTGGCTGTCGCCGGTGGCGGCGATCCTCGGCATGGCGCTGGTCTCGCTGGTGTGGGGCTGGGGCCGGCTGGGACGGGTCAACGACCTGCTGGGCCACGAGCTGGACCGCCTGCGCTCGGTGGATCCGGCCGGCGCCGCCGGCGCGGACGCCGAGTTCGAAAGCGACGTCGTCACCCGCCAGGCCCTCAGCCTCGGCGCGGCCATCACCCGGATCGACGACCTGCGGCGGTTCTCGGCCGACGCCCTGTTCAGCCTGCCCGACGCCACCCTGGTGGCCGACGCCGAGCGCCAGGTGATCGCCGCCAACGCCGCCGCCCAGACCCTGCTGGCCGATCGCCCCTGGGTGCTGGAAGGCGGCGGCCTGGCCGACGCCCTCAACGCCCTGGAGCCCCTGGGCCGCACCTTTCCGGCCAGTTGGCCGGCCGAGGGCGACAGCGGCCATCCGATCGACCTGCACCTGGCCGACGGCCGCGCCTTCCAGATCCAGACCGTGTTCCGGCGCGACGCCGCGGGCGAGAGCGAAGGCTGGATCGTGCGCCTGGCCGACATCACGCCCCTGACCGCCGCCATGCGCCAGCGCGAGCAGGCGCTGCAGCTGCTGACCCATGACATGCGCTCGCCGCAGACCTCGATCCTGGCCCTGCTGGCGACGACGCCCGGCCTGCCGCCCGAGGCGTCCGAACGCCTGGCCGCCTACGCCCGCCGCACCCTGGCCCTGGCCGACGGCTTCGTGCAACTGGCCCGCGCCGAGGTCACCCAGACGACGATGGAGCCGGTGGACCTGTGCGATGTGGCGGTCGAGGCGATCGACGAGTTGTGGCCGCAATGCCGCCAACGCCACATCGAGATCCGCCAGGAGGGCTGCGACGGGCCGATGATGGCCCTGGGCGATCGCGGCGTGCTGGCCCGCGCCCTGGTCAACCTGATCGGCAACGCGGTGAAGTACGGTCCGGACGGCTCGACGATCGTGGTGCGCGCCGCCACGGTGCTGGACGGCGGCCGCACCTATGTCGACCTGTCGATCACCGACCAGGGGCCGGGCCTGACCGTCGAGGAGGCCGCCCTGGCCTTCCGGCCGTTCCAGCGCTTCGACCGGCCGGGCGCCGAGGCCGCGGGCGGCGCGGGCCTGGGCCTGGCCTTCGTCCAGGCGGCCGCCACGCGACACGGCGGCGGGGTCAGCTGCCGCAGCACGCCCGGCGGCGGCGCGACGTTCACGTTGCGGCTGCCGGAGATGGCCTGAGCGGCATCGGAACCGGGGGACACGCCCTCGCGCATCGCGCTCTTGCGCGGCGCGGCTGGCCGCGAGCGCGTGTCCCCTTCCCCTCCCCTATGGCTTCACGAACTTGAGCACGAACTGGTCGGTCTTGCCGCGGATGGCCGGGTCGAAGACGCTGGCGGTGCGCGGGTCGGTCGGGTTGCGCAGCAGCGGGCTCTCGGCGGCCAGCTTGAAGCCGGCGGCTTCGACCTCGGACTTGACGGCGGCGATGTCGATGCGGTGCAGCGTATCCGGCGCCGACAGGCCCGAACCGTCGGCGGCGTAGTGGTCGACGACCAGGAACACCCCGCCGGGCTTCAGCGACTTGAACACCTCGGCATTGATCTTGGCGGCCGTGTCGGCCGGGAACGGCTTGAGGTGCAGGTCGTGATAGTTCTGGACGGTGACCACGGCGTCCAGGCCGTCGGGCAGATCCAGCCCGATCAGGCTGCCGTCCAGCGGCGTGACGTTCTTGTAGGCCGCCGCGACGGTCTTCAGGTCCTCGCCGTACTTGGCCTGGAACTTGATGAACTCGGCCGGCTGATAGGCGTAGACCGTTCCCGTCGGTCCGACCGCGGCCGACAGGATGCGGGTGAAATAGCCGCCGCCGATGATGAAATCGGCCACCTTGCCGCCCGGCTTGACGTCGGCCAGGGCCAGGAGCTCGGCCGGATGGCGGGCCGCGTCGCGGGCGGTGTCGGCCGCCGGCCGGGCCGGGTCGGCCAGGGCGGCCGCCAGGTTGGCGGGAACCTGGGCGAAGCCGGGCGCGGCGACCGCGCCGAGCAGGCAGGCGGCGACCAGGGCGGAGATCATCGACCGCGACGTCATGGGCTTCCTCTTCGTTGTTTCCCCTCGATAGCGCGTCACGCCGCCTGGGTGAACATCGGTATTCGAGATCACGACGAGATTCAGGGGACAAACTGGGGACGGCTTGCGGGCCGCGCGCCCTTAGCTCTTGGCCGGCGTCAACGCCGCGACCAGCCGGTCGGCCAGGTCGACCGGGTCGTCGCCGGACGTGCGGACCGTCGCCCAGGCCGCGACCTTGCCGCTCGACAGGTCCAGCACCGCCAGGGCGGCCGTGCGGACCGGTCCCCGCCGCGACCAGGGGCGCAGCTTGGTGGGCGCGCTGCGCCACGGGGCGACGCCGACCTGCGGGCCGACGACGGTGGAGACGCCCACCGCGGCGGGCGAGGTCCCGACCGTCACCTGCAGCCGATAGCGGGCCGGCATGGCGCCCGGCTGGACGGCGCCGGCTTCGCCGACCCGGCTGGCCACCCGGGCCTGGATCGCCTGGACCAGGGCCTGGTCGACGCCGGGCGACGCGGCCGGCCCGGCCTCGATCACGGCGGTCTGGCCCCGCAAGACCGTCAAATCGCCCTCGCTCGCCACCTGAGGCGGCGTGGCGCAGGCGCTGAGCAGCAGGCCCGCGACCAGGGTCGTCGACAACATACGCATGGAACACCCCCGACGGCCCTTGGCCGCCCGAACCTTAGCGTCAGACCAGCCGCCCGACCAGCCACCACGCGGCCCAGCCGATCACGCTCCACAGCGCCAGGCTCAGCAGGGCGGCGACCAGCAGCAGGCGCGGACGCCGCGCAAGATCCAGGCCGAGGCTGTCGGCCAAGGCCCGCAGCGGCAGGTCCAACTTCAACGGGCCTCGGCGCGCGCCTGGCCGCGCAGCATGCCGTAGGCGTGGTCGGTCAGGGCCCAGCGGCGGCTGTGCGGGCCATAGGGCAGGTGCAGCAGGTTGGCGGCCCGCGGGTCGCTGGCGCCCCGGCAATAGGCGGCGAACGCCTCGTCCAGTTCACGCTGCATCGCCTCGGACGGCCGGTAGACCCCTCGGCGCTTGGCGATATAGGCCACGACCAGGTCGCGATGGGCCGCCCCGCCCAGGTCCAGCAGCGCCTCGGCGATCTCGCCGACCAGGGGGTTGAGGATCGCGATTCCGCCCGCGCCCCCCTCCAGGTTTCGCCGTCCGGCTTCCGACCACCCCATCGATCCGCCCCCCGATAATCTGCGGGACGGAGTTAAAGGCCATGCGCCGGAGATCGACCAGAGGGTGAATGTCGGTTTTTACAATGCGTTACATTGACCAACCATCCCGGAAGGGCCGGCCGGCTTGTCAGTGCGTCTCGTAGGCGGCCTTGCCGCCGCTGATGGCGAAGGCCTCCTCCGGCGACAACACCAGCTTCTTGCGGCCGAACAGGGCGAAATAGGCCACGCCCGCCGCGAACCAGATCGCCACCCCGATCACTCCGCTCCGATAGATCGGGTCCTTCAGTTGGTAGAAGATCGTCACCAGCGAGATGACCACCGTCAGACCCGCGCCAGTCAGGCCGAACTTGCTCCTGTAGGGCCGCTCCATCGTCGGGAACTTCCGGCGCAGCAGGATGAACGACACGCCCTGCGCCACGTAGGACAGCATGGCCCCGAACACCGCCATGTTCAGCAGGGTGCCGCCGATCACCGCCGCGCCCTTCTCGGCTCCGAGGATGAACCAGACGGCCAGCATCACGGCCAGGCCGGCGGCCGAGCCGGTGATCAGGGCCACGTCCGGGGTCTTGCGCACCCCGTGGGTCACCGACAGGGCGCGCGGGAAGTAGCCGGCCCGCGACAGCGAATAGATCTGCCGGCCATAGGCGAAGATGATCGCGTGGAAGCTGGCGATCAGGCCCGCCACCGCGATCGCGGACAGGACCTTGGCCAGGCCGCCGCCATAGAGCGTGCGGAAGCCTTCCAGGATCGGCTCGCCGGACTTGGCCAGGGCGAAGGCGCCCGGCGAGATGGCGCTGTTGAGCCACAGCACCAGCAGGGCCGAGACGATCAGGGTGGCCATGCCCAGGAGGATGCCCTTGGGCAGGTCGCGCTGCGGGGTGTGGCTCTCCTCGGCCGCCAGCGGCAGCTGCTCGATAGCCAGGAACAGCCAGACCGCGAACGGCAGCTGGGCCAGGGCCCCGCCGACCCCGGCCGGCAGGAACGGCCCGTGGCCGTCCTTCAGCTCGGTCCCGCCCGGGCCGACGTTCAGGGCGTACTTGAAGAAGTCAGCGTGCGGCAGGGCGCTGATCCAGAACACCGCCAGGCAGGCCAGGGCCAGCAGGGTGATGACCACCGTGAACCGGAACGACATCGCCACTCCGCCAGCGTTCAGCCCCACGAAGACGACATAGGCCCCGATCCAGTAGAGCGGCTGCACCCAGGCCGGCGTCTCGAAGATGCCGCCCAGGTACGAGCCGATGAAGAAGCAGACGACCGCCGCCGTCAGCACGTATTCGACATTCTCGCACAGGCCGGTGATGAAGCCGCCCCATGGTCCCATGGCGGCGCGGGCGAAGCTGTAGGCCCCGCCGGTGTGCGGCTGGGCGGCGGCCATCTCGGCGATCGAGAAGGTCAGGCCCAGGTACATGATAGTGATGATCAGGGTGGCGACCAGCATGCCGCCCCAGCCGCCGGTCCCCATGCCCAGGTTCCAGCCCGAGAACTGGCCGGAGATCACCGCCCCGACGCCCAGGGCCCACAGCGAGAACACGCCCGCATAGCGCTTGAGGCCCCGCTTGTCGAAATACTCGGCGCCGACCTTTTCGTAGCTGACGCCGCCGGTGGTTTCCTCGCTCACGATCCGTCCCTCCTCGTCCCTGGTCCCAGCCGCAGGTTGCGCCGGCCGGGGCGGGACGGCGAGCTTCGTGATCACGAATTTCGCCAGTGGGAGACCGGCGTTCATTATTTCGGCGCGGTCTGCCGCGACACTCAGCACGTTGGGCTGGGGGAGGCCTCGGCCCCACCCAATAATGTTGTCATCCCGGGCGCAGCGAAGCGAAGACCCGGGACCGACGCGTGAACGCAAGCGCTTCCGGCGGTCCCGGATCTGCGCGCTTCGCGCTTGTCCGGGATGACAACCCGTTTGAGGGACGACCGCTCGTCAAGCCACATCCCCCTCGACTTGACTCAGCAGGCCACCAATCATAGATTTCTGTCATGACAGAAACAGCAGACAACGCGAAACGCCTCCCCGCCGCGGTCGAGCAGTTCGTGCTGCGCTGGGGCGACATGGGCGGGCAGTGGGGCGTCAATCGCTCCGTCGCCCAGATCCACGCCCTGCTCTACCTGGCCGACAAGCCGATGACCGCCGAGGACATCGCCGACAGCCTGGGCATGGCCCGCTCCAACGTCTCCAACAGCATCCGCGAGCTGATCGGCTGGAAGCTGATCCGCCGCGTGCCGCAGTTGGGCGACCGGCGCGACCACTACGAGGCCGAGGCCGACCTCTGGCAGATGCTGACCCGCATCGCCCAGGGCCGCAAGGAACGCGAGATCGACCCGATGGTCGAGGCGCTGGGCCCCGTCCTGGCGGCGGCCGAGCACGATCCCGCCCTGAGCGCGGTCGCCCGCAAGCGCCTGAAGGAGATGCACGGCTTCGTCACCACGATCGACAGCTGGTACGGCCAGATGCTCACCGTGCCGCCCAGCACCCTGATGTCGCTGATCAAGATGGGCTCCAAGGTGGTCGGCCTGCTGAACATCGGGCGCGGCAAGGCGGACAAGGCGACTTAAAAATTTGGTCGATCATTTCTCTTTAGACAGAAATAACAGGTAGAACAGGAACAGGGGATTTGGCCATGCTCGAGATCGCAGGAACCCTTCCGGCGGCCGTTCGGGACCTTCCGGAGACCGCGCCGGCCGAGCTGCACGACCTGCGCTTCCGCACCCTGCTGGGCGAGGCCGGCTGGAGCCGCCTGCCCCAGGCCGTGCGCGACCGGTTCAGCAAGCGCCTGCGTCCCGGCATGGCCGTGACCTATGTCGGCGAGATCACCGAAAGCCGGCGCAACCGGGCCGGCTGGGCGTTGGCGCAGCTGTGCCGCCTGATCGGCGCGCCCCTGCCCCTGTACGACGACCTGGGCGTGGCCGCGGTCGTGACGGTCACCGAGGACGGCCGGGCCGGCGGCCAGTTCTGGACCCGGATGTACAACCAGGCCCACGGCTTCCCGCAGGTGATCCACAGCAGCAAGCGCTTCGCCGGCCCCACGGGCCTGGAGGAGTATCTCGGTTGCGGCTTCGGCATCACCCTGGCGGTCAGCGCCGACGAGACGGCGCTGCACTTCCACAGCCGCGGCTATTTCCTGGCGCTGGGCCCGGCGCGGCTGGGCCTGCGCCTGAGGCTGCCGGCCTGGCTGGCGCCGGGGGCCCTGACCATCAGCCACATCGACCAGGGCGACGGCGGCTTCGCCTTCGTGCTGGACCTGCGCCATCCGCTGCTGGGCCGGATGCTTCGCCAGGTCGGGATGTTCCGCGAGCGCCCGGCCAGCGAGGAGCAAGGCCGATGACCGACCTGATCTGGACCCTGGTGTTCGTCCAGGTGGCGATGGGCGGGTTCGACACCCTCTATCACCACGAGCTGACCGAGCGCCTGGCCTGGCGGCCGTCGCAGGTCGGCGAGCTGCGGCTGCACGGCGCGCGCAACCTGTCCTATGCGGTGATGCTGCTGGCCCTGGGCTGGAGCCGGCCGCAGGGGGCGCCGGCGATCGCCCTGATCGTGCTGATGCTGGGTGAGCTGGCCGTGACCTTGTGGGACTTCGTCGAAGAGGACCGCACCCGCAGGCTGCCGGCCAGCGAACGGGTCGTCCACGCCCTGCTGACCCTGAACTACGGCGTGGTGCTGGCGCTGGTGGTCCCGATATTGGCCCGATGGGCGACGAACCCGATCGCGCTGGCCCCGGCGTTCTACAGCGTCTGGAGCGGACTCTGCGCCCTGGCCGCCGTCGGGGTGGTGGTGTTTGGCCTGCGCGACCTCTTCGCCGCCGGTCGGACCCGGCGGATCGTCGCGACCGATCCCGTTCCCCTGGTCGCGGCGCTGGCGCCGCGCCAGTCGATCCTGGTCACCGGGGCCACGGGCCTGATCGGCCGCCGTCTGGTCGCGGCCCTGGTCGGCGCCGGCCACGAGGTCACCGCCCTGACCCGCGACCGCGCCACGGCCGCCGGCCTGCCCGCCCCGATCCGCATCGTCACCAGCCTGGACCAGATCGCCGACGACACGCGGATCGACGCGATCGTCAACCTGGCCGGCGAGCCGATCTCCGACGGCCTTTGGACCGCCGCCAAACGCCGGCGGATCGTCGGTTCGCGCCTGGCCGTGACCCGTGCCGTGGTCGCGCTGATCGCGCGGCTGAAGCATCGCCCCGCCGTGCTGGTCAGCGGCTCGGCCATCGGCTGGTACGGCCTGCGCGGCGACGAGGTGCTGGACGAGACCGCCGACGGCCACGATTGCTTCTCGCGCACCGTCTGCCGGCGCTGGGAGCGCGCGGCCATGCGGGCCCGGGACCTGGGCGTACGCGTGGTGCGCCTGCGCATCGGCATCGTGCTGGCCCTCGACGGCGGCGCCCTGTCGCGCATGCTGACGCCGTTCGAGTTCGGCCTGGGCGGGCCGTTCGGGGCCGGCCGTCACTGGATGAGCTGGATCCACCTGGACGACCTGGTGGCCCTGATCGCCCACACGATCGCCACGCCCGCCCTCGAAGGGCCGGTCAACGCCACGGCCCCGGAACCGGCCCGCAACGCGGCCTTCGCCCGCGCCCTCGGCCGCGCCCTGCGCCGCCCCGCCCTGCTGCCGGCCCCGGCCGCGCCGCTGCGCCTGGCGCTCGGCGCCTTCGCCGACGAGCTGTTGCTGAAGGGCCAACGGGTGGTTCCAGCGGCGGCGCTGGGCGGCGGATTTCGGTTCAGCCACCCCACGCTGGACGGGGCGCTGGCTGATATCGTCGGGAAGCGCCGGCGGTCGCCCCCTCGCTTAGCCGGCCGGGTCGACGGTCACGGGCCGCCCAGCCAGACCTTCCGGGCGCCGTAGTCGATCGCGAACGGGCGATCGTGCAGCCAATCCATGCCCAGGATCATCAAGGGGGCATCCGCCCGACCGAGCCGTTCGAACACCGGCAGGTCCGCGATCCTTATCGTCGGACCGGACCAGGTCCAGACGCCGACCGATGCGGACTTCACCTCCGCCTGAGACAGCTTCAGGGGGCGGCCGTCGATACCGGACATCTCGCCGCCCGGCTGCAGCCGACCCGAAGCTTCGGCCAGGCCCAGGCGATCGGCGAAGGCCGGGTTCAGAACAGAATACTGAGCCCCCGTATCGAGCAGGGCCAAGCCTTCGACCTGATCGATCCGGACTGGCAGCAGGATCTTCCAGGGGCGGATCCAGGTCGCCTCGATGGGGCTCCAGCCGCCCCCATTCGGCTCGCGGCCCGAGGGGAAGACATCGACGCAACGTCGCGCCGGTCTCCAGACCGCCAGCTTGTCGCCGAACAGATCGACACCGGCAAGACCGGCGATGTCCCGCTCCGCGAATTCGGGCGCGGGAATCTCCGGGGCGGTGAAGTTGCGCAGGATCAAGGGTCCTGCTTCGAAGGACGCAATTCGATAGAGCGGCGCATCCATCGGTCCGCCGAGGCCCTGGGCTTGCTCGGTGGCCGTATCGCGCGGCGGGGCCAGCTTCCGCACCACGTTCGGATCCAGCGTGGACCCGCTGGCGGCCGTATCGAGGACGAACAGGAAGGGTCCCCGATCGTTGATCGCGGCCCGGATGAGGGGCGCGCCGCCTTCGCCAGGCTCCATGCGCAGGCAGGCCTCGCCGGCATGGGCGCCGCTCGCGATCATCGACGCGAACCCGACCGCCAGCATTCTGATCGCTGATCGCCGCATGGCGCCGAGGTGATCTGCGGCCCGCTCGGAAATCCAGTTAAGATTTCGCCATGAAACAGCCTGCAGGCGTCGGGGCCAAGGTGCGCTGACCGGAAACCGCTCTTTGGCGGTTTCCGGTCGCTGTCCAGCCGTCCTGGCTCAGCCCGCCAGCGCCGCCTTGATGGCGTCCAGGCCGTCCTGGGCCTTGGTCGCGTCGGGCGCGCCGCCCTGGGCGAAGTCGGCCTTGCCGCCGGCCCCCTGGCCGCCCATGGCCAGCACGGCGGCCTTGGCCAGGTCGGCGGCGCTGAACCGAGCCGTGAGGTCGGCGGTGACGGCGACGGTGACGGCGGCCTTGCCGTCGGTGGTCCCGACCAGGGCGACGACGCCCGAGGACAGCTGCTTCTTGAACTCCTCGGCCACGCCGCGCAGTTCCTTGCCGCCGACGCCGTCCAGGACGCGGGCGATCAGGGCCGTGCCGGCGACGTCTTCCGGACCCGCCGCGCCGCCGCCCGAACCGCCGCCCAGGGCCAGCTGCTTCTTGGCCTCGGCCAGCTGCTTTTCCAGGGCCTTGCGCTCGGCGACCAGGGCGTCGACGCGGGCCAGGACCTCGGCGACCGGGGTCTTGAACTGGTCGGCCAGGGCCTTGGCGACGCCGGCCTGGTCCAGCAGGAAGCGGCGGGCCGCCTCGCCGGTCAGGGCCTCGATGCGGCGCACGCCGGCGGCCACGCCCTGCTCGGAAACGATCTTGAACAGGGCGATGTCGCCGGTGCGGGCCACGTGGGTGCCGCCGCACAGCTCGACCGAATAGGCCTTGCCGGCCTCGGTCAGGGACTCGCCCAGGGTCAGCACCCGGACGCTGTCGCCGTACTTCTCGCCGAACAGCGCCACGGCGCCGGCCTCGATGGCCTCCTGCGGGGCCATTTCCTGGGTCTGGGCGGGGACGTTCTGGCGGATGACCGCGTTCACCTCCGCCTCGATGCGCTCGATCTCGTCGGCGGTCAGCGGGCCGCCGTGGCTGAAGTCGAAGCGCATGCGGTCGCCGTCGACCATCTGGCCCTTCTGGGCGACGTGCGGACCCAGCACGTGGTGGAGGGCGGCGTGCACCAGGTGGGCGGCCGAGTGGTTGGCGCGGGTGGTGGTGCGCTTGGCCGCGTCCACCGAGGCCACGACCGGGTCGCCGACCTTCAGCGGGCCGGCCAGCTCGACGCGGTGGACGTGCAGGTCGCCGGCCTGCTTCTGGGTGTCGACGACGCGGCTTTCGACGCCGCCCGCCTCGATCACGCCGGTGTCGCCGGCCTGACCGCCGCTCTCGGCGTAGAAGCTGGTGCGGTCCAGCAAGACATCGACGCTGGCGCCGGCCTCGGCCGACGAAACCGGGGCGCCGTCCAGCACGATGGCCTTCACGGTCCCGGTGGTCTCGGTGGTGTCGTAGCCGACGAAGTTGGTCGGGCCGTTGGCCTCGCGGATCGGGAACCAGGCGGCGGCGGCGCCCTGCTGGCCCGAGCCGGCCCAGTTGGCGCGCGCCATGGTGCGCTGGCGATCCATGGCCACGTCGAAGCCGTCGGTGTCGACCGTCAGGCCCTTGGCGCGTACGGCGTCCTGGGTCAGGTCCAGCGGGAAGCCGTAGGTGTCGTAGAGC
>Ga0102592_1001806_pt1 | contig 21402 bp, 18 predicted proteins | sample AraplaCol_mMF_r2_FD_76861 | JGI IMG/M metagenome (GOLD analysis project Ga0102592, IMG submission 76861) | Arabidopsis root microbial communities from North Carolina, USA - plate scrape MF_Col_mMF_r2 (SPADES assembly) (version 2) | ecosystem: Host-associated > Plants > Roots > Endosphere...
ATGGCCCGGCCACCGGTGAAAAGAATCTTCATGCCGGGTGCCGTGAAGCGGCTGGCGGTGAGCGGGTCAGGAAGCATGATGAGCCGGAGGAACTCATTGACCACATCGGCAGCGCTTGCCGTGTCGCTGCAAAAGGCGTTGGTGCTGCTCACTCAGGGTGCTCCTGCGGCTGTCGGTACCGGAAAAATCATGTTATCACCTCGACGTTGGCCAGCTTGGCCACGCCGCGCCAGGTGTCAATCTGCGTGTTGATCAACTGAACGAACTCGGTGCCGACCACCGCATTCTTGCGTGGCAGGGTCTGGATCTCTTCGAGTCTGGCGGCGATGTCCGGTTTGGCAAGAATTTCCGTCTGCTGAATCAGCAACTTGTGTGCCAGTTCGTCATTTGGCTATCTAATTGAAAGCAATCTCACACTGAAGCACATGTCACGGCCGCACGCCTGGTGTTTCCATCGTCATGCCTTTGGCTCGCGTCTTGAGATACAGCTCCAGCTCGACCAGTTCCTGCGCGCCATAGGCAAAGGGCTCGGCGCGCACGCCGCTCATGCAGCCGCGCAGGCGGCGCTGCAGCGAGCCCATGGCCTGCCATTCGAGGCGGTATACCGGGTAGCCGGTAGGGTGCGCTTCGGGGATCAGGCTGCCGGCCAGGCGTTTGCCGGGCAGGCTGTCGTGGCATTGTGCGCAGGACAGGTTGAGTTGCCCAATACGTTGCGCGAACAACTGCTGGCCGCGTTGCCGGAACGGGTCCAGTCTGGCATCGTCGGGCGGTGCCAGCGGCAGGCCGCGCGACTGCAGTGCGACATAGGCTTCCAGGCCCAGCAAGTCCTGGCTCTCGGGGCGCAGCGGCGAGGCCTGCTGGTGCTGCTGGCGGCACTGGTTGATGCGTTGGCTCAATGTGATGGGACGGCCCAGTCCGGTGTCAAACGCCGGGTAGCGTGCCGCCACGCCGCGCATGCTGCTTTGCGCCGCCGCGTGGCAGCTGAGGCAGGCCTTGCCGCTGACGCCTGCCGGCTGCTTCCATAGCGCCTCGCCGTCCTGGACCCACAGCATGCCGGGATTGAGCGCATCATCCTTCTGCATGGCCTGGGTGGCGGCGCCCATGTCTTCAAAGCCCGAGCGGCGGCTGTCCTTGGGGGGAGGGGTTTGCGCGCCGGCCGTGCCCATCAGGCACACCAGCAGCAGGTCCAGGATGCGCGTCATGCCGTGACGGCCAGCTGGATGCTTTCCGCCTGCGAAAAACCGTTGTCGCCTTCCCAACTGAGCACCAGCGTGCCGCTGTCAGTGGCCACGGTGTGGAAGGCGATATAGGGATTGGCCGAGACGGCCGAAAACAGCTCGGCGCTGAAGACCAGCTCGCCGTTGTAGCGGCAGCTGAAGGTCTGGATGATGTTGCGCGGCAAGACCTTGCCGTCCTCGCCGGCGCGAAAGCCGGTTTCCATGGGATGGCCTATGGTGGCGCGTATCTCTATGACCTCGCCGCGCCTGGCGGTGGAAGGGGCATTGATCAGGGTGCGGGCCATCAGGGGTCACCTTCTATGCAGGCCGCCAGGGTGACGATCACGTTCACCGTGTGCGACCAGTAGCTGCCGTCGCTCATCCGCGCGACGGCGACGAGTTGCTGCGAGGTGGCCAGCCGTATGCGCGTGCTCACGCTGGCCTTGCCGGCGCGCGGCCCCAGCGTGAAGCGGGCCACGTCGCGCTGGGGATTTTTCTCGTTGAAGACGGCGATGCTTTTGACATGGTCGGCAGCGGTCATGGGGCTGTCCACCGTCACGGTGATGGGCACCACATTGCCGTTGTCGACCAGCTCGGCAATGTCAAGCTTGACCTTGCCCGCGCGAACCGGCGCGCCCTGGGTGTAAGCCGCCACGGCCACCGCCAGGTCGCCCGCGGCGGCGAATGCGGGGCGCAGCACCACCCCTATGGCCAGGCCGGTGGCGCCCGCCAGGATGTGGCGCCGGCGGGGCGGGGCGAGTGGGTGCATGGGCAGCGTCATGGCCGTCTCAGTTCCGCAGCGTGCTCAGGTAAGCCACGACGTCTTCAATCTGCTGTGGGGCCATGATGGGTTTGCCCTGCCAGGCTGTGCCCACGCGCACCAAGCCCTCGCTGCGGTAGTAGGCGGGCATGATGCTGGCCGGGTTCAGGCGTTGCGCATCGGCGATGCGCAGGCGCAGCTGGCCTTCGCTCCAGCGCGAACCCGCGCCTGTCAGGTCGGGTGCCAGGTTGCCCTGGAAGCGCTCTTCGGGAATGGGGCCGGTATGGCACAGCAGGCACAGGCCGTGCTGCCGGCTGGCGACGATGGCGCGGCCGCGCGCCGGATCGCCCGGTGTGCTTGTCAGCGCTTGCGGGATGGCATCGCCGACGACCTGCAACGGTGGCGATTGCTGCTGTTGTTGCGACAGGCTGGCCCAGGGCGCCACCATCATCATCCCGCCGGCGATGGCGCCTTGCCAGTTCATGCTTTCTTGAGGTCGTGGTTTTTCAGCGGGAGGTCGCGTATGCGTTTGCCTGTCGCCGCGAACACGGCGTTGAGCACCGCTGGCGCGGCGACCGCAATGGTCGGCTCACCGACGCCGCCCCAGAATCCGCCCGAGGCCACGATGATGGTTTCCACCGCGGGCATATGCTGCATCTGTACGACGGGATAGGTGCTGAAGTTGTCTTGCTCCATGCGCCCGTCTTTTTGCGTGCATTCGCCGAACAAGGCGGCGGACAGGCCGTAGGCGAATGAACCCTCCACCTGCGCTTCGATCTGCTGCGGGTTGACCGCATAGCCGGGGTCGGTGGCCGCCACGATGCGGTGGACCTTGAGCACGCCGTCCGGGCTCACCGACACTTCGGCGCAGGCCGCCACATAGCTGCCGAAGCCCATGGTCTGGGCCAGGCCGCGGTAGACCTTCTGGCCGCCCACGTCGGGTGGCGCCACGCCCCACTTGACGCGCTCGGCCACCGCATTGAGCACGGCCAGGTGCTTGGGGTGATTGCCCATGAGCTTGCGCCGCAGGGCCAGCGGGTCTTGTTTGGTGGCAAACGCGATTTCGTCGATAAAGGACTCGAGGTAAATCGTGTTCTGGTTCAGGTTCACGCCGCGCCAGAAGCCCGGCGGCACGCTGGGGTTGCGCATCGCATGGTCTATCAGCAGGTTGGGGAAGCTGTAGCCTATGGAGGCCTCAGGACCCGGTGCGTTGAGGCCCTGGAACTGCACCGGGTCGAGTCCGTTGCGGATGTTCTGCGGCGCCACGCCGGCCAGAATGGACTGGCCCGAGATGCGCATGTGCAGTGCCGTGACATTGCCCTGCGCGTCGAGTCCGGCCTGCAGCTTGCACTGCGTGACCGGGTGGTAGCGGCCGTGCAGCATGTCTTCCTCTCGCGACCACAGCAGCTTCACCGGCACGCCCGGCATCTGTTTGGCGATGTCCACGGCCTGGCGCACCCAGTCGTGCACCGCGCCGCGCCGCCCGAAGCCGCCGCCCAGGTGAATTTTGTAGACCTCGCATTTGGCGACCGGCAGCCCTGCAGCTTCAGAGGCGGCGGCCAGCGCCGCCTCGCCGTTCTGGGTCGGTGTCCAGACCTCGCAGCGCTCGGGCGTCCAGCGCGCGGTGGCGTTCATGGGCTCCATGGTCGCGTGGTTCTGGTGCGGGTAGGCATACACCGCCTCGATGCGCCTGGCCGCCGAGGCCAGCGCGGCCTTGGCGTCGCCGTTCTGGTTGCCGACGGCAGCATCGGGCGCGTCCAGCCCGGCCTTGAGCATCTGGGCCACGCCGGCGCTGGAATTGGCGGCATTGGGGCCGTTGTCCCATTCGATGGGTAGCGCGTCCAGCGCGGTCTTGGCGCGCCACCAGGTGTCGGCCACGACGGCCACCGCGCTGTCCCCGACGGCCAGCACCTTTTTCACGCCGGGTCGTTTTTCGATCGCGGCGGCATTGAAGCTCTTGACCTTGCCGCCAAACACCGGGCAGTCCTTGATGGCCGCGTTGAGCATGCCGGGCAGTTTGAGGTCGGCGCCGTAGACCTGCTTGCCCGTGACCTTGTCCTGCGTGTCCAGGCGCGCCAGACGTTTGCCCACGAGCTTCCAGTCTTTCGGGTCCTTGAGCATGACTTCGGCCGGCGGCGCCAGCCTGGACGCCGCGACCGCGACCTTGCCGTAGCTCACGCTGCGGCCGCTTGGCGTGTGCGTGATGAGGCTGTTGGCCGCGCGGCATTCGGACACCGGCACCTTCCATTCATTGGCCGCGGCCTGCACCAGCATCATGCGCGCGGTGGCGCCGCCCTTGCGCACATAGTCGTGCGATTCGCGTATGCCGCGGCTGCCGCCGGTGGAGAAATTGCCCCAGGCCCGGTTGCGCGCGAGGTTCTGCCCTGGTGTCGGGTATTCTGTGGTCACTTTGGCCCAGTCGCATTCCAGCTCTTCGGCCACGAGCTGCGCCAGGCCGGTCAGGCTGCCCTGGCCCATTTCAGAGCGGGCGATGCGGATGACCACCGTGTCGTCGGGGCGCACCACGACCCAGGCGTTGATCTCCTGTGTGTCGGTGCCCTGGGCCGCGGCCTTGCCGGGGAAGGGAATGTGGAAGGCGACCACCAGGCCGGCGGATGCGCCCGAGGCCAGGAAGCGGCGGCGCGACAGCCGGGGCGATGCAGGAGCGGATAAGGAGGGCAGGGTGGTGGTGCTCATGTCGTGCTCCCGTCGGTGTGCTGGATGGCGAGCGCCGCGCTCTTGGTATTGCCGCCAGCGGCAACGACCTTGATGGCGGCGCGTATGCGGTTGTAGGTGCCGCAGCGGCAGATATTGGTCATGGCCTCGTTGATGTCGGCGTCCGTCGGGTTGGGCTTGGCCTTGAGCAGCGCGGCCGCCGCCATCACCATGCCGCACTGGCAGTAGCCGCACTGCGGCACGTCCAGCGCGACCCAGGCTTTTTGCACCGGGTGCGAGCCGTCGGGCGACAGGCCTTCGATGGTCACGATTTTTTCGGTGGCACTCACCGTGGAGACGGGCCGCACGCAGCTGCGCGTGGGCACGCCGTCGATGTGCACGGTGCAGGCACCACAGGCCGCGATGCCGCAGCCGTATTTGGTGCCGGTGAGCCCAAGCTGCTCGCGCAGGACCCACAGCAGTGGTGTGTCCTCCTCCACTTCAAACTCACGCACGGTACCGTTGACGTTCAGCTTTGCCATGGATGCGCTCCTCACTATTCAAAGAATGAAAGAACCAGGATGGGCCGGAAGACTAGGGCCTGTTAACGCTATTTATGCAAGATGCGTTGCGAGTCAAAAAGGCCTTGAGCAAGGCGCAAAACGCAGGCGGGGTAGACCCCGTCAAGGCTTTGCAACGCCGCGCAGGGCCTTTTTGATCGCAACCCGGAGGGAATGGGGCGAAAACGGCGCCACTCCGCGTTGCGCTCCTAGCGCAGACACCCGGTCTGCGCGTCGTCGCACGCCTTGATTGGCGCCGTTTTCACCCCATTCGCATTTGCATCAATAGCGTTAGCAGGCCCAGGCGATAGTAGCGCCGGCGCATGTCGAATGCACCAGGGACTTCTATACCTGAGTAATGTGCTGACCTGTGATGGCAGAGAAAAGTTCGACCGGGTAAACCCTTGTGATGAGGGGTGTCAGCTGACTTCCGCGAGCGGCAAGCCCATAAAGGTCGCGTAGCGCTGCGCGGCCAGCCGCAGCGCACCGGCACTGCCGCGCGGCAACGGCGCGAAGGGCGCGGTGTTGATGCTGAGCGCGGTGTTTTTGATTTCCACTTGCCAGGTGCCGGCCACACGTCCGCCGACCAGCAGGGCCGGGCGAAACAGGCCGTTCGGTGTCATGAGCTTGCCGGCATGCACAGGGTCGACGATGGCTTTGCGATCGGTGTAGCCCAGCACGTACTCGTCAAAACCCGCCAACAACTGCACCGCCGGCAGTGCGAGTACGGGTGTGACCGGCGTACGTTTGGCCCACCACACAGTGTCGCCCTCAAACAGTGCATGCGTGAGTTTGGGCCCGGCCATCTCCAGCGCCGCCCTGGCTTCGCCGGCCGCCAGCCCGGACCACCACGTGAAGTCCGCCAGTGTGGCGGGGCCGTGGCTCGCAAAATAACATTGCGCGAGCTTTTTCAGTGCGTCTTCGCGGGGTAACTCGGGTTGCGGCGGCAACCACTCATCGAGCAGTGCATAGCGGGCCTGCTTGCCCCGCGGATCGCCGAGGCAGATCAAGCCCGTCTGTGCCGCGCGGTACAGGATGCGCCCGCCACGATGGCCCTCGGTGTCTATGCGGCGGCGCGCGAGTGACGTGAAAAGTTCCTCGCGCGTCAACTGCTGGCCGCCTTGCAGGCATTGACGAATGGCCGGCAGGATTTTACGGAAGGCGGCTTCATCGAGATTTACTTCGCGATAGGCGGCCGCGGTGCGGGTGAGCAAGGCCGGTGCGGCCAGCGCCAGCAGCCAGCGCAGGTCGGCCGCGGCCGCCAGGTGCAGGGTGCCGCGCAAGACCCAGCTGCGTACCACCTTGCGCTGCGCCAGCGCCTTTTCAACCGACGCATCGGTGGTGGCGGCAGCGTGCGGCATGCGCGATGCGACGGCCCAGCGCGCATGGGCATATTCCTGCGCCTGCACAGCGCCCATCCATTGCACGGCCTGGTCGATCCGCTTGAAGCCGGCTGGCTTGGACGGTGTGGCAGCGAGGCGGTGGCTGGCCAGCCGCAGCGCGATCAGCTCTTGCCGTGATATCTCCGCCATGCTCAGGCGATGCTTTCAATCATCGCCAGCATGCGGCTTTGCCAGGCTGCCGGCGAGAAGCGCTCGCGCAGCAGCATTTGCGATGCGTGCACCATGGCTTCGCGCCGCGGCACATCGGCCAGCAGTTCCGCGCAAGCCTGCGGCAGGTCTTCAAGTTCCGCCAGCACCATGTGCTCGCCGGGCACGATGCCGAAGTCCTCCCAGCCTTCAAAGCTGTCGGACACCACGGCCGTGCCGGCCGCCCAGGCTTCAAAGGTGCGGAACTGGTCGAAATAGTGCAATTCCGGATCGGCATGCACGTTGAGGTTGATGCGCGCGCCGGCGCGGCAGGTGTCGCGCGCCGCGCCCCACAGGCCGCTCCAGATGAACTCGGCTTTCAGCGGGGCCGCTGCGGCGAGGAAGAGGCGCTGGGCCTCGCGCCGCCTGGCCGTGTCGCCGCCCAGCATGACGATGTCCCGCGTTCTGTCCGTTTCAGGCAGCGGCGCGCGCACCTGGGAGTCTGCCACCAGGTAGGGCAGGCGAAAGGTCGTGAGGGCCGGAAAATACTTCACGAGATAGCGCTCTATGGATGCATCCATGGCCATCACGGCATGCAGGCCCGGCGCGATGGCGTCGAACAATTCGGCCTTGTACCTGTGCACCGTCGCGGATGCGTCGCGCGTCAACGGATCGAACATCCAGAGCACGTGCTTGCCGTGCCGCGGCAGGCCACGCTTTGCGAAGCGCGGAAGGGCATAAATGCCGGCGATGAGCAGGTTGATGTCGTTGGGGCCTACATCAGGCAGCGGTGCCTCGGTGCTGTTACCCATGTCAATGAACTCGACCTCATGCCCGGCTTGCAGCAGGACATCCATCCACAGGCGCACGGCTCGACCGAACAAGGTGTCTATGTCGGTATAGATGTGGATTCTCAATGCGGTTCCCGTTTTTCTTTTTTGCCTTCGCCGCTTATAGCGCAATTTGCTGCGCGCCGGGAAAGTGCGTCGGATGCCACGGCAGATTCGGCTAAGGCTGCGCGAGAAAAGCGAGTAGCGGCATTCACTGCAGCGATTGCCGAAAACTTTACACAGTTTTTGAGCTACGCCGCATCGGGACAAGGTGACGGAATGAGCACATGCAGTAAGCCGTAGGTAGCAAAGAATTTGGATCGAACAGCCATAAATGGAAAGTTGAGTCAAGATTTGTAAGTAACAAGAATTCTTTGCTTAAAAATTAAGCAACTTACAGGGCAAAAGAGCCTCGGTTATTAATTACTTTTTCTTGCTTGTATCAAGTTTCACAATTGGTTACTGTGAACTAATTCACGAAAAATGTCGCTTTGAGTGGGGCAAATGCCCCGTGATTTGTAACTTCGATTTTTGTGGGATGAAGCAATGAAGCGTACTGATGGTGCAAGCATGCACGAAGTTCTTTCTTTTGCACTTGCCTTGCACTTGGCCGTCCCGCTCGCCGCTGTGGCACAGCAACAGCCATCGACCATAGACCCGGGACGCCTTCGCGAGCGCTTTGACATCCAGCCCGCCCCGGAGTCGGCGTCGCCACCGCCGCAACTTAAAAGCGAGGCCGCGGAGCCCCTGCCGGATTCGTTCAAGGCCATACGTGTCACGCTCAAAGAAATCCGCATCGAGAGCGCCACCGCACTCCCCGGCAATGCACTGCAGGCACGCGCGGACAGTTACACCGGGCGCGAAATCACAGGCAGCGACATCCTTGAACTCGCGTCTTCACTCACCGCGATGTACCGCAACGCGGGCTACATTCTTTCTCTGGTCGTGGTGCCGCCGCAATCACTCGCGGATGGAACGCTGACGCTGCGCGTCGTCGAAGGCTATATCGATCGCGTGAATGTGCAGGCAGGGCCGGGCGTGAGCGCCCATGTGCAGGAACAGCTGATGCGCATCGGCGAAAAGATCCAGGCCTCCAGGCCCTTACAGGGCCCGGTGCTGGAGCGCTACCTGCTGATCGCCAATGATTTCCCCGGCGTGGAATTGCGCAGCGTGCTCGCGCCTTCGCAGGCGCCGGGGGCGGCCGACCTCACGCTGGTCGCCAACGTCAAGAAGGTGGAGGGCTTTGCCTCCATCGACAACTACGGCTCCAAATACCTCGGGCCGGGTCAGCTGACTTTGGGGGTGGTCGGCAATCAGCTGCTGGGTGTGAATGACCAATGGCGTTTTGTCGGCGTGGGCACCGGCAACTCGGAGATGGCTTACGCGCAGCTTTCCTACAGCCAGGTCGTCAGCACCGAAGGCCTGCGGCTTTCCGCGGCGGTGTCTCGCGCCCGAACGCAGCCTGGTGATGTGCTCACGCCGTTTGATGTGCACGGAAGCGCCGACACGGTGTCGCTGTCCGCGGCCTACCCCTTACTACGCACTCGTAACGAAAGCCTGACCGCGCGCGCAAGCTACGACCATTCCGATGTGCACACCGAAGTGCTGGGTACCCGTGTGACCGAAGATCGCATACGCGCGCTGCGCCTGGGCCTGAGCTGGCGCGTGCTGGACCGCCTGGATGGGCAGAACACGCTGGACGTGGATTTCAGCCAGGGCTTGGGCGGCACGCAGGAGTCCGATGTGCTCAAGAGCCGGGTGGGTGCCAAGGGCGTGTTCAACAAATTCACCTTCGACTACGAACGCTTGCAGCCCCTGGCTTCTAATTTTTCCTTCAGCGTGGGCGCGGGTGGACAGTGGGCCAATACGCCGCTGCTGTCGTCGGAGCAGTACGCACTGGGCGGGCGGCGCTTCGGCCGGGCTTATGAACCGGCGGAGCTTGTGGGCGAGCGCGCATTGGCTTTTCGCATTGAGCCGCGTTATGCCGGCGCCGGCGCCGGCATGCCGGGGCTCAAGTCCTGGCAGCTGTTCGGCTTCTACGACATCGGCAAGGTCTGGAAGGTCGGCAGCGTCACGCCCGGAACGCCCGCCAGCCAGAGCCTGGCCTCCGCCGGCCTGGGGCTGCGCCTCTTTCTTGAAAAAGACCTGGTCGCCGCCATCGAGGTGGCCTGGCCACTGACCAAATCCATCGCGAGTTACCAGACCGACGGCAAGAACCCGCGGCTGATGGGCTCGCTGCTGGCGCGGTTTTGAGGGTGTTCACTGGATCCGTCCCTGTTGTTCTTGGTTTTTTTTACGTTCAAGAGGTGATTCCATGCAAGCCAAATTCCATGCGCAGCGTCCGCGTCCCCCCGAAAAACGTCGGCAGTCCTTCGCGCTGAAGGCCCTGCCCGCAGCGGCGGCGTTGTTGTTCGCACCGCCCGGCTGGACGGTTGACATCGTGGGCGCGGCGGGCCTGCCGCAAAACGGCACGGTGTTTTCCGGCACGGCATCCGGTTCGGTGGCGGGCAACCAGATGACCATCAATCAGACGAGCAACCGTGCCGTGCTGGACTGGGGCTCCTTCAATATCAACCCGGGCAAGTCGGTTGAGATCGTGCAGCCCAACGCCGCGTCGGCCATCCTCAACCGCATCAATGGCGACACCAATGCCACGCAGATCAAGGGCAGCCTGTCGGCCAACGGAATGGTGATGCTGATGAACCCCAACGGCGTGATGTTCGGGCCGAACGCCGCAGTGAATGTGGGCTCGCTGATTGCCACAACGGGCACCATAGACGCGAACAACTTCATGAACACCGGCGGCGCGCAGATCACCGGCGCCACGGGCGGCGTCACCAACCAGGGCAGCATCACCGTGCAGGGCGCCGGCCTGGTGGCGCTGGTCGCGCCTTCCGTCACCAACCAGGGCAGCATCAGCGCCACCGGCGGCACCATCGCGTTGGGTGGCGCCACGGCCGCCACGGTGTCGCTCAACGGCGGGCTGTATGAATTCGCCATTGCGTCCGGGGCCACGGGTACGAGCGTGTCCAACGCGGCCGGCGCCAGCCTGAACGGCGTGAACCTGCGGCTGGGCGTGGGCGATGCGGCCAACCTGCTGTCGGGCGTGATCAATCTCGAAGGTGTGCAGCAGGCCAGCAATGCCATCGTCGTGAACGGCAATGCGGTGGTGCTGAAGTCGGCGCTGCAGGCATCCAGCGTCAGCGGCAATTCCAATCGGGTGGATGTCTACCAGGGCGCGCGCATCCAGGATGCGGTGAACATCGCCAAGGCCGGCACACCCGGCGCCGGCGCGACGGTGGATGTGCATGCGGGCAGTTATGCCGAACAGGTGGCGCTCAACAAGGCCAACCTCACGCTCACCGGCGAGGCCGGCGCGAAGATCACCGTGCCCGATGCGGCGCAGGTCAACGGCATCAGCATCAGCGCCAACAACGTGACCGTCACCGGCCTGGAGATCGCCGGGCCGGTGAATCAGCCCTACCTCAACTACGCCTGGGGTTCCAACATCAGCCGCGGCATCGCGGTGGCCAGCGGCGTCACCGGCTTCACGATCACCAACAACAACATCCACGACGTGCGCAACGGCATCCTGATCGACGGGCGCAATACAGGCAGTGTTACCGGCAATCGCATTGAAAACACCAAGAGCGCGATCTCGGTGCAGTACACGGATGGCACCGGCATCACCATGGCGAGTAACACCCAAGGGCCGACAGGCAATGAATGGGGCCTTAACCTGCACCTGAACGGCTATGTGGACGGTTCGAACATCCACAGCAACCCCATCACCACCAGCCCGACCCTGGCCTGGCAGCAGGCGCTACTGGCGCTGAGCGCGGCCAACGGCGGCTGGTCGGTGCAGGACCAGGGCTATACCTCGTCCAACCGCACGCATGTGAACGTGGCCACCACGGGCACCGGCGGCGCGCAGGGCAGTGCGCTCACGCCGCTGGGCAGCATCCAGGCCGGTGTGGACGCCGTGGTCACGGGCGGCACGGTCAATGTTGCGGCCGGCAACTACAGTGGCAACGTCACCATTGCCAAGTCGCTGACACTGGACGGCGCGGGCACGGGCCAGACGGTGCTGCAATCCGCCGTCTCGGGGGCGGGTGACGCGGTGACCATCAACAGCGCCTCCAACGTCACGCTTTCGGACCTGTCGATCGCCAACTACCTTTACGGCCTGCGCATCAACGGGACCTCCAATAACGTGACGGTTAACCGCGTGGCCTTTAACAACAACACCTTCGGCATGCGCAACAGCACGACGACGCGGGCCGACAACTTCCGCATGCTCAACAGCAGCATCACCGGCGGGCAGATCGGCGTGCAGACCTACAACGGCTACCAGATGGTGGGCGGCCACCCCGTGGCCACGGCGTCGTTTGACAATGCCCTGTTCGAGAACGTCACGGTGGACGGCCCGACCTTCAAGGGCTTTTACCTCGAGACCGCGAACGACCTGACGCTCAGGAACGTCACCGTCACCAACGCCGGCAACTATGGTGCGCCGGCCTCATCGTCGCTGCACCAGCGTTACGGCGCGGGCATAGACATCAACCTCAAGTACGACAATTTCAATTCCATCAACTTTGACAATGTGGTGGTCAAAAACTCGGGTGCGAGTTCGGGCGACGCGACGGCCGCTGCGGTGGTGATCAAGACCCGCGGCATAGCCGGCGACACCGACTACGCCGCCGCCCCGGCCAACCTGCAAAGCGTCAACATCTCCGGCGGCAGCATCGAGGACTCCAGCCGCACCGGCATACGCTTTGAAACCATGCGCAACGGCAGCGGAGGCCAACCGACCGTGACCATCAGCGGCGGTACCCAGTTCAAGAATAACGGGCAGGACATCACGGTCGATGGCACCTCGGTGGACGCCCGCGGCGCCGTCTTCGTCGGCGCGGCCGACGGGTTCGCGGTTGAAGACCGCGTAACCCATGCGCTGGACACCACCGGGCGCGGCCTGGTGACCTGGACGGACGGCAACGTCTACGTCACGCAGGGCAGTGGCAGCATACAGCGCGGCGTGGACGCCGTGGCCGCGGGCGGCACGGTCAACGTGGCCGGCGGCACCTTTGTCCAGCCTTCCACACTCAACATCAACCGCGGCGTGACGCTGGCAGGCTCTGGCCAGAGCGCCACCGTGATCGATGCGCGCGGCGTCGTGAACAACCACGGCATCAACGTGACGGCCGACAATGTCTCGCTGCGCGATTTCACGCTCTACGGGCCCAGCGCCAACGTCGCTTCGGCCTACGGCATCAAGGTGGCGCCTGCCAGCAACGCATCGTCGGCCCGGCTGCGCAACTTCTCCATCAGCAATGTCACCAGCCGGGGTGCGGGCCGGGCCGAGCTGGACCTTAACGGCGTTGACGGCGCGCTAATAGATCGTGTGACAGCCGACGGTGCGCCTGTAGGCAACAACACCGGCACAACTCAGGGCGCCGGCATCCAGCTGACCGACAGCGCCAACGTGACGGTCAGCAACAGCACCACGCGCAACAACGGCTGGGGCGGCCTGGCGCTTTACCAGGCCAACCGCTATTACAACCAGCAGATGAACAACATCACGGTGGCGGGCAACAACAGCTTCACCGAGCGCAACCCGGTCTTTATGCAGGACGAGTCGGCCAGCCGCAACTTCGGCACGCTCAGCATCGCCGGCTTCGATTTCGCGGTGCGCAACGCCAGCAGCGCGGGCGACAACAACCAGTACACCTGGCTGCAGGCCTCGCAGCAAAACGCGTTTGACTACGCCGTCAACCTGGGCAGTTCCGCCTCCAGCTATGTGCAGGGCTGGAACGGTGCGCAGGCCACGCAGGACTTCCACGTCGGCATCGGCAGCCTGCTGGGCGGCGGCACACAGGCCCTGTCGATCAACACGGCGCTGGGCAACGCGGGCAACGGCGCCAACATCCGTGTGGGCGCGGGCACTTATGCCGAGAACGTGGTGGTGAACAATCCCTACAACTTCTATTTCAGCGGCAGCACGCTGCGCAGCCTGGCGCTCAACACGGGCGCAAGCGGATCGGGCATCGGCGGCACGGTGACGGCCACCGGCACGGTGGCGGAAGACGGCGTGAGCGGCTTCCTGTTCAATGCCGGAATACCTGATCCTTTGGCCCCCAATGCCACGCCCCCGGTCCGCCTGCTGGGCGACACAACGCTGGTCACCCTGGGCTCTGACATCACCATTAACGGCGATATCCAGAACGCCGGTGCCACGGCTAACTCGCTTAGCCTGATCGCCGGATCGGGCGCAAACCGCGGCAACGTGCACATGCTATCGGGCGGCACCGAGACGAATGCGCTCGGCCGGCTTGAGGTGGTCTCCAACCAGTACGACCTGGACAGCACGCTCTGGGTCAAGGGTTACGGCATCAACGCGCTGGGCAATGTCGCGCTGAGCAATCACACGCTGCGCGGCCAGGACGCCGGCGCCACCAACACCCTGAATGCCGGCGGCGACGTGAGCGGCTCCACCATCAGCCAGGGCGCCGTCCAGGTCACCAGCGGCGGTGATGTTTCGGCCAACGTCACCGCCAGCCAGGTGGCGGTGGCCGCCGTCGGCGATGTGAGCGGCACTACCACCAGCCAGGGCAACGTGCAGGTCAGCAGCAGCACGGGAGACATCAGCGGCAACATCAGCGGCAACAACGTGGTGGTGCAGGCACAGGGTAACGTGACCGGCACCACCACCAGCCAGGGCACTGCGCAGGTCAGCAGCAGCACGGGAGACATCAGCGGCAACATCAGCGGCAGCACTGTGGTGGTGCAGGCGCAGGGCAACGTGAGCGGCACCATGACCAGCCAGGGCGATGTGCAGGTCAGCAGCAGCACCGGCAACATCAGCGGAAACATCAGCGGCAACAACGTGGTCGTTCAGGCGCCGCAGGGCGACGTGAATGTGGTTGTGGTGGCTTCGGGCTCCGCTTCCCTGGCCGGCGACTCGGTGGTTGCCAATGTCGTGGCGCCCGTGGTGGCGGTGGCCGCCGTAGGCGAGGCCCAGGTGACGGGCTCGTCCTCTCAGGTGACGTTGACCGCGGCCAGCGGCAGCGTCAGCGGCAGTTTCGGTCAGGTGACGAACTCAGGCGGAGGCCTTGTCAATGTCAATGGCAGGCCTCAGGGCAACCAGCAGCTCTCGTCTAACGCCGAAAACAACCGCGTGATTCCATCCGGCAACAACCTGGCGGAAGGCGCTCCAGCCGAGCAGCCCGCGCTACAGCTGGCCCAAGCCGGCTTGCTCGCAAGTGAGGGCGAGTCGCGTGTAGTCCGCAGTTCGCCGTCCGGCGCAGGCGAGGCCCTCGACAACGGCCAGTCGGTGGAGCTCGATATGTCGCCGAAAAACGAGCGCGAGAAGGACCAAGGGAAAGAGTAAGAGAGGGACGCCCCGGAAAGAGGGCGAAAAAAAACCGGCTTAGCGCCGGTATTGTTCCTGTTGTCCCTGCTGCGCGTGCAGGCTGGCCCCAAGTTGCGCGGCAACGGCTTGCGCGGACTGGACTTCCGGCGCCGCCATGCTTGCCTGCGGCTGCTGAGCAGGCAATGCGGCTGGGCGCGGGGCTTCGACACCGGCGCCGCCAGCCGGCTGCACGCGGCGGGCTCCGTCAAAGCGGCGCTGCCAGTAGCTCACACCCATACTTTCGACGCGCACTTCGGCGCCGGGTTTGGGCGAGTGGATGAATTTGCCGTCGCCGACGTAAATGCCGACATGGCTGAAAGCGCGCCGCATGGTGTTGAAAAAAACCAGGTCGCCGGGCTGCAAGTCGTTTTTCTCGATGCGCTGGGTGGCTGCGGCCTGTTGTTCGGCCCGGCGCGGCAGCAGCAGGCCAACGCTTTGCTCGTAAATGGCACGTACAAAGCCGCTGCAGTCAAAACCGGTTTCGGCGTTGTTGCCGCCGCGTTTGTAGGGAACCCCCAGGAAGCCCATGGCGTTAACCACCAGCTCCGATGCCTTGTTGCTGACGCTTTGGCGGACCTGGCCGAGCTGCGTGAGCAGGCCCTTGTCGGCCAGCATTTTGTCCATGTCGTCGTTGGAATTACCTGGTGCTGCCTGTACGCCGGCTGCCAGCAGGGCGGCAGAGGCAATGATGAGGGCAGGGGCAATTTTTGGCATGGCGCTGAGGATACTTGACAGATCTGTCCTACGTCAACCTCAAGTGGCTTCTTGATAAGCTTTACAAGCCCTTGATTTGTAACGAATTTATCTAGGGGAAAACCCGTTTGTACGCCTTCGGTGCTATGTTTACATACGAAAAAGGCGCATGGGCGGCCCACCCGAATTGGGGCGCGGAGGCCTGTATTGTAGTCGCTGGTTTCGGCGTATTTTAAGGAGCGAAATATGAGTGCTTTCAAGGTCATATCAGTAAAGTTCGCTCTTTTTTTTATAGCGTTCTTTTGGGCGGTCCCTGCCGTCCAAGCCCAGGGTGTGCGTTTGGAAACGGTGGCCACCGGCCTGCAAAATCCCTGGGGCCTGGCCTTCCTGCCGAACGGTCGGTTTTTGGTGACTGAACGGTCGGGTCGGTTGCGGGTGGTTGCGCCCGACGGCAAGCTGGCAACGCCTGTGGCCGGCTTGCCGGAGATTGCCGCCGGCGGACAGGGCGGGCTGCTGGACGTGATCACCGACAGCGACTTTGCGCGTAACCGCACTGTCTTTTTCTGCTTCTCCGAACCCGGGCCCGCAGCTCGTGGCAACAGCACGGCGCTGGCTCGGGCAACCCTGAGCGCCGACGAAAGCCGGTTGGACAACCTCAAAATCATCTTCAGCCAGAAGCCCAAGGTGGCCAGCAGCGCGCACTTCGGCTGCCGCATCGTCGAAAGCCGGGCCGACGGAAGCGGCGCCGCCGACGGCAAGCTTTTCCTCACGCTGGGCGAACGCTTTTCACGCAAGGAAGACGCCCAGGTGCTGGACAACCACCATGGGAAGATTGTCCGCATCAACAAGGACGGCTCGGTCCCCCAGGACAACCCCTTCGTAGGCAAGGCCGGGGCGCTGCCCGAAATCTGGAGCTACGGCCACCGCAATGCGCAGGGTGCGACGTTGGCGCCCGACGGCACCTTCTGGATGCACGAGCACGGCCCGCAAGGCGGCGACGAAATCAACCTCCCCAAGGCCGGCGCCAATTACGGCTGGCCCGTCATCACCTATGGCGAGAACTACGGCGGCGGCAAGATAGGCGAGGGCATCACCGAAAAAGCCGGCATGCAGCAGCCCCTGCATTACTGGGTGCCGTCGATCGCACCTTCGGGCATGGCCTTCCTGACGAGCGAGCGCTACGGCAAGGCCTGGCAGGGCAACCTGTTTGTCGGCTCGCTCAAATTCGGCTACCTGGATCGCATCGAACTCTCCGCCCCCTTCGCCGGCAAGGTGGTGCGCGAAAGCAAGCTGCTTACCGAACTTGGCGAGCGCATACGCGACGTGCGCCAGGGCCCGGACGGGCTGCTTTACGTGCTGACCGACAACAGCAACGGCAAGCTGATACGGCTGCTACCCGGGAGTTGGGCCGAAAACGCCTACTGCGGCGTGACGGCGGCAATCAGGTCCAGTTCCACCGAGGCGTTCTTGGGCAATTGCGCGACGCCCACCGAGGTGCGCGTATGCGTGCCGGCTCCGCCCAGCACTGCATGCAGCAGTTCCGACGCGGCATCGGCCACCTCGCTTTGCTGGCTGAAATCCATCGCGGACTGCGTGTAGACCGTGACGCGCAGAATCTGCTCGATGCGGTCCAGGCTGCCCAGGCTTTGCCGCAGCAGCACCAAAGCGCGCATGGCGCAAACCTTGGCGGCAAGCTGTGCCTGGGCCAGCGATACCTCCGCGCCGACGCGGCCGGTGACCACCACCGTGCTGCCCACGCGCGGCACCTGGCCGCTGACATAGACCACGTCGCCATGCCGTACGGTGGACACATAGTTGCCGCCTATCTTGATCTCGCCTTCAAAGCTGTAGCCAAGGGCGGCCTCCTGGGCGGCAAAACGGGCGTTGCGTAAGTTTTCCATGAGGGCCTTTCTTTGGACGGTTATATATAGAGAGGGAAGGATGGGAATTCAGGGCGGGCTCAAGCGGGGCTTTTAAGCCGCAGCAGGCTCAGCCCCAGCAGGCCGAAGGCGCCGCCGCACAGGCGGTTGAACGCCCGGGCCCGGCGCGGCGTGCCGAACCAGCGGTGCGTGTGGCGCGCCAGCAGCACATACACCATGTGGGAGCACAGCACGCAGGCCGCGAAGGCGCTGGTCAGCGCCAGGAACTGCGGCAAAACGGGCGCCTGGGGAAGGATGAACTGCGGAAACAGCGCCGTGAAAAACAGGATGCTTTTCGGGTTGGTCAGCGCCACCAGCAGGCCCTGGCGGAACAGCGCGGCATTGCTTTTGCTGGGCTGCGCCTGCTGCGGCAGGGGGGTGTCGAACATCGAGGTCTTGCTGGTCCACTGGCGCCAGCCGAGGTAGACCAGGTACACCGCGCCCACAGCCTTGAGCACCGCGAACAGCCAGGCCGAGGTATGCAGCAGCGTACCCAGGCCCGCCATCGCCGCGGCCGAGACCGAGAACACGCCCAGCACATTGCCCGCAGAGCTCCAGAGCGTCTTGCGCGGCCCCCAGGCCACGGCATTGGAAACCGCCAGCAAAATGCCCGGCCCGGGGCTTAGCGCGGTCACAAGGGAAATGGTGAGGAACAAGAGCCAGGCGGAAGTGGTCATGGGGCGGATGAAGAAGGGGTAAAAATCGAATCTACCTTGGCGGCCTTAAACCGGCTCGGCCCCACGGTATCGCCCGTGCGCGGCCTGGGTGATTGCCCAGAGACCGCTCAGCCAATACTTGCCTGCCGCCGCCAGCCTGGCCAGGCGCGGCGCCCGGCTGGGCTGGTTCACGATGCAGGCCGCGCCGCCATGCTGGGCGGTGATGGTGATCCAGCCGTCGCGGGCGACGGTCTGTGATTGCCCGGACTCCAGTGCCGTGGCATCGCGAAACACCTGTTCGCCGAGCCAGCGCGGCGCGCCCGTCACCAGCAGCGTGCCCGAGGTGCTGATCAGCGCGCTGCCGGCCTTGCTGTGAAAAAACAGGGATTCACCGGCGTCGAGTTCAAGGTGGCGGGAGGCGGGGCGGTTTTGCATGGCGGCTCCATTCGGGTTGGGTAAGTCGGGAGAGGGCATGGCTGCAAGATTAAGGAAAGCCAGGAATTCCCGACAGATGCACACAAGCTCTTTCTGTATCGGTACAGAGGCTTCTTTTTGCATCTGTTATGGTCTGGTTTTAATCCATCTGTGGCTGTGTTGCCGCAGTCCCTTCACGGATCATTCAGCCTATGGACGTGCAACCCCTGACACAAGCGCCAACGCACACGCAAGCCTCGACGGAGCCCCTGTACCTGCGGCTTTCCAGCCACTACCGGCAGGCCATACAGTCCGGCGTGCTGATGCCCGGCGAACGCATGCCTTCCGTCCGGGCGCTGACCCGGCTGCATCAGGTCAGCTTGTCGACCGCGGTGGAGGCCTGCCACACGCTGGAAGACGAAGGCCTGCTCGAAGCCCGGCCGCGCTCCGGTTACTTTGTGCTCAAGCGGCGCCGCACCGACCTGCAGCCGCCCAGCGAGCCCGACTCCGGCCGCAAGCTGGATCCGGCCCAGTACGTCGGCGTTCATGACCGCGTGTCGGACTTTGTCGCCAAATGCGATGTCTACCCACTGGTCACCAACCTGGCGGGCACCTATGGCTCGCCGGCGATGTACCCCGCTGAGGCGCTGAGAAACGCCGCCACGCGAACCTTGCGCAAGCATCCCTTTCTGCTGGTGACCGCGCCCGATTTTCTGCACGACTCCCCGCTCAATGCCGTGCTGGCCAAGCGCGCGCTGGAGGCCGGCATGCAGCTCTCGCCTGAGGACATCCTGGTCACCCACGGCTGCATAGAGGCCCTCAACATCGCCTTGCGCGCGGTGGCGCAGCCGGGCGATACCGTCGCGGTGGAGTCGCCCACCTACCATGGCCTGCTGCAAATCCTGGAAAGCCTGGGCCTACGCGCGCTGGAGATCCCCACCAGCCCGCAGCAGGGCATCTCCGTCGAGGCGCTGGACCTGGCCCTGCGCACCCACGACAGGATTCGCGCCGTGGTGGTCATGCCGAATTTCCATAACCCGCTGGGCAGCGTCATGCCCGATGCCGAAAAAGAAAAGCTGGTGCGCCTGTGCGAGCGCCAGCGGATCGCGGTGATCGAGGACGACACCTACGGCGCCCTGGGCCCCGACGACATTCCGCTCAAGGCCGCCAAGGCCTGGGACCGTGACGGCTCGGTGATTTACTGCGCCTCGCTGCGCAAGACCCTGGCGCCCGGCCTGCGCCTTGGCTGGGTTGCCGGCGGCCGCTGGCAGGCCCGCATCCACATGATCAAGTACGCGCAAAGCCGTGCCAATGAAATCCTGGCCCAGTTCACCGTGGCCGAGTTCATGGCCTCCAGCGCCTACGACCGCCACATGGCCAGGCTGCGCCGCATGCTCAACGTGCAGCGCGAACAGATGGCCGAGGCCATCGCGGCGCATTTCCCGGCCGGAACGCGTCTGTCGGTGCCCAGGGGCAGCATGATGCTGTGGGTGGAACTGCCGGCCGGCACATCGGCCCAGGCCGTTTTTGACACCGCCATACGCCAGGGCATACGCGTCGCGCCCGGCTCCATGTTTTCCAACTCGAACCGCTTCGACAATTTTTTGCGCATCAGCTGCGGCGAACCTTTTTCCAGCCAGGTCAACGAGGCACTGCGCTCGCTGGCGGCCATTGTCTCGGCCCAGGTGGCGAAAGCCTGAGACGACTGAAGCTAATGCGACGCCGCGTGGCCGCGCTTCACAAAGAACAGGCCCGCGCCCACCGCCATCAGCATGCCGCCGAACACCCGGTTTTGCAGCTTGATGGCACGGGCGTTCTTGAACAGCACCTGCAGCCGGCTGGCCGCGAAGGCATAGCCGTGCATCACCACGGTATCCACCGCCACCGTGGTCACGGCCATCACCAGCAGCTGCGGCCACAGCGGCCGGCTGGGGCTGATGAACTGCGGCAGCACCGCCACCATGAACAAAATGCCCTTGGGGTTGGTCACATTGGTCAGCAGGCCCGTGAGGAAACGGCGTTTCGCTGAGAGGCCATAGGCATCGGCCGCACCGGCCTGGCCATCCGCCGCGATGCCGTTTGAAGAGTGCCACTGCGCCCAGCCGATGTAGATCAGATAGGCGGCGCCCAGGATTTTGACGACGCTGAAGGCCAGCTCCGACGCCACCAGCAGCGAACCCACACCCGCACCCGCCACCAGCAGGATGATCACCAGCCCGATCTGCAAGCCGGCAATCGTCGCGCGCGTGCGCCGCAAGCCGAAGCTCAAGCCATGGCTCATGGCCAGCACGGCCCCCGAGCCCGGGGACAGCGCAATCAGGATGGAGGCGAGGAAGTAGGCTGTCCAGGTGTCGAGGGCCATGGTTATCAGAGTCGAGTGAAGGAAAGGAGGGGCGGGCAACGGAGAGAAAACGCCTGCCATCCTACAGGGAGCCGGGCGGCCCCGAAGGTATCATGCCCGCATGGCTTCCAGGGGATACGCGCAAAATCAACTCACGCAAACCCGTCGTGCCGCGCAGCTGTGGGTGGTCGAGTGGTGGCGGCTGGTGCATTTGGGGGCCTTGATCCTGGTGCTGACGCTGTCGCCGTCGAGTTACAGCCCGCAAAGCCGCGCGATTCTGGCGCGCCATATCTATCTCAACACCGCGCCCATTCTTTTGGGGTTCACGGTGCTGTGCGCGCTGGTGACGGTGGTGCTGACGCGCATCGTCCTGGTGACGGCGCTCAGCTATGGGCTGTCGCAGTATGCGCTGCAGGTGGT